>WNEP01000050.1_pt1 | contig 44643 bp, 47 predicted proteins | sample 5399961 | NCBI WGS metagenome assembly WNEP01 (sample SAMN13153329, study PRJNA577476) | soil metagenome | isolation source: 20 cm grassland meadow soil pre-rain plot 5 | place: USA:California | collected 2015-09-08 | reverse complement strand
GATCGGCGCGGCGAGCGGCATGACGCACGCGGCGCCCGCGTCTTCGAGCTTCCGCGCGATCACCGGATCGTCATTCGTGTACGGCATCACCGTGAACCCGTCGCGCGCGAGCGTCCGCGTCGCCTCGAGCAGCCCCTCGACGTCCGGGAAGAGGGTGCGCGCGTCGCCGATGACCTCCAGCTTGACCATCTCGCCGAGCCCCGCCTCGCGCGCGAGGTACGAGGTGCGGATCGCCTCGTCGGCGGTGTAGCACCCCGCCGTGTTCGGCAGGAGCGTGTAGCGCGTGGTGTCGAGGTGATCGAGGATCGACCCACCCGACGGCAGGCTCACGCGCCGGAGCGCGACGGTGATGATCTGGGCGCCCGACGCCTCGTGGGCCTGCTTCATGATCTCCATCGACCCGTACTTGCCCGTGCCCACGATCAGGCGCGACGAGAACTCCTTGCCCCCGAGGACCAGATTCGTGTCGGTCATGGCACTATCCCCCACCGAACGATGTCACCGCTCGCCTCGCGGCTCGACGCCGCTCAGCTCGCACCGCCACCCATCGGTCGCACGATTTCCACCCTGTCTCCCGCGTTGAGGCGCGTCGCCGCGTAGGCGCTCTTGGGCGTCACCTCGCGGTTCACGGCGACCGCCGTGTACTCGCGCTTCACGCCCAGCTCTACCAGCAGCGCCTCCACGCTGGTGCCCTCCGCGACCTCGTGCGGCTTGCCGTTCACCGTGATCTTCATCGAAAGCAAAACGGCCGCAACCCCGTTCGGGTGCGGCCGCGCTCATCTCTCGCTCGCCGTGTTCCCTTCGCTGGGATTATCCAGAGCAGGTTCGAGGGGTCCCGGGCCGCACCCGGTTCTCAGGAATCCTCCCCCCACGACGACACTCGAAGTATAGCACTGCTCTCACACGGCGTCCGTGATCGCCTTCACCGCCGCGGGGTTCTCGAGCGAGGACAGGTCGCCGGCCTCCTTGCCGAGATAGGTCGCGCGGATCACGCGGCGCATGATCTTGGCGCTGCGCGTCCTGGGGAGGTCGCGCGCGAAGAGCACGCGCTCGGGCTTGAGCGCCTTGCCCATCTGCCGGGCCACGCGCTCGGTGAGCTCAGCGCGGAGCGAATCCGACGGCGACTGGCCGGGTCGCAGGACGACGAAGCAGACGATCGCCTCGCCCTTCACCGCGTGGGGCACGCCGATGACGCCGGCCTCCGCCACCGCTGCGTGGCCGACCAGCACCGACTCGACCTCCGCCGGCCCGAGGCGCTTGCCCGCGATCTTGAGCGTGTCGTCGGAGCGCCCCTGGAGAAACCAGAAGCCGTCGTCGTCCACGTACGCCCAGTCGCCGTGCACCCAGACGTCTTTCCAGCGTGACCAGTAGGTCTCCTCGTAGCGCGCCGGGTCCTTCCAGAAGCCCTGGGTCATGCCGGGCCACGGCGCCGTGACGACGAGCTCACCGACCTGGCCGCGCACCCGCCGGCCACGCTCGTCGAAGACGTCGGCGGCCATGCCGGGGATCGGGGCCGCGAACGAGCACGGCTTGATCGGCATGCTGGGGAAGCATCCAAGGATGCCCCCCGAGATCTCGGTCCCGCCCGTGTAGTTGATGATCGGCACGCGCGCCTTGCCGACGTTCTCGAAGAGCCACCGATAGGGCTCGGGGTTCCACGGCTCGCCCGTCGAGCCCAGGATGCGTAGCGAGGAGAGCTCGTGGGCGTGGACGTGCTCGGCGCCGTGGGGCATGAGCCCGCGCACAGCCGTCGGCGACAGCCCCATCACCGTCACCTTGTGGCGCTCGACGAGGGCCCAGAGACGGTCGGGTTTCGGGTAATCCGGCACGCCTTCGAAAAGCACGGCCGTGGCGCCGTGAAAGAGCGCCGCCGTGATGAGCATCGGGCCCATGAGCCAGCCGAGGTCGCTGAGCCAGAAAAGCCGGTCCCCCTCGCCGACATCGTGGCAGTAGGCGAAGTCGCTCGCGGTCTTGACCAGGAACCCGCCGTGGGTGAGCACCGCCCCCTTCGGCCGCCCCGTCGTCCCCGACGTATAGATGATGAGGCAGGGGCGCTCGGCCTCGACGGGGAGCGCGGGGCACCGGTCGGGCTCATTCGCGACGAGCTCGTCCCACCAGAGATCGCGCCTCGCGGTCCACGGGATCTCGCGACCGAGGCGCCGGTACACGACCACGTGCCGGACGCTCGGCGACGCCGCGGCCGCCTCGTCGGCAGTCTCCTTCATCTTCACGACCTGGCCGCGGCGCTGGAAGCCGTCGGCGGTGATGAGCACCTTCGCCTCGCAATCTTGAAGGCGCGAGGCGACGGCCTGGGCGCCGTATCCCGAGAAGCACGGCGTGTAGATCGCGCCGATCCGGACGACCGCGAGCGTGGCGATGGCCGCCTCGGGCGACATCGGGAGAAAGACGCCCACGCGGTCCCCTTCCCCGACGCCGAGCCGCTTCAAGGCGTTCGCGAGCCGGTTCACCTCGCGCGCGAGCTCGCGGTAGCTCAATGTCCGGCCCTGGCCGTCATCCCCCTCCCAGATGATCGCGGGCTTGTCGCCGCGGCCGGCGTCGAGGTTCTTGTCCACGCAGTTGTCGGCGAAGTTCAGCAGGCCGCCCGGGAACCACCGGGGCCACTGGATCCCGCGCGAGGCGTCCAGCACGCGCGTGTACGGGCGCGTCCAGCGCACGCCGAGGTCATGCACGACGGCGTCCCAGTACCACTCGGGGTCCTCGACACTCCGGCGCTGTAGCTCCTCCAGCGACCCGATCCTCTGCGAGCGCATGAAGCGGGCGAGGCGCGAGCGCTCGACGTAGTCGGGCGTGGGGCGCCAGATGATCTCGCTCTTGCCCGTCTCGCTCATGGGCTCCCCCCTCGACAAGGGAGTTTACTCGCTTCGGCGCCTCACCCACCCAACGCCAGCGTCCCGACCAGGCCGATGACGAGCGCCGCGTAGGCGAGCGCGATCAGCGTTCGCTGGCGGCGGGGCAGTGAGTCGTAGCCGGGCATGGGGTCGCGCCAGCGTCGCACGAGCATGAAGAGACCGACCACCAGCACCACGAGCAATATCGGCGACCCGGTCACCAGCAGCGCGGTGATGCCGACGGCGTAGCCGATCAGCCAGTAGGTGCGCGTGAAGGCGCCCGCGATGCGGCCACCGTCTAGCGGCGGCACTGGGACCAGGTTGAACAGGTTCAGCAGGATCCCGGTGTGCCCGAGCGCCACCAGGAGCCGCTGCTCGAGCTCGAGCCCGGCGCCGAGTACCGCCCACGCGGCGAGGGAGCCCACGACCGGGCCCGCCATCGCCACCCTGGCCTCGACCGCGGCGTCGCGCGGGTGGCCCTGCATCGCGACGAAGGCGCCGACGAACGGGATGAACACTGGCGGGCCCGCCGGAATGCCCTCGATTCGCATGGCGACCGCGTGCCCCATTTCGTGGACGAAGATCAGCAGCACGAACCCGAGCGCGAACAGCCAGCCCCACTCGATCGCGTAGGCGCCGATCGAGATCAGCATCGTCGCCAGCGTCTTGAACTTCAGGACGCCCGCCAGAAGGCCCAGGAACTTGGCCTTGCCGAGCACGAAGAGCAGGCCGGCGCCGGCGGCACCCGCCGCAACTTTCTTGGCCTGCCCCGAGCGCGCCTCCACCGGCGCCTGTGGCTGCTGCAGGCTCTGGTACACGGCGCGCAGGTTCTCGACCTCCCGCGCGCGGCCCTCGGCGTCGCCCGCCGCGGTCACGCCGACAGCTTGACGGGGCGCGGGATGATCCAGGCCTCGTATACGACGATCGCCAGGAACACGAACTTCATGACGCCGAAGTTCGCCGCGAGCACGTGGAAGAACATGCCGAGGCTGGCGGGCGGGAACGGCACGCGGACCGGCCGGCCTTGTTGGGCGAGCTCTTGATTGATGAACGTCATGTTGACCAGATACGCGGCCACGAGGAACGACACCGCCCCCACGGCGACCGAGAGCGCCTGGAGCCCCGCGCTCCGCTTGCCTCCGGCACCGCGCGCCGCGCCGTGGCCGACGAGAAACCCGATCCCCACGGCGATGAGGCCCAGGCCGATCTTGGTGAGCACGGTGAAGCCCCACCAGACGAGCGCGCCGGCGACCCCGCCCAGGACCGCCCCGAGCAGCGCCATCGGATAGTTCACGTTCTCTGACATGCTGGCGACGGTGGTCCGCAGCTGAAGCTTGAGGATCTCGTAGCAGGTGCGGCAGAAGAAGCGGTCCTGCGCGGGGACGCGCTCGCTGTCGGTCAGCGCCGTCTGGCATCGCCCGCACCTTGTCGCGCTGGGCGTCGCTGCGGACGACGAATCGGCGTCGGCCATGGTGATCCTCCCTCGGCTGAGCTGGGTGATATCAACCATAGGTCCCCAGGCCGCCCCGGACCAAGTTTTCAGGGACGGAACACTAGCTCGCGTCGAGCTGGCGGGCGAGTGATTCACGATCGGTCACGGGCAGCTCGCACGCGTAGTTCCGGCAGACGTACGCGGTCGGCTTGCCGCCGATGGCCTCGCGGCCCTGGAGCAGCGGAATCCCCTCCGCACCCCTCGGGTCTCCCGCGATCGAGCCCGTGACGACGCGGTTGGGCAAGTAGCGGCCGAACACCTCGGCCGCGAGCGCCTGGATGCCGTCGCCCCGCTCGGGAGCGAGCAGCGCGATCTCGACGACGGGCCCCAGGTGGAAGTCGAGCGCGCAGAGGAAGCGGCCGAAGCCCGACGCGTGGCGCGCCATGAGGTCCGCCATCGGTCTGAGCGCACGGACCGCCGTCGCCTCGTAGCGCGACTCGCCCGTCAGGATCGCGAGCCGGAACAGCGTCTCGATCGCGACCGAGCTGCCGCACGGCACCGCGTTGTCGAAGAGGTTGCGCGGGCGGACGATGAGCCGCTCGTGGTCCACCCCGGTGTCGTAGAAGCCCTCGAGCCGCTCGTCCCAGAAGAGCCTCACCATGTCCTCGGCGAGCCCGCGCGCCTCGTCGAGCCAGCGCCGGTCGAACGTCGCCTCGTAGACGTCCACGAGGGCGGCGGCCACCATGGCGTAGTCCTCGAGGTAGCCCTTGAGCTTCGCCTCGCCCGCCTTCCAGGTGCGGAGGAGCCGCCCGTCGCGACGCATCTCGCGGAGGACGAAGTCGGCGTTCTTCACCGCGGCAGCGACGTAGTCGGGCCGGCCGAGCGCCCGGCCCGCCTCGGCGAATGCGCGGCACGCGAGCCCGTTCCACGACGCGAGCACCTTGTCGTCGCGCGCAGGGTGGACGCGTCGCGCCCGCGCGGCGTGGAGCTTCTTCCGGATCGGCGCGATCGGCTCGGGGTCGGGCTCGCCCGCCAGGTAGAGAATGCTCTTCCCCTCGAAGTTCGGCCCCCGGTCGACGCCCCAGTACCGAGCGGCCACCGCGGCGTCGGTCTCGCCCAGCACCTCCCGCAGCTCGTCGGGAGTCCAGACGAAGAACTTGCCCTCGTGGCCCTCGGAGTCGGCGTCGGTCGCGGAGTAGAAGCCGCCGGCCGGATCGGTCATCTCGCGGAGCAGGTAGTCGAGCGTCTCCTCCGTGACGCGGCGGTACTCGGGGTCACCGAAGGCGAGCCAGCCGTGGAGGTACAGCGAGGCGAGCTGGGCGTTGTCGTAGAGCATCTTCTCGAAGTGCGGCACGAGCCAGTGGGCGTCCACCGAGTAGCGGTGGAAGCCGCCGCCCACCTGGTCGTAGATCCCGCCGCGCGCCATCATCGTCAGCGTCGTGTGGGCCATCTGGCGGGCGCGCGCGTTCTTCGCGCGCCGCCAGAATCGCAGCACGAACTCCCAGAGCATCGGCTGTGGGAACTTCGGCGCGCCCCCGAGGCCGCCCTCCTTCTCGTCGAACTGGGCCGAGAGCGCCTGGAAGGCGCCGAACAGGATCTCGTCGGTAAGAAGCTGGGTCGAGCTGCGCAGCCGGTCCGCCTGCGCGAGCGTCTCCCCGAGCTGGCGCGCCGAGGCGGTCACCTCACCGCGCCGGTTCGCCCACGCGTCGGCGAGCGCCTGGAGGAGCCGCGGGAACGCTGGCAGGCCGTGCCGCTCGACGGGCGGGAAATACGTGCCGCCGTAGAACGGCTCGCCGTGGGGCGTGAGGAAGCAGGTCATCGGCCACCCGCCGTGGCCCGTCATCGACTGCACGGCCTGCATGTAGATCTGATCCACGTCGGGCCGCTCCTCACGGTCCACCTTCACGCTCACGAAGTGGCGGTTCATGAGGGCCGCGATCTCGGGGTTCTCGAAGGACTCGTGCTCCATCACGTGGCACCAGTGGCACGCCGAGTAGCCGACCGAGAGGAGGATGGGCTTGTCCTCGTCGCGCGCCCGGGCGAACGCCTCTTCGCCCCACGGGTACCAGTCCACAGGGTTGTGCGCGTGCTGCAGGAGGTACGGGCTCGTCTCGCGCGCGAGTCGGTTCTCGGTCACGTGTGCCTCCGGGCCTAGCGGCCGAACGGGAGCGCCGCGATGCGCGCGGCGACGGTCCGCTCGCCCACGCGCACCGCGACGGCGCGGCCGGGCTCGGCGTGCTCCCGCCGCACGAACCCGAGCGCGATCGGCCGCCCGAGGCCGAGCGACCAGGTCGCGCTCGTCACCCTCCCGACCGCGGCGCCATCGGCGAGGACGTCGGCGCCGTGAGGTGGCACCACGTCGCCTTCGAGCACGAGACCGGTGAGCCGCCGGTTCACGTGGCCGCGGTCGCGGATGCGCACCACGACTTCCTGCCCCGGGTAGCATCCCTTGGTATAGGACACGAGGCGCTCGTGCGGGATCTCGGGAAGCAGCGCGCTCTCGTCCACGTCATGGCCAAAGAGCGGCGTGCCCGCCTCGATCCTGAGCGACTCGTACGCGGTGACGCCGATCGGCCCGGCACCTCCGCCGACGAGCGCGTCCCACACCCGCGGGCCCTGCGCCGCCGCGCACGAGACCCACACCTCGAGGCCGCCCGTCTCCCCGCCGCCCGTCGCGAGCCGGACGGGGATGCCGTCGAGCGGCGCGGCGACGTGCGACCACGGCGGCTCGGGCGGCCTCACGCCCGCCAGCCGCTCGATCGTGGCGGGCGCCTCCGGGCCCACGAGCATCAGAAACAAGGTCTCGTCGGACGCATCCCTCAGGGACACCTTCTCGGCGAAGAGGTAGTGATCCAGCGCCTGCGCGATTTTCTCCGTCAGCCCCCGCGGCATCACGAGCTGGATGCGGTCCTCGAGAACCCAGACGAACAGGACGACCTGGACCTTGCCGTGAGCGTCGAGCAGCGCCGCGGCGCACCCCTGCCCCGGGACGAGCGCCTTGATCTCGTTGGAGAGGAGCGCGTGGAGAAACGTCGCGCGATCGCGTCCGGTGACTTCGAGGACTCCCCAGTTGCCCCGGTCCACCAGCGCGACCGTGCGGCGCGCGGCGGCGTACTCGCCTGCCGCGTCCCCGTAGTCGATGGGCAAATCCCAGTCGCACACCGCCTCGAACCGCGCGCCGGCGGCGACGTGACGGTCGTGCAGCAGCAATCGGTTGGGCACGCGCTCATTCTAAACCCGCGTGCTACACTGCGCGCCGTGAAGCTTCCGCCCGCCCCGCTGGTGCGCCGCTTCCAGCGCCGCCTGCTCGCCTGGTACGCTACACACGGCCGCGATCTTCCCTGGCGGCGCACGCGCCATCCCTACCGCGTGCTCGTCTCCGAGATCATGCTCCAGCAGACGCAGGTGGATCGCGTCATCCCGAAATACCGCCAGTTCCTCAGGCGCTACCCGACGATCCACGACCTGGCCAGGGCGCGCGTCGAGGACGTCCGGCGGCTCTGGTACCCGCTCGGCTACAACATCCGTCCCGTGCGCCTGCACACGATCGCGCGCGAGACCGTCGCCCGTTACGGCGGGCGTCTGCCCGATGACGCGGAAGTGCTGAGACGCCTGCCGGGGATCGGCCGGTACACCGCGGGCGCGGTCCTCTCGTTCGCTTACGATCGTGACGCCGCTGTGCTCGACACCAACGTCCGTCGCGTCCTCGGTCGCGTCTTCCTCGGCCCGCGACGGCTCGCACGAGTCCGTGGTGAGCGCGTGTTCTGGGACCTCGCCGAGGCGCTCCTGCCGCGCGGGCGCGGCTACGACTTCAACCAGGCGCTCATGGATTTCGGCGCCACGTGGTGCACCCCGCGGAAGCCGAAGTGTCCCTCCTGCCCGATGAAAGGCTTCTGCGCAACCGTCGCCTCTCTCAGCGTCCTAGGGGCCCCGTGCCGCTCGTGATCGAGGTCGCAGCGGCGCTCATCCGGGACACGGCGGGTCGCTACCTGATCACGCAGCGCAGGCGGGGATCACACCTCGAAGGGCTCTGGGAGTTCCCTGGCGGCAAGCAGGAGGTTGGCGAGTCTCCCGAGGCCTGCCTCAAGCGGGAGCTGGCGGAAGAGCTCTCGGCGAGCTTCGCGGTCGGCGAGAAGTTCACCACGATCAGGTGGGAGTATCCGGACCGAACCGTGATCCTGCACTTCTTCCGGTGCCGGCTCGAGTCGGGGGCGATCGAGCCGCGGGAGTCGCAGACCATGGCGTGGGTCGCGGCCGACCGGCTCGGCGAGTTCGACTTCCCGCCGGCCGATCGGGAGCTCGTCGCGCGGCTCTGCGCCGGGCGCCGCGGGGTCAGGACGCGAGGCGCGGGGGCAGCCCGGCGGCGAGCGCGCCGTGGACCAGCGTGACGAGCGAGACGATATCGAAGACGGGAAGCCCCGTCTCGCGCTGGATATCTGCCGTATAGGGCGGCATATTGGTGCACTCGAGGACGATCGCCCCCACATCAGGGTAGTCGCTCGCGAGACGGCGCGCCACGCGCACGTGCTCCTCGCGCGCCGCGTCCACGTCGAGCTCGAGCTCGTCGCCGAGCAGCACTCGCGTGAACTCCTTTTCGGTCTCCAACCCGGCGACCGCGACCGGGATCTCGCTCGTGATGCCGGCGCCCCGCAGATGCTCTGGGCCGAGCGCCGCGGCGTTCACGGTCATGATGCCGACCCGCCGGCCCGCCGGCAGGAGCCGGTGGACGAGCGGGACCATGAGCAGGCTCGAGGTGAAGACGGGGACGCGAACCGCCGCCGCCAGCTCCTGCTGGTACTTCGCGAGGAACCCGCAGCTGGTCGTGATCGCGCCGACGCCCTCGCCCTCGAGGGCGCGCGCGCCCTGGACGAACGCGGGCAGGAGCCCCTCGGCGCCCCGTCGGACGACGAGGTCGGGGTCGGCGCCGCTCACCCGGTGGTAGCGCACGGGGAACGGGAACGTGGCGGCGTTGCCGACGTCGCCGGGGATGCGCGGAAAGCGCGTGTCGAGTATGAGGATGCCGACGGTGAAGCCGTACTGGTTGAACCCGCCCCGCACGCGCCCGGAACTCATCGCCCCTACTCTACCCTATCAACGTCGGGCGGAGCGGATTGGTTCGTACTGGAAACCAAAAAGGGCCGGAGGATCACTCGCGACCTCCTCTTCGAGTAGACTCTGACGTGAGAGGAGGGGCGCGGTGACGATTACACGGTTCGCACTTTTCGGTGCGCTGATGCTACTGACCGGGTGCATGAGCCACTACCGCAACTCGCTCCATCCGGAGTACGGGCAGACCGAGTTCGACCAGGATTGGTACGAGTGCCAACAGGAGAACTCGCTCGATTTCAACGTGGCGAGGGCTTGCCTGGCGGCTCGCGGCTGGCGTCCTGTCCAGGATCCTTTCAAGAAGTAGACGGGGCGGCGGCTTCCTTTCGCGCTCCCCACACCGTATGCTCTCGGCGGAGGCAGACCCCATGGAGGAGATGAGCGTCTCACCCGAGACCCCCGCCGCTGCCCAGCGCGGAGCGAGCCCCCAGGGCTTGGGCCCGAGAGACCTGCGCGACTGGATCGCGCGGGTCGAGGCGATCGGCCAGCTCAAGCGGATCACCGAGGAGGTGAGCCGCGACGAGGAGATGGGCGCGATCACGTACATGGCCCACCAGGAGATCGGCGCGCCCGCGCTCCTCTTCGAGCGGATCAAGGGCTCGCCACGCGGCTTCCGCGCGCTCTGGAATCCTCTGGGCTCGAGCGTGGACCGGTTTGCCCTTGCCATCGGCGAGCCCGCGGGGCTCCCCGTCATGGAGCTGATTCGCCGATGCAAGACGAAGCTCGCCAACCCGATCTCGCCCGTGGTCGTGGAGGGCGAGGGCACGCCCGTGCACGAGAACCACCTGCGCGACGACAAGGTGGACATCCGCGACTTCCCCGCCGCGCGCCACTGGCCGCGGGACGGCGGCGAGTACATCGGGACCTGCGACGCGACGATCACGCGCGATCCCGACGGCGGCTGGCTGAACGTCGGCTGCTACCGCCAGATGGTCCAGGGGAAGGACCAGGTCGGCCTCTACCTCTCGCCGGGGAAGGACGCGCGCCTGCACATCGAGCGGTACTGGAGCCGAAACGAGCCCTGCGAGGTTGTCTGCTGCTGGGGCATCGACCCGGCGCTCTTCATCGCGGCCTCCCAGACCTTTCCGAAGACGACATCGGAGCTCGATTTCGTCGGCGGCATCCTCGGGCGGCCCGTCGAGCTGGTGAAGGGCGAGGCGACGAGCCTCCTCTACCCCGCCCGTGCCGAGATCGCAGTCGAGGGCGTGATCCCGCCGAACTCACAAAAATTGGAAGGCCCTTTCGGGGAATTCACGGGTTACTACGGTCGACCGGAAGACTATGCCTTCCTCGTCCAGGTGAAGGCGGTTCACTACCGCGACCACCCGATCCTCACCCACGCCCTCATGGCCGACTATCCGGCCAACGAGTGCGCAGTCCTCTACTCCGTCGCGCGCTCGGCGCGCATCTGGAACGACCTCGACAAGCTCGGCGTGCCCGGCATCCACGGCGTGTACGCGCATCCGGCGGCGGCCGGCGGGTTCGCCATGACGGTGGTGTCACTGGAGCAGCGCTACCCGGGTCACGCGCCTCAGGCGCTGGCCCTCGTGGCCCAGTGTCCCGGCGGCGCGTACTTCTCGAAGTGGATCATCGCGGTGGACGACGACGTGAACCCCTCGAACATCAACCAGGTGCTCTGGGCGATGTCCACGCGCTGCAACCCCGCCGAGGACATCGACATCCTGCGCCAGACGTGGTCGACCTGGCTCGATCCGACGCAGAACCCGCCCGAGGAGCGGCCGTACGGCTCGAAGGCGCTGATCAACGCGTGCATGGAGCACCGCTACCGCGCGCAGTTCTCGAAGCGCACGAGGCTCCGCCGGTCGGTGTACGAGTCCGTCGCCGCCAGATGGGCGCGGCTCGGCTTCACGGGCCAGCCGCCCGAGCTCTGGGCGCTCGAGGACTAGATGAAGATCGACGTCTTCCCTCACATCTTCCCGAAGCGATTCTTCGCGCGGATGCTCGAGGTCGCCGGCGGGAACCACTACATGCAGAAGCGCATGCGGGCGATCCCGGTCCTGGTGGACCTCGAGCAGCGCTTCAGGATCATGGACCGGTACGAGGGCTACGCCCAGGTCCTCACGCTCGCGTCGCCACCGATCGAAGCGCTCGCAGGCCCGGACGCGACCCCGGAGCTCGCGCGCCTCGCGAACGACGGGATGGCCGAGCTGGTCGCGAAGCATCCCGACCGCTTCCCCGGCTTCGTCGCCTCGCTACCGATGAACAACCCCGACGCCTCTTTGACGGAGATCGACCGCGCGATCGACACGCTCGGCGCCACCGGCGTCCAGATCTTCTCCAACGTCAACGGGCTGCCGCTCGACGGGCCGCAGTTCCGCGCACTCTTCGACCGCATGGCGTCGCTCGGGCTCCCGATCTGGCTGCACCCGGCGCGGCCGGCGTCGTTCCCTGACTACCCCGGCGAGACGCGATCGCGGTACGACATCTGGTGGGCGTTCGGCTGGCCCTACGAGACGACCGCCGCGATGGCGCGCCTGGTCTTCTCGGGCCTGTTCGACCGCCACCCGGACCTCAAGATCATCACCCACCACATGGGAGCGATGCTCCCGTACTTCGAGGGGCGCGCGGGAGGGGGGCTCGATCAGCTCGGCAGCCGAACGGAGGATTCCGACGACGCGGTGGCCCTCGCACGCCTCAAGCGGCGGCCGCTCGAATACTTCAGGATGTTCTATGGCGACACGGCGCTCTTTGGCGCGCATCACGCCATGGAGTGCGGGCTGGCCTTCTTCGGCGCCGACCGGATCCTCTTCGGCACCGACATGCCCTTCGACCCCGAGAAGGGGCCCGGCTTCATCCGCGACACGATCAGGGCGATGGAGTTGATGCGGGCCACGCCAGAGGAAAAGACGAAGATCTACGAGGAAAACGCGCGTCACATGCTCAGACTTCGGTTGAAGTGAGACTGCGGGAGAGCCCATGACGAAGAAGGCGACCATCGAGTCCACCGCCGAGGCTTATCTGGAGTTGCTCGCGGCCCGTGGCGTCGAGTACCTGTTCGGCAACGCCGGCACCGACTTCGCCCCGGTCATCGAGGCGTACGCGCGGCGCGGCGCTCACGGTCAGTTGCTGCCTCGCCCGATCACGGTTCCCCACGAGGCGCCGGCCGTCGGCATGGCCCACGGCTACGCCATGATCACTGGACGCCCGCAGGCGGTCATGGTCCACGTGATCGTGGGTACAGCGAACGCCCTCGGCGGCGTCATCAACGCCGCCCGCGGCAACGTGCCGATGCTGTTCACGGCGGGGCGGAACCCGATCACCGAGGCGGGGTTTCGCGGGAGCCGCGAACGCCAGATCCACTGGGCGCAGGAGTCCTTCGACCAGGGTGCGATGGTGCGCGAGTTCGTCAAGTGGGACTACGAGCTCAGGAACTTCGCCCAGCTCGAGACCGTCGTGGACCGCGCGCTCGCGATCACTCAGGCCGAGCCCCAGGGACCCGTCTATCTCACGCTGCCCAGGGAGGTGCTGGCCGAGCGGCACGAGAGCGTCGAGTACAGCGACCCCGCGCGCGCTCCACGCCCGAGCGACGTGGTCGCCGCTCCGGACGCGATCGAGGAGGCCGCGCGCCTCCTGGCGGCGGCGCAGAACCCCGTCGTCATCACCAAAGCCCTCGGGCGGGACCCGCGCGCCGTGGAGGCGATGGTGACGCTCGCGGAGGTGGCGGCGCTCCCCGTCGTGGACCACTTCCACACCCACGTGAACTTCCCCCAGGATCATCCGCTGCACGCGGGGTTCGACGCGACGCCGTACCTCGACGAGGCAGACGCGATCGTCGTGATCGAGTCCGACGCGCCGTGGTTCCCGCATCTCAAGAGCCCGCGACCCGAGACGAGACTCCTCCAGATCGGTGTGGACCCTCTCTTCTCCCGCTACCCGATCCGCGGCTTCGGCGCCGACGTGGCGCTCGCCGGCACCGTGCGTCTCACGCTCGCCGCCCTTGCCGAGGCGCTCCGGTCGCGCGTGGATCCTGTCGTCGTGGCGGAGCGGAAGAGGCGCTGGCAGGCCGAGCACGCGCGGCGGCAGGCGGCGTGGGCGGCGGCTGCGCGAAGGGCTCAGAACGACCGCCCGATCGACATGGCCTGGCTCTCCAGGTGCGTGGGGGACCTCGTGGACGAGCGGACGATCGTCGTCAACGAGTACGACCTGGACGCCACGCAGACGTGTTTTCGAGTGCCCGGGAGCTACTTCAACGGGCCGGCGTCCAGCAGCCTCGGCTGGGGACTCGGCGCCGCGCTCGGGGCCAAGCTCGCGGCGCCCGATAAGACCGTCGTGTGCGCTGTCGGCGACGGAGCCTACATCTTCGGCGCGCCGACCGCGGCGCATTTCGTCTCGCGCGCGTACGACGTCCCCGTGCTCTTCGTCGTCTTCAACAACCGCGCGTGGAACGCCGTGAAGCGCGCGGTGCACGGCCTGGCGCCGGACGGCTGGACGGCGAAGACCGGTTCGATGGTGCTCTCCGACCTCGAGCCCGCGCCCGACTACGAGCTGGTCTGCCGGGCCTCCGGCGGCCACGCCGAGCGCGTGGAGGACCCCGCGGCGCTGCCGGCGGCGCTCGAGCGAGCGCTGCGCGTCGTACGGGATGAGAAGCGCCAGGCGCTACTCAACGTGATCTGCAAGAAGCCCTGAGCCCGTAACGCGCAGAGGGAAGGAAGTGACCATGACAGTGATCGACGCCGACGGCCATGTGACCGAGTCCGCCGAGCAGCTGGTGAAGTATATGGACGCGCCGTTCCGCAACCGCCAGCTCGTCTTCCCGATCGTTCCGGCGGACGGCTGGGACCGGCGACTCATCCGGAAGTACCACGACACGGCGGGGACCGCGGATGCGTGGCTCACGGCCCTCGACAAGGGCGGCGTCGAGCAGGCGGTGCTCTTCCCGACGCTCGGGCTCTTCATGTCCTTTCTCAAGGACCGTAGCTGGGCCGTACAGTTCTGCCGCGCGTACAACAGCTTCATCCACGAGGAGTTCGTCAAGGTGAGCCCCCGCCTCAAGGCGGTCGCCCTCCTGCCCGTCCAGGACCCGCAGGCGGCGGCCCAGGAGCTGCGGCGCGCGGTCCGCGAGCTCGGGCACGTCGGCGCGATGCTGGCGGCCGACGGGAGCCACGTCCTCGGCGACGAGCGTTTCACGCCGATCTACGAAGAAGCCCAGCGGCTCGACGTGATGCTTGCCGTCCACGCCTCGGGCTCGCACCTCGGCGGCGCCGGCGTGGACCTCTTCCCGCGCTTCATCCAGGCGCACACCTGCTCGCACCCGTTCGGCCAGATGCGCCAGCTCACGTCCATCGTGTTCGAGGGGATCCCCGAGCGCTTTCCCGACCTCCGCATCGCCTTCCTCGAGGCGGGCGCGGGCTGGGCGCCGTACTGGATGGAGCGGATGGACGACGAGTACGACAAGCGCGGCGAGGTCGAAGCGCCCGTTCTCAAGAAGAAGCCGAGCGACTATGTGCGGTCGGGGAAGATCTACTTCTCGTGCGAAGCCGACGAGTGGCTCCTTCCCCAGGCCCTCGAGCGCGTCGGCGAGAACCAGATCGTCTACGCTTCCGACTTCCCCCACTGGGACCACAGCTTCCCAGGGTCGATTGACGAGATCCGGGACCGCCCCGACCTCACCGACGAGCAGAAACGCAAGGTGCTCGCCGACAACTGCCGGAGGCTCTACAAGCTACAATAGGGCATGGGCGCGCGCCGCCTGCTGATCCTGCTGGCCGCCTATCTGGCCTTCGACCTCGCCGATCCCACCCTGCCGGGCGCCTTCAGCTTCGAGATCAGGGACTCGGAAATCGAGGAGGTCGTTCACGTCCAGCGCCGGAGCCAGGACAAGGCGGCGACCGCGGTCCGGCCGGCGCCACCCGAGCGCCGCGTCGAACCGCGCGACGATTCGCTCTCCCGCCAGCCCCTGGCCGTCATGGAGCCGCCGCCGCGGGACGTCTCGCCGCCCTATCCGGCGCCGCGCTCCGCCCTGCTCTCGCCCGCGCCGTCCCCCGACGACCACTAGCCCAGTCCTCTCGTCCGTCTTCTGACGCCCGCCGCCCCCTGCTGGCGGCATATCGCGTTCGTCCATCTCACAAGGAGACACGAGATGACTGTGAACCGTTACGAAGGCCTGGCTATCGCCATCGCGCTCCTGATCGTGGGCCGCCTCCTGGTCGCGGTCCTCAAGGCCCTGGTGGAGTGATCTATGATCTTCCTGATGGATCCGGAGTTCTGGGCTCGGCTCCTCGGCATCGTGATCATCGACCTCACCCTGGCCGGCGACAACGCGCTCGTCATCGCGCTCGCCGTGCGCACGCTGCCCCAGCGCCAACAGTTCTGGGGGCGCGTGTGGGGCGCGGCGGGTGCGGTGGGGCTCCGTCTGGCCTTCATCGCCGTCGCGACGCTGCTCCTCGCGATCCCGATGCTCCAGCTCGTCGGCGGGCTGCTGCTCCTCTGGATCGCGTTCAAGCTCGTCCGCAAGGAGACCGGGACCGAGAAGCACGTCCGTCAGGGCGGCTCGCTCTGGGAGGCGATCTGGATCATCGTCCTGGCTGACGCGATCATGAGCCTCGACAATGTGCTCGCCGTGGCAGCCGCCGCGCACGGCGATCTCTTCCTCGTCACCTTCGGCATCGGGCTCTCGCTGCCGATCGTCGTGTGGGGGAGTAGTCTCCTGGCCGTGCTCATGAACCGCTTTGTCTGGATCATCTGGGTCGGCGGCGGGATCCTCGGCTACGTCGCGGGCGAGATGATCCTGGACGACGGGAGTCTCGCGCGCTTCATCGACCACGCCGCCCCGGGCGTGGCGCTCCTGCCGCTCCTGCCCGGCGCCGCAATCATAGCGCTCGGCTGGTGGTTCTCGACCCAGAACGGCAGAAAGAAGGTGCCCGGGCAGGCCTGATTCAGGCCTCCGCGCCCACGTTTCATGATTTTCTGTGCTATCGCTTCATGATCATTTACCATCGTCATCATGATGATGTAGGCTGCTGATCATGAACCGTCCCTTACAAGTCTATCTGGACGAGAGGGATCTCGCGCGCCTGGAGGCGTGGGCACGCGCGCGCGGATGGACCAAGTCGCGGGCGATCCGGGCGGCCGTGCGTGCCCTCACCCGCCCCGCCGCCGAGGACCCCCTGCTGGAGCTCAGCGGGCTGACCGATGGGCTCCCGCCGGACTGCAGCGAACACTTCAATCGCTACTTCGCGGAGACCATCGTTGCGGAGCGCCCGGCAGCGGATCGAGCACGTCGGCGGCGAACCCGCAAGCCTGTTCGTCGATAGCGGCGCCTGGATCGCCCTGGCGAGCGCCCGCGACCAGCATCACGCCGAAGCCGATTCCCTCTTCCGCATCGCCGCCACGCTCCGTCTCCCGCTCCTGACCACGAACCTCGTCGTGGCCGAAGTCCATAGGTTTCTCCTCCACCGAGCGGGGACAGCCGTCGCCGCGCGCGCGCTCGACCGGCTGGAATCGAGCCCGCGGCTCGCCGTCGAGTTCGTCCGGCCCGAGCATCACCGCGCCGCGCGCAAGTGGCTCGCGCGACTCCGGGACCACCCGGTCAGCTACACGGACGCGGTGAGCTTCGCGGTGATGACGGCCAGGCGCTGCCGGACGGCGCTCTCCTTCGACCGTCACTTCCAGACCGCCGGCTTCGATCTCTGGCGGGCCGGCTGATGGCCGTTGGGGCGTCCGCGTTCGAGCGCCGGCTCCGCCGCTTTCGAGCGCGGGCTTTGCCCGCGCAATCTCTTCCTGGGGGAGGCTTCGGAGGGGGCCGTCGAGGCCCCCTCCGAAGAAATCAGCGCTCGAGCTCGACCAGGTACTCGCGGATGCGCTTGGCGTCCGGCGCGTCGGGCTTGAGTGCCAGGTACTTCTTGAAGGCGTCCCGGGCCCGCTCGGCGTCTTTCTGCTGGTAGTAGAGGAACCCGAGCTGGCGGAAGGGGTCGGGAAACGTGGGATCGAGGCCGGCCGAGAGCTCGTAGTGCTCGAGCGCGTTCTTGGCGAAGTCGTCCTTGTCGGCGACGCTGCGGGCCCGCTGCGACTGCAGCCGGTAGAGGTCGCCGTAGTAGAGGTGGAGCGTCGGGTCCTTCGGGGTGATCGCGGCCACCCGATCGAGCTGCGCCTGCGCGAGCTTGAACCGCCCCGCCCGGATGTCGAGGAGCGCGTTCTCCCGGACGACCGTCCGCATCCGGAGGCCGAACTCCTCTGTGGTCTTGATCGCGTCGGGGGCGGCGGCCGCGGCGGCGTACCTGGTGTTGACGAGCTCGGTGGTGGTGTCGATCCGCTCCTGGAGCTTCGGGTGGCTCCCGAAGAAGAAGGTCTCGAGGCTCCCCCGGTCCTTCGACTCGGCCTGGAGGAGCTGGAACACCTTGGGCGCCTCTTTCGGATCGTAGCCCGCGCGGACCAGCTTCTCCATGCCGCCCTGGTCCGCCTCGCGCTCGAGGTCGCGGCCGTAGCCGTTGATCGCGGCGATCGCCGCGAGCTGGAGCCCGATGCCCAGGATCGCGTTCGCCGTCTGGCTCAGAACCGCGGCGCCGATGGAGTCGCCCGACTGCTGACGGGAGCCCGAGGCGACCGCCACGCCGATGGACGCCGCCACGGCGAGCACGGTGAAGAGGATCTGCTTGTTCGTCGCGTCGCGCGTGAACCGAAGCGCGTGGCGGCTCGTGACGTGGGTCATCTCGTGGCCGAGGATCGTCGCGAGCTGGGCCTCGTTGTCGAGACGGCTCAGGAGCCCGGAATGCACGTAGATGCGCCCGTTGGGCATCGCGAAGGCGTTGAGCGTCGGGTCGCTCATCACGCCGAACCTGAGCCCCGGCCCGCCGGCCGCGCGCACCTCGTCGGGCAGGAGCCGGTCGGCGATCTTGCCGAGATACTCGTCGAGGAGCGGGTCGTCGTAGATCTTCGCCTTCTTGGTGAGCGTCTCCTCTTCCTTCTCGGCCTGCTTCCACAGGCTGACCTCGTCGGACTCGGGCTTGAAGGGCTGGCCGCCAGCGCCGATCGGGGGGACGTTCCGGGTCGCGCAGGCGGCGGTCAGGAAGGACGCGATCAGGACCCACGCGATCGCGCGGGATGGCGCGCTCCAGCGGCTCGCCTGCATGGCCATAGTCTACTCCAACCCTACACGCGTCAGTTCAGTGGCGCCGTCTTCCGCCGGAGCCTCACGAGCGCGCTCGCCCGTTCCCGCAGGAGATCCGCGTCTCCTTCCTCGATCACGAGGAGCCGGTCGATCACGGCGAGCGCTTTCTCCCACTGCCTGCGGTGCGCATAGATGCCCTTGAGGTTGTTGAGCATGCGCGTCACGATCTCGGCCCGGGTCGCCTTGGCGAAGTGGGCGTCCGTCAGCTTCACCGGCCGACCCGCCGCGCGCGCCACGATCGCCTCGGCCTCGCTCCGATCGATCGCCCGCCCGCCGCCGAAGGGATCCATCACCACCTGGGCGCCGTCCACGGCGGCCGCGACCACGAAGTGCGCCGGCAGGCCGACGCCCTCGACCGCCAGGCCCACGCGCCGCCCCACCTCCATCGTGACCACCGAGAGCGTGATCGGGATTCCCAGGCGTCTTACCAGCACGTCATTCAGAAAGGTGTTGCGCGGATCGTAGTATTCCTCGCCGTTGCCGCGAAAGCCTTCCTCCTCGAAGAGAAACGCTCTCAGCCGGTCCAGCGCACGCCGTCCGCGGAGGGTGCTCGCACCGGAGCGCGCGGCCAGATCGTCGAGGCGGGAGAGCCAGGGCTCGGCCTGGAGGTCGGGATACTCGACGCGGGCGATCGCCAGCGCGGCCCGGCCCAGGTCGATCTCCGCGTCGGGCCGCCGCAGGAGGTCGCCGAACTCTCTGAGGGGATCAGCAGCCCGGGGCGTGATGGATCCCCGCCGTCGTGAGCGCCGTCCGCTGCAGCTCCTCGGCGAGCTCGAGCGTGCGTCGCGCCGCCCGCGTGGCGGCGGCTTGCGTCTCGTCCGTCGTGGCGAGGCGCAGGAGCAGCGTCCGCCCGAGCTGGTGGTGGTAGCGTTCGTCCGGCTCGATCACATCGCGGTACATCGCCGCGGTCTCCTTGTCGCCGGCCGCCTCGCAGAACTCGATGAACTGGCGGTTCTTGACGATCGCGATCGCCTCGCGCGTGAACTGGCCGGCCGCCACGCGCTCGACGGTGGACAGGAGCCCATCGAGGTACTGGAAGAGCGGGCCGTAGCCCTTGGCCAGCGGGTTGAACGGCCGGGCATCGAAGCCGAGCGCCCGGAGCCGGTCGGCGATCATCCGGTAGTGCTTCGCCTCGTCGCCAACCTGTCGCGCGAGCGCGAGCTTCACGTCCACCTCGTCGGTCGTCACGAGCCAGCGCGCCGCGATTTCCGTGGCCTCGATCTCGTTCTTGAGCGCGACCTTGAGCAGGTTCAGGACGTTGAGGGCACCGTCCACCTCGGGCTTGAGGGTGTCGTCCGGCGCCAGGCGGCTCAGGAGTCTCTGGTTCTGCGCGTCGAGGCGATCGACGAACTCTTCCGCGGTCATGACCCGATCCCTTCCCTCAGGAGCGCGGGCAGCTCCTGCGTGAGCGTTTCCTTGGTGACCACGCGCCGGCAGCGCGCGTGCCACGGCTGGGTCTGGCGCGCGAGCGCGTGCGTCGTGAAGCCGAGGACCGGCACCCGGGCGCCTTCGGCCGCCAAGAGAAGGCGGTCGTAGTCGTAACCGGCGGTGAGATCGACGAGGACGAAGCGCGGCTGCCTGTCGAGCGCGGCCTGGACCTCGTCGGGAGTCCGCGCGAACTCGACCGCGACGCCCGTCAGCCTCCCTGTCTCCCTGATGCGAGACACGAAGAACAAGTCACTGACGACCGCCAGCACCGGTCCGCCGCCCAGAGCGCCGGCCCCGGGCCGTTCGAGTCGCGGCTCCGCGGAGGGGGCGCCTCGCCCCCTCCGATCTGGTGCGGGCGTCGGGGGGAGCGGCGACGCTCCCCCCGCCGTCAAATCAGTCGGCCTGTTCACGGATGCCGAGCCAGTGCTTGTTCCACTCGGCGATGTGGCTGAGCGTCGAGAGGTCGCGCATCCGGTCCAGGTACACGATGCCGTTCAGGTGGTCGTGCTCGTGCTGGATGACGCGCGCAAAGAAGTCCTTGGCGATCAGGCTCACCGTCTGCCCGTCGCGGTCGTAGCACTCGAGACCGACCGCCCGGTAGCGCGGCACGGTCCCGCGCATGTCGGGGACCGAGAGGCACCCCTCCCACCCGTCCTCCGTCTCCTCGCCGAGCGGCGTGACGACGGGATTGATGACGACCGCGAGCGGGATGTGTGGGGCGTCGGGGTAGCGCGGGTTGGCGAGGACCTCGATGACCGCGATCTGTCTCGCGGTGTGCACCTGGTTCGCCGCGAGGCCGGCGCCGTCGTACTCGCGCATGGTCTCGATCATGTCGTCGATGAGCCGCTGGACCTCCGGCGAGCGGATCTCGTCCGGCGGGACGGGCTTCGCCACCTGGCGGAGGATGGGATGGCCGAGACGCGCGACCTTCAGAATCGCCATGGTTTCCCGATTCTAGCACGCGGTCATTGCGTCTCGATCTTCCCCACCTGGCGCACGCCCTACGCGAGCCGGCGCGCGTCGTTCGCGGTAGCCCACGAGCTCGAGGAGGTTGCCGTCGGGGTCGAGGAAGTACAGGCAGTCGTGGTCTCCCCAGTCGATGGGCGCGTGGAAGGGGATCCCGCGCGCGGCAAAGAGCGCCTGCGCGGCGACGAGGTCCGCGTAGGCGACCTCGAACGCGTGATGCGACTTGCCGAGCGGGTTCCGGATCTGGTCGAGCCCGCCGGGTTCGCGATTGGGCCGGAGGAAGAGCGCGCAGTTGCCGTCCCCGTAGCTGAGCAGCACTTGATCCGGCAGGTGCATCTCCGTCTTCATGCCGAGTACCTCGGTGTAGAAGCGCTCGGCGCGTGCGAGGTCGGCGACGTCCACGCCGAAGTGGTCGAGCCGCCTCACCCTCACCCGGCGTCTCCGCGTGCGATCCGGTCGAGCGCCCATGCCGCGGCCCGCCTCACCACGATGTCCTCGTCGTCGAGCGCACGCCTGAGCGCCGGGACGGCGCGCCGGTCGCGACGGTTCCCGAGCACGATCGCGGCGTTTCGGAGGAGGCCGGCGCGCTTCGCCCGCCACATGGCGCTCCCGCGGAAGCGGGCGCGGAACGCGTCGCGGTCGAGATCGAACAGCTCTTCGAGCGGCCCCAAGGGGCCCGTCGGTGCGAGCGCCGGCTCGCGCGCCCGCGCGGCCTTCCGGTTCCAGGGGCACACGTCCTGGCACACGTCGCACCCGAACACCCACTCCCCGATCGCTTCCCGGAACTCCTCGGGAATGTCGCCGCGGTGCTCGATCGTGAGGTACGCGATGCACCGTCGCGCGTCGAGGGCGTATGGCCCGACGAACGCCTGGGTCGGGCAGGCGTCGAGGCACGCCGTGCACGTGCCGCATCGGTCGGGCAGACGCTCATCCCACTCGAGCTCGGCGGTCGTGAGCACGCTGCCGATGAAGAAGTACGAGCCGATTGACGGGTCGAGGAGGTTGGTGTTCTTGCCGATCCAGCCGAGCCCGGCGCGCGCCGCGAGGTCGCGCTCGAGCAGAGCGCTCGTGTCCACGGCCGCGCGGCAGCGGACATCGCCGCCGGCCGTCTGGCCGATGAACTCCGCAAGCTCGAGGAGCCGGGGCCGCATGACGTCGTGGTAGTCGCGCCCGCGTGCGTACCGTGCGACGGGCGCCCAGCTCGGGTCGTCGTCGCGAGCGTACGCGAGCGCGACCGCGACGACGGAGCGACAGCCCGGCAGCAACCGGTCGGGATCGAGCCGGTCGTCGCGTCCACGCGCGAGGTAATCCATCGTCGCGGCGTGGCCAGCCTCGAGCCAGCGCGCGAAGGCGGGGCCGTGCTCGGGCGGCCCCGCCGGCCCTATCGCCACGCGGTCGAAGCCGAGCTCGCACGCCCGCGCCTTGACCGCTCCCGTGAGGGCCAGGCCGACGAGCGTCACGTCTTGCGCGCCTTCACGACGAGGTGGGCTCGCGTCAGCGTGCGGCCGCCCTCCTCCAGAAACTTCACGTAGGGGGACCAGCGGCCGTCCGCCTTCCACTTCTCCTCGAGCGCCACGGCGGCGGCGAGCCCCTGCTCCACCGATTCGAAGGTCGCGACCTCGCGCTCGACCGCGAGCCTCTCGACGGTGAAGCCCGACCGCTTGAGGAGGCGCCTGGCGCCCACCTCACGGTAGGCGAAGCGCGACGGGTGGCCGGTCTCCTTCCACTGGTCGGCGTGAAACGCGACGAAGGCGAACACCCGGCCCGGGCGCAGGACGCGGCCCGCCCGCTCGGCGATCGCGCTCGACATGCAGAGGTGGGCCACGACCATGTCGGGCTTGAACGGGGCGTAGTCCTCCACCTCGACGTCGCCGACGACGAACCTGACGTTCGCGAGTCCCGCGGCCGCTGCGCGCTTCTTCGCCTCGTCGATCTGCCGCGCCTCGCGGTCGATCCCCACGACGGCGCGGCAGAGGGGTGCTAGCGCGAGCGCGAGCCGGCCCGCGCCGGTGCCCACGTCGAGCACCGTGAGCTCCCTGAGCGGCTCCAGCCGGAGGAGCTCGAGGAAGGTCGGGCTCAGCCCCTCGGAGGTCTCACCCGGTGACTGCGCCATCCGACGCCGAGGAGACGAGGCGCGCGTACTTCGCCATCACGCCCCACGTGTAGCGTGGCTTCGGAGGCTTCACCGCGCGCAGCCGCTTCTTGATCTCGGCCGCGGACAGCTCGACGTCCAACCGCCGCTGCTTGACGTCGAGCACGATCGTGTCGCCGTTCCTCACGGCGGCGATCGGCCCGCCGACCGCGGCCTCGGGCGCGACGTGCGCGACCATGACGCCGTGCGTGGCGCCCGAGAAGCGCCCGTCGGTCATGAGCGCGACGCTCGACCCGAGGCCGGCTCCCTGCAGGGCGCCCGTCACGTGCAGCATCTCCCGCATCCCCGGCCCGCCCTTGGGCCCCTCGTAGCGGATCACGATGAAGTCGCCCGCCTTGATCTTGCCTCCCTTGACCGCCACGAACGCGTCTTCCTCGCGCTCGAACACGCGCGCGGCGCCCCGGAACACCTCCTCGGCGTGGCCCGCGACTTTCGCCACGCATCCCTCAGGCGCAAGGTTGCCGCGCAGGATCGCGATGCCGCCATGGCGCGCGATGGGGTTCGCGAGCGGGCGGATGACCTTCTGGCCCGGCGTCTCGCGCGCCGCCCGGGCCTCGTCGCCGATCGTCCGGCCGGTCACGGTCATCTCGGTCGCGTTCAGCAGGCCGGCGTCGAGCAGCCGCTTGGCGACCACCGCCATGCCGCCCGCCGCGTACATCTCGGGCGCCGTGTAGCTCCCCCAGGGCTTGAGGTCGGCGAGCAGCGGCGTCCGGCGCGAGACAGGGTCGAACTCGTCGATGGTGAGCTTCACGCCGGCCTCCTTCGCCACCGCGAGGAGGTGGAGGACGGCGTTGGTCGAGCCGCCCGTCGCCATGACGCCGGCGATCGCGTTCTGGAGCGCCCGCTTGGTGATGAGCTGGCGCGGCCGCACGCCCTTCTTCAGGAGGTCCATCACGAGCTTGCCGGTCTCGAACGCGATCTCCTCCTTGCGCGGGTCCATGGCCGGCACGTCGTTGAACCCCATCGGCGAGACCCCGAGCATCTCGAAGGCGGTCGCCATCGTGTTGGCGGTGAACTGGCCGCCGCACGCGCCCCCTCCCGGGCACGCCCGGCTTTCGATCGCGCCGAGCTCCTGCGCGTCGATCTTGCCCGCGTTGAACGCGCCGACCGCCTCGAAGACGTCCTGAATGGTGAGCCGGCGGCCCTTGTACTCACCGTAGAGGATCGAGCCGCCGTAGAGCATCACGCTCGGGAGGTCGAGCCGCGCCATGGCCATGACCATCGCAGGGATCGTCTTGTCACAGCCGGAGATCCCGACGAAGGCGTCCATGAGGTGCCCGCGCACGACCAGCTCGACGGAGTCGGCGACGGTTTCGCGGCTGATGAGCGAGGCCTTCATGCCCTCGGTACCCATCGCGATGCCGTCCGTGACGGTGATCGAGTTGAACTCGATCGGTGTCCCGCCGGCGGCCCGGACCCCCTCCTTCACCTTCTCGGCCAGCTTCCGGTGATTCCAGTTGCACGGCGTGATCTCGATCCAGCAGTGCGCCACGCCGATCAACGGCCGCTTGAGATCGTCGTCGGTGAAGCCGATGGCCCTGAAGAACGCGCGGGCCGCGGCGCGATCGGGACCATCGAGGATGGTGCGGCTCTTGTGGCGTGGGTCGAACGTCATGCTCTGGTCTCCTTTGTGCGCTTCGCGACGAGGTAGGTGAAGCGGCCGCGCTGCACCACCTCGCCGCGCTGGTCGATGACTTCGCGCTCCTCGATGACGACGCCGGCGTCGCGCATCGGTCGCTTCGTCACGATCCGCGCCCGGGTCATGATCGTGTCGCCGACGCGGACGGAGCGCAGCACCTGCCAGTCGATGCCCATGAACGCGCGCACGACCAGCGGGGGCTTCGGCACCCGCCAACCGAGCCCAATCGTGAACGCGAGCGGCAGGAGATCGGGGACCGCGGTGTCGTCCTCGGCGAGCTCGCGCGTGAGCCCGAGGTAGATCGCCACGTGGGCCGAGGTAATGGTCAATCCGGGCGTCTCCTCGACGGCCTCCACCGGGACATCCTCGAAGTAGGAGCCCGTCATGGTCGCTGCCGGCGCTCGACCATCAGGTCGGTCTCGCCCTCCTGCACGATCTCGCCGCGCTGGTTGAGCACGGTCCGCTGCACGATGATGAGGCCGCGGTCGGGTTTCGAGGTCTCCTTCTTGCCGATGACCTTCGCGCGCAGGCGGATGGTGTCGCCGATCTTGACCGGCCCCTTGAACTTCCACCGGAGCCCGACGAACGCGAGCGTCGCGTACGGGGCGGTGGCGCGCGTGAAGAGGCCCGCCTGGATGGCGAGGCCGAGGAGGCCGTGGGCGATCCGCTCGCCGAAGATCGACTGCTTCATGAACTCGGCGTCCGTGTGGAGCACGTTGTAGTCGCCGGACAGCCCCGCGAAGATCACGATGTCCGCCTCGGTGACGGTCCGTCCCGGCGACTCGTACTCCTCGCCGACCTGGATCTCGTCGAAGTAGCGCCTCGAGAGAGCCGTCACGGAGCCGTAGGATAGCACACGCACCCGGCGCCCGACGCCGAGGGAGCAGTTTGACCGCGCCGTGCGAAAGCGCATAGAATTTGTTTGCCGTTGTGTGGTCCCAGCGTCGGAGCCGATCGGCGCAGGGCGCACGGGCGTGGCCTCGAGCGTCGAAAAAGGAGGAGTAGCCTATGGGTGGTGGAACGGTGACTCGCCGTGACTTCATGAAGACCACCGGTGTGGGCGCCGCGGTGGCCACCGGCCTCGGCGCCAACATCATCGTCCCCGGGCGAGCGAACGCCGCCAAGAAGAAGCTCCGGATCGTCCAGTGGGTCCACTTCGTCCCGGCCTACGACGAGTGGTTCAACAAGAAGTACGCGGTCGAGTGGGGCCAGCAGAACGACACCGAGGTGACCGTCGACAATATCGGGATCGCCGGCATCAACGCCCGCGCCGCCGCCGAGGTCTCGGCCCAGAAGGGCCACGACCTCTTCCTCTTCAACTGGCCGCCGCCGAGTTTCGAGGAGCAGACGGTAGACATGAAAGACGTCTACCAGGAGCTCGAGCGGAAGCTCGGCAAGCCGATCGACCTGGGCATCAAGAGCACGTACAACCCGAAGACCAAGAAGTACTACGCGTTCTCCCCGTCCTTCACACCGGACCCGGTCAACTACCGCCAGGACCTCTTCTCGCAAGTCGGCCTGCCCAACGGGCCGCGGTCCTGGGACGAGGTCCGGAGCGCGGGCGCCAAGATCAAGAAGCAGTTCGGCAACCCGGTCGGCATCGGCCTCGCGAACGAGATCGACACCGGCATGGCCATGCGGACGATCATGTACTCGTTCGGGGCGCACGAGCAGGACGCCCACGGCAACCTCGCGCTGAACTCCCCACAGACTCTGGAGGCCATCAAGTTCGTCAAAGCCCTGTTCCAGGAGTCGATGACCGACGAGGTCTACACCTGGGACGCATCCTCGAACAACCGTTGCATGCTCGCCGGCAAGTGCTCTCTCGCCCTCAACGCGATCTCGATCACCCGGGTCGCCGAGAAGGACAATCCCGACATCTCCCGGAAGATCCAGCTCACCAAGGCGCTGAAGGGGCCGGTGCGGGCGATCGGCCTCGAGCACGTGATGCAGTGCTACGTCGTGTGGAAGTTCGCCGAGAACATCGAGGGCGCCAAGAAGTTCCTCGTCGACTACACGACCAGCTTCAAGGATGCCTTCCTCGCCGGCGAGTTCTACGACTTCCCGTGCTTCCCCAAGACGGTGCCCGACCTGACCACGCTGATCTCGAACGACACCAAGGCCCACCCGCCCGACAAGTACAAGGTCTTCGACGACGTCCTCAACTGGGCGACCAACGTGGGCTACCCGGGCTACGCCAACGCGGCCATCGACGAGATCTTCGGCACGTGGGTGCTCAACGTGATGTTCGCGAAAGCGGCCAGCGGCACGGTGAGCCCCGAGGACGCGCTCCGGGAGGCCGACGCGGCCTCGAAGCGCATCTTCGGCAAATGGAAGGAGAAGGGGCTGGTCTAATCTGGCCACGGTAGAGACGAAAGCGCTTCGGAAGGACTTCGGAGAGGTCCGGGCGGTGGACAGCGTGGACCTCTCCACCAAGGAGGGCGAGTTCCTCGTTCTGCTCGGTCCGTCGGGCTGCGGCAAGACGACGCTCCTCCGGATGATCGCCGGCCTCGAGCGCCCGACCGCTGGGGAGATCCTGATCGGCGGCCGTGTCGTCAACGAGCTTGCCCCGCGCGCCCGGAAGATCGCGATGGTCTTTCAGAGCTACGCCCTCTACCCCCACATGAGCGTCTACAAGAACATCGCCTTCCCGCTCAAGGCCCAGGGGGTGCCGAAGGCGACCATCCCCCAGAAGGTCGAGTGGGCCGCCTCCCTCTTCGGGATCGAGAAGCTCCTCCAGCGAAAGCCCCGGCAGCTCTCGGGCGGCGAGCGGCAGCGAGTCGCGCTGGCCCGGGCGGTCGTCCGTGAGCCCTCGGTGTTCCTGCTCGACGAGCCGCTCTCGAACCTCGACGCCAAGCTTCGGGCCACCGCCAGGGATGAGCTGCAGCAATTCCAGCGGCGGATCGGGATCACCACGCTCTACGTCACCCACGACCAGATCGAGGCCATGGGCCTTGGCGACCGCATCGCCGTGATGCAGGGTGGGAAGGTCCGGCAGATCGGAACGCCGTCGGAGGTCTACGACGAGCCGGCCGATACGTTCGTCGCCGGCTTCCTGGGATCGCCCCCCATGAACGTCGTCGAGGCGCCGGACGCTCTCATCGGCTTCCGGCCCGAGCACTTCCTGCCCCGCGAGGCGCACGAGAGCCCGGCCGGGTTGACGGCGCTCCCGTTCCGCATCACCCGCGTCGAGTACCTGGGCGCCGATCGGCTGATCTACGGGGTGCTCGAGGGGAAGTTCCAGGGCGCCAAGGTCATCGCGCGACTCCCGTCCACGGTGATGGCGCCCGTCGAGGTCGGCCGGCGGTACGAGTTCGCGGTGAAGGAGAAGGACCTCAAGTTCTTTGCCACGGCGACGGGTCTCCGGACCCGGCCGCGGCCGCTCTGAGGCGAGGATGGCCACGCTCGAAGGCGACGCGCGTGCGGCCGCGGGGGCACGCGCGGGCCGGCTGGGCTTCCTCCTCGACCGACCGGAGTGGCTGGGGCCGCTCATGATCGGCCCCGCCGTCCTCTACATCGTGCTCGTCGTGGGCCTGCCCTTCTTCCTCGCCCTCTACTACAGCGTGAGCGACATCACCATGGGGAGCCGGACGCTGGGCTTCGTGGGGCTGAAGAACTTCGTGAGCGTGGTTTCCACCACGAAGTTCCAGACCTCACTGAAGAACACCTTCGTGTTCGCCGTCGTCTCCCAGGTGCTCGTCATGGTCTTCGCCAACGTGCTCGCCCTCGCCCTGCTCAAGGATTTCCGGGGCAAGTGGCTGATCCGCCTTCTGATCTTGCTCCCCTGGGTCGCCCCCATCTCGCTGGGCACGATCGGGTGGCTGTGGATCCTGGACTCCATCTACAGCGTGATCAACTGGACCCTCCAGGCCCTTGGGCTCATCAGCCCCGACAATTGGCCCATGTGGCTCGGCATCCCGCACCTGGCCATGGGCTCGGTGATCACCGTCCACGTCTGGCGCCTGCTGCCCCTGGCCACCGTCATCATCCTGGCCGGCCTCACCTCGATCCCCCAGGACATCCACGACGCGGCGGCGGTGGACGGAGCGGGGTTCTGGCGCCACCTGTTCCAGGTCACGCTGCCGCTCGTCCGGCCCATCATGCTGGTGGCAGCGCTCTTCGGGCTCGTCTTCGCGTTCACCGACATGATCATCATCTTCGTCCTGACGCGGGGCGGACCGTACGATACGACGCAGGTCCTGGCCAGCCTGGCCTTCTTCACCGGCATCCAGGGGGGCGACCTCGCCGAGGGCGCGGCCGTCGCGCTCTTCCTGTTCCCGCTGCTCCTCGCCGTCGCCGTCGTGTTCCTGCGCATCGCGCGGCGCACCGAGGTGACCTGAGGTGGCGGTGCCCGGCGCGCTCAAGCGGCTGGCCGCAGGCGGGACCCACTTCGGGATCGTGGCGGCGTTCACCATCTTCAGCGCCTTCCCCTTCTACTGGATGCTCATCACCACGTTCAAGCGGACCAGCGACCTGATGAACCGCACGCACAACCCGTTCATCTACAACGAACCCCCGACGCTCGAGCACCTGCGGGTGCTGTTCGCCGAGACGCTCTACGCGCGCTGGCTCGGGAACACGCTGCTCGTGGGCCTGATCGTGGTGGCGGTGACGCTGGTGCTGGCGCTGCCCGCCGGCTATGCCCTCGCCCGGCTGACCGGGCGGTGGGGGGAGCAGCTCGGGATCGGGATCTTCCTCACCTACCTGATCCCGCCGACGCTCCTGTTCATCCCCATGTCACGGGTGATCGGCGACCTCGGGCTCCAGGACAGCCTCTGGTCGCTGGTGGTCGTCTACCCGTCCTTCACGGTCCCCTTCTGCACGTGGCTGCTCATGGGCTTCTTCAAGGCCATCCCGCGCGACCTGGAAGAGGCCGCGATGATCGACGGCCATAGCCGGTTCGGGGCCTTCGTGAAGGTCGTCATCCCCATTTCGGTATCGGGGATCCTCACTGTGGTCATCTTCTCCTTCACGCTGGTGATGCAGGAGTTCGTCTATGCGCTCACCTTCATCTCGACCGCCTCGCAGTTCACCGTGAGCGTGGGCGTGCCCACCTTCCTCGTCCACGGTGACGTCTACTTCTGGGGGTCGCTGATGGCCGGGTGCTTCATCGCCAGCGTGCCGATCGCCATCCTCTACAACTTCTTCGTGGACCGATTCATCGCCGGCTTCACGGTCGGCGCCATCAAGTAGCCGGCCCGCGCTCAGCCGACGCCGAGCTCCCTCCGGACGAGCGCGGCGCCGGCCGCGAGCGCGCGGAGCTTGCCCCGTGCGACGTCCCGGCCGAGCGGCACCATGCCGCAGTTCGTGCACGGGTAGAGGCGCTCGGGCGGCACGAATGCCATCGCCCGGCGGATCGTCGCGGCCACCTCCTCGGGCGTCTCGACCCGGTCGGTCGCGACGTCGACCGCGCCCACCAGCACGTCCTTGCCCGCGAGCAGGGCGAGCAGCTCGAGCGGCACGCGCGAGCTCGCGCACTCGAGCGAGACTTGGTCGATCCGGCTCCGGGCGAGGAGCGGGAACGTCTTCTCGTACTGGCGCCACTCGCTCCCGAGCGTCGCTTTCCAGTCGGTGTTCGCCTTGATGCCGTAGCCGTAGCAGATGTGCACGGCGGTCGTGCACGGGACGCCCTCGATCGCCCGGTGGAGCGCCTCGATCCCCCATGCCGCGACGTCGTCCATGTAGACGTTGAACGCGGGCTCGTCGAGCTGGAGGACGTCGAGCCCGAGCGCGGCAAGCTCGCGCGCCTCCTCGTTGATGAGGCGCGCGAACTCCAGCGCGAGCCGCCGGCGGTCGCGGTAGTGCTCGTCGGCGAGCGTGTCCACGATCGTCATGGGCCCCGGGATCGTGAACTTGAGCTTCCGCGTCGTGTGGGCACGCGCGAGCGCGACGTCGGCGGCGTGCGCCGGCCTCAGACGGCGAAGGGGTCCGGTGACGGTCGGGACCTCGGCCTTGTAGCGGTCCGCGCGGATCCCGATCGTCACGCGGCGGGAGAAGTCGACGCCGTCGACGTGCTCGAGGAAGCCGTGGACGAAGTGCTGGCGCGACTGCTCCCCGTCCGTCACGACGTCGATCCCGGCCGCTTCCTGTTCCCTGAGCGCGATCAGGACCGCGTCACGCTTGCCTTCGGCGAGGGCCACGCCCGAGAGCCGCCACGGCGCCCAGAGCGTCCGCGGCTCCGCGAGCCAGGAGGGCTTGGGAAGGCTGCCGGCGATCGTCGTGAGGAGCACGAGCCCTTCTAACAGAAGCCCGCGGTGATGTCTACGCGTTGACCGCTGCGGAGCGTCCGTGCTATAGATGCTGGCCGTTGCCAGCCCATCCTCCGGAAGACTCCATGGTCCGCCGGCTCGCCCGAAAGATCGACGCGTTCCAGGAACGGTTCGGCCGGGGCGTGTCCTGGATCATGCTGCTTATGGTGCTTGTCGTCTTCGTCGACGTCCTCATGCGGTACGCGTTCAACAAGAGCAGCGTGTTCACGCAGGAGCTCGAGTGGCATCTGTTCGGGCTCGTCTACCTGCTCGGGGCTGGCTACACGATGCTGTACAACGAGCACGTGCGCGTGGATATCCTCTACTCGCGCTGGTCGCCGCGCAAGAAGGCGTGGTTCGACTTCGTCTGCTACCTGATCTTGTACTACCCGTCCGCCATCATGGTCATGGTCACGAGCTGGCCCTTCGTCAAGAACTCCTACATGGTGCTCGAGGGCTCGCCCGATCCCGGCGGCATCCCGTTCCGGTTCCTGCTCAAATCGGTGATCATCGTCGGCTTCGCGCTGCTGACGCTCCAGGCGATCTCCCAGAGCATCAAGAACTTCTACTGGGCCATGGGCTGGGAGCAGCCCGAGGTGCGAGCGACCGAGGTCCACTGATGCCGCTCGAACAGATCATCGCCGCGCTCATGTTCGCCGGGATGATCGCGTTCCTCTTCCTGGGCTTCCCGGTGGCGTTCAGCCTGACCTTCACCGGCCTCTTCTTCGGCCTGATCGGCGTCGGCTTCGGGTATCTCCACGTCAACTTCTTCGACATCCTCCCCTTGCGGATCTGGGGGACGATGACGAATTTCACGCTGCTGGCTGTGCCGCTCTTCGTCTTCATGGGGGTGGCGCTGGAGAAATCGGGGCTCGCGGAGGAGCTGCTCGAGACCATGGCACTCCTCTTCGGCAAGCTCAAGGGTGGGATCGCCATCTCGGTGGTGGTGGTCGGCGCGATCCTTGCCGCGTCCACCGGCATCGTGGGCGCGAGCGTGATCACCATGGGGCTCATCTCGCTACCGACCATGCTCCGCCGTGGCTATAACAAGGAGCTCATCTGTGGGACGATCTGCGCCTCCGGGACCCTGGGACAGATCATCCCGCCCAGCGTGATCCTCATCCTGCTGGGCGACATCATGGGCGTCTCGGTGGGCGACCTCTACATCGGCGCCGTCATCCCGGGTCTCGTGCTCGTGGCGCTCTACATCATGTACCTCCTGATCCTGTCTCACTGGAAGCCGGAGCTCGCCCCTCCCATTCCGGCTCAGGAGCTGGCGGCCTTCCGCGGGGACGCCGTCAAGCGGGTCATCATCGCGCTGATCCCGGCGCTGGTGCTGATCGTGGGCGTGCTCGGCTCCATCTTCGCGGGCATCGCGTCGCCGACGGAGGCCGCGTCGGTGGGCGCGGCGGGCGGGCTGATCCTCACGATGCTCAAGCGCCGGTTTTCGATGTCGATGCTCCGCTCCGTCATGCAGGCGACCACCCGGATCACGAGTCTGGCCTTCATCATCCTGGTGGGCGCCAATTGCTTCGGGCTGGTCTTCCGCGGCCTCAACGGTGATCACCTGATCCAGGACTTCCTCAAGGGCCTGCCCCTCGGGGCCTACGGGGTCCTGGCCGTGGTGATGTTCGTCATTTTCCTGCTGGGCTTCTTCATCGACTTCTTCGAGATTTGCTTCATTCACGTGCCGATCCTGACGCCAGTCCTCGTGACTCATTTCGGCTTCGACCCCGTCTGGCTCGGGGTGGTGATCGGCGTGAACCTCCAGACCTCGTTCCTCACGCCGCCCTTCGGGTTCGCGCTCTTCTACCTGCGGGGCGTGGCGCCGCCCGAGATCACGACGCCGGACATCTACCGCGGCGTCGTGCCGTTCGTCGCGCTGCAGCTGATCGGTCTCGTCCTGCTGATCGCCTTCCCGGATCTCTCCTTCTGGCTGATCCGGGCCCTGCGCTGACCGCGCTCCCGAAGAGAGAACGGGGCGGAGCCATTCGGCGCCGCCCCGTCGACCTTCCCGTGCCCGGCGAGCTATGCGGTCGCGACCTGAGCGTGGTAGGCGGCTTCGGAGATCAGGCGCCAGTCATTGAGCGTCGCCTCGAACTTCTTGACCGAGGCGAAGGCCTTCTTGCCCTGCGGGCTCTTCTCGGACTCTTCCTTGAGGACCGTGTCGGCGAGTTTCTTCAGCTCTTTCAGGGTCGGTTGAGACAGCTGCAGGATCTCCACCTTGCCCTTGAACTCGGTCTTGAGCTTCTGCAGGGCGACGGTGTTCTTGTACTCGTACTCCATGAGCGTGTGGACCTGGGTCGCCTGGCACGCCCGGTCCACCACGGCCTTGAGATCGGCCGGCAGCGAATCGTAGGCCTTCTTGTTGAAGCCGAACTCCGCGGTCGTCCCGGGCTCGTGCCAGCCGGGATAGTAGTAGTAGCGAGCCGCGTTGTGGAGGCCGAGCTTCATGTCGTCGTGGGGTCCGACCCATTCGGTGGAGTCGATGACGCCGCGTTCGAGGGCCGTGTAGATTTCACCGCCGGGGGTCAGCACGACCGTGCCGCCGGCCGCCCCGACGATCTTTCCGCCGAGACCCGGGATGCGCATCTTGAGCCCCTTGTAGTCGGCGATGCTGTTCATCTTCTTCCTGAACCAGCCCGCCATCTGCACGCCCGTGGACGGGCCGGGCCGCGGGACGAGGTTGAAGGCGGCGTAGGTTTCCTCCCAGAGCTTCAGGCCGTCGCCGTGGAGATACCACGTCATCATGCCCTGAGGGTTCAGGCTGAACGGCACGGCCGAGAACCACTGCATGGCCGGCTCCTTGCCGGCCCAGTAGTAAGGGGCGCCCATGAAGCACTCGATCGTGCCCTGGGACGCAGCATCGAAGCAGCCGAAGGCCGGCATCAGCTCGCCGCCGGCGAAGACCTGGATCTTGAGCCGCCCGCCGCTCATGTCGTCAATGATCTTGCCCAGGTGCTGGGCCGAGCCCTGCAAGACGTCGAGCGCGGGGGTCCAGGTCGTCGACATCCGCCACTGAAACTTCGGCTGCGCGATGACGTTCGGCGCGTCCACGGCGGCCGTCGCCCCGGCGGCGACGAGCACGCCGCCCGCCTTCACGAGAAACCTGCGTCGCTCCATGAGGTCCTCCAGTCCGAGTGGGGTGGGATGTACCGCGAGCGATCGCCGCCGAGGATAGCACCAAGGGGCGCGCGCGTAAACGAGCTAGGCGAAGAGCGCGGCTGCCGCCCGGCCGAGCATGGTGGTGCCGCGCACGTCCTCGTCGAAGAGCGGCACGACGGCGCGGATCCGCTCGTCGAACTTCTCGCCGATCGTCTTCATGTGGTCGTCCTGCATGCGCATCCGGTTCAGGACGAACTCGGGGACGTCCGCGCCGAGGGCCTGGCGGTCCATCAGCATGTTGACGATCACGCCCCCGATCGGGATGCCGAACTCGTGGAACCAGCCGATGAAGCGCGTGATCACGGCGATCGGAAGCGCCTCGTGGACCAGGTGACCCTCGGAGTCGTCCTGGCCCTCGCCCTCGCCGCGGCGACGGTCGCCTGGACCATGAGATACCACGATCTCAAGATCCATCGTGAGCTGCGACGCCGCCGTTCCCCTCCCGCTTCAGGCGGTCGCTCAGCCTGAGCACTGCGCGCCGCGGACCCGCGTTCCTTGACTGTCGCGGCAGCCCGAGGGTAGAGTCGGTCCGACCGATCGGTCCGACGGGGGGCCCGAACCGTGCACTTTTCCGATCGTGACTTAGGGCCCGTCTGGGAGAAGGTCCAGGCCCGCGAGCGCCTCAGTCGAGAGGACGGCCTCCGTCTCTTCGAGACGGACGATTTCCTGGGCGTGGGGCGCATGGCCGACCACGTCAAGTCGCGCCGTGAGGGCGACCGCGTCTACTTCGTCATCAACCGCTACATTTCGCCCACGAACGTCTGCGTGCTCTCCTGCACCTTCTGCGGGTTCGCGCGGAAGAAAGGCGAGGAGGGCGCCTTCGAGTACACGCCCGAGGAAATCGTGGGGATGGTCAGCGAGGAGGTGCGCGAGGTCCACATCGTCGGCGGTCACCACCCCGATTGGCCCTTCGAGTACTACGAGCGCGTGATCGCCGCGCTCCGCGCCGCGCGCCCCGAGGTCCAGATCAAGGCGTTCACCGCGGCGGAGATCGACTACTTCTGGCGCCGCTGGAAGATCGAGCCGAAGGAGGCGCTCGCACGGCTCAAGGCCGCCGGGCTCCAGACGATGCCGGGCGGCGGCGCCGAGATCTTCTCGGCGCGCGTCGCGAGGCTCCTGCGCTACACGGGCAAGGCCGACCCCGAGCGCTGGTGCGAGATCCACGGGATCGCGCACTCGCTCGGCATCAAAACCAACGCGACGATGCTCTACGGTCACATCGAGACGTTCGCCGAGCGCGTGGACCATCTCCTGCGCCTCCGGGAGCAGCAGGACGCCTCGGCCGGGTTCCTCACGTTCATTCCCCTCCCCTACCAGGTCGGGACGACGCGCGTCGTGCCTCGGCCAACGCCCCCCACCGACAAGCTCCGCACCACCGCCGTGGCGCGCCTGCTCCTCGACAACTTCCCGCACGTCGAGGCGTACTGGGTGCTCCTCGGCGAGGCGACGGCGTCGGTCGCGCTCCACTTCGGCGCCGACGACGTCAACGGCACGCTCGAGGACGAGCGCGTGCAGCACATGGCGGGCGCCCAGACGCCGGCCGGCCTCGCGCGCGAGCAGCTCTGTCGCATGATCCGCGACGCCGGCAAGGTCCCGGTCGAGCGCGACGCCCTGTACAACGTGCTCCAGGTCTGGAACTAAGTGCTGGTCGAGATCCGGGACAAGGCGCTCGGCGGGAAGCGGCTCGGAAGGGACGAGGGCCGGTGGCTCCTGAGCGAGGCGCCGCTCCTCGAGGTGGGCGCCCTCGCCAACGAGGTCAGATTCGCGCGGATCCCGGACAAGGTCGTCACGTTCGTGATCGACTCGAACCCGAACTACACGAACGTGTGCGTCACCGACTGCCAGTTCTGCGCCTTCTACCGCAAGCCAGGCGACCCGGAGGCGTACACGCTGACCGTCGAGGAGGTCCTGGCCAAGGTCGAGTCGGCGGCCGCGCGAGGCGCGACGACCGTGCTGCTCCAGGGCGGGCACAACCCGGCGCTCCCGCTGGACTACTACACGACGCTCGTCCGGGAGACGCGCCGGCGCTTCCCGCAGATGACGCCCCACTTCTTCACCGCCTCCGAGATCCAGACGGTCGCGCAGGTGAGCCGCCTCACGGTGGGCGGCGTGCTCGACCGGCTCTGGGAGGCCGGGCAGCGGACGCTCCCGGGGGGCGGGGCCGAGGTGCTCTCCGAACGTGTCCGGACGCGGATCGCGCCCAAGAAGGGCGGTCCCTCGGCCTGGCTCGAGGTCCACCGCGAGGCCCACCGGCGCGGCTTCAAGTCCACCGCGACGATGATGTATGGCCACGTCGAGCAGCCCGACGATCTTCTCGACCATCTCGACGCGATCCGCGAGCTCCAGAACGACTGGGGCGGCTTCACCGCGTTCGTGCCGTGGTCGTTCAAGCCGGGCAACACGCTGCTCGAGAGGTGGATCAAGCAGGTGAAAGGCCCGAACACTTACTTGCGGATGCTCGCCGTGGCGCGCGTCTACCTCGACAACTTTCCCCACATCCAGGCCTCGTGGTTCTCCGAGGGCAAGCCCACGGGGCAGATCGCCCTCCACTTCGGCGCCGACGACTGGGGCGGTACGCTTTTCGAGGAGAACGTGCACAAGGCGGCGGCCTACGTGAACACGATCACCGTCGAGGAGATCACGGCCCTGATCCGCGAGGTCGGTTTCACGCCGGCCCAGCGCACCACGACCTACGAGATTCTCAAGACGTGGTAGCGGCTCAGATCGGATCGATCGGCGGGACCTCAGAGATCAACCCCTTCCGCTGCGCCTCCCCGAAGAGCCGCTCGACGGCGGCGCGCCCCTCGCTGCCGAGCGTGAGCGTCAGGTCGTTGACGTACATCAGGACGAACCGGCGGCACGTCTCCTTGTCGATCCCGCGCCCGTAGCGCATCGCATACTCGAGCGCCTCGTCCACGTTCGTCTGAGCCCACGCGATCGAGTCGCGGAGCCCCTGCGAGAGCCGCCGATGCACATCTTCACCGAGGTCGCGCCGCATGACGTTGACGCCGAGCGGGAGCGGCAGGCCGGTCTCGCGCGCCCACACCTCGCCGAGGTCGAGCACCTTCACGAGCCCCATCCGTGCGTGGGTGATCTGGCCCTCGTGGATCAGGAGCCCGACATCGGCCTGGCCCTCGAGGACGGCCGTCGGAATCTTGTCGAAGGCCACCTCGATCAGCGGCGGGTCGCCGACGTAGAGGCGCAGAAGGAGCGCCGCGGTCGTGTGGCTGCCGGGGATCGCTACCACCTTCTCCGCGATCGCGCGCGGGTCCAGCGGCTCACGCGCCACGAGGATCGGGCCGTAGCCCTTCCCCATCGAGGCGCCCGGATCCATCATCCGGTACCGGTCGGCGACGAGGAGATACGTCGCGAAGGAGACCGCGGTCACCTCGAGCTCGGCAGTCCGCGCGCGGCGGTTCAGCGACTCGATGTCCTCGAGCACGTGCTCGATCCCGACGCCCGGGATCCGTACCTTCCCCGTCGTGAGCGCGTAGAACATGAACGCGTCGTCGGGATCGGGGCTGTGGCCGATTCGTATCGTCTGCATCCCGGGCTCCGTGACGTCGGGCTAGCGCCCTGCGGCGCTCGTGGGCGTGCCCGCGCTATTCGGCATCGGGAGCGAAGCCGAGCCGGAAGTCCCCGGCGCGGATCGCGCGGATGATCGCGTCGCGCTCCGGCGTCGCGTCCACCTCGATCCACGCCCGCCCGAAGTGCACCGGCCGGTGGGCGTCGTCGGTGGCGATCTTCACCAGCGGGATCTCCGGCGACGCGTAGAGCGGCCGGTGGTGGCCGGTGTCGGTCACCTCCAGGGCGTCGAGAACGAGGCCGTCGCGCTGGATCGTTCGCGCGCGCTCGATCGTCTGCGCGACCGAGAGCTTGTAGCGCGCCGGGTGGTTGAGGACGTGGAGCACCTCGCGGTCGCCCAGCACGCGGCCGATGTGCTGCTCGAACCCCGTGTAGTTGAGCTCGACCCCGTGGAAGAGGAGGAGGCGGGTGCGGAGCCGCGGCAGCGCGCGCCAGTAGCTCGAGCCGATCAAGTCCTCGTGGTCCGTGATGGCGAGGAAGTCGTAGCCGAGCGCCTCATACTCGACGAGGAGCTCCTGCGGCGTCTTCACGCCGTCCGAGTACGTCGTGTGCGCGTGGAGGTTGCCGCGCAGCCAGCCCATCAGCCCGGACGCGCCATCCGGTCAGCGCGCGGCGGGCTTGGTGACGCGGGCGGGCGGCGGCCCGTCCCAGGTCACGGCGAAGCCGATCGCGAACCAGCCGTTGATCTCTCCCCAGCCACTCACGGGGCTCCCGACTGGCGTGTTCGGTGCGGTCCATCCAGCGACGCCGATCCGGCCGGTGGAGGCGGGCGTCACACGCGCGGAGCTGAGGCCGCGGATGAAGCCCGGCTCGTAGGGGACGCGGCCGCCCTTGGGATAGTTGTCCGCGTCGATCGGGCGGCCTTCCCCCGAGAGGCCCGGCGCGATCACCGCCGGCTCGCGCTCACGCCTGCCCGGCGACGGCGCAGGCTTCTCGATCTCCACCTGCTGGGCGGCGGCCGGGGCCGCGACGAGCAGCGCTAAGGCGACGACAAGGACGACCCTCATGAAGGGATCCTACCGCAGCGCCGGGCCGTCGCCTAGCGGAACCTCGGCCCTAGCGCACGAGCCCGCGGCGAGCGGCATCGCGCCAATGATATTCTGGCGCCATGTCGAAAGGCGCTGCGCTCGCTGTCCTGGGACTCGCCGCGGCGGCGTGCGCCTCCGCGCGCGGCGTCGAGCCGGTGCCGATCCGCGCCGCCGACTTCAGGCCTGCCCAGATCCGCCAGCCCGCCTTCCTCGTGCGGCTCACCTTCGCGGGACAGCGCTCCGACCGGGAGCGTGAGGCTCTGCCCGTCGAGTACGAGGGCGCCCTGCTCGAAGGGCTCAACGCGCGCGCGGTGCTAGCGAGAGACGTGCAGGTCGTCGCCGGACGCAACGCGAAGCTCGACGCGCGCGCGGCGCTCGAGCGGGCGCGCGCGCTGGGCGCCGATCACGCGATCGTCGTGGACGTCCGCGTCAGCGCGGACGAACCGATCTTCTGTCGCGGGAGCCGCCGGCCGTTCCGCGCGCCGGCAACCGTCTGGAGCCAGTCGGTCCAGGTGCTCAGGACGAGCGACGGGGCGACGCGGCTCACGATCGCGGACGACGCCGGGCTCGCGATCACCGACTGGGACGTCGACTGCGACGACCCGCGCGCCTCCCGCCGGCTCCCGACCGGCGAAGCCGTCGCGAGCGCGGTGGCGCGGCTCCTCACGCGCGTCGTCGGGCCCTAGAGCCCCTATTCCGGGAGCGCGACGTTGCCGTCGGGCTCTCGGGCATTGCCGCTGGGCTCGCGACTGCGGATCGCCGTCACCAGGCGCCCCTCGGCGTCGCGCACCTCGAACTCCTCGGCCAGGCCCGCGCCGACGAGCTGCTGGACGAGCGCCTCGCGCTCCGAGCCGACCGGCGGGAGCGCGTGCGACTTCCAGCGCATCACGAAGTACCCGCGGCTCACGTGCGGCAGGCGCGCCTCGGCGCGCTGGAGCTCCTCGAGGCCGCGCTCGAGCTGCGAGCTCGCCGCCAGGCCCGCGGCAGGCGGCGCGAGGCGCGAGGCCGCCGCCCGTCCGGGAGCGCGCTCATGAGGACGCCGCTCGACGCGGAACGCCGACACGCCGTCGCTCAGGTGGATGTGGCCGAAGCACCTGACGCGCAGGTCCTTCGACAGATCTTCGGCGGACCACGTCGCCACCCACACCTGCTTGCCGAGCGCGTTTGCGGCCTCGACGGCCGGCACGAAGTCGTCGTCGCCCGAGACGAGCACCGCCGCATCGAAGGCATTCGACGCGGCGTAGTGGATCAGGTCCGCGACCAGCCGCGTGTCCACGCGCTTCTCGGTCGTGTACTCGTACTCCTGTCCGCACGCGGGGCAGCGCCCCGCGCGCCGCACCCGCGGCTCGCGCTTGACGAAGTAGCCGGGACGGAGCTCGAGCCCCTTCAAAAACCCCTCGACGAGCGGCGGCGCGTCCGACGAGACACCGACGTAGTAGTAGGCGCCGGAGAACAGCGCATTGGGGCCCCCGACCTGCTGCGTGATCCACGCCGCGAGCCGGTCGTAGTCCACGCGGAGCGACTCGTCGTAGCGCAAGAGGGATCGGTAGAAGTTCTGACCGTCAAAGAAAATCGCGATCTTCATCACGCACGCTCCAATGCAAAGGCTTGTGAATGGTGGACGATACTGGACTCGAACCAGTGACCTCTGGCATGTGAGGCCAGCGCTCTGCCAACTGAGCTAATCGTCCGTGTCCGGGAAGTTACACACTGATAGGACGCGAGTCAACCGCATGCTTTCAGCCCCACATCGAACGCGCGCGAGCCCACTGCGGTGAGTGACGACGGATAGTTCGTGACCAAGGCGATCAGTTTGGACCCAGCCCGAGAGACGAAAACTAGAGAGCGCGAAAGGCTAAGCTCGCGGAAATTGACGCTTTTCCTGCATGGCGACCTCTGGCATTGGCCTTGCCCGCCCAGAGGGCGTGATAACGAAACACCGCTGCTTGTCTTCGAAAGTATCCGGAAAAGCGCTGCTCCAGAGTCACGCGCCCCTAAAGGACGAGCGTGGTATCGCGCTTCCGATGGCGATGATCGTCATGGCGATCCTGACGTCCCTCATGATCGCCTTCGCCATCCTCGCCACGAGCGAGTCGCAGATCGCCGGCAACCAGATGGCGAGCGCCCAGGCACGCGCGATGGCCGAGTCGGGTGTGGAGCGTGCGCTGTGGGCAATGACGACGGGAGAGAGCAATCCCGGCGCGAACGGCGTGCTCGTGCTCGACGCGACCTACAACCTGCCGAACCCGATGCCGGCGGCCTACGCCGGCTCCTTCGTCGCCTTGAACGATCCGGTCCAGGGGAGCCAAATCGGAGGCTTCAAGTTGAACGTCGCCACCTGTCCGGGCGATCCGATCTGCCCCGCGGGCTTCGTCACCCAGATCAACGAGAAGTTCGTGCAGGCCGTCGGCTACGTCCCGGACGCCACCAACCCGATCGCGATCAAGAAGATCACGACGGTCGTCACGCGGCTCAAGTGGATCAGCCCCATCTGTGCCCTCTGCGCCGGCGGCGAGAACCCTCCCGACACCACGACCAACGTTCAGATCAGCGGCAACGCGACGATCAATGCCGACGTGCCGCCGGACCAGCGCTGTTCCGGAGTGACAGTGCAAGCGGCTGTGTCGAGTAACGGAACGGCCGTCACGGGTGGGTCAGCAACCCTGATTCCGCCCCCCGGATATGTCCAAAGCCCGTTCCCGTGTCCTAACGGCGCCAATTGCAACGTCACCTTCCCGAACACCATGACCCTGACCGATTCCGACATGGCGACGCTCAAGGCGCTCGCGAAGGCGAGCGGCCCTGGGCACTACTTCAACGATGGAGACCAGCACTGGACGTCGCCGCCGCTCAACGGCCTCATCTTCGTCGACACGCCCTCGGGCAATCCCCTCACGGTGAACTCGCCGGACTCGGACAAGATCGAGGTCCAGATCAGCGGCAACTGGCAGAGCTCGATATGGAGCGGCTGGCTCGTCATCGCGGGCTCGGTGCGCATCGACGGCAACGTGAGCATGAAGGGGTTGATCTACGCGCAGAACGACGCCACGCTCCACGCCACAGGAACCGGCTCCATCCAGGGCGCGGTGATCTCGACGAACCGGGTGGACAGCGTGTCGACAACCGTCGATTCGGTTGATATCGGGAACGCTCCCATCAGCTACAACTGTCCATTCGTCCGGAACGGGGGCGGGAACCTCAGTCAAGGCTGGCTCGTGAAGCCCGGAAGCTATCGAGAGACCTCGGGCTCGTGAGCCCACCGCTCGCGCTGGCCTGGGCCCGCGAGCCCGCGCCAGTGACGATCGCGATCTTGCCCTTCAGTCGATTGCTCACGGCCTCGGAGCATCCGCCAGCGCTGCGTACGGATTCCCTCCGGTGGCGCCAGAGGTTAGTACATTCCTCCGACCACGGGGCCCACACCCAACGCAGCCGGGTGCAGCTGAGTCCACGATAGCGAAGGTTGTCGGGGAGATTCTGGGCGGCGGGCGAGCCGTCCGGGCCTATCCGCGCGTCGTCACCGTCAGCCCCGCGTCGATGACCAGCGTCTGGCCAGTGACCCAGCGCGCCTCGTCGCTCGCGAGGTATACCGCGCCCCAGCCGATGTCCCACCCGGTGCCTTCGGTGCCGAGCGGGCTCGCCCGTCGCCGTCGCTCGCGCGCCTCAGGGCCGAGATCCTGGACCATCGGCGTCCAGACCGTGCCCGGCGCGATCGCGTTGACCCTGATGCCCTTCGGCCCGAGCTGGACGGCGACGGACCGGACGAAGCCGATCACGCCCGCCTTGGCGGTCGCGTATGCGGTCCGTCCGTGACCGCGCATCCCCGCGATCGACGAGACGCAGATGACGGCGCCGCCGCCGCGCTTTTCCATCGCGGGCACGGCGGCGCGCGTCGCGAGAAACATCGATTTGAGGTCAACGGCCATCACGTGGTCCCACTCGTCCTCTTGCGTTTCCACGAGGTCCTTGCGCGACTCGATGCCGACGTTGTTGTGGAGGATGTCGAGCCCTCCCCAGCGCTCGCTGGCCTCCGCCACCATCCCGTCGCAGTCGGCCGCGCGCGCCACGTCGGCGGCGAAGGCCGTCGCCTCGCCGCCCTCGCCGCGGATGATCCCGACGGTCTCCTCCGCGCGCTCCTTGAGCTGGTCGACGCACAGGACGCGCGCGCCCTCACGCGCGAAGAGGATGGCCGCCGCCTTGCCGTTGCCCAGGCCTGGGCCCCGCGACCCGGCCCCCGTGACGATCGCGATCTTGCCCGTCAGTCGATCACTCATGGCCTCGCTGCGTCCTCCGCGTGGACGGATTCCCTCCGGTGGCGCCAGAGGTTACCATGAGCCCGCCGTGAAACGCGTGCTGATCCTCACCGCCAGCTACGGCTCGGGCCACAACGCCGCGGCGCGGTGCCTCGCGCGGGCCTTCGAGCGCGAGCGGTGCGCCGTCACCGTCGTGGATCACTTCGGCGAGCTGGTTTCCCCGCTCTTCGAGCGCGCCTCGCGCGCGCTCTACTACGCGATGCTCCGTCGGGCGCCCTTGCTCTGGAGTATCGGCTACGCGCTCGGAGATTGGATGGCGAGCGACTCCCCGCTCGCCCTGGGCGTCACGCGCCTCGGCGCCCGGCGGCTCGCCGCGCTCCTCGAGTCGCTCTGGCCCGACGCGGTCGTGACCACGCACGCGACGCCCGCCACCGCGATGTCTTCCCTGGTCGCGCGGGGCCGGCGCGCGCCGCCCCACACCTCCGTCGTTACCGACTTCGTCGCGCACAGCCAGTGGATCGCGCGTCACATCGACTGCTACTGCGTCGCGGCCGACGAGGTGAAGCACGAGTTCATCGCCCGCGGCATCCCGGCGCAGCGGATCGTCGTCACGGGCATGCCTGTGCGCGAGGAGTTCGCCGAGCCCGTGGACCCCGCCGCCGCGCGCGCCGCGCTCGGGCTGTCTGACCGGGCGCCCGTCGTGCTCGCGATGGCGGGCTCGCGCGGCTCGTTGGGTCGTCTCCCCGACGTCGCCCGGGCCCTCGACGCGGTCGAGCGGCCCCTTCAAGGGCTGCTCGTGTGCGGCCACGACCGGTACCTCAAGCGGAAGCTCGAGCGCCTGACCGACGGCACGCGTGTCCGGACGCTCGGCTACACGGACGACGTCCGTCGGCTCATGGTCGCCGCCGACCTCCTGGTGACGAAGGCGGGCGGCCTCACGCTCGCGGAGGCGATGGCGGCCGAGCTGCCCGTCCTCGCCTATGGCTCGCTGCCCGGCCAGGAGCGCCGCAACGAGCGCTTCGCTGCCCGAGCGGGGATCGGGCTCGTCGCGCGCTCCTACCTCGAGCTCGTCCATCTGCTCGACCGCGCGCTCGGCGACCCCGACCTCCTCGAGCGGCTGCGCGCGCGGATCCGCCGCGTGCGGCGGCCCGACGCGACGCAGCGCATCGTCGCCGCGGTGCTCGAGCTTCTGGAGCGGCCGGTGCGGCGGCCGTGATCCTGACGCGGCTTGGTCTCGCCGCGGCTGCCGGGTGGGCGGCATATGCGTGGGGCGCCCACCTGCTCACGCTCGGCTGCGTCTGGCGCGGCAGCGACGCGAGCCGGCGCGTGGCGCTCACGTTCGACGACGGTCCCGATCCCGACTGGACACCACGCGTCCTCGACCTCCTCGCGGAGCGCCGAGCGCGCGCGTCGTTCTTCCTGGTGGGCGAGCGCGCGGCTCGGGCGCCCGACACCGTGCGCCGCATCGTCAGCGAAGGCCACGAAGTCGCGAGCCACGGGTGGTCGCATCGGTCCCTGTGGCTCTGCGGGCCGCGGCGGACCGCCGAGGAGATCGGCCGCGCCCACGAGACGCTCGCCGCGCGCGCGGCTCACGCGCCCCGTCACTTCCGTCCGCCGTGGGGCATGGTGAACGCGGCGATGTTCGGCGCCCTCCGACGCTTCGGCGAG
>WNEP01000216.1_pt1 | contig 45640 bp, 45 predicted proteins | sample 5399961 | NCBI WGS metagenome assembly WNEP01 (sample SAMN13153329, study PRJNA577476) | soil metagenome | isolation source: 20 cm grassland meadow soil pre-rain plot 5 | place: USA:California | collected 2015-09-08 | reverse complement strand
AAAGCGGCGCTTGAATCACTGGTCAGGTATTTCGCCGTGGCTGTTGCCAAGCGCGGGATCACAGTCAACGCAATCAGCCCGGGATGGACAGAGGACAGCGTGTTAAACACATTGCCAGATCAGGTGCAGCAATTAATTCGGGACTGGCATAATCGCGGTTGGACCCCGATGGGACGCCTGGGGACACCCGCTGATGTCGGCGACGTGGCGACGCTATTATGTTCAGAGAAGGCTCGCTGGATTACTGGACAAGTGATTTATGCCGACGGCGGCGCATCCTTGATGAATCCTGAAGTCCCACCAGAAATACAGATCCGATAGATCATGCAGATTGAAGGCATCGATCACGTAGCTCTTGGCGTGCGCGACATCGAGCGATCAGTGAAATGGTATATCGAAGTTCTCGGGTTCGAGCGACTGCATGACGGAGTGTGGAATGGTGTGCCGACTTTTGTTGGCAAGGGAAATACCGGAATTGCTTTGTTCCCTGCAAGACCCGATGCAAAATTGAGGTCTTCGGGTCACCGCGATCTTCGAATGCTTCACCTAGCTTTTCGCGCAGACCGGCAAAATTTTCTCGCGGCGCAGCGCGAACTAGAGAAGTGCGGAATCAAATTCGAATTCCAAGATCACGAGATTTCGCATTCGATTTATTTCCGCGACCCCGACGGACACCAGCTCGAAATCACAACTTACGAACTGTAGGTAGGGACGCCGCGCTGCGTCCGGACAGCGCAGCGCGCTGTCCCTACCATGAACCGCTACGCAACGCGGCCGCAGCAGTTCTTATATTTTTTGCCGCTACCGCAGGGGCACGGTTCATTGCGGCCGACCTTTGGTATTGAACGGCGAATTGGCAGATCGATCGATACTTCCCCTGCTCCGTCGCCATCGCCGGCAATTCCTGCCATCGCGCCGACTGGCTGAGGCTGACGCGCGCGCGACGATGCGCCTGCGGTCGGTGCAGTTGGAGCGTGCTCGCGCAACAGGAACTGGGGCAATGTCGCCAGGAAATTCTCGAACGCCTGCAGGTTTGAAGTGCTTCGGAAGAGGTTGTTCAGGACTTCGTTTTTAATGTTCGTCATCAATTCGACAAACATGTCGTAGGCTTCGGTCTTGTACTCGATGAGCGGATCCTTTTGCGCGTAGCCACGGAGATACACGCCCTCGCGTAACGCGTCCATCGCATAGAGATGTTCCTGCCAGAGGCGATCGATGGCGTTGAGGATGATGTAGCGCTCCAGGCTTTTTACCGCGGTGGGCTCTTCGTAAGCCGATTTGCGCTCGTAAGCGTTCTTAATCTTTTCAACCAGGAACTGCGCGTTTTCATCGACGGTGCGCGTTTCAAATTGTGCTTTCTCTTTTGTCAGGCCAAGCGGGAAAGTCGTGTTGACCCAATGGACGAGACCGGTGTAGTTCGGTTCATCCACATCTAGGTATTCCTTTACCTTTGCCGGCACTGCTTCATCGATCACTTCGTAGATGAGTTTGCGCGGTTCCTCGGAATCGATCACTTCGTTGCGATACGTGTAAACGACTTCGCGCTGCATGTTCATCACATCATCGAAATCGAGCGTGCGTTTCCGAATTAGATAGTTGCGTTGTTCCACCCGTTTTTGTGCCGTCTCGACCGATTTATTGAGCCATCGATGCTCGAGTTCCTGGCCTTCCTCAAGCCCGAATCGCTCCATGATTCTCGTCATCCGATCGGCTGCGCCGAAGTTGCGCATCAGGTCGTCTTCGAAACTTACATAGAACCGCGATGCGCCCGGGTCGCCTTGGCGCGCGCAGCGTCCGCGTAATTGCCGATCGATTCGACGCGCCTCGTGCCGCTCGGTGCCAATCACCATCAAACCGCTCAGCTCTATTACGCCAGGACCAAGCTTAATGTCGGTGCCGCGGCCTGCCATATTGGTTGAAATCGTGACCGTCCCCGGTTGACCGGCACGCGCCACGATTTCGGCTTCCTGCATGTGAAATTTCGCGTTCAACACGTTGTGCGGAATTTTCTCGCGTTTCAGCATTCGGCTGAGTAACTCGGACGATTCCACGCTCACCGTGCCGACCAGCACCGGCTGAGTTTTCGCGTGAGATTCTCTGATCTCCTTAATGACTGCGTTGTATTTTTCGCGCCGCGTTTTGTAGATGCGATCGTTGTTATCGGTGCGTCGCACCGGCCGATTGGTCGGGATAACGTTCACGTCGAGCTTGTAGATATCGTGAAACTCTGCCGCTTCCGTTTCCGCAGTGCCGGTCATGCCTGCGAGCTTCTGATAAAGCCGGAAATAATTTTGGATGGTAATCGTCGCTAAGGTTTGGGTCTCGCGATCGATCTGCACGCCTTCCTTCGCTTCGACCGCCTGATGTAATCCGTCGCTCCAACGTCGCCCCGGCATTTTGCGGCCAGTGAACTCATCGACAATTACCACCTTGTTATCCTCAATGACGTACTGGACGTCCTTCTCGAACAAGCAGTAGGCGCGCAGTAGCTGTGAGATGTTGTGAATGCGCTCTGCCTGCGCGTCGCAATGTTGCTGGCGCTCCGCTTTTTTCTTGTCCTTCCCATCGTCGGGCAGATTTGGATCGAGATCGATCTCAGTGAATTCACTAATCAAATCCGGCAGCACGAAGGCGTTGGGATCGTCCGGGTTGAGAAAAACGCGGCCCTGCTCGGAGAGATCGGCTTCATTCGATTTCTCGTCGATCGTAAAAAACAGTTCCTCCTTAAGCTGGAACAGTTCCTCCTTGCGCGTGTCCTGGAAGAACGAAAGCTCGGCTTTATCGATGGCACGGCGCTTGTCGGGATCTTCCATCAAGCGCAGAAGTTGTTTGTTGCGCGGCTGGCCCAGTTTCACTTTGAACATGAGACGGCCGCCGGTCTCCACTTCGCCTTGCTCAAATTTCTCGATCGCTTCGCTGGCCAGCCGGTTGCAAAGCATGTTTTGCTTCCGGACCAACTGCTCAATGAGCGGTTTCCACTTGTCGTATTGATGAGTGGAAATGGTCGCCGGTCCGCTGATGATGAGCGGTGTGCGCGCTTCATCGATCAGAATTGAATCAACTTCATCGACTATGGCGTAGTGATAGCCGCGCTGGACTTGTTGCTCGCGGGTCGTGGCCATGCCGTTGTCGCGCAGGTAATCGAAGCCGAACTCGCTGTTCGTCCCGTACGTGATGTCCATCGCGTATTGTTCACGACGCACGTCCGGTTCCTGATCGTGTTGAATGCAACCAACCGTTAGCCCGAGGAAATCATAAAGTTGCCCCATCCATTCTGCGTCACGTCGCGCCAGGTAATCGTTCACTGTCACCAGGTGCGCGCCTCGCCCGGTGAGCGCGTTCAAGTAAAGCGGCAACGTGGCCACCAGCGTCTTGCCTTCGCCCGTCGCCATTTCCGCGATCCGGCCCCGATGCAAAACAATTCCGCCAAGCAGTTGCACATCGAAGTGCACCATGTCCCAGACCATCGGCTGATCGCACACCGTGAAACTGTGTTGCCGCTCCTTCAGCCGGCGCGCCGCGTTTTTCACGACTGCAAACGCTTCCGGCAGAATTTCATCCAGCTTCTTCCATTGCTCTTCCAGTCCAGGAATCGCTGAAACCTCCGCCTTCCACGCGGCGGTCTTCGCCCGCAACTCCTCGTCGGACAAGCTCTTGAACTGCTCGTCGAACTCGTTCATCCGGCGTACAATCGGCATCAGTCGCCTGAGCTCGCGCTGATTCTTCGACCCGAGAATTTTCTTTAAAATCCAACCAACCATTTGAACCTGTAATATCCGTCAGATTCCCGCACTATCAATTGCCGGCACCGATCGATCGCGGGGTTCTCTGCCTCATCGTGGATTTACTTTGCGGGCAGCGTTAGCGATTTCTGGCCTGCACCTACAGAAATTTACGTGGCAACTCCACCGCCCTCCGCAAGAGCCGCAGGTAATGGTTTCGCGAAATTTCAATACCGCCGAATTGTTGCAGGTGCGCAGTGAGCCATTGCGTGTCCAGCAACACGAATTTGCGAGCACGCAAATGATCCACCAGCGCCACGAGTGCAATCTTGGAGCCATCGGTCACGCGATGAAACATCGATTCCCCAAAAAATGCGCCCCCCACCGCGACGCCGTAAAGGCCGCCGGCGAGTCTGCCTTTGTTCCAGGCTTCAACGGAATGCGCATGACCCAGCTCATGCAATCGCGTGTAGCTCTCGATAATTTCATGATTGATCCACGTATCTTTCCGTTTCGCGCATGCCTCGATCACCTCCGGAAACGCGCTGTTGATACTTGTTTCAAAAACCCTCTTTCGCAGCACACGCCGCAACGCGTGGGGCACATGAAAATCTTCCAATGGCAAGATGGCGCGGGGATCGGGCGAAAACCATTCGATCGAGTCATCCTCCATGGCCATGGGAAAAACACCGAGTCGATAGCCCTGCATCAAAAGTTCCGGCGGAATCATGGCGCGTTAGATAGTTGAAGCGTTGAAGCGTTGAAGCGGCAACGAGAAATCTACGGATTCACCGCTTCGACTGTTCATCGCTTCAACCCTTTAACGATCTAGCATTCTTGCAATGCAACCCTTCGTTCTTAGAATAAGCAGATGAGACGCATGCGGATCTTGTTCGTGATCGCATGCCTGGCTGTGGCCGGCTGTGCTGATCCGCTGGAGCAGCGCTCCACGGAGGAAGTGCAAGGGCAGTTGGAGCGCGGCGTGACCGGTCAGGGAACGCTCGGCCCGTTGGAGCGATCGCCCGACGATCCGGCCGCAGAGCACAGCGTTCCACAAACCCATCCATAGCGCGCAAAGATGGCAGCCCGCTCAACGCACTCAAAAATTCTCATTCTCGATTTCGGCTCGCAATACACGCAGGTCATAGCGCGGCGAATCCGCGAGTGTCAGGTGTATTCGGAGATTGTTCGCTTCGACACGCCAGCCCGCGAAATCGCTGCACTGAAACCGAATGGGCTGATCCTTTCGGGCGGGCCAGCCAGCGTTTACGACAAAGGCGCCCCGCAAATCGACCCACAGATTTTTTCGCTAGGCATTCCCGTCTTGGGAATTTGTTATGGGCTGATGTTGATGGCGCATCGCCTTGGCGGCCAGGTCGTATTCACTGGCCGACGCGAATATGGCGCTGGCATGTTGCACATCAGGAATGGATCGGAACTCTTCGAAGGGTTAGGCAATCAGCTCGACGTTTGGAACAGCCATGGCGACGAAGTCACGGCTTTGCCGAAAGGGTTTGTTGCCGTCGGGACGACTGAAGGTTGCGACTTCGCCGCCGTCGAGGATCGGCAACGCAAACTTTACGGATTGCAATTTCATCCCGAAGTCGCGCACACGCCGCGCGGCAGGGAGATCCTGCGAAATTTTGTGTACCACATCTGCCACTGCGCGATGGATTGGACGATGGGCTCCTTTATCGAAGAAGCTTGCGCCCGCGTCAGGAAACAGGTGCGCGATCAAAAGGTGGTGCTCGGTTTGAGCGGTGGCGTCGATTCTTCAGTGACGGCTGCGCTCCTGCACAAAGCAATCGGCAACCAGCTCACCTGTATTTTCGTGAACAATGGGTTGCTCCGCGCGCGCGAGGAAGAAATCGTGCAGCGGGTTTTCGGTGAGAACTTCCACGTGCGCTTAAAATATGTCGATGCAAGCGATCGCTTCCTCGCGCTGCTCAAAGGCGTGACCGACCCCGAGAGCAAGCGAAAGCTGATCGGCAATGAATTCATCGAAGTATTTCAACACGCGACCGAGGAACTGCTCGAGGAGGACCGGAAAAACGGCGATCGCAAACATGGCGGTTACAAATTTCTCGCACAAGGCACCCTTTACCCTGATGTGATCGAGAGCGTATCGATCAGGGGCAATCCAGCGCAGGTCATCAAGAGCCATCACAACGTCGGAGGATTGCCGGAGAAAATGCATTTCGAACTCGTCGAGCCGCTCCGCCAATTGTTTAAAGATGAAGTGCGCCAGGCAGGATTGCAGCTCGGTTTGCCGAAGGAGATCGTTTATCGTCAGCCTTTCCCCGGCCCCGGTCTCGCCGTTCGTATTCTCGGTGAGGTTACGCCCGAGCGGCTATCCATTCTGCGCGAGGCAGACACGATTGTGCAAAGCGAAATGGAAGCTGCCGACTGGTATTACAAAGTTTGGCAATCATTTGCTGTTTTGCTGCCTGTGCAATCGGTCGGCGTCATGGGCGATCAACGAACCTATGAAAACACGATCGTCCTTCGCATCGTCGAGAGTCAGGACGGCATGACCGCCGACTGGGTTCGGCTTCCGTACGAATTGCTGGCACGCATTTCGAGCCGCATCAGCAACGAAGTCAAAGGCGTTAACCGCGTCTGCTACGATATCTCCAGCAAGCCGCCGAGCACCATCGAGTGGGAGTGAGCTTATTTTCGATCGCCGTTTTCGATTGAGTTCGGCCGAATCAGTCCACCTGCGCGATGGCACTCATGAATTCTGAGAAATCCTTGCCGTTGCGCGCGGCGTGGCTAAGCGCATCGAGGCGCGCATTCATGGCTGGTTCAGGAAGCGCAACGCGGCAAGAGTGTGCCCCGCTTGCAAAGACGATTTCGTCCCACTGAATGGAGGAAATCTCGTCATTGAAACGCGCGACGGCGCGACCACGGAAAAATGCACGCGTCGTTTCCGGCGGATTAAAGATCGCAGTCTTGATTTCCTCCTCGGTTGTAACCCGCCGCATCAGGCCCTTCCGCGCCAGTTCGTAGTACAATCCACGGTCGAGATCGAGGTTATGATATTCCAGATCGATCGATTGCAGCCAGGGATCGCTCCAAGAAAGTTTTTCCTCTTCCTGCAATGCATCCAGTAAGAACTTCTTTGCCGCCCAATCAACGCGATCTCGCGTTGACATTGCGTCGCACTCCAGATCGTTGAGGACATTTTCCCATTCACGCAATATCCATCCCCGCTCCTCATTGCTGTCTGGCGAAGCCGGATCCAGTTTGGTGGCGGCGCGCAAATAAATCCGTTGGACATCAATTGCAGAGATTTTGCGTCCATCCTTTAGTTCGATGATCCAATCATAAGTTTGATCGCGGCTGATTGATTTGTTGGCATCGACCGGTTGCGCAATCTCGAGCTGAGGCGCTTCTCCGCGTTCAATGAGATCCAGTATCAGCGCGCTGGTCCCCATTTTCATCGCCGTGGCCCATTCGCTCATGTTCGAATCACCAAGGATAACGTGAAACCGGCGATAGCGGCTCGCGTCGACATGCGGCTCGTCACGCGTGTTGATCAGCGGTCGCCGATTCATCGTGTCGATGCTCACCACCACACTAAAAAAATCGGCGCGCTGTGAGATTTGATAAATTCCAGGCTCGCTCTGCCCGCTCTCTACTTCCACACCCATTTTTCCGGCTCCCGCGAAAATCTGTCGAGTGACGAGAAACGGCAGAATACCGGACACGATTTTGTCCCATGCGATGTCGCGACTCATCAGGTAATTATCGTGACAACCGTAACTGTGTCCGGCGAAGTCAGTGTTGTTTTTGTAAAGGCGAACTTCATAACCGGACGGCAAACTTTGATTTCGCCGCCGCGCGCACTCTGCGAGAATGCGCTCGCCGGCTTTGTCTTGGGCAACAATCTGGTCAAGGGTTGTGCATTCCGGCGTAGAATATTCCGGGTGCGCATGATCGTTGTAGAACCGGGCGCCGTTTGAAAGAACAAGATCGCTTTTTATTTCCTCAAAGCTGAGGGGACGCCGTTTGTCGATCTCGTAATAAGCCGATTCATCTGTGTCCTGAAGTAATTCGCGCGCACGAAACCCGCGCGCATCCAGGTGCGGATCTTCCAGCTCATAATCCCATTTCATCAGCGCACCATGATCGGTATAATGCCGCACCAACTCGATGGATTCGGCGACGACATCCTCCGTCTCCGCACCACTTAGAGTGATGCCGTACTCCGTCTCCAGCCCAAAGACGCGTTTCATCAAGTCCGGCTATTTCCCAGGTTATCCAGCCAAGGCACGAAGCCCGATCAAGCTAAACGGGCGCGGCGCTGCGGACATCTTCTTTGCGGCATCAGATTACGCCAGATGTTGTGTGTGTGCGCCCCTCGGAGACTGGTCTCACAGGCGAGATTTTAACGACGTTTTCTGGATCGTAATCGATTAGCTTGAGCCAGTCCTCTGTAATGTCCGTCGTTGGGAAAATATCGTTCTCTGTGTACTCGGCATTGAAAGCGAGTTGCAAATCGGTTTCCCGAAGCCCTTCCTCCTGTTGAGTGGCGATCGCTCTTTTGATCGCTATCGCTTTCGCGCGCTCGACGATCGAGGCGATAATCGCACCACTGATGAGATCGCTGCGATAAAGCGTTTCCTTGCGACCGCTGCGAAGCGTCACCTCCAGAAATTTGTTTTCGTCGCGACGCGTAAACTGCCAGTCCACAAAGCGCTCGACCAAACGCTCGATGGACGCTCCAAGTCCATCGGCTTCTTTCTCAAGCACACCATCGTAAGGAAGGGCATCCGTGAGATAAATACGATAGATTTCGCGCGAACCTTGCTTGTCTGGCCGATTGACTTTGATTTTTCGGTCGATCCGGCCCGGGCGCAGAATTGCCGGGTCAATCAGATCGGCGCGATTGGAAGCAAGGATAATTACAACGTCGTTGAGCGAATCGATTCCGTCCATTTCCGAACAGAACATCGGCACGAGCGTGGAAAGAATATTCGAGTGCCGCGATGCGCGGCGGGTGCCGAGAATCGATTCGGCCTCGTCGATGAACAGAAATGGCATGTAGCCTTCGCCTTTCTTCTCGCGAGCGGTGGCAAAAATTTCGCGCACCATTCGCTCCGATTCGCCCACCCACATGTTCAGAATCTCGGGACCTTTGACGTGCATGAAGTATTCGCGCATCTCGGTGCCGGTTCTTTCCCCAAGTTGTTTTGTTAAATTATAAGCAGTCGCTTTTCCAATCAGCGTCTTTCCGCAGCCGGGTGGGCCGTAAAGCAGAAAACCTTTCGGCGTAGCGTGCTGAAATTTGCGGAAAAGATCAGGATGCAACAGCGGCAGCTCGATGGCGTCTTTAATTGCCTGGAGCGCCACCTCCTGGCCACCGACTTTTTCCCACGGCAGCTCCGGCACTGTATCGAGATAATGTTCGTGCGATTTTGTGCCCGAGAGCATCTCCAGGGCCATCCGGTAGTTTGAGTCAACACGGACCTCGTCACCTGATTTCAAGGTGGAATGAACAAGATCAGCGGAACGCTGTAACACCATCGATTGCAAGCCGTGCTCCGAGCCGACGCGCAATCGGTCCTTGCCCAATACCTCGGTGATTTTCGTTACCGGCCCAGCTGTCTCGAATCCGAGATCACCCACAATCACGAAGGCTTCATTGACGAGCACGCGCGTTCCTTTTTTCAATTTCGCAAGCGGAATGCGCGGATCGATATTGCAGTAGTAATCCGCGCCGCCAACCACGATGTGCGCCGTATCCTTCGAAGTGGCGCCGAGAAATGTGCCGATCCGGTTTGCCGGCGAAGTCACTTTCTTAATGACCTCCTCAAGCTTCTCAATCATCCTGCGCGCCTCGACCATTGTCTCCTGTTGATCGAAGATCTGCGGCCGCAGTTCCAACAGGTCGCGCCGAATTGGATCACCCGGTGGCAACGAGGAAAGTACTCGGTCAAATGCGTCAACGAGATTGTCCGGACCCGAGTCCCCAACCCCGTCCTGAAGTCCCTCGCTGCGCTTATCGCTCATTTATGGTTTGGGTCAATCCGCCGAACCAGGCGTCATTATAGCGTTATCAGGCGCATTCGCAATCTTCGACGCCACGCCCATACAAAATGTTCAACCAAGTTGTTCACCTGTTGTTGCGTGAAACTCGTTTTGTCGACTCGACCTGATGCTCTTTCTCTCGCTTTGACTCGAAACGAAGAGCATCAACAAGAGTAAGAATAGGAAAAATGCCGAACAGTTGCGACGGAAGATGCCGCCGCTACAGTTTGGTTTCCGCGAGGAGCCTTAGCTCAATTGGTTAGAGCGCCGCCCTGTCACGGCGGAGGTTGCGGGTTCGAGCCCCGTAGGCTCCGGATTGTGCAAAGATCATCGTCGCATGATGTGAATGGCAAGAATGCGGCTCTGATGGCGCGCGAGCAAATAATCGACAAAATCGCCAATAATCGAGTTCGGCTTGTTGCCCAGCTTCGTCACGACGCGACAAATCAGAGTGCGGCTGCGGCCGTGCCATTCCAAATTAATTGCTCCGTGAACATCGCGCGCGCTATGGATCTTGGCCCAACCATGCGGACGTCCGGGTTGTTTCGCCCAGATTTTGATGAACCCAAATTTTCGCTCCAATTGCGGATCGTTCATTATCTTGGCGCGCAATGACTCGCGACCACTCGCTATCACTTGGATCACCGTCTGCATCCACGCTTAGGTTCAGCAGGAAATCGGTTCGTTTGCAATGCTTCTTTAGGAAGCCTCTGACGCGTCAAGCAGCGAGCGGTACATAACGTGAACGTCGACGTATCCTTTTTCCGGATGGCGAAACGCGCCTGGCAGAGTACCGACGATTTTGAAACCGAGTTGCTTCCAAAGATGGATCGCTGGCGCATTCGTGGAAACGACAAAATTGAATTGCATGGCGCGAAAACCCATTTGGCGCGCTTCGGCTAGACAATGCTCGGCCATAGCACGTCCCACTCCCGAACCTTGGGCATTGGATGCCACGATGAACGCAGCGTTCGCGACATGAGAGCCGGGACCGAGTTGATTCGGTCTTAGAATGTAAGTGCCGACAACCGTCCCATCCTTTTCTGCGACGTAAGTCTGCGTATCCGCTCGAAACCAGTAAGCCAGCGCATCCTCACGAGACATTTTTGGATCAAGCGCGTACGTATCGCCCGCCGCAAGGATCTCGTGAAAGATTTTCCAGATCGCATCGCGATCCGCCCTAGTTGCCGCACGTATTTCCATGGTTGTCACGAAGACCCGACTGCAACCAAATCGACTTCCGCATTTCAGCGACTAACGCAGCGCGAACCAAGCAGCAACCGCTGCAAGTTTCTGTTCGGCGCGCCACGACCCGGCAGCCGCGGGAGTAGATCGGCCAAGATTTTCTATCGGCCGCTTCACATTGTCACTCGATCGCTTCAGTCGTGCGGCCACACGCGCATAAGCATCGCGCTCGATGAGAACGTCCGTGCGAATGCGGTGCGCCTGTAAAGATTCCTCGAGCACGGAGCGAAATAACTGTCCCTCCAAGGCATGCGCGCGGATGTGCGCATTTGCGATCGAACGAGGATCGATCTTGCTTCCCACCACGAGCGCAGCACGCCTGATCTTGAAATTTTGCTGGTAGCCAGCCAAAAGCGTCGCAATCGATTTTTGCGTAATGCGTCGCACCACACGCAAGCGCCGATTTATTCTTCTCGTATCGGTTTCCAATTTTCCCATAGCCGCATGATAAGGTTGTCGCGTTTCGGCAAGCCGCGGGTCGGACAAATTGATTCGCAAAACATCGCAGAGCTGAGGCGAACGAACTGGACCAGTAAGCAACACCGCAGCTGCCCAGCCGGATTTAACGTGAAACCCGAGAGCGGCAGTTTGTGGCTTCACCTCGTTTGAAATGTCACAGGCACCGTAACCGCCCACCCCTGGCTTGGCGCAGATCTCCATTGCCGAAGCGTTTTGATCGCAGCCTGATCAAAGTACGGGTTTCCTGTGGATTTAACGACTTGGACGTTCGTTACGTTTCCATTTGTGTCGAAGGCTAAACGGAAGCGACCGGTTCCCGAAAGCCCGGGCTGAGAAATGCCGGGCGGAAAGGCTGGCGCAGGCGCATAGACTAACCGCGGCTTGGGTGTCGGCTTTGGCGTCGGCGAAGTTTCAGCTGTTGCCGGCCAGCGGGCCTGAGTATCGGTCGCAACGCGAGATAACAGTGATTCCAGTACAGTGGCAGGACGAGCAGTGGTCTGTTGTCCGGTCGCTGTAAGTACGCCAACGACTTCGCCAATCTCGTTTACGACAGGCGATCCGATCGAACTTGCAGAAGTTGCTCCGGCAATTTCCAAACGATCTGCCTGTTGTGCAGTAATCTTCGTTTGACGAGCGCTGCCGTCATTTCCAGCCAATGCACTGCCGATCATCACAATCCCGGGGGCCGATGACAGATTGCCATTCTTGTGTAGCGCAAGAAACGGAGCGCGCTTGACGTCCGCTTGCAGAACGGCCAGGTCCGATTCTTTCGAAGCCGCGACAATCCCGGTGACGTTGTAGATTCCACCGTCGCCGGTTTTTGCGACAGCATTGACTCCGCCTTCAATTGCGCGTGCTGTGGTAACGAATCTGCCATCTGCAGAAATAAAAAAACCGCTCTGCGTCCGCAACAAATTCCCCTTTGGATCAAAGACTGTGACCAAAATTACTGAAGGCTGGACCGCTTTTTCCAGTTTCGGTAAATCGACCGATGCAGTTTGACCAGGTTTTGCTTCGGGCGAAGGAGTAACTGACGGGACGATGGCCGGGGATTGAGTCGCAGATGTCGTCGGCAGCATTGATGGTGACTGCGCCAGAGGTGACCCGCCGACAACCTGACTCACTGATTTTCGGCCGCAGCCCGCACTCGCGAACACAACCAGCCAAACCGCGTATCGAATAATTAGCCGCAACTGTCTCATTCGGGGTTCAAGCCAATACAGTGTGGAACACGAGGCGCACCTTAATCAAGCAAAGCACGAACCTAATTGCGCTTGAAATAATGAACGGCGCGTTCGCGTTTCTTCGCAGCAGCTTTTGTCATAAACGTGCCGAGATTTCTTCGTTTGCCTGTCTTCGGATTTTTCTTGCGTGAATACAGGCGGTATTTGCCGGATTTCAGCTTCCTGATCATGCTCCATCGAGTATTCGCAGATGAAGAGAACTCCGCGCGTTGGGTTGTAGAGCAACCACGTCGGTTGCCAAATTAAGATCTCAGGCGGAGCGGCTGCCTTACGAAGGCTTGGCCGAACGATTCGAAAGCCAAAGCACAAGGAGCGCGGCGAGAATTCCAAGATTGGTTGCCAGGTGAGTAGGAAAGCTCCAATTCTGGCTGGCGTGACCGAAACAGCCACAGGTGATATCGAGTCCGCGAACTTTTGCCGCGGTAGTCGCGAGCGTGAAGACCAGGATCAAGGTGGTTAAGATCGATAACGCGCCTCGATATAACGTACGAGCCACCAATGCGAAGCCGCAGAAGATCTCCAGCCACGGCAGGTAGAACGCCAGTGCGACACTGAAAGGCCACGGGAGAATCTTGTAGTTGTCGATGTCGCTAGCGAACTGAACCGGATCGAGTGCCTTGATCGCGCCGGCGTAAATGAAAATGACGGCAACAATGAGATCGACGATGCGCCAGAGTATGTTTGATGTTCGACCTTTGACGTCTGATGTGTTCCCTGCTACGCGAAGTTGAGCGTGCGATGTTGGGGGTTCAGCGTTGGGCGTCGTACTCATCTTTTCTTCAACCACGCTTCCCATCCGCCTTCTAGCACGAACACATCAGGAAGTTGCGCTTCCCTGCGCAGGCGCCGAGCGACTTCCCGGCTGGCATTACAACTGAGGCTACTGCAATAGACGACGACCTTTTTTCCCGGCGACCACACCACTAGAAATTGGGACAGCAAGTCGTTCCATCGGTCTTCATTCAATGATATTGCGTCGGGAACGTGATCGCGCGCGAATTCCTCGTCCGGCCGGGCATCCACCCAGATAACGTTTCCGCCCCACGCGCGCGCTTGATCGACAGTAACCATTTCCGACGGCAGGACAGCCGATCGCCACGATATTTTGTGGCGAAAATAAACTGCCTCGCCCACCCCGGGAATGAGCGCTACCGCTGCCAGGATGAGAACCTGCCGGACCAGCGAAGACGTCACTATTTATTGAACGGTCGGTGAATTGGTGATGCGCGCAGTGGCGTAAAAGACCTTCTGTGAATCCTCAGGTTGAATCGTCAGAGTCGAAGCAATGAGATTCTTCGTTTCCTGAGGTTGGACATCGATCTTGAACTCGCCGTTACCCTTTTCCTCCACCTTAGCTTGAAAATCCGGGCTCGATGATGTGACCTTGATATGTTTCACGGTGAAATCCTTGCCGACCTTCACCGTGATCGTCTTAGGGTCCGGCTTGTCGCCTTGCTTCCAGAAAACAAATGTCGGGCTGATCTCCAATTGCTGCGGGATAATCGTCCGGAGCGTGAGGACCGTCTTAGTATTTGTCGGGTCGTCGGTCTCCACAGTGACCGTTTTGACCTGAGTGCCCGTGCGATCGCCAATGTTAAAAGTGGCCGTAATCTCCCCGGTGCCGCCGGCGGGGACTTCGTCCTTCTGTGTTTGCGCAGTCGTGCAACCGCAGGAAGCGTGAACAGATTTAAATCTCACCGGCGTCTTCCCGGGGTTCTGATATTTAAAATGGCCTATCGCCTGTTTGTCGGCAGCCGTTGGATGCAGCTCGAGCGTGGTCTGCTCCCATTTCAATTCGGCGCGTGCGCTAAGGCTGATGAGTATCGACAGGGCAAAAGCAACGATGGGTGTTTTCATTTCTTGGAATAGAAGCGCGTAATATAATCAGCAACTGCGTCCCGCCAAGTGCGAGGTGACATGCCGGTCGACTCCGTGTATTTCGCGGTGGAAAGCACAGAATAGACAGGACGGCGTGCGACCCAGCCGGCCATGTCCTTCAATTTAAGCGCGCCGACTATTCTGGCTTTCAGCGGAAGGCCAGCCTCGCGACAACAATTCACAGCCCATTGTGCGTATTCCTGCCAACTGCATTCGCCGGCGTTGGCAAAATGCAAAATGCCACCGCAATCGCCTGCGCTGTAGCCGGGGTCGTTGACCCCGGTCTCCGAGCTCACCACGGTTTTACGAAAATGCCCGCCGGGATCACCGATCCCGGCTACAGCAGCGCCTGGAAAAAACTGACGAAGCATCTGCGCGACATCCAGCGTGTACGTAGGCGCCGAAAATTTGTCCGCGATTGCATCCACATTTTCATTTTCCTGCGCTTGCTTGATCATCGCGTCGACGAAGCTCGGCCGGTCGGGACCAAATACCCAGGACACGCGCACGACGAGATGACGATTTTCCGCGGCGAGCACATTCTTTTCTCCGGCTAGCTTCGATGCGCCGTAAACGCTGATCGGATTCGCTTCATCTTCTTCGGTGTACGGTGTGCGTTTCTTGCCATCGAAGACGTAGTCCGTACTGAAGTGAATCAGCTTGGCGGCTTTGTCCCTGCAAATATTCGCAAGAAGGGCCGGCGCTTCGGCGTTAATCAGATAGGCGCGATCCCGCTCGGTCTCGCAAAGATCGACATTAGTGAATGCCGCAGCATTGATTAGTACGTCGAAATTCGTTGGGCACAGCTTCGCGCGCACATCATTCAACTTCGACAAATCAAGTTGCGCGTGATTAAAGCCGACGACGTTGTATTTGTCTTCGTATTCGCGCATGAGCGCAGCGCCTAGCCGTCCGCCCGCACCGATAATCACAATTTTCGTCATTTTGTAGCGGCAATCTCTGATCGTCGTTTCATAAAATCGGCAGTCGCAGACTGCCGCTACAGTTCAATATCTCCCTGCGCGCTCGAGCAAGGGTTGCCACCAAGATGGATTGTTGACGTACCACCGAATGGTTTCGTCCAGACCCTCCTTAAAATTACGGCGCGGTTTCCAGTTCAATTCGCGTTGCGCAACTGAAGAGTCAATCGCATAGCGGCGGTCATGCCCTAGTCTGTCAGGCACAAATGAGATGAGGCTGTGCGGCTTGCCCAGTTGATCGAGAATCATTTTTACCACATCCAAATTCACCATTTCGCTGTCGCCGCCAAAATTGTAAACGTGCCCCGGCTTCCCTTCGAAAAGTGCCGCGACAATGGCGGCGCAATGATCCGTCACATGAATCCAGTCGCGTACGTTCATGCCATCGCCGTAGACCGGCAGCGGCTCGTCCCGAAGCGCCTTGATGATCATGAGCGGAATCAATTTTTCCGGGAACTGCAATGGACCGTAATTGTTCGAGCATCGGGTCACCAGGACGTCCTGGCCGTAAGTCTTGTAAGAGGCAATCACCAGAAGATCAGCACCGGCTTTACTCGCTGAATACGGCGAACTCGGATCGAGTGGCGATTGCTCGGTGAATCTGCCGGTTGTCCCGAGCGATCCGTACACTTCGTCTGTTGAGACTTGAATGAAGCGCTGGATCCCGTGGCGCCGCGCACAATCCAACAGCACGCTCGTGCCGATGATGTTTGTATGAATGAAGTTGAGAGGATCGTTGATGCTGCGATCCACGTGCGATTCTGCCGCGAAATTGATGACCGCGTAAAACCCGTGCTCGGTCATCAGGGCGTCCATTTGGTCGGCGTTAGCGATATCGGCTTTGAAAAATTCGTAGCGTTCGCCATGTTCCTCGACCACGCCATCAAGATTGGCGAGATTGCCTGCGTAGGTGAGCACATCCACGTTGGTCACGAACGCTGGTTTGTAATGGTGCAAAATATACCGAATAAAGTTGCTCCCGATGAATCCGCAGCCACCGGTTACAAGGATGCGCATGGCAGCGCGTACTAGCAGCGCAGAGCAGAGCGCGCCAGCAGAATTTCCGATGCTGCGCAGCCGCCTGGAGCAGTGGAAGCCTCAATTAGCGGAGACAGACTGGATTCCGTGGGCGATCCTGGGCTTAGCGGTGTTCCTGCGCTTTTTCCTGCTGGGCATCAAGCCGCCGCATTTCGACGAGGGCATCAACGGCTGGTTCGTCGATCAGGTGATGAAAAATGGGTTTTATCGGTACGACCCGACGAATTATCACGGTCCGCTTCACTTCTACGTGCTGCTGCTCTTCGAGAGCTTATTTGGCCGGAACGTGTGGGCACTGCGGTTGCCTGTTGTACTCGTAAGTATTGGTTGTGTTTGGCTGGCGTTGAAGTTCGAACCATTGGTGGGACGAAACGTTGCCCGAATAGTCGCGCTAGCCATGGCGATTTCTCCCGGCTTCGTTTTCTACGGACGCTATGCAATTCACGAAGTCTGGCTGGAACTCTTCTCGACCATGTTCATCCTGGGACTACTCGGTCTGTGGAGATTGGGCACGCTGAGTTACCTCTGGTATGCGGGCATGGGACTAGCGGGCATGATTCTGACGAAGGAAACCTATGCCATTCATGTCGCCTGCGCGGTGCTTGCCATTCCAGCACTGGCAGTTTCCATCGCCCTGAGCCGCGTTCCGGATGCCAAGCCGGCAAAGCAAACTTGGAGCTGGATCGATCTCGCAATCGTCCTCATTGTCGGCGCGGTCGCGATCATATTTTTCTATTCCGGAACTTTCTTTAACTGGAGTGGTGTTAAAGGGCTGTATCTAGCGTTCAAAGCGTGGACCGAGACTGGCGCCGCCGGCCACGGCCATGAAAAACCGTGGGATTATTGGTTCAGATTAATGGGCCCATCCTGGGAAGCGGGCGGAACTAATTTTTCTGGTTACGAATTGCCAATGTTGGCTGGATTAATTCTGTGCCTGTTTTGCCAAAAATTTAAGAACCTCAGTCTGCGTTATCTGGCGATTTACGGCGTGGGAAGCCTGATTGCTTACAGCTACGTCAAATACAAGACGCCGTGGTGCATTATCAGTTTTGGCTGGCCGTTCCTGTTTACCTTTGGCGCGGCGATCCTGTTGGTTCGCCCAAAAAACCTGCGGAAAGTGTACATCGCGATAGGTGTTCTTTTGTGCGTTTCGTTTGTTCGATCCATTTGGCTGAACTACTTCCGGTGCTCGTCGCCTACCGAGCCTTACGCGTACGTTCAGACTTACAACGACATCTTTAAGCTAACCAGGCCGCTGCTGAAGCTAGCAAAACGAGACCCGGCGTACTATCACCTCGTCGGCCACTTGATCCGCTCCAGTGTTTACCCGCTTCCGTGGATGCTGGGGGATTTCGATCGAGTCGGTTATTACGAAGGAGGGAACATGCCAGCAAACATCGACGGCGATTTTCTCCTGGTGCAGCAAGACAAAATCAAAGACGTCGAATCAAAGTTGAAAAACGCTTACTACACTGACACTCTCACGATTCGGAACTATCAGGATCCATCGAAGCTTTATTTGAGCGCCAAGGTTTTTAAGGAATTCTTCCCGGGTAAAGCACCGGATTTTGTCGGGAAACCACGAGGCTAGGCACAGCGCGTCTCGATGAAGTGGCTTTCGGCTGTTCTCACTTTCGTCAATCTGTCGGTGGTGTGCGGTCTGTTTCTGGGAATGGCTGGAAGGGGCTTAAACGTGGTGAGCGCGTGGCTCGCGCTGGTGTGCGGCGCCGCATTCGCAGTCGCAGCTTACCTGGGCACTTCTGACACGGCGATTCGAGAGAAGGCTGCGAATCAGCCGCCAGTACGAAAATCTCAAAAGGCTTCAGATCCGGACAGCACTCCGAATGCCGCCACCTGGTCGGCAATCATGCGCTATCGCCATGTATGGTTCTGGGCAGTGGCGGTGTGCTTCGCGATGTTTGCCGTTCGCTCCTTTTGCTGGTTGTTCTACATCGACGGCAGCGATTACAAGATCCAATCGCCCAATAACCTGGGAGATCTGTCGTTGCATCTCACATTGATAAAAAATTTTGCAAACGGCGTCGCGCTCTGGCCGGATAACCCGATCTATGTCTTTAGCAAACTGAGGTATCCGGCAGGGATCGATTTATTCAATGCGCTGCTTTCGCTTGTTCACGTCGACTTGATAACCGGATTGGTTTGGGTCGGTTTGGTCGGCTCGCTCGCAACGTTTTATGCATTCTACCGCTGGGGCGGCAGCTTTGCCGTTGCAGGCTTCCTGTTCAACGGCGGGATCGCCGGGTTCCAGTTCTTCAAGACCTGGAAGTTTTTGGATTATCAGGGCACCGCGGCAGATGTCGCCCACAGGCCGATCGCTTGGAAAAGCATTCCGCTGGCGATGTTCGTGACGCAGCGTGGATGGCTTTACGCGATCCCGGTAGGTTTGGTCCTGCTTTGGCATTGGCGAGAAAAGTTTTTCGGGCAAGGGGCAGCGGTTTTCAAACCATCGAGTGCGGCAACAGAAAGCGGTGGACTAGAGACCGCCGCTCCTCGTGCACGAGGACCTTTGCTCTTCTGGGTCGAGCTCTCGCTTTATGCGTCAATGCCACTTTTCAATCTTCATACGTTTATCGCCCTGACCATCGTCCTGGTATTTGTGCTGCTCCTTGAACGTCCCAGTGAAATCCAGTTTGTCGTGAATGCGGCTCGCAAAGATGGCAGCGCCGGAATCGGTCGGCTGATTTCGCACCCGACAATGTGGCCGGAAATTTTCCGCGGCGCGCCTATTCGCAGACACGCCGCGGCGATGCTGGCCATCGCGCTGATTCCAGCAACATTTTTTGTCTGGCTTGTCACCGATCATTTTCGTGCAGCATCAATACTCCAATGGCATCCCGGCTGGGCGCAGGATTCGCCAGATTTGGCAGCGCCTTTTTTCCGGATGGGCGGAACTGCGAATTTTGGATCGTCCACCATGTTTGGGTTGCTGTTGCAAAAAACATGGAACGGCGTCATCGCTCCATTTTTTCAGTTTTGGTTAACAAACTTCGGCTTGTGGATTCCGCTTGCGCTGGCCCTCGTCGGCTTGGTCGGATGGCGTATTTGGAAATCGGGCTGGCGTTGGGGTGACAGACCTCCAGCGGACGTCGCCTTTGTCTTGCCGGCAATTGTTATCTTCGCCGCGGGGTACTTTTTCAAAACCGCCCCATGGGAATGGGACAACCTTAAGCTCATGGTCTGGGGCTACTTTCTTATTCTTCCCTTTCTTTGGAGCGACATCATCGGCCGCTGGGCCTTTCCGGAACGGGCGGCGATATGCATTGCACTTTTCGGATCCGGGTTTGTTACTTTGCTGGGTGGACTCTCTGCCGGACACCCGGGCTTTGGACTCATCGAGCGCGCGAGACTCGACTACGCCGGCGCGGCGCTTCGGCCTTTGCCGGTAGAAGCGCGATTCGCCAGTTACCCGACCTACAATCATCCGGTATTGCTGCAGGGCCGGAAAGTTGTGCTGGGATATCCGGGTCATCTCTGGACGGAAGGATTCAATTCCGGCGACGCAAGCAATCGGCTGACAGAGTTAATGAATGGAGCCGCCAACTGGCGCGAAGCCGCGAAAGCTTTGGGCGTCCGCTACGTCTTCTGGGGCCAAGACGAAAAGACCAACTACCAATCAAGCAGCCGGCCATGGGAAGCTACGGCGTTTCTCGTTGCATCCGGCGATTGGGGTGCAATCTACGACCTGGCGCAGCCAGCCCCTCAGCATTGAGGTGCTACGGTTTTCCTGCTAGATGACTATCTCGCGGAGCCGAACTTCCGTCGTACACGGAAAGGATGTGCAAGAAAAACAAAGTAAATCGCGCTCGCAAGATCGGTGAAACTGCAGGGGGGACTCGTTAAGCGCAGTGGGCCGTTGCGTAACGCCGCGAAAACATTTTCGACGGTAAGCGCAGGTGGCACTCGAATACTGGTGTAATGCCGCCCAAAGGCGTGCAGCCGATGCGCGTCAGAAGTGGCAATTAATGGTTTGCGAAACCGGGCTGCCACTCGTTTTGCGCGGCGATTTGGATTGAACAGGCCGACATGAAAATGACAGAACTCAATGGCGTCGAAACAATCGATTTCGGCAAGTAGTCGTGATCCAATTGAGCCTCCAAAAACGTAAAACGGATGCGCGGCAATTGTAAAGATAGAGTTCCCGCGTCGCGTCCGCAGCAGTCGCAGATCATCGAAATCCTTTAAGTCCGCAATTTCGTCGGCAGTAACGTTCAGCACGATCACATCCGCGCCCTGCAACCGCACTTCAGCGGCGGGAATCAGCAGAATGCCCATTGCCGCGGCATCGGCATACACTTCCTTCCGCTCAAACACGGCATCGTGAAGTGTTATCGCCAGCACCCGAAACCCCAGCGAGCGCGCGCGCTCCAGCAATTGATGGGCGGAATAATCCACCGCGTCTTTGGGATCATCGAGAGTGTGAATGTGCAGATCGATTTTGATCCATTCGCCTTGGCCACTCGTGGTTGTGCTCATGTTCGCGCTCGAATTCCTAAAACCTAATCGCGAATCATCGGGATTTCATACGCACCCGGGTTTTGCCACGAGATAGCGAGCGCGATCAAGAACACAAGCGCCACTTGCAAGCCCTTGCCGCATGCGGAAAGTTTGACGCTCGCGCGCTAAGCTCGGGTGGTGGAATGGCAGACACGTACGTTTGAGGGGCGTATGCCGAAAGGCATGCGGGTTCAAGTCCCGCCCCGAGCACTATTTTACTTTTAACGGTGGATCGGCTTTTCCGAAGACGATGACAGACGAAGCGGCGAAGCCGCGAATCTTACGCCGCTCGCCCACTTGGTTAGCGAACGCGTCGAGCACAACGCGTTCCAGCTTGTAAGCAATTAGACTTTTCGGGCTGTCTGTCTTCCGATAGTCTTTCACGCAATATGGACTCCCTTTATCTGGTCGGCATCGCAGTGCTGGCGCTATTCGCGTTCGTGCTGGCGGTGATTCTTTTTAATTTTTTCGGTCTCTGGCTCCGGGCACGGATCGCAAATGCGCCGGTGAGTCTTGGCAAGATGGTCGGGATGCGGCTGCGCAAAGTGCCGGTTGGATTGATCGTGGACAATCGCATTACGGCAGTGAAAGCCGGTATCGATGTTCGTAGCGATCCGCTGGAAGCCCATTACCTCGCGGGCGGCGACGTTAGCCATGTGGTCCTTGCCCTAATCGCCGCCGACAAGGCAGGCATCACGCTCGATTTCAACCGTGCTTGCGCCATCGACCTTGCTACGAAAGGCACCGGCAAGACGGTCTTAGAAGCAGTGCGAACGAGCATTAATCCGAAAGTGATCGACGCGCCTAACCCGACAATGGGCCGCACAACCATCGACGGCGTTGCACAGGACGGAATCGGCGTAAAAGTTAAGGCGCGTGTGACGGTGCGTTCGCATCTCGATCGATTCGTTGGCGGCGCGACTGAAGAAACAATCATCGCGCGCGTGGGCGAAGGAATTGTCAGCGCGATTGGCTCTGCCCATTCCTACAAGGAGGTGTTGGAGAATCCCGACCGCATTTCCAAGACAGTTTTAGCCAAAGGCTTGGACAGCAATACGGCATTTGAAATTCTTTCAATTGACATCGCCGATGTGGATGTAGGTGACAACATCGGCGCAAAATTACAGACCGAACAGGCCGAAGCAGACAAGCGCGTGGCGCAAGCGAAAGCCGAGGTGCGCCGCGCGGCAGCTGTGGCTGTGGAGCAGGAAATGCGCGCCAAGACGCAGGAGATGCGGGCGAAAGTCGTCGAGGCCGAAGCACTCGTTCCACAAGCAATGGCAGACGCGTTTCGGTCGGGGAACCTCGGGATTATGGATTACGTCCGAATGAAAAATGTTCAGGCTGATACGTCCATGCGCGAATCAATCGCCGGCGGAGACAAACCGCGAACGGACGGAACGTGATTCCGTGGCGGGTGATACGAGTCTGGAATAACCGCTTTAGCGATTTGCCGATTTAAAGAGAATTCAGCCAATGCTCGCAGTTCATCTCGAAAATCTGCTTTTCCTTTTGCTTCTCGTTGTCGCGGGCCTGTTCCAGTTACTCGGGAGAGCGGCCCGTAAGGGAAGCGCAGACGAAGAAAAGCCAAAATCAACACCTTTGCCTAAAGCAAGGAAACCAATTCCGCGCGCACCGGTAGAGTCTGATCAAGAACGCATTCGCAAGTTTCTGGAAGCGCTTGGTCAACCTCCAGCCTCACGACCGCCTCCGCCTGTCGTCGCCCGCACAGATATTCCGCCTAGACGGCTGGCGCCGGTGCAGCCGCCTATTGCACCTCTATGGGAACTAACTCGAGCAGAGCAGCGCAAACGGCGTGTGATCCTGAGAGAAAGCCCGCCTCTTTCAACTGAGACGCGCACGAAAGAAATCGTTACCCGAGAAATCGCGGGCGCACAGACGTTCGAAATTCACGAAGGACCGTTGTCGGTTGAGCCGCCGCCGATCACCAAAACGCCTCCGGAAGCTTACGCGACAGCGACGCCCGGACTTGCCAAAAGCGAGGAACTGGAACCACACGTGCCTAGGTTGCTTGTCTCGACATCTGGTTTGCGGCAGGCAATTATTCTACGCGAAATTCTCGGGCCGCCACGTGGGCTGCGAATGCAAATGGAATTTGCCGACGGGATTTCGTGATCCAGCGCTTCAACCAGTTAACGTTTCAACGTGCTCAGCACGCTTGAGCTTGTGCGCCGAGGCCGTATCGTCCCGTTCCTTTCCAAATCGCCGGCGTGGCGGAATTGGCAGACGCGCTGGACTCAAAATCCAGTGGCCGCGAGGCCGTGTGGGTTCGAGCCCCTCCGCCGGCAGTTCTCGAATTCGACGTTGAGCGTTGGACGTTCGGCATTCTTCGTACGCCGCTGAGTTCATTCGTTCGTACAAAGGAAATCCAGAGATGCCTCCAGCCTTTGCGTAAAGCTACGGCTTGCGAGGCGACTCTTCGCTCTGCCCGACAACAATCGCAGAACCGCGCGAGGCCCCCGTTGCGCCGCTCTTAAGATTGGAGGAATGTTTCCCCGTGGAAGGGAAAACCGGCGAGGAGAATGGGAGCGAGCCTCGCGAGTTTGTAACCACCCGCTGGAGCGTAATTCTTTCTGCCGCCAACTCGGGAACTGAAGAGCAAAAGGCGCGCGGCGCGCTCGCTGAGCTTTGCCGGACTTATTGGCGGCCCATTTTCTCGTTTGTTCGCGGACGCGGCTATTCGACTGAGGACGCGCAGGACCTCACGCAAGATTTCTTGGTGAGAATACTGAAGAACGACTGGTTGCAGCATGCAGATCGTAATCGCGGCCGGTTTCGCTCGCTCGTGCTCAGGTCGCTTGAGAATTTTCTCATTAATGCCGCGGCGAAAACACATGCCCGCAAGCGCGGCGGCGGTATGGAATTCATTTCCTGGCACGATTGGATGGCAGAAGCGCCTTCGCAATTATCCATCCCGCCGCAAGCGTTCGAGTCATTGCCGCCGGAGGAGTTGTTCGACTTCAATTGGGCTACGACTGTGGTGGAACACGCGCTTCAACGGCTTCGCGAAGAATGTGAAAGCAAAGGCAAGCTCTGGCTTTTCCAGGCACTAAGCCCTCACCTTATGGACGAACGCGATGAGGTGTCATACGCTCGGCTATCTGCGGACCTGGGAATAGCTGAGACTGCCGTGAAGAAACAACTGCACAGCATCCGGCTGCGCTACCGCAGCCTGCTGCGCACTGAAGTCTCCCAAACAGTCGAAAACCCCGCCGACATCGACGACGAGATTCGTTACCTGTGTGCGTCACTCGCAACAGGAACCGAGTAATTGCGATGACAGACTCAGATCCACGCTCCGATCCGCTCCCGAGCACTACCAAAGAGCACGCAAAATGCGAGAAGTGCGGAGCAACCACGCGACTCGACACCGGAGTTTGCGTGAGCTGCCTGCTGCGCGAGGGATTGGAAACTGGTGGCGAGGTATCGAAGGCGGTTTATGAAACCGTACTCGACGAGTTGGACGCGCGCGACAAGCCCTGGCAGCTGGGAAATTACGAAATTCTCGAGCAGATCGGTTGCGGCGGCATGGGCGTGATCTATCGCGCCAGGCAACGACATTCCCGGCGCATCGTCGCGGTAAAGCGCGTCCTTAGTTATCGCGCTGATTCACGCGGAGCGCTGCAGCGTTTCCGACGAGAAGCACAGGCGGTGGCCAGTCTGGATCACCCGAACATCCTTCCGATTTATGAAGTGAGCGAAAGCGAGGACGGCCTGCCGTTTTTCAGCATGAAACTCGCGGAGAAGGGAAGTTTGCGCGAGCACCTTGCTTCTCTCCGCGATGAACCGCGGAAGAGCGTGCAACTGATGGCAAAGGTCGCGCGCGCTGTCGAATACGCTCACAGCCGCGGAGTGCTCCATCGCGATATCAAACCGGGAAACATTCTGCTCGACGATCGTGGCGAACCACTGGTAAGCGACTTCGGTTTGGCGAAGCTGCTGGACGGAAACAACGACCTTACGAGATCGCTGACTACGTTCGGAACCGCAGGTTTTATTGCCCCGGAGCGGGCCGATGGCGCAGGCGCCGATTTTATCCCAGCGGCCGATGTTTACAGTCTCGGCGCAGTTCTGTTCAACGTGCTTGCCGGACGTCCACCATTCCTGGGTTCCAATCCGGTTTCCGTGATTCGCCAAGCGTCTGAAACGCAGGCGCCCAAACTACGCTCGCTGGCACCATCGCTGGATCGGGATTTGGAGACGATCTGTGCACGCTGTCTCGAACGTGATCCAAAAGCCCGCTACCAGTCCGCCGGAGACCTCGCAGCAGATCTGGAACGCTGGCTCGGCGGCCGTCCGATCGTCGCCCGCCCGGTTTCACCCCCAGCGCGGATCTGGCGCTGGTCGCAGCGTAACCCCAAACTGGTTGGAGCAGCTACTGCCGGTCTCCTTTTAGGTGCGGCTGCGGTTTGGTTATTTCGCGGCGAACTCTTCCGAGCGTCGCAGTTTAATCCCCCAGACAGGAGTATTGCCGTTCTACCATTTACCGATTCTAGCGAGACCAAAGATCAGGAATATTTGGGTGACGGCATAAGCGAGGAGATTCTCCATACGTTGGCGCAGGTTGACGGTTTGCGCGTGGTCGGCCGAACTTCGTCATTCTCATTGAAAGGAAAGAACACAAAGGAGGTTGGAGAAAAACTCAACGTTGGAAATGTGCTTGAAGGAAGTTTGCAGCGCCAAGGTAACCGTGTTCGTGTGACAGCCGAACTGATTGACGCGCGAAACGGTTTTCGCGTTTGGACGGAAACGTATGACCGCGAGTTGGCCGGCGCGTTTGCACTCCAAGACGAAATCGCCCGGTCCATCGTTGACGCGCTCAAGATCAAGCTCGCCGTTCGGCTTTCCGCCCACGAACAACCCGGCAATGGCGTATACGACCTTTATCTACAGCGACTTTTCACGGATGTAACTCATCCGACAGGAGTAACCAGTATCGGCATTAATGTGCCCGTACAGAATCCACTTAATCCATTCACAGTTCCGGATTACACATCTCCGGGAAATTTCGACCCGCGCCGCCCGGACACTCGAGTGACCGCAGCGCCTCCAGGGACGGGATTCACTACCAGTGTGCGTTATCGCGCATTGGAAGCCGACCTGCGAACGAGCAAAAGTACAGCGGACGTGACCCCTGCGCCTCTAGGGACAGGATTCGCTACCAGTGAGGGTTATCGCGCATCGGAAGCCGGCCTCCGAACGAACAAAACTACAGCGGACGGGCCAGCGTCCATTGAGGGGTTTGTAAAAGATGCAAAAGGCGAACCGATTAAAGGCGCAGGCGTTCGGATCGAATCGAAAGATGGCAAACAGGTGTTCAGCACAGTTAAGACCGATCCAAAGGGCCGCTATATTTCACAGGGACTGCAACCGGGCGTTTACCGGGTAACATTGCTTGTGAATGGCACGGTCAAGGCGTCGATCATGAACACGCAGACCAAGGCGAATCAACCGACTCAGCTGAATTTCGATTTCAAGCCACCGTCCCAAGCAGGTAACATTGCAAAGGGCGGAAAACACATGGTATGGGTGCCAAGTCGTACCGGGAGCCATATCGGCGGCAATTGGGTCGAAGTCGACGACAGCGGAAAGGCGCATTCCGGTTCCAACATTCAGACAATCACCGCTCGTAGTTGGTAATTTTGAAAACGGCTACGACGAAGCGACGACCAACATGAAGGGTCGCACTTGAGACTTCGCTTTGAGAAAACGCTTCTAGTCTGTAGCCACGGCCCTGTGGGCCGTGTGCGCGCCTCACAGAGGCGCGCCTAAAGCAACACTCATCAACGCCTTCGCTGTCGTTTAAAGCAAAATACTTGGGAACTTCGCTCCCTTCTTCCTGTAGGAACTAGTGAACTACTAACCCAGCAACAAAAACATGAATCACATGCAAACGATAACGAAATCAGAATCGTCACGCTGGAATTCCAGGCATGTCCAAGACCATACGAGCAAAAACGAGCAGCGAATTTGCTCCAAACGTCACCAAAGCTACTCGCCGCGCCTCCCGCGTGTTTCCTCAATAGGTATGGCTATAAAGTTACTACGGATAGGGATCATTGGATTGATGCTATGTGCGGCCAACGCCTGGGCCGGACCAGCAAGCATTCAGGGCATCGTGAAGGACGCGAGCGGGCAGCCGATTAAAGGTGCGGATGTTCGGATTGAATCGGTAGATGGTAAGCAGCTCTTCAAAACCGTAAAAAGTGATGCGAGAGGTCGCTATGTTTCACAGGGGCTGCAGCTTAGAGTTTACCGGGTAACGTTATTGGTGAATGGTGCAGTCAAAGCGTGTATTACCAACATAAAAACCAAGCAAGATCAGGCTACTGAACTCAATTTAGATCTGAAGCGGGTGGCGGCGGTGCGAGCAACTACCGAGCAAAAGAAAGGAAAGAATATCGTTTGGGTGCCGGCTCGTACCGGAAGCCACCTCGGTGGTAACTGGGTCGAAGTTGACGAGTATGGGAAGGCCGCGTCCGGTTCCAACGTTCACACAGGCACTGGTGAAGATCTACGTCGCCAACAACTGACACAACAGCCAGGTTCAGTTCCAGGGTTGGGACCGACGCCTTTCCCGTGACGCCTTCGCCATCGGACTAGCTAAGCGAAGTCGTCGGCTGGCACAGCATTTTCAGGAATGGCTCTTTCGAAAACGGCGGTGGCGAAGCGACGGCCAAAATCAAGGGCGGGCACCTGGTACATCGTATTGAGAAAACGCTTTAAGCTGTAGCCACGGCCCGGCGGGGTCGTGTAACCGCGCGTCACACAGGAGCGGACACGGCAACAGTCCACTCGCGGAAGCGTCGCCTTTCCCCCCATTCAGCAAATTATTTGGGAACTTCGCCTCTTTTTTCCTGTAGGAACCAATGGATCACTCTATCAAAAGGAAAATTATGAGGCACAGAAAAATGGAAACAAAAGAAGAAATCAACAAGCAATTTGCGGCCGATATCCGTGAAAGTTGCTGGCCTCAGTCAGTGCGTATATCGTCCTTGCATATGTTGATTAGATCACTGCAGATTGGAGTTATTGGTTTGCTTCTTTGTGTGGCGAGCGCCTGGGCCGGGCCATCAAGCATTCAGGGGACCGTTAACGACGCTAAAGGACAACCAATTAAGGGCGCAGATGTTCGCATCGAGTCAAAAGATGGCAAGCAACTGTTCAATACGGCGAAGACGGATGCCAAGGGTCGCTATATTTCGCAGGGTCTCACAGCGAGCGTTTACCGGGTCTCGTTGGTAGTAAACGGGGCGGTGAAGGCATCAATCACGAATACAAAGACAAAGCCGGATCAGGCGACACAACTCAATTTTGATCTGAGACCAACCTCCACATCGCAAGCAAGCGCAGGCGAGAAAAAAGGGAAGCACATGGTCTGGGTACCGGCTGCTACTGGAACCCATACAGGCGGCCGCTGGGTCGAAGTTCCCGACGGCGCCACTGAACCGGGCACTTTGAACGTCAAGAGAGCCAGCGCCGAAGAACTGCGGCGTGAAGCTCTGAGCAGGGGCAACCCGAACACAGGGAATTGAGCTCTCGCTGCCAAGTGTTCTGACGCGAGACAGCATTGCGCCATCCTCAGGGAGTGGGGCAGTATTTGCGTGTGCCTTGCCGCGTCCTGATTTGTGATCTTCTTTTCGCGGGTTCGTTCGCTTTTTCCGCGACGCTCTCAGCGCAGACTTCCTCTATCGAGGGAAATGGCCTCGGCGCGGAGGGCCGCCCTCTCAAAGACGCCGAAGTCCGTTTTGAGCAGAAAGGCGGACAAATCTCGCCGATTATCAGTCGCACGGATGTCAGCGGCCATTACACGGTTGCGTTGCCGAGAGGCATGTCCTCCATCACGGTAAAAGCGACCGGGGCGAATTCGCGGATCGATTTCGACCTGCGCCCGTCGGCGGAAAAACGGATAAAACATTATGTTTGGGTCAGCGGCGGCACGGGAAGTCATCTCCCGGGCCACTGGGTTGAAGCGGGGATTCGAGCAGCTCCATCGCCTGCTCCTTAAAAAATCCAAAGCGAACTCTCAACACGGCGGCTGCGCCGTCGCAAACAACGCTTTCACTGACTCGCGCGAAAGCGCTACGATCGTAAAGACTCCGAGAATTGTTCCGAACGGAATGAAGAGACATTCCAGGCACGCTATGACGAGCGCGAACGTATAACATTTGCGGCGCGACAGGCATCGGCCGGCAATCGAAATACAAATCGCCATTGCGATCCCGAGTAAAAACAAAAGCAAACCCAGTGCGATAAAAATCCAGCCAAGAAATTCAGGCGGCAACTCTTCACCTGGTTTCGGCGTACCGTGTCGCGCGGCGAATATGAAAATACTGCCGACCATCGTGTAAAGCAGCGGGAACAAAGAAAACAGCGCCGCCAGGCCAGCCACGACGTAATGGAATATCGCAAGCAACCGAAGGTGATCCGTGCCCTGGTTCATTTGCTACGCTCTTCCTCTGCCTCTGCCCTCTGCCTCTAAGTCTTCTTCTCTGCTTCACCGCTTTAATGAAGCGTAAGATTAAGAGGAAGCGGAAGCGTGGTCGATCATCTTCACGAAGTAATGTAACCCTCTTCGCCATGTTGATTGATGTCGAGCCCCTGTCGCTCGATTTCAGGTGCGATGCGCAGACCGATCACTCCTCTAACGATTGCACCGATGATCGCGCTTCCCACCACGGCCACGGTTATCGTGACCACAATCGCTTTTGACTGTTCGATCCACAACGTGTGACCGACGATTCGAGCAAGACCGTTTTGCGTCGCGGGATTTAGCGATCCAGCGAGCGATAGCGAAAGATTTGGATTCACAGTCGCAGTCGCAAGGAAGCCGGTGAGAAATGCGCCGAGGGTACCGCCGACTGCGTGGATCCCGAAAGTATCAAGCGCATCGTCATAGCCGAGCCACGTTTTCAATTTCGTGCAGGCGAAAAACGGAACGATGCCGGCAGCAATTCCAATGATGACTGCACCGCTTGGACCGACATATCCACAGGCCGGTGTGATTACGACCAGTCCGGCCACTGCACCGGAGCAAAATCCGAGCACGCTCGGTTTGCCGCGCAGCGCGTACTCGAGCATGGCCCAGGTGAAGGAAGCCACTGCGGTTGCAAGCGTGGTGCTCATGAAGGCGTTTGCCGCGATTCCATCAGGCGCAAGAGCGCTTCCCGCGTTGAAACCGTACCAGCCTACCCAGAGTAAACCCGTTCCGACCATGCAAAGCACCATGCTGTGCGGCGCCATGATTTCTCTTCTAAATCCGAGCCTGTGCCCAAGAAAAATGCATAAGACCAGCGCCGACCAACCCGAGGTCATGTGAACGACGGTGCCGCCAGCGAAATCGATTGCAGTGATCTTCGCCGCCGGATTCCAGACGCCGTTCATCCAGCCATCAATTCCCCAAACCATATGGGCGATTGGAAAATAGACGGCAAACATCCAGGCACCGACGAAAACGAGCACGGCAGCGAATTTCATTCGCTCAGCAACGGCGCCAATGATCAACGCCGGCGTGATGATGGCAAACATTAGTTGATACATGGCGAAAACATTCTGCGAGACCCAGTACGAATAATCACTGTTCGGTCGAGCATCGACACCGTGCAGAAAAGCAAAGTTCAATCCGCCGATGAAGGGCGATCCGCGCGAAAATACGAGAGAATAACCTGCCACCCACCAAAGGATCGTCACCAAGCCCGCGATGCCGAGGCATTGAGCAAGAACCGACAAAACGTTCTTCGCACGGACCAAGCCACCGTAAAAAAGCGCCAGGCCCGGCAAGGTCATGAAAAGCACCAGGGCAGCGCACGTCATCATCCAGGCATTGTAGCTTGGGCCGGGGCCCCCGATGTTCGAACCCGTTGCAGGATTCACCACATCGGCGCCGCGCGATGAATTATTTACATAAGCTTCCAGGTCTGCGATGCGCTGCTCAAGGGACGGTGAACCCGAAGGGGATGGTAGTTCTGCATGCAGTGGCGAGAAGAACGCAATGATCGCGATGAAGAAAAAGACCCGCATCTTTACGCGTTCCCGTTATAGCGCGGGGATCTATCCCGGCAAGAAAAATGCCTGAATGTGATTCTCAACGCGGTCCTCTGTAGCGTGCGCTGTCCTCAACGCATTGGCTTTTCAGACGTGGCAGTACGAAATCCGCTGAGGACAGCGGACGCTACAGCCCGCAAAAAAAACTCCGCCGAGCGGCTGGCCAGACCAGGTTAAGATGCTCGGCAGAGTTCCTCCTCTGCCTCAATCAGACTGAATTCAGAAGGAGAACGTGGGCGACAAGGATTTGAGTGAAACTTGCTCTGACAATGGTGCAGGACTCTCTCCCTCATCTTCATCATCGCCGTCGTCATCGTCATCCGCATCGATTCCATCGGTCTTATCGGCGTCGGCTTGAGGCGTCACTGCAGGCAAATCATTCTGCCGTAAACTCTCGTAACGCTGGCGAACATCGGCTGGCACTTTATCGAGGTCTTCTTTCGTTTCGACCGGGCCGCTGAAGAGCAATTTGCCCTGCGGATCTTTGGCCGTGAGCAATTTTTTCCCATTTACAGTTTCCAACTTCATCTCGCCTTTGCCATCGCAGAAAACGATCTGCGCTTTGCCAAGGTCGATCTTCGTAGCCCTTAGCCCGCCGTTATCCTTGCTCAAAATGCGGATCTCCCGCGCGGCGCGACGGGCATCTTCCCGAGCGCGTCTCGCCGCCTCGTGAGCTTTGATCACTGCTCCACGAATTATGCCGCGTTGCGCGTCCCCCAGCTGATCTTGCAACTGTTCTTTCAATTCTTGCATTTGCTCGCCGAGATCGCCTGTCTCATCGAAATCCCAGTGCCCATCGTGGTTTTCTCCGGGCATCATCGAGTGACGCTGCGGCATTTCTTTCTTGGCGAGCTTAACGGTGATCTTTTGCTCCTGACCCTTGCGCAAGATCGTGAGGGTCACGTCAGTGCCGTCAGAGAAAGTTTGTAGGAGCTTTCGCAGTTGGCTTGGTTCGATCAGAATCTGGTCGTTCAGCATCTTAAGGATATCATTCTGCTGAATGCCCGCTGACGCGGCAGGACTATTCGGCACCACATACTCGACGACCAAGCCGAGACCTTTGGCCAACCCAAGCTGTTCACTCACAACATCGGGAACTTGCGACGTCTCCACACCGAGAAATGTCATCGGCACCTTGGGCGCTTTCTCGTGATGCCCTGGCATGCCTGGCGCATGAGGCGGAGCCGGCGGTTGTGGCGGCGTCGGCGGTGTCTGAGTAAACGCTGAGATCGGCAACGCGCCGATAGCTGCGATTGTAGCGATGGATTTTATTTTCATAATATTAGTTTGTTAAATCATTGGCCTGACACCGGAATGAGGACGACTTCCTCGCTGGGATAAGACACACGAAGTGACGCGCCGGTCGTTGGATTACGCCACTGCCAGGTCTCACGAGTCTGGTAACGAAGCCGCCGCAGCGGCTGGCCGGAGCCGCGGGCAAACTGCAATCCTTCGTTGCGCGTGTTGTAAACCAGCCGCGTCGCACCCGCAGGCAGAAATTTGTCAGACGAAGTCGATTCTTTGGCTGAGCTTCGTAGCGGCGCTGTTTCAGATTCGCGCGAAATTTGGGCGATTTCTTTGCCGCCATCGTGTTGGTGTTCCATGCTGATTGCCGCGAACAAAACCAGAGCTGCTGCGGCGGCGAGTCCGAAGCCAAGCGACAACCAATTGTAGGGCGACGGCTTTCGAGATTGCGTGGCAGACCAAGCTCCTTCGCGACAATTCATCATAGCTTCCTCGATGCGCTCAAACAGGATCGGCGAAGGCTGCGCGGGTCGTAGCTTCCTCAGTTCATTCTCGATCTCAGAAAAATCGTTCATCTGGGTTGTAGCGTGTTTCTCAACGCGGCCAGCGCGTACCGGTAACGTGACGCCGCGGTGTTTTGCGAAACGCCGAGGACGCCCGCAATCTCGGCGAAGGTTAATTCGTTCCAAATTTTCATGACGACCACCTCGCGTTGTTCGCAGGGCAGAACGTCGATTGCTTCAGCGAGAGCTCGCTGCGTGTCATCCTCAAATTCAAACTGTGGCTCGATAAATTCATCAGTTTCGCTAATCGCGCTGGCCTCGCGTCGGGCGCGGCGGCTATCGCGACGGATGAAATCGAGAGCAATGGAACGCACGGCAGTGTAAAGGAGCGCACGGTTCTCGATCTTGTGGTTGCGCCGCCAAAACTTGACGAAAGCTTCCTGCACAATGTCTTCTGCGTCGGCGGCCGACTGCACCCATTGCCGGGCGAAGAGCAGCAACCCGGGAGCAACTTCAGAAAAGCAACTCTTCCAATCCTCATGGCTGGCCAGGTTTTGCATGACCTGTTCACGGTCTTTATACTCAAGACGCTGCCAAGGGGTGATTTTGTCTAGACTATCGAAATTTTTCTTATTTCTCGCCTTCCTCGCGCTCGCAGGCGCGCGCGCAGCGGATATCGATCCTGGGAAAGCGGTCGGTTCACTCATCGCTGCAGAAAAGGCTTACGCTAAACTTGCCGGCGAAAAAGGATTTCGCGAAGCATCCCTCTCTGTTTTCGCCGACGACGCCGTAATCTTCACGCCCAATGCAGTCAACGGCAAAAAATTTTGGCGGGAAACTAAGGACGACCCTGCCATAACCTGGCGACCGACCTTCGCCTCCATCTCGCGCAGTGGTGATCTCGGCTATACGACCGGGCCATCGGAATTCTGGAAATCGCGCGACGCAAAAAATCCGGATGGGTTCGGCCACTTCGTAACGATCTGGCGAAAGGATATGAAGGGCGTGTGGAAAGTCGCGCTCGATGTTGGTATCAACCATCCCCAGCCACAAGAGCCAGAAACTGAAATTAGAACATACCTTCCGAACTCTTCCCTCGTTCATCCGCAATCTGCCGACGCCGATTTGGAAAAAACAGAACGCAATTTTGCAGAATCGCTCAACGACGATGAAGGCGACGCGATCATCGACCACGCCAGCGACGACATTCGCGTTTATCGCCGCGGCCAGTTGCCGGCTGTGGGCAGCACAGCCGCCAAAAAAATGCTGGCCGAAGAGGATGCAAAAACAACGCGCACACCACTAGGCGTCGGCAACAGTACTCCAATCGATCTCGCTTATGAATACGGCGAATACACCAGCGAGCGCGACAACACCGCGCAGCGCGGCATCTACGTTTGTATCTGGCGAATCGACTCCGATGGCCAATGGCGACTCGCTCTCGATCTCCAAAAGAGCGCGCCAGAGAAACCGTAATAGCGCGATACATAATGGCGGCACAATGGAGCCGGCGCGCCCTCGCGCCGTGGATCAGTGCGGTCCGAGGGCGGGCCATCTCCATTACCTTTTCGGAATCGCTCGCAAAATCAAATCGCCCAGCCAATCAGGATGCGCGACTCCCTGGCGATACGCTCGCAACGATTCCACGGAAGAATTGACCCGCAGATTGCTATAGGACCCGTCGGCGTTTTGCCAGCGCTCATGCCAGTAAAGCGCGGCTTTGATTCGCGGATAGCGCGTGCGGAAGAGCTCCAGCGCCTGCTTGATCCATTCCGGTTTGCGCATTGCTTTGCGATCGGCAGTCGCCAGCGGGAATTCGCCGGTCGCCCACTCGGCAATCATTACCGGCTTATGCGGATCAAGCCTGCAGATCTCCTCATAAGGCCAGTTCACAAGAGACGGTATGTCTGGATTAGGTTCATCCTTGTATTGCTGCCCGTAGACGCTGAGACCAAGCCAATCGACGTAATCTGATCCGGGATAATAAGCCGCCGCGCAGTTCCAGGGTTCGTAAGGGTAAGGATAATTATTCGTGTGAAACATCCACTTGATGTTTGCCGCACCGCGCGCGCGCACACGATCGACCACATAACGAAAAGCGTTGCGAAATGTTTCGGGGCCTTTCCAATTGTTGTGCTCAGGGTCCCATTGGGCGCCACCATAGTAAGCTCCTGACCAGGGGAACCACGTCCCGTTCATCTCAACGCCGAATACCACGATTAATGGATGACCAAAGTCCCGTGCGCCGACCGCCCATTTGTCGATGTATGCGTCCCATTTGCCGGCAAGAATCTCAGTCAACGCGAATTTGTCGGGCCCGTGATCTTCTTCATACGGTTTGTCCCAGGGGGACCAAAAAACAAGCGGCAGCGAGCCGTGCCGCCAGATGACGTTGAGATTGTCTACCGGGAAATTTTGTTCACCCCAGTAGCTCGACGAAACAATGATCGTTTGGTGTTTGCCGACCATCTGTTCGAAATCTTCGATCGTCTCCAGGGTCACATCGTCCTCCTCATCGCCAAAATCCATGAAAGCGCCCGTGTAAACTCCGTGGTCGGGAATAACCACCTCCACCGGGCCGTTCGGATCGATGCGCGCAGCCGCCGCGGGCTTTTTGCATGCAGTGAAGAGCACTGCTACGCCGATCGCGCTGCACAATAAGACTGAATTCAATAAACGCATGGAAGCGAGAAATTCAGACACTCGATTAACATCGTTGTTGACTGAAAAATCCAAATAATTGAGAACCAGAGCAAAGCCAGCCCACCCAGCCAAAGATGAAGATCCTGCTTTTCCTAACAGTCTGTTGCATTCCAATTGCACTCGCGGACGATTTCAAAACAAACGCTGGAAAGGAATATAAGAATGTCACGGTTAGCCGAGTCGAACCTGATGGCGTCATCGTGACGGGTAAGTCGGGTATCTCAAAAATTTATTTTACGGAGCTCCCTAAAGATGTTCAGCAGCGCTTTGGCTACGATCCCCAGAAAGCTGCCGATTACTCGGCGCAGCAAAGTGCAGGACTCGATCAAGTTCGAAAGGAACAAGAAGCAGTCTTGCGACAGAAGGCGGAGGCATCGCAAAAGGCAAATCAAGTTCGAGCACAACAAGAAAGTCGGCAGAACGAGATTCGGACGCTCCAGGACCGCTACGCAGCGCTTCAAAGAGAAGAAGACGCTTTGCTGCAACAGATTGGTGAGGCGAAACAGCCCGGGCCTGCGTACCGGGTCGGCAAGAAGCTACAGCACCACCCGAATCGGCAAAAATCGCAGCTACCGCTCCTCCAGAGTCATTTGAGCGACGTTCGTAGCGAGAAAAAGCATGTCAGGAAGCAATTGGAGAAAGCACAGCGGTAAATAACAAAAGCGATGCGAGGACGCATCGCACTCCTAAAAGCACTTCGGGCGCAATCCCACAAGGCGGCGAGCTCATTTCGCGAAGCTCGCCACAGGACGAGTGCGACTGCATCCTCGCTTCACTTTCATTATCAGCCGATATGCATCCATGTTGGCGTCGTGAATAGTTCGTGGCTCGCAAGCTGTCTGGGACGAAACTGTCTTCGTGGCGCAGCAGTGGTCTCAGCAGTTGTCCAGTTAACCTCGGCAAAAGAAGCACGCGGCGAGGAGAAGTCATTTGCGGTTTCTGCAATTGTTCTTGCAGATCATCCTGTAAACCATTGGGTGCCAACCCACGCGTTGGGCGCAGGTATTGACGGCCACGAGAAAGGCGAATGTGCCCGGATGTTTACGGACAAAAATATCGCCGAGATGCTCTCAGCCGGGCTCGGGCCATTGACGTACCGGTTGCGCACCGAGCTTGCCGGTGATGTGTGGCATTGGAACCCGCGCGGCACGTGGAGCGATCCGCTTCACAAATGCGGATACTGGACGTCCGACGATTCACTCGGGGAACCGATCAACCTCTCCTATGGCTATCGTTTGCCACGACGCGGAAACACCATCGATCAAGCAAACGATGACGGCTATTCCCGTATCACCGATGGCGACGAAGGATCGTTTTGGAAAAGCAATCCGTACCTCGATTCACATTTCACCGGTGAACCCGAAGACGCGCATCCGCAGTGGGTAGTGATCGACCTGGGTGCGCCGAAACCGGTGAACGCCATCCGCATCCATTGGGGGGCGCCGTACGCCCAGAAGTATCGAGTCGAATATTGGCCGGGCGACGATCCGATGCACGTGCACGCCGATGATGATGACGACTGGCAGCTATTCGCCCATGGAAATGTCGCTGATGCTCGCATTCGCAATGAACCGATTCGAATCGCCGAGCGTCCGCGTTCGGTCAGATTTGTACGCGTCGTCATGAGCCGTAGCTCGCGAACCAGCGCAGCAACGTCCGAAGATATTCGTGATCAACTTGGATTTGCGATTCGTGAGATTGAGCTCGGTACGGTCGATGCGCGTGGTCATTTCCATGATTACGTCCATCACGCGCCCGATCGCCATCGGCAGACAATCATCTATGTGTCATCAACTGATCCGTGGCATCGCGCCGAAGATATTGACTTCAGCATCGAGCAGCCGGGACTCGATTTCATTCTGCGCGGCGCGCTTACGAACACCTTGCCCGTGCTCGTGCCAGTCGGCGTGTTGTACGACACACCTGAGAACGCCGCCGCTGAGATCAATTATTTGCTGCGGCGCAACTACAATCTGGAAGGAGTCGAACTGGGCGAAGAACCCGATGGCCAATGGGTTTCGCCAGAGGATTACGCTGCGCTTTACGCCGGAGTCGCTCGGCGGCTGAGCACGCTGAATCCGCATCTAAAACTCGGGGGGCCGAGCTTGCAAAATTTCGAAGACCGGTTGCTTACGTGGGCCGATGCGTTCGGGAATCGTTCCTGGATGAATCGATTTTTGAAGTGTGTTCGAGGTGCCGGAGCGCCCTTCGATTTTCTTTCATTTGAGTTTTACCCCTTCGACAATATCTGCGCCCCTGCCCCGCCGCAGCTGTTGGAAATTCCGTCGCGCCTTGGGTCAATGCTGGCTAGCTTGCGCAGCGACGGCGTGCCTTCTGACATCCCATGGCTGATGACCGAATACGGCTATTCTGTCTTTGCCGGACGTCACGAAGTGGACGTCGAAGGTGCTCTCTTCAATGCAGACACAGTCGCAACTTTTCTGACGTTAGGCGGCGCCAAGTCGTACCTGTACGGATACGAGCCAAACTATCTACAGGATGAGCTCAAGTGTTCTTGGGGCAATCTCATGATCCTTCAGTTAAATCCAAAGGGGGATCAACTGAATCGATTGTCCGTGTACTACGCTGCTCAGTTGATCACGAAAGAATGGATGCAGCCAACAAGCGACTCACACGACATATTTCCCGTAACCATCAAGCAGGAGAAACCCACGTCATCGCCTGCCGTCACCGTCTATGCAGTGCGACGACCAGACAAACAGTGGGCGCTTCTTGCAATTAACAAACATCCCAAGCACGCAGCCCAGCTCAATGTGCAGTTCAACATTCCCGCCGCACAGCAGCCAGTGCGTTTTGTAGGACAGGTAGAGGTGATCCAATTTTCGCGACAGCAATACGCCTGGCACGACGACGGCCCAGACGGACATCCAATCCGGAGTCTCCCACCCGCGCGCTTTACGCGAGAAGGCTCATCAACCTACGAACTGCCGCCGTATTCACTCACAGTTCTGCGCGGAAAAGTTCCGGATTGAAGAGGCGCACAGCGAGCGGTCCGGTTATCATATCGTGCGACACGTTTATGCTATCGAGTTAGTTCGCAGATCCAGTTTGTTTCCCACGTTTTCCCGCCGTCAGGCGAGAAGGACTGTTCCATTCGCGCCGATTTCGGTGAGATATTCAACCAGACGTACCGCACCAAGATCGAGCGGCCCTTATATTGTTCCTGATCGTAGAACTCGCCTCGATTGCCGGTAAATTGACCCACAACCGGCGGCAGGTTGAGAACGCCTTTGTCCAAGTCCAAAGTGTAGATGCTCCACTGACGCGACTCCGGATTATATAGTCTGAGCGTTTGCCCTTTGATGTGAAGGTGCTTCCCAGGATTGTCGACTTCGAATTCTTCAAAGTTCGCGTTGGTATCCAGAATTTTCTTGTGATTCGAGATGCCATCATACTCGATCCAGGTGGTCGAACCGACCAGACGATCGGGAAGCCGGCGAACGTGAGCGTTCCAGTTACCGACGAGGAAGTCGAAATCGTGGGCTCCTTCGCGCACCGGAGCTGCCGGTGCCGATGCTCCTGAAGATGGCGAAGGCTGCTGTGGTGAGCCCGATACGCCCGGAGTTGGCGATTCTTGTGCTATTAATGAAAACGAACTCAGTTGCAAGGCAGCAAGCACACAAATCGACGGCGATTTCATAGGCCTAACGAGAATGAGTTCAGTCACCTGCAGACGAACGATCACAAGGAAAGCTGACGCTGGCGGAATCGATAGCTTCTATTTCGGGTTTAGATACAACCAGATTGATGCAATGACAATAGAATCACCGAATATGTGACCAACTATCGCCGCAAGCACCGTGAGCCGAAAATCAAGGCGGGACACAATTGCCTCGCCTGACTCGCCCCCATTCTTCGCTAGACATTCCCGGAGCGCCACAGATGCTTCCTTCAGACGCCGTGCAAACTTAACAAGCCCGTCGACATTCCCAGCTACAAACATGGCGAACAATAACGTAACTGCTCCTTTCACCAGTCATTGCCGGAAACATTTGCGGTCTTGTCAGTAATAGCTGCAACAAATGCGAGAATAGCCAAGCATGTCGCAATGGTGCCGAGCGCCTTTCCGCTGATCGACCACACCGGCTTCCATGTGTGATCCAGCGTCCGTTTCGACACTGTGAGCGATGTGACATCCCGCTTCGCACCTGCGGTCGACTCAGCACGAAACTCGAATCTCACTGGTCCGCCGAGGGGCCCAGTCGGTTGGGTGCGGAAAGAATACGATGTCGCCAGCACCGCACTGGGTGCCAGCAACACAAGTGCAAAGACACGCGCTAGCATCTAACGAGAACAAGATCAGCTACGGGTGGGAGCATGGCGTGCCTCGTGCGGCGAAGCAAGCACGAGGCATGACATGCGGAACCCGTTAGCTGGATCGCATTGTTAGGCGACATGGTTGGATTCATGTAGGACGGCCATAAAAGAGTCTGCATCAAGATAGTCAGCGAAGACATGGTGCGCTCCCTCGGCGTAAAGCCTCTCAACTCTGGCTGGTTCGTGCGAAATGCCAATGAAGCGGAAACCGAGATTGCGCGCTGCGCGTGCGTCCCAGACGCCGTCCCCAACGTAAATGACGGCATCAAATGAGTCTCGGGAACGAGACTGTGCCGCTCTAGCCAGTGACGCTTGCATGATAGCTTCGCGTGCGTGGGCATCATCCGAAAATGCCGCTGGAATCTGCGGGAAATCTAAACCGGTGCTTGCAAGCTTGAATCGGGCGGAACACTCCCACGCGCCGCTGGCGAGCGAAACAGCAAAAGCAGAACTGCTGGTGAGATTACTAAGGAAATCCCGCGCACCTGCAATCGGATTGAACGGCTGGACAACAGTTGCTGCGGTGAGTAGCGATACAAAATGAGCCTGAAAAGTGGAAATCTCGGTTGGTAGTGGCGAGCGTCCGAGCCCTAGCTGGAATAGCGCCTCCAGAATGCCTGAGTCGCTGCAATGCGGATAGCATGCCCAATCCGTGTTGATCCCGGTAAAGCCAAATACCTCTCGCAGAGCTTGGACAAAACACGCTTCATCGGCTTGGAAGGTCTGCGTGAGAGTGCCATCTATGTCAAACATCACGAGTTTCATGAAAAAGTGCGAATGTCGCCTAACGAGACCAAGCTGAGCGACCGCTGACGATAGCGAGCTGTGCTTCGAAGTTAAGTGTTGAAGTCATTGAAAGTAAATTTGCGCGCCGGTCAGCGGTTCGCTCCAGCGCTTGGTTAGGCCCATCGTCATGATGTTGGTCTTCTCTTTCCATGCCGAACTCACGAGAAGGATTGGACCTGGCTCCAGATACCGCCGGATGTTAGGCAGCGGATAGTCTTTCTTTACGAATGTCTTCATAACCATGGACGGTACGGTGCATGCACCTGGTTCGATACGCGGTTCATCACTGCGCGCCAGCCGTCGGGCGGACAATGATTTCGTTAACGTCCACGTCTGTCGGTTGTTCGATGGCGTAACCCACTGCCCGCGCGATGGCATCGGGTGTCAGTGCGACTTTCCGATAATCGGCCATGGCCGCCTGGGTCGCGGGATCGGTGATGGTACTTGCCAGTTCCGATTCTACAACACCGGGCGAGATGATCGTCACGCGAATATCCTTTGTTTCGAGGCGCAATCCTTCCGAGATGGCACGCACGGCGAACTTCGTGCCGCTGTAAACCGCGCAAGTAGGCCAGACATGAAACCCACCAATGGACGAGAGATTGATCACGTGGCCAGCCTTGCGCGCCGTCATGTGCGGGAGTACAGCCGCGATGCCGTGGAGGACGCCACGGATGTTCACGTCAATCATGCGATTCCACTCTTCAATTTTCAGTTCGGCTAGCGGCGAAAGCGGCATAATACCCGCGTTATTGATGATCACGTCGATCTTGCTGAACTTCTCCAATGCGAATTCGGCGAAGGTCTGCACGTCGGCGAGATTGGTGACATCGAGCGCCCGATATTCTGCGACGCCCCCGTCCGAGCGAACCTCACCGGCGAGTTTTTCAAGGCGGTCGGTGCGGCGCGCCCCGAGCACGACCCGATGCCCTTTGGTCGCAAGATGACGGGCCGTGGCCTCGCCGATTCCACTGCTCGCGCCAGTGATGAGAATGACTTTGCTGTCGATGTTCGTTTGCATGCTGTTCGTTCGCTTTTCTTGATGCCGTGGCTTACGTCACAGTCGGGCCTACCTGCACGCTATAGCCTCCGTCCGCCATTACGACCGAACCAACGAGGAAGCTCGCCCTCTCCGAGGCGAGGAAAGCGACGACTTCCGCGATCTCTTCCGGTTGGGCAGCGCGTCCGATGGGCGCGTTCTTTCCGTGCTGGGCCAGAAACTCACGTCCGTCAGGCATGAAGTGGTTGAGCAAGTTCGTCACGACATCGCCCGCGCCGACAGCGTTGACGCGAATTCCATGCTGGATGTTCTCGACTGCGAGCACGCGGGTCAGTTGGGAAAGTCCACCCTTGGACGCGCAGTAAGCGGCGATCGCTGGAAAGCCGAAAAAGCATGCGTAGGAGCCGATGTTCACGATGGCACCACTCTTCTTGGGAATCATCGCGCGCACCGCCTCGCGAGAGTGGAGGAACACTCCCGTCAGATTAACGGCCAGAATCCGGTCCCATTCCTCAAGCGTCATTTCCACCACGCGCTTATAGACAATCGTGGCGGCGTTATTCACTAGGATGTCTAGTTTGCCGAAGCGTTCGACTGCGAGCGCGACCACTTTTTGTGCGGCTGATTCGATGGCAACGTCGCCGACGAATGGCACAATGCGTTTATTGTCTTTGAAGACCGCGACCACGGCTGGGTTGATGTCCTCCGCCACGACCATTGCTCCGCGGGCGTGCAGCAGGTCCACTGTCGCCCGGCCGATGCCACTCGCGGCACCGGTTACGATGGCCACTTTGTCCTTAACTTCATTCATTGTGTTTTGATTCATGGTATTTTCCTTTTTGTTCTGTTGTTGTTTCAGTCCATTCCTGAACTCTGGGGGCAATTTACGCTGAGTGAGTGGCCTAACGAGAAAGAGATAAGCCACGGCATGGTGCCGTGACAAGCACTCTGAGATTGCCTTGCTGAGGGGCCGTTGGCTTCATCGGCTGGTTAGATGCAGACGTCGTTATCATCCGTGCGGCGCGGTTGGCCTGGCACTTCGGATAAAAAAAACCAGCGATATGGCAAACATGAGCAATCCGACAGGACAAGCGATCAGAGCCAGCAGCTCGGCGAAAAACGAGATATCCGGCACTCGCATCGGCTGTGGCCGCTCAGCGATGAAGTCGTCCAAATAATGCAAGGTCTTCCCGAGCGGACCGAAAACAGGAGCAACTGTCAGCAATCCGCCGACGATCATCGCGACCAGGCTTGTCCGATTGCGTCGCCGAGAGACGGAGTTCATGCATCTAACGAGAAAGAGATAAGCCACGACTAGCGTTGAACAACATTACGGCGGGAGTGTGTGAGCGTGAAGAAGGGAATCGCACTAGGGTAGCCGGGCACCTGGATGAAATCCAGGGTGCCGTGGCAAACACGCTGAACTTATTTCGCCATGGGGCCGTTGGCTTCATCGGCTGGTTAGATGTTCACTTCTCGCTCTCAATTGACCGCTGCTCCATTGGCGGTTTTGACGACGACCGCGGCGTGGTCATATCGATGAACTGCGCCAGCAGCAAACCGCCGATAAGGAACCCCGCGGCAAGATAGACGGAAATAGTGAGCAGAAACGCTGTCAGAGCGATAAGACCGACTGCAATACCAACCCAAGCAGCGATCACGAGTGCTTCAGGGCGGTGCGGCATAAAATGAATGCCCCAGAACGAAGCCTCGCGCATCGGTGTCTCCGAGAGCCATGCAGCAAGTATGCAAATCGGAATACTCGCCCCAATGAGAAACGCGACTGTGCGGTGCTGCTGCCACCACTCCACCTCCGAGGACTTGTGGAGCGCAACCGCAAAGCAGGCTGCGGCAATGCCATATGCTAGTTGAGCGGGAGCTGTCATCGCGCGCAGCGCATTAACATCTAACGAGACAGAGATAAGCCACGGCAGGGTGTCGTGGCAAACACGCTGAACGCATTTCGGGGTAGGGCCGTTGGCTTCATCGGTTGGTTAGACCTCTTCATGGCTTAGAACCAGGAGCGAATAAACCAGACAATAAACTCTCCCATCGTGTGTCTGCCTCCGGACGGCCTATATTGGAAGACTGCATGGGCCGAAATTTTGCTGGTTAAGCTAGGGGAAATTTTGGACGGTGCCGTGGAGCGGGTAGACGGAACGAACCTGCTTCGAATTCGAGATGACCGCCAGCGTGTCTCCCTGCGAGGCCTTGAAGTCCACGGTGCCGGCCAAGGTGTAGCTGTCGATGACGAACGGCAGGCTACGTCCGGTGAACATGTCTGGGCGGTTCAAGAGACCGAAGTGCAGGTGGGGACCGAGAGACGGGCCGGTGTTCCCGATCTTGGCCAGAGGCGCGCCGACCTTCACGGTGTCGCCAACCTTCACCCGCAGACTTCCCGGCTGCAGGTGCCCGTAGACCGCGTAGACCTTGGGGGCGATCTCCAGCATGACCTCGTTGCCGCCGAAGTCCGACAACGTTTTCGGGGTTATCACCTTGTTCGGGGTCGCGTCCGGCTTGCCGTCCTGGACCGAGACGACGGTCCCATCGGCGACCGCGAACACATCTGCTCCATAGACGTAGAACTGCTCGTTCGTGGCGCCGTCCCCCTCATAGACCCTGTCGCCCTTGAGGAGGGCCCAGTCGACAGCGAACGTCTCGGCGGTCTCGATGCGGCGACCGTCGACGACGATTCGAAGATCCCGATGGAGGTTGGGTGTGCAGCACGCGGTGGTGGCGAGCCAACCATCCCCCTTGAGGGGAGGCTTGATCACGGTGGCGGGGCGGCGATTGATCGCGACCTCGGGGCCGTCGATCACGGGCGGGTCCACGAACACCGCAGTCGATGTGCCCGCCGGAACGCTGTAGGCGAGCCGGTGCGTCACCCGTTCCGGCGCAGTGCCGGGCGGCACGATCAGATCGACGTCGACCGAGACCGCCGCCGACGCGGGGATCTCCGCCACCGGCTTTTTGTCCAGGAGGGTCTGGGTCGCGGCGACGAGCACCGGCCCGTCGATCCGCGTGAGCTCCTTCGCAGCGGGATCGAGGACCGTCAGGCTCGTCAGTGTGACCGGTTGCTCGACCGCGTTGACGACGAGCAGCTCGTACTCGACATGGTCCTTGCCGTCGTCGCCGCGGACAACCTGGGCTTCGTGAATCGGACTGACCAAGAGCGCAGTCGGCCGGCCACGCTCCTGCTTGGCTGGCCGTCCGTACGCAGCGAGCGCGAGGGCCAAGACAGTGGCCATAAGGATAAAGATGCGCATCTCGCAATCTCCCTTGCTGTCGGCTGAGAGCCCGCCGATCCGGTCTTTTGGCTCGTCAATCAGTACCATACTGTGAACGCAACGTCGTCTGTGCTTTGGTCGGACTTCGCCATGGCGCATAAGGTCTAACGAGATAGAGCTGAGCCACCGCTGGCGGCGGCGAGCGCGGCAATCATCGGGAGCTGTTTCATGAAATCAAATCTGCTCATCACAACGGCCAGCGGTTGGCTCCAGCGATTGGTTAGGTCTTTTGGTGTTCAAAGCGATAGCGGAAAGATGCGATCGCACCGGATCGTCTGCGTACGGTGAGGGAGCCATCGTCCATCTTGAGTAGTGTAAATTCTTCCGTGATCGAATCTTCGTCCGACAACTGGAGCCGGCCGTCGTGGATTTTCCAGTACCATAGCGGGGGTGTGATCGCTTTGTGCGTGCCGATCTCCACAGCGACAAAGCCATCCTTGGTGCACCAATAGCTTTCGACGCGCACCGGATCCACGAGATAGAAGCGGAGTCCCACCACCTTTTCCCGTGTCCAGCGAGTAACTGGATGGGTGAACGCTGAATCGGAGGCAACGACGAGGAGGGCTACTATAGCTACGCGATGCATAGACCTAACGAGA
>WNEP01000034.1_pt1 | contig 48409 bp, 49 predicted proteins | sample 5399961 | NCBI WGS metagenome assembly WNEP01 (sample SAMN13153329, study PRJNA577476) | soil metagenome | isolation source: 20 cm grassland meadow soil pre-rain plot 5 | place: USA:California | collected 2015-09-08 | reverse complement strand
CCCTCCTCCGCGTGTCTCGAGGGAACGCCGAGCGCCGAGACGGTCGAGGAGCTCCGGCCCCGGCCGGGCGAGCTCGTCGTGCGCAAGCGCTGGTACGACGGTTTCGCCGGCACGCCGCTCGACGGCGCCCTCCGCGCCCGCTCCGTCACATCGCTGGTCATCACGGGCACGATGACGGACATCTGCGTCCTGGCCACAGTCATCGGGGCCTTCAACCGCGAGTACCGGGTGACCGTGGTCGAGGATGGCGTGGCGACGCTCTGGCCCGAGATCCAGCGCTCGACCCTTGATATCATCGGGCGGGCGTACGGCCGGGTGGTCCCGGCCAAGGAAATCACCGACGAGGTGTCGAGATGGTGAAGTTCCGAGGAATCATGCCCGCGAACCTCCTGCCGTTCACGGCCGACCTCGCAATCGACGAGCTGGCCTACCGGAAGCACCTCCGTTGGCTCGCCGACACCCGCGGCGTCACCGGGATCGTCGCCAACGGCCACGCCGCCGAGGTCTCCTCGCTCTCACGCGAGGAGCGCACGCGCGCCCTCGCGATCGCGCTCGACGAGGTGGGCACCCGGTGCCCAGTCGTCGCGGGTGTTTATTCTGACGGCACGCAGGAGGCAGTCGCGCTCGCTCGCGATGCCAGAGCCGAGGGCGCGGCGGGGGTCCTCGTCTTTCCGCCGACCCTCTTCATGTGGGGCGCCCAGGAGAAGCCCGAGATGGTCCTGCGCCACTTCTCCGAGATCGCCGCGAAGGCTGACCTGCCGATCATCGTCTTCGAGTACCCGCCAGCCTCCGGGATCGGCTACAGCCCCGAGACGCTCGCGAGACTCGCCGAGATCCCTCACGTCTGCGCGGTCAAGGACTGGTCGAACGACATCGTCGCGTTCGAGGCGAACCTCCGAGCGCTGCGCGCGACCGGGCGCCCCGTCGCGATGCTCTCGGCCTTCACGATGTCGCTCATGGCGACGTTCCTGCTCGGCGCCGACGGCGCGATCTCGGGAATGGGGAGCGTCGTCGCCGACCTCCAGGCCGAGCTCTTCGAGGCGTGCCAGAAGGGGGACGTGGACGGCGCACGGTGGATCAACGACCGTCTCGACCCCCTGGTGAGGGTTTTCTACGCGCCGCCGTTCGTCGACATGCACAACCGCATGAAGGAGGCACTCGTGCTCCTCGGCCGCATCCCCGCCGCGCACGTGCGCCCGCCACTCACCCCCGTCAGCGCCACGGAGCGCGAGGCGATTCGCCGCGCGATCCTTGCCGCGGGCCTCCCAGTCACCACGTAGCTGGTGTAGACAGGGGCGACTCGTAGAGGAGGGGCCGATGGACCTCGGGATCAGGGGCCGGAACGCGATCGTCTGCGCCTCGAGCCGTGGGCTGGGAAAGGCGTGCGCCATGTCGCTCGCCCGCGAGGGCGTGAACATCACGATGATGGCCCGCACGAAGGACGTGCTCGAGGCGGCCGCGAAAGAGATCCGCGACGCCACGGGCGTCCGCGTGACCGCCGTCGCCGGCGACGTCACGACCGAGGCCGGGCGCGCGGCGCTGCTCGCCGCGTGCCCGGCGCCCGACATCCTCGTCAACAACGCGGGCGGTCCGCCGCCCGGCGACTTCCGCGAGTGGGACCGCGACACCTGGATCAAGGCGCTCGACGCGAACATGATCACGCCGATCCTCCTGATCAAGGCGACCGTGGACGGCATGATCGCGCGCCGCTTCGGCCGCATCGTCAATATCACGTCGAGCGCCGTGAAGCACCCCATCGACATCCTGGGGCTCTCGAACGGAGCGCGCACCGGGCTCACGGGCTTCGTCGCGGGGCTCGCGCGCAAGACCGTCGGCCACAACGTCACGATCAACAACCTCCTCCCGGGGCCCTTCGACACTGACCGGCTGCGCTCGACCATCGCCATCCAGGCGAAGACGAGCGGCCGGACTGTCGAGGAGGTCGTGCGTGACCGCTACCGGGCCAACCCCGCCGGCCGCTTCGGCGATCCTGCGGAGTTCGGTGAGCTCTGCGCCTTCGTCTGCAGCGCGCACGCGGGCTTCGTTACAGGGCAGAACTTCCTCATCGACGGCGGGGCGTACCCGGGAACGCTCTGAGCCCGGCACCCCTTGCGCGGTCCGACCGATTAGTTTATAAAGGGCAATCCTCGGGTCGATTCGACGCATTTTCGCGCGCTGAGGAGGACACCATGGCCGAACGTTGGCAGGGCGAACCCTGGGCGAAGGACATCTGGTGCAGCGGCAAGACCACGCGGCGCCGCTTCCTCGGGCTCTCGGCCGCGACTGCCGGCGCGCTCGGCGCGACCATGCTGGTCCCCGCGCCGTGGCGCGAAGCGTTCGGCCAGGCAAAGCCCTACAAGATCGGGATCATGCAACCGCTCACCGGAGTGGCAGCGGCGGGCGGGAAGACCGCGCTCGTGGGCTCGATGATGGCCGTCGACCGCATCAACAAGGCGGGCGGCGTCAACGGCCGGCCTCTCGAGGCCGTCGTAGCCGACTACGAGTCCAAGCCCGACGTCGGCCGCCGGAAGGTCGAGAAGCTGCTCGTAGAGGACAAGGTCGACGTGGCCGAGGGCGGATACCTCTCCAACGTCTGCCTGGCCTGCATGCCGGTGTTCGACGAGCACCGCACGGTCTTCATGGTTGGCGTCTGCCTGGACACCACGATCACGACAACCAAGTGCAGCCGCTACGTGTTCCGGCCGTTCGACTACGCCCCGGCCCAGGCGGTCGCCTTCGCCCACTACCTGGTCAACAAGATGGGGAAGAAGTGGCACATCGCGTATCTCGACTACGCGTGGGGCCAGTCCACCCGCGACGCCTACGTCGAGCAGATCAAGAAGCTGGGCGGCGAGGTGGTCGGGGGAACGGGAATCCCGCTGGGGACGGCCGACATGACGCCGTTCCTCTCCAAGGTCAGCGGAAACTTCGACGGCTTCTTCGGCATCTTCTTCGGCGCCAACGCCGTGGTTCTGGCCACACAAGCGTACGACCTGGGTCTGACCCGGAAGTACAAGTTCGCCGGTGACGGCGCCATCGCCGAGTCCACCCACCTGCCCGCCCTCGGCCACAAGATCGAGGGGTTCGTCGGCATCAACCGCTACGTGCCCGTGCTCGACCCCCCGCTGAACACGCCGCACCACAAGAAGTTCTTCGACGAGGCGGTGGCGGCTCTCAAGAAGATCGACCCGTCCGGGCCGCTTCCGGACCGCTACGTCCAATCGAACTTCGAGGCGATGAACTTTCTCAAGCTCGGCATGCAGAGGTCCGGGTTCCGCGGGCGTGACGACACGATGAAGCTGATCGAGGCGCTGGAGGGCATGGACGTCAAGGAGAGTGACGATTTTCCGCAGGGCGACAAGACCCTTCGCAAGGAGGACCACCAGGCCTTCCTGCGCGAGTTCATCTTCGAGATCAAGGACAACAAACACCGTCTCGTCGAGGTGATTCCCAAGGAGAAGACGGTCGTCCCGCCCGCCTGCACATTCTCCAAGGCGTGACGCCGGACCGACTGCCGGAGCACGGTCCCCCGCACGGCAATGGGCGGGGGGCCGTCCGGTCTCCGATCCTCCGGACCGAGGGCCTCACGGTCCGCTTCGGCGGGCTCACGGCCCTCAACAACGTGACCATCGCCGTGCCTCGCGGCGAGATCCGCGCCATGATCGGCCCCAACGGCGCCGGCAAGTCGACCTTCTTCAATTGCGTCACCGGCGTGCTCCGCCCGACCAGCGGCCGCATCGTCTTCGACGGCGAGGACATCACCGGGCTACCACCGCACCGGATCTCCCAGAAGGCGATCGCGCGGTCGTACCAGATCACCAACATCCTGCCCGGCGCGACCGTCCTCGAGAACGTCCGCATCGCCGCCCAGTCGCGCCACCACAGCTGGAGCCTGGTCCGCCACCACCGCGCGTTCGTCGACGTGATCGACCGGGCTCGGGCCGTGCTCGACGCCGTGGGGCTCGGTGACAAGGAAGAGGAGCTGGCGGCCAACCTCTCTCACGGCGAGCAGCGGCATCTCGAGATCGGGATTGCGCTGGCCACCGAGCCGAAGCTGCTCTGCCTCGACGAGCCGACGGCCGGCATGAGCGTGAGCGAGACACGCGCGACGGTGGAGCTGATCCGCCAGATCGCGACCGACCTCACGATCCTCATCGTCGAGCACGACATGGAGGTGGTGATGGGGCTCGCCCACACCATCACCGTGCTGCACTACGGCGAGGTGGTCGCGGAGGGCACGCCGGCCGAGATCCAGGCCAACCCCCGCGTCCAGGAAGTTTATCTGAAGACCTGATGCTGTCCGTCCAGAACGTCCACACCTACTACGGGAAGTCGCACATCCTGCACGGCGTGTCGATCGACGTGGGCCCGGGCGAGGTGGTCGGCCTCCTCGGCAGGAACGGCGTCGGCAAGAGCACGACCCTCAAGACCATCATGGGGCTCGTCCGGCCCTCGGAGGGCACGATCACCTTCGAGGGGCGCTCGGTCGCCGGCGCGGCGCCGTACCATTTGGCCCGGCTCGGCATCGCCTACGTGCCGGAGGACCGTCGCATCTTTCGGCTTCTGACCGTCCTCGAGAACCTCCGGACCGGGCTCGACCGGCCCGGCGTGCCGCCGGAGCGACGCGACGCCCTGCTCGCGAAGGTCTACGGGAGCTTCCCTGTGCTGCGGGAGAGGCGCAACCAGGCGGGTGGCACGCTCTCGGGCGGCGAGCAGCAGATGCTCGCGATCGCGCGGGCGATGATGCTCGAGCCCAAGATCATCCTCCTCGACGAGCCGACCGAGGGTCTGATGCCCCGCATGGTCGCCCAGATCCACGAGATCATCGACGTCCTCCACGGCGACGGGGTGGCGATCCTGCTCGTCGAGCAGAACGTGCGACTGACCCTCGAAGTGTCAAGCCGCGTGTACTTCATGGAGAAAGGTGTGGTGCGCCATCACGCGCCCGCGGCCGACCTCCGGCGGAACGACGCGGTCATCCACCAGTACCTGGGAGTGTAGCGTGACGATCCCGTTCGATCTGCTCCTGATCCAGGTCATCAACGGCATCGTCACCGGGATGATCCTGGCCCTGGTCGCCTCGGGCCTCACGCTGATCTTCGGGATCATGGACGTCGTCAACTTCGCCCACGGCGAGCTCTTCATGCTGGGCGCGTACCTGGGGAGCACGGTGTTCCTCACCACCGGGAATTTCTGGCTTGCGCTCGGCGCCGCCGTTATGGGGATCGGCCTGCTCGGGGCCGTGATCCAGACGACGACGCTGCGGCCCCTGCTCGGCCGCGACCCGCTCACGACCATCCTCGCCACGTTCGGCCTGTCCCTGGTGCTCCAGAACTACGCGCTCTGGCAGTACGGGCCCGTGCCGCGCAAGATCAACGAGCCCATCACCGGGCACTTCTCGCTCTTCTACCTCGAGTACCCGTGGTATCGCCTGCTGGTCGCGGTGCTCTCGGCGGCCATCATCGGTGGGCTCTGGCTCTTCATGAAGTACGGGAAGTACGGGATCTGGATCCGCGCCACCACGCAGGACCGGGTCATGGCCGCTGCCATGGGGATCCCCGTGCCGCTGGTGCACACGGTGGTCTTCGCGATCGGCGCGGCGATGGCCGCGGCGAGCGGCGTCCTCTTCGGCCCCCTCACGGGGGTGAACCACGCCATGGGACTCGACTTCATCCTGCGCGCCTTCATCGTCGTGGTCGTCGGCGGTATGGGCAACCTCGGCGGCTCCATCCTGGCCGCCATCTTCCTGAGCCTGCTCGAGGCCTTCGCGTCGATCTGGGTGAGCCCGGCCCAGGCGGTGATCGTCTCGTTCGTCGTCCTGATCCTGACCCTGCTGTTCCGGCCCACGGGCCTCTTCGTCCCGACGCCCAAATGACGAGATCAGCGACGGGCTACTGGATCGGCTTCGCCGTCGTCCTGGTTCTGCTCGTCGTCGCTCCGCTCGTGCTCCCGGAGTTCTGGCGGCGCTTCGTGACCGAGATCCTGATCTGGGGGCTGCTCGCGATGTCGCTCGACCTCCTGATCGGCTACACGGGGATGGTGTCGTTCGGCCACTCCGCGTTCTTCGGGCTCGGCATGTACGGCGCCGCCGCGGCCCTCCTCACCGTGCGGCCGCCGAATCTCTGGCTCGCGATCCTCTACGGCCTCGTCGGGGCGGGCGCGGTCGCGGTCTTCGTCGCGTACTTCTCGACGCGCCTGCGCGACATCTACTTCGCGATCACGACGCTCGTCTTCTCGCAGATCTTCTACGTCATCATCTTCACGTGGACGGAGGTCACCGGCGGCGAGAACGGCCTCGGCTTCAGCCAGCCGGCCTTCGCCATCCCGGGCGTGGTGTCCGCCCGGTTCACGCCGGTGACGCTTCACTGGTTCGTCCTCGCCGTCGTGACCGTCTCGTACCTCGGGCTGCGGCGGATCACCCAGTCGCCGTTCGGGATGGTGCTCCAGTCGATCCGCGAGAACGAGCCGCGCACCCGCGCGATCGGTTACCACGTCGAGCGCTACAAGATCGTCGCGGTGATGCTGTCCGGGCTCTTCGCGGGGCTGGCCGGGGTGCTCTACGCGCTCCAGAACAAGTTCGCCGCGCCGGACTTCGTCTTCTTCCTGGTGTCGGGCGAGGTCGTCGTCTTCAACGTCATGGGCGGAATGGGGACGCTCGTGGGGCCGGTGGCGGGAGCGGCCTTCTTCTTCCTGCTGCGCGAGCTGTTCTCGCGCTTCTTCACCGAGTACTACCTGATTCCGGTCGGGATCATCTTCACGCTGATGGTGATCTTCGTCCCGCAGGGGCTGCTCGGCTTCCTCCGCCGCCGGCTGAACCAGTAGCCGGCCTCACGCCGGCCCGTGGGTTCGGTCTCCTGCACCCCGGCCAGAGTATCGAACTCGCGACATTGACGCGCCGCGGGCACCGCCGAACAATCAGGGCGTGATCGCGCGCGTGCTCTCGGCAGCGCTCGTCGGCGTGGAAGCGGCGCTCGTGCGTGTCGAAGTGGACGTCACGGCCGGCCTGCCGGCCTTCACCACGGTGGGCCTGCCGGACTCCGCCGTGCGCGAGAGCCGCGAGCGCGTGCGCACCGCGATCCGCAACGCCGGTTTCGCCTTCCCCTTGGACCGGATCACCGTGAACCTGGCGCCCGCCGACATCCGGAAGGAGGGCGCGTCGTTCGACCTGCCGATCGCCCTCGGCATCCTCACCGCCACGGGCGTCGTGAAGAATAGCGTCGTCGGACCGTACGCCGTCGTCGGCGAGCTCGCGCTCGACGGCCAGATCCAGCCGGTCCGTGGCACGCTCGCGGTCGGGCTGGCCTGCCGGCGCCAGGGGATCGACACGCTCGTGGTGCCCGTGGAGAACGCCGCCGAGGCGCTTGCCGTCGACCGCCTCCACGTGCTCGCCGCGCCGACGCTCTCCGACGCGGTCGGCCTGTTGAACGGCGACTGTCCCGCCATGGCGGTGCCGCTCGCGCGCCCCGTACGAGCAGCCGCGGCGGACGACCTCGACCTCGCCGACGTCCGGGGCCAGGCGCACGCCAAGCGTGCGCTCGAGATCGCCGCGGCCGGCGCCCACAACGTGCTGCTGGTCGGCCCGCCGGGCGGGGGCAAGACGATGCTCGCGCGTCGGCTCGCGGCGATCCTGCCGCCCCTCTCGAGCGACGAGGTTCTCGAGGTGTCGGCGATCTGGAGCGTCGTGGGGCTCCTCCCGCGGCACGGCGAGCTCATGACGCTCCGGCCGTTCCGCGCCCCGCACCACACGATCTCGGTCTCGGGCCTGATCGGCGGCGGTAGCCCGCCCCACCCGGGCGAGGTGACGCTCGCCCACCTCGGCGTGCTCTTCCTCGACGAGCTGCCGGAATTCCAGCAGCACATCCTCGAATCGCTGCGCCAGCCACTTGAGGACGGGCGCGTGACGATCGCCCGGGCGAGCGGCGTGAGCGACTTCCCCGCCCGGTTCCAACTCGTTGCCGCCGCCAACCCGTGCCGCCGCGGCTGCGCCTCGCTCGAGCGCTGCCTCTGCACCCCGGCCGAGCGACACCGCTATCTCGGCCGGATCTCGCGTCCGCTCCTCGACCGGATCGACCTGCACGTCGAGCTGCCGGCGCTCGGACCCGCCGACCTCGAGAGCGGTGTCGGCGGGGAACACTCGGCGGTCCCCCGGAAGCGGGTCGCCGACGCCCGCGAGCGTCAGCGCGAGCGCTTCCGCGCGTCGGGGACCCGCGTCAATGCGTCGATGACCCCGCGGCAGGTCCGGCGCCACTGTCAGCCTCCGCCCGAGGCCCAGCGGCTCCTGGCCGCCGCGATGAGCCGCCTCGGGTTATCGGCGCGTGGCCACGACCGCGTGCTCAAGGTCGCGCTCACGATCGCGGATTTGGCGAGTAGCGATGGGATCCGGCCGGAGCACTGCGCCGAGGCGATCCAGTACCGCGGCCTCGACCGCGCCTGGCGCGCGTGAGAAGATAGGCGAGTCGGTCCGTCAGGGTTCGCCCCCGGGAGGGGTCATGCCGCAGCCGGTCCTCGTGGTCGTCGACGTCCAGGAGCGCCTCTTCAATGCGATGGACGCCGAGCGCCGCGACGAGATGGTCCGCAACATCAAGATCCTCGGCGCCACCGCCCGTCGGCTCGGTCTGCCGGTGCTAGTCACCGAGCAGTACCCCAAGGGGCTCGGCCACACACTGCCCGAGCTGCGTGCCCTCCTCGACGACGTCACGCCCATCGAGAAGATCGCCTTCTCCTGCTGCGACGCCCAGGGGTTCACCGAGCGGCTGCGCGCGCTCGACCCGAGCCGCGTGATCCTGGCCGGGATCGAGGCGCATGTGTGCGTGCTGCTGACGGCGCTGGACCTGCAGCGCCAAGGCTTCCAGGTGTCGGTCGTCGCCGACGCGGTCGCCTCACGCACGCCCGCGAACCTCGAGCTCGGCCTGGCTCAGGCGCGCCAGGCGGGCGCGGTGGTCACGGCCACGGAGACCGTGGTCTTCCAACTCCTCGGGCGCGCCGACACCGACGCCTTTCGCGAGATCACAAAACTGCTCCGATAAATGGCGCGGTACTTCGACCTCCAGTCGACGGTGCTCGTGGTGGTGGGGCATGGCATCCTCCCTGAGGAGGAGGATCGACCCATCGCCTACGAGCTCAAGCGGGCCGTGAACGCGCGGACGGGCGGCTCCCAGGAGCGTGCCGCCGTGGTCGTCACGGACGCCTGGCTCATGAATCAGGAGCTCGGTGAGTTCTTCCCCGCGATCGCCGTCGGCGGCCCCGCGGTGAACGCCTTCACCGCCCAGATCTACGACGAGCTGCCCGTCGCCTTCACGCGCGACCAGCAGATCTTCGTGCAGATGGCGATCGAGGAGAAGCGCGCCGCGCTCTGGGGTATGGACCAGGCCGGGACGTGCGAGGCGGTCGCGGTATTCGTGAAGGAGGGGTTGCTCGAGCGCTTCCTCGAGCTCGTCTGGCGCCGCTAGAGAATCGGAGGGGGCCTCGAGGGCCCTAAAACCTAGCGGCGGCCGCGCGGCGGGATGTTCGTGTAGACGATGGTTCCGTCGGCGTCGACCGTCCGGTAGACGTCGCTCGGCGCGGCGCCCCGCGGGTCGGCGTTCGCGTCGAGGATCCGCAGGACCCTCAGCACGTAGCCCTGTGTCTCCGGGTACGGCGGGATCCCCTGGTACGCCGTGACGACTCTCTCGCCCGCATTGTACGCGGCAAGCACCAGCGGCAGGTTGTTCGCGAACCGGTCGATGAGGCCGCGCAGGTGCCGGACGCCCCCGTCGATGTTCTCGTACGGGTCGAACGTGTTCCGCACGCCGAGGCCGGACGCGGTCTCCGGCATGAGCTGCATCAGGCCGCGTGCGCCCTTCGGCGAGACGGCTCGCGGGTTGAACGCGGACTCGACGCGGATGATCGCCGACACGAGCCGCTCGGGCACACCGTAGCGCTCGGCGGCGCCCCTGATTTCCGTAATGTACGCGTTCACCTCGCCGACCGGCAGCCTGAGCCATCCCGCCGATGTGCCCGACGAGAAGCTCGCGATGCGTTGATAGCGCGGATCGGTCGGCGCGTTGGTGAAGTGAACAGTGCCGTCTGCCGTGCTCAGCCGGTACGTCTCGGCGGTGGCCGGCGCGGCGGCCGCGGTGGCGGCCGTGACGAGGGCGATCGCGACGATGCGGGTCACGTCTCTATCTTAATCTATTCTGACGAATCTATCGTAACGACGTGCCCGCGGACGCTGTCAAGCAGGGAGCTTCGGCCACGGGCGCCTCGTCGAGCGCCAAGCGGACGACGCCCTGGACGGAGTCGACCAGATGGATCGTCATGACCCCGCGCACGTCCGTCGGCACGTCCTCGATCAGGTTCTTCTCGTTTCGCTTCGGCAGGATCAGGGTGCGGATCCCGGCCCGGTGAGCCGCAAGCACTTTCTCCTTGATCCCACCCACGGGCAGCACGCGCCCGGCCAAGCTGACCTCGCCCGTCATGGCGAGCCCGGGGCGAACGGGGCGCCCCATGAGGAGTGAGACGAGCGCTGTCGTGATCGTGATGCCCGCCGACGGCCCATCCTTCGGGATCGCCCCTGCAGGGACGTGGACGTGGAGGTCGGAGGTCTCCCAGAAGTCTGGCGCGATCTCGAGCCCCGTCGTGTGTGAGCGCACCCACGAGAGCGCCGCCTGCGCGGACTCCTTCATGACGTCGCCGAGCTGGCCGGTGAGCGTCAGTGAGCCCTTGCCCTTCATCCGCGTCGCCTCGATGAAAAGGATGTCGCCGCCCGCCGGCGTCCAGGCCAGCCCGACCGCCACGCCCGGAACCCGCGTGCGCTCCTCCAACTCCTCGTACTCGAATTTCGGAACGCCGAGGAACGAGGTGACGACGTCTGGCGTGACCCGGACGGGCTCCACGCGGCCCTCTGCATGCTGCCGCGCGACCTTCCGGCAGACGGAGGCGATCTCGCGCTCCAGGTTGCGCACGCCCGCCTCCCGCGTGTAGCCGCGGGCGAGCAGGCGCAGGGCCTCTGGCTCGAACGCGATCGCCGTGTCCGGCAGGAGCCCGTGCTCCCGCGCCTGCTTCGGCACGAGGTGCGTCTGCGCGATCCGGATCTTCTCCTCTTCGGTGTAGCCCGCCAGCGGGATGACCTCCATCCGGTCGCGCAGCGGCGCCGGCACCGTGTCCACCACGTTCGCGGTGGTGATGAAGAGCACCCGCGAGAGGTCGAACGGCACGTCGAGGTAGTGGTCGCGGAACGTGGCGTTCTGCTCGGGATCGAGCACCTCCAGCAGCGCGGAGGCGGGATCGCCGCGGAAGTCCATGCCGAGCTTGTCGATCTCGTCCAGCATGAAGACCGGGTTCCGCGTGCCGGCGCGGCGGAGCCCCTGGACGATCTGGCCCGGCAGCGCTCCGATGTAGGTGCGCCGGTGGCCGCGGATCTCGGCCTCGTCCCGCATGCCGCCGAGCGAGATTCGGTGGAACTTGCGGCCGAGCGCCCGCGCGATCGACCGCCCGAGCGACGTCTTTCCGACGCCCGGCGGGCCCACGAAGCAGAGGATGGGATCCTTGCCCGACGGGCGGATCTTCTTCACCGCGAGGTGCTCGAGGATGCGCTCCTTGACCTTCTCGAGCCCCTCGTGGTCCTCGTCGAGGATCCGCCGCGCGCCCTCGATGTCGACGTTGTCGGTCGTCTCCTGCTGCCAGGGCATCGCCACGAGCCAGTCGATGTACGTCCTGGCGACGGTGTACTCCGCCGCCGCCGGCGGCATCTTGGCGAGCCGGTCGAGCTCCCGGAGAGCCTCGCTCCTGGCCTCCTCGGGCATGCCCGCCGCCTCGATCCTGTCGCGGAGCGCCCCGATTTCCTGCGCGCGCTCGTCGGTCTCGCCGAGCTCCTTCTGGATCGCCTTCATCTGCTCACGCAGGTAGTACTCGCGCTGCGTCTTCGACATCTCGGACTGGACGTCGGATTGGATCTTGGAGCCCAGCTCGAGGACCTCCGCCTCCTTCCCGAGCGCGCCGACGAGCCGCTCGAGCCGCTGCTTGACGTCGATCGTCTCGAGCAGCTCCTGCTTGAGCGTCGTCGACAGCGTCGGCAGCGACGACACGATCAGGTCCGCGAGGGCGCTCGCGCCATCGGCCGCGGCCGCGACGTTCGCGAGCTCGTCGGGGAGCGTCGGCGACAGGGACACGACCTTCTGGAAGAGCGACAGCGCGCTCCGGGAGAGCGCCTCCACTTCGAGGGTCGGCGTGGCGTCGCCGTCCGCGGCGATGGGCTCGATCCGCGCGCGCAGATACGGGGACTCCTGGACCACCTCGACCATTCGGAAGCGCTCGAGCCCCTGGACGATGAGCCGCAGCGTCCCGTCCGCCTGCTTCAACACCCTGTGGATGACGACGACGGTCCCGACCCGGTGAAGGCCGGCGGCGCCCGGCGCGTCTTCGGCGGCATCGCGCTGCATCACCGCGCCGACGAGCCGGCTGCCCGCGAGCGCCTCTTCGATCAGACGCAGGGAGGACGCGCGGCCCGCGCCGAGCGGGACCACCGCGTGCGGAAAGACGACGGTGTTCCGGAGCGGCAGGATGCCCAGGATGTCGGGCACCGGAAGGTCTTTTTCGTTCCGAACGTCAGTCATGCGCGCCCTTTCCAATAATGAATGCCTAGAAGAGATCGACCGGCTTGAGCTGGCCGGAGGCGGCCCGGACGAGCGCCTCGCGCGGCGCCCGCGCGGCCTGGTCCTTCACCTCCACGCCGCTCTCGCGCAGGTACGCGACCAAGTCTTCGATCTGCCTCTGCATCTCGAGCATCCGGCGCCTCATCTTTAGGATGATTTCGACCCCGGCGAGATTCACACCCAGGTCGCGCGTCAGCCGGAGCAGGCGCGAGAGCTCCTCGACGTCCTCGGCCGAGTACATGCGGGTACGGCCCACGGTCCTGCTCGGACGGACGAGCCCCTTCTTCTCGTAGAACCGGAGCGTCTGGGGATGGACGTTCAGCATCTGGGCGACCACCCCGATCATGTACAGTGGCTTGCCACGATCGCTCACGTCGCCCCCCCTCGATATCGCTCGAGCGCGGTGCGCGGCGCGAGCGGGATCAGCCGCTCGAGCTCTCGGACGAGATCGTGCGTGCGCGCGTCGAGCCCGGTCGGGATCTCGACGCGCACGGTCACGTAGAGATCCCCGATCCCCTCGCCCGACAACTTCGGCAACCCCTGGCCCCGGAGGCGAAAGACCTGTCCCCCCGTGGTCCCCGGAGGGACCACCAGCGCCGCCTCGCCCAGGGGCGTCGGCACCCGGATCCGCGCGCCGAGGATCGCTTCCCATACGCTGATCGGGACCTCACAGTGGACGCTGTCGCCCTTGCGACCGAAGAGAGGATGCTCCTGGACCCGCGTGCTGATGAGCAAGTCGCCGCGCGGGCCGCCGAACGGTCCCGCGCTCCCCTCGCCAGGCACGCGGATCTGCGAGCCAGAGTCGACGCCGGCCGGGATCGTGACCGACACGGGGTCGACCGCGCGCCGCACGCCGCGCCCGCCACACGCGGGGCACCGCGCGTCGCCCGCGACGCCCGTCGCGCCGCACGCGGCGCACGGCGAGAACCGCGCGACCTCGAGCCGCAGGCTCGTCCCGCGCACCACGTCCGCGAACGCGAGTTGCACGGTGGCGTGCACGTCCTCACCGCGTCGGCCCGCAGCCAGCGCCTCGCCGTCGCGGAGCGCGTGGCCGAACCGGTCGTACATCGCGCGGGCGGCGGGATCGCTCAGCACGCGGTACGCCTCTTCGATCTCGTCGAAGAGGTCTCGGGCCTGGGCGTCCCAGAAGTTCACGTCGGGCGAGTACTGCCGCGCGAGGTGTCGGTACGCTTGGCGCACCTCGCGCAGCCCCGCCGTGGACGCGACCCCCAGCACGGCGTAGTAGTCGCGCCGCATGACCGCTACTTCTTCTTGTCGCCCAGGTCCTCGAAGTCCGCGTCCACCACCTCACCCTCCTTGGGGCCAGACGCCGCGCGGCCCTCCCCACCCGGCGCGCCGGTGGGCTGCTGCGTCGGCCCCTGCGCCTCGCGGTACATGATCTCCGCAAGCTTGTGGGAGGCGCGCGTCAATTTCTCCTGGGCGCGTTTCATCCGCTCCACGTCCTCGCTCTTCAGCGCCTCGCGCGCCTCCGCGAGGGCCTCGTCGACCGCCTTGCGGTCCGCTTCCCCGAGCTTCGCGCCGTGCTCGTTGAGCGTGCGCTCGGTGGAGTACACGAGCGAGTCGGTCTGGTTGCGGACCTCGATCTCCTGCTTCCGTGCCGTGTCCTCCGCCGCATGCGTCTCGGCGTCCTTCACCATCCGCCCGATCTCGTCCTTCGTCAGGCCCGACGACGCGGTGATGGTGATGTTCTGCTGCTTGCCGGTGGCCTTGTCCTGCGCCGCCACGTTCAGGATGCCGTTCGCGTCGATGTCGAACGTCACCTCGATCTGCGGGACGCCGCGCGGTGCCGGCGGAATGCCGACGAGGTGGAAGCGGCCGAGCGTCCGGTTGTCGCGCGCCATCTGGCGCTCACCCTGCAGCACGTGGACTTCGACCGACGTCTGGCTGTCCGCGGCGGTTGTGAAGATCTCGCTCTTCTTCGTCGGGATCGTCGTGTTCCGCGGGATCAGCACGGTCGTCACGCCGCCGAGCGTCTCGATCCCGAGCGAGAGCGGCGTCACGTCGAGGAGCAGGAGGTCCTTGACCTCGCCCGTGAGTACCGCCGCCTGCACGGCGGCGCCCACCGCGACGACCTCATCCGGGTTCACGCCCTTGTGGGGCTCCCTGCCGAAGAACTGCTTCACGACCTCCTGCACTTTCGGCATGCGGGTCTGCCCGCCGACGAGGATGACCTCCTGGATGTCCTTCGGCGTCAGGCCGGCGTCCTGCATCGCCTGCCGGCAGGGCCCGATCGTCCGTTCAATGAGATCGGCCACCAGGGCCTCGAGCTTCGCCCGGGTGAGGGTGAGCACGAGGTGCTTGGGCCCGTTCGCATCGGCCGTGATGAAGGGCAGGTTGATCTCCGTCTGCAGCGTCGTCGAGAGCTCGCACTTGGCCTTCTCGGCGGCCTCCTTCAGGCGCTGCAACGCCATGCGGTCCTTGCGGAGGTCGATCCCGTGCTCCTTCTTGAACTCCTCGCCGATCCAGTCGATGATGCGCTGATCAAAGTCGTCCCCGCCGAGGTGCGTGTCTCCGTTGGTCGCCTTCACCTCGAAGACACCCTCGCCGATGTCGAGGATCGAGATGTCGAAGGTCCCGCCGCCGAGGTCATAGACGGCGATCGTCTCGTCCTTTTTCTTGTCCATTCCGTAGGCGAGCGCGGCCGCCGTCGGCTCGTTGATGATGCGCAGGACCTCGAGCCCCGCGATCTTCCCAGCGTCCTTGGTCGCCTGCCGCTGGCTGTCGTTGAAGTACGCCGGCACGGTGATGACCGCCTGGGTCACCTTCTCGCCCAGGTAGGCCTCGGCCGCCTCCTTCAGCTTGCGGAGGATCAGGGCGGAGATTTCCGGCGGTGAGTACTGCTTGCCGCGGATCTCGACGCGGGCATCGCCGTTCGGGGCCTTGACGACCTTGTACGGGACGAGCTTGATCTCCTGGAGGACCTCGTCGTATCGCCGCCCCATGAAGCGCTTGATCGAGAAGATCGTGTTCTCGGGGTTCGTGATCGCCTGCCGTTTGGCGACCTGGCCGACGAGGATCTCGCCATCCTTCGTGAAGGCTGCTACGGAGGGCGTGAGACGGCTCCCCTCCTGGTTCGCGATCACGGTGGGGTTGCCGCCCTCGACGATCGCCACGACCGAGTTGGTCGTCCCGAGGTCAATCCCGATTACCTTCGCCATGGTCTGATCTCCCTGTGGTATCGACGCTCGGCGGAGCGGGCCCGGGGTGGGCCCGCTCCGCCATTTCCGGACCGGATTACAGAATGTCGATCTTGATTTCCTTCGGCTTGGCCTCTGCGGCCTTCGGGAGCCTCACCTCGAGCACTCCGTCGCGATAGGTCGCCTTCGCACGGTCGGCCTGGACGGGCACCGGTAGCTCGACGCTACGCTCGAACTTCCCGTAGGCGCGCTCGACACGGTAGGCGTGATCGTCCTTCGACTCCTGATTGAACGATCGCTCGCCCTTCACCGTGAGCACATCGTCCGTGATCGAGAGCGACACGTCCTTCTCGCTCACGCCTGGAAGCTCGAAGCGCAGAATGAGGTCATCCTTCGTCTCGTACATGTCCACGACCGGCATCCAGGCCCGGCTCTCCGTCCCCGTGGCGATGGCCCTCGGACGAGCGAAGAAGCCGTCGAACAGCCGATTCATCTCGCTCTGGATCTCGGGGAACGGGTCCCATTGCTCCACAGAAGTCGCAAACGGACGCCAACGATCGATCGCCATAAGCAACTCCTCCTTCCTTGATTGGCCAGCCTCCTTGCCAGCCCTGATTGAGTCAGTGATTTATATATCAGATGAGTATTGACCTGTCAAGTCGGCCGAGATAGGAGTGCAAGACCCAACCAGGAAAGGGATTTTACCTGTTGTGGTAGGTTGGAGTTGGTGCGACTCGAATGCTCACGATCGAGGCGGCCCCGGTGGTGATCCGGCTCGCTTCGTCGCCTCGACGTACCGGAGCTGGAGATCGTAGATGAGCCCCTCGAGGACCTGCGTTTCCTCCACGGAGCGGTGGCCTTCCGTCTTCTCGCGCAGGAGCGCGAGCAAATCGATGGCCTCGGCGGCGTGGGCAAGGTCGTAATGTCGCTCGCCCGTCACGGGGTCGGCAGCGTCGCCCATCGCGATCGCCGCCGAGCTCGCGAGCATCACGAAGAGCCCCGTCAAGTCGCGCTCGGGCTCGCGCGCCGGCCTCGGTCGCTCCCGCTGGGCGCTGGGTGTGGGCGCGCCCGGGGGCGCGGGCCGGGCCGGCTCGTCGTCCTGGACCCGCCGACGCCGGTCCGTAACCTTGAACGTTTCCTCGGGGTCGCTGGAAGCCATCAGGAGCGAGCCTAGCATACGCAAAAACGCGTGCTGTATAATCGACTTAGCCCCAGGAACGGATATGACCGAGTCCCCCGGTGTTCTCTTCGAACGACTCCTCGACGTCATGGCGCGGCTGCGCGGGCCCGACGGCTGCCCCTGGGACCGTGAGCAGACGCGGACCTCTCTCAAGCCCTACCTGATCGAGGAGGCGTACGAGGTTCTCGAGGCGATCGCGGTGGGGAACCCAGCGGAGCTGCAAGAGGAGCTTGGCGATCTGCTCTTCCAGGTGGTCTTCCTCGCGCGCCTGGCCGAGGAGGTCGGCGAGTTCGCGATGCCCGACCTCCTGCGGCGCCTCATCGACAAGATGGTGAGCCGCCACCCCCACGTGTTCGGCGACGCGTCGGTCGCGACGCCGAAGGAGGCCCTCGCGCAGTGGGAGGCGATCAAACGGCGCGAAGCCGAGCGGACAGGGCACCCACGCTCCGCGATCGACGGCGTTCCACGGTCGCTGCCCGCGCTGTTGCGCGCGCACCGGATCCAAACCAAGGCCGCGCGTGTGTCCTTCGACTGGCCGGACGCCCGGTCGGCGTGGGCCAAGGTGGAGGAGGAGATCCGCGAAGCCGCCGCGGCACTCGCATCGGGTGAGGTCGAGCGCGTGCAGGAAGAGCTGGGCGACGCGCTGTTCTCTCTCGTGAACGTGGCGCGGCTCTCCTCGATCGACGCCGAGGAGGCCCTGCAGGACGCCATCGAGAAGTTCCGGCGCCGCTTCGCCGAGATGGAGGCGGGCCTCATCGCGCAGGGCAAGTCGGTCGGCGCGGTCCCGCAGGACGAGATGGAGCGGTCGTGGGAGTCCGCCAAGGCCCACGAGCGCAGCCGGGCCAAGCCGTGAAGCTCAGGATCGGCGACTCGTCCGTTTCGATCGAGCGTGGCGACATCACCGACTGCGAGGTCGACGCGATCGTCAACGCCGCGAATTCGACGCTCGCGATGGGCGCCGGCGTCGCGGGCGCCATCAAACGGAAGGGCGGCGTCATCATCGAGGAGGACGCCATGCGCCAGGGCCCGGTGGAGGTGGGCGAGGCCGTGCTGACCACCGGGGGCAACCTGGCCGCGACCCACGTCATTCACGCTGCGGTGATGGGACCCGATCTCAAGACCGACGCGGAGAAGATCGCCGCCACCACGCGCGCGGTCTTGGCGCTCGCCGCCAAGCGCCGGATCACGTCCCTGGCGCTCCCGGCGCTCGGAACGGGCGTCGGGCACGTGCCGCCGGCTGTCTCGGGTGAGGCCATGCTGAGCGCGGTCATCGGCCACCTGAAAGCCGGCGGGACCTCCCTCAAGCGGGTCACGTTCGTGCTGTACCAGGACGACGCTTACAAAGCCTTTACCGATACGTTGAAACGACTGGGTGGGGTACAGTAAAAATCTATGGCGCAGCCGCAACAGAAACTGGGACAGTCGTTCAACCGGCGGCTCGGAGACCTCCTGGTCGCCGATGGGCTGCTGACCCCTGCGCAGCTTCAGAAGGCCCTCGGCGAGCAGAAGGGTTCCACCGAGAAGCTCGGCTCCGTTCTCATCAAGCTCGGCTTCATCAACGAGGAGCAGCTGATCGGGTTCCTCTCTCGCCAGTACGGTGTGCCCTCCATCACGCTCGCCCAGCTCGAGATCGACCCCGGGGTCCTCCGCCTCGTGCCGGCGCCCATCGCGAAGAAGTACGAGGTTATTCCCGTCAGGAAAATGGGCAGCTCGCTGGCCGTCGCGATGGCCGACCCGACCAACGTCTTCGCCCTCGACGACATCGCGTTCATGACGAACCTCCAGGTGCTGCCGCTGGTCGCCTCGCAGTCGGCGATCCGGAAGGCGATCGACCGTCACTACGAGTCGAAGACCGACGCGATCGCGAGCGTCATGCAGGACATGTCCACGGACCTCGCGAACGTCGAGGTCGTCGAGGGCGACGAGGAGGAGAAGAGCGCCCAGGTCGACATCTTCGAGCTGAAGGAGTCGGGCGGCGAGGCGCCCGTCGTCAAGCTCGTGAACATGGTGCTCGTGGACGCGATCCAGAAGGGCGCCTCGGACATCCACTTCGAGACGTACGAGAAGGTCTTCCGGATTCGCTTCCGGATGGACGGCGTCCTTCACGAGATGCTCGCCCCGCCCAAGCGCCTCGAGTCGGCGATCCTGTCGCGCATCAAGATCATGTCGAGCCTCGATATCGCCGAGCGGCGCCTACCGCAGGACGGGCGCATCAAGCTGAAGTACAACAACCGCGAGATCGACTTCCGTGTCTCGACCCTGCCGACGATCTTCGGTGAGAAAGCCGTCCTCCGCATCCTCGACAAGGACGCGCTGCAGCTCGACCTCACCAAGCTCGGCTTCGACTCGTGGAGCCTCGAGAAGTTCAACGTCGCGATCCGCCAGCCCTACGGCATGGTCCTCATCACGGGGCCGACCGGCTCGGGCAAGACGACGACCCTCTACTCGGCGATCCACACGATCAATAACCCCGACGTCAACATCATGACCGCCGAGGACCCGGTCGAGTACAACCTCAAGGGCGTCAACCAGCTGCAGGTCAACGAGGGCATCGGGCGGACCTTCGCCGCCGCGCTCCGCTCCTTCCTGCGCCAGGACCCGGACGTGATCCTGGTCGGCGAGACGCGCGACGTCGAGACGGCGCAGATCTCGATCCGCGCAGCGCTCACCGGCCACCTCGTGTTCACCACGCTCCACACGAACGACTGCCCTTCGACCATCGCGCGGCTCCTGGAGATGGGGATCCAGCCGTTTCTCCTTTCGTCCTCGCTCCTGCTGATCCTGGCGCAGCGGCTCGCCCGCCGGCTGTGCGCCGCGTGCAAGGAGCCGTATGAGGTCGACGAGGAGTCGCTCGCCCCCTACGGCCACGTCCCGACCGGGCGCGGGAAGGTCACGATCCACAAGAGCAAGGGCTGCCCGACGTGCAGCTTCACCGGCATGAAGGGGCGCGTGGCGATCTACGAGGTCATGCCGATCAGCGAGGAACTCAAGGACGCGATCCTCCGGTCCGCGACGATCGCGGCAATTCGGGAGATCGCGCAGTCTCAGGGCATGAAGACCCTGCGGCAGGCCGCCCTCCTGAAGGTGCTCGCGGGAACGACGAGCATCGAAGAGGTGCTGCGAGTCACGCTCGCCTAGCCGACGGGCTCCGGCGACGAAGGGGGACCAATGGCCGCGAACATGGCCGATCTGCTCCAGCTCATGGTGGACCGACGGGCGTCCGATCTCCACCTCACGAGCGGGACGTACCCGCAGCTCCGGATCGATGGGAGCCTCGTCCAGCTCACCCAGTTCGAGCAGCTGACGCCGCAGGACACGCAGCGGCTCGCGTACAGCGTCCTCAACGAAACGCAGAAGCAGAAGTTCGAGGAGGAGAACGAGCTCGACCTCTCCTTTGGCATCCAGGGGCTGGCCCGTTTCCGCTGCAACGTGTTTCGCCAGCGCGGCGCCGTGGGCTCGGCGATCCGCCTCATTCCGTACAAGATCCGCACGTTCGAGGAACTCAGCCTGCCCCCCATCGTCCAGCAGCTCGCGGACCGACCGAAGGGGTTGGTCCTCGTAACGGGCCCGACCGGATCGGGCAAGTCCACGACCCTGGCCGCGATGATCGACAAGATCAACAACGAGCGCCACGATCACATCGTGACGGTCGAGGACCCGATCGAATTCGTGCACCCGCACAAGTCGTGCCTCGTGAACCAGCGCGAGGTGTTCTCGGACACGCACTCGTTCCAGAAGGCGCTCAAGGCGATCCCCCGGCAGGACCCGGACGTCGTGCTCGTCGGCGAGATGCGCGACCTCGAGACGATCGCAGCGGCGTTGACGATCGCCGAGACCGGGCACCTCACCTTCGCCACGCTGCACACGAACTCCTGCGCCCAGACGGTCAACCGGATCATCGATGTGTTCCCGACCAACCAGCAGCCGCAGGTCCGCGCCCAGCTCGCCCTCGTCGTCGAGGGTGTGCTCTCGCAGGCCCTGATCCCCAAGGTCGGCGGCGGGCGCGTGATGTCGATGGAGATCATGGTGGCCACGCCCGCCATCCGGAACCTGATCCGCGAGGACAAGATCCACCAGATCTACTCGGCGATCGGGACGGGGGTCAAGTACGGGATGCAGACGATGAACCAGTCGCTCGCCGATCTCGTGAGGCGGAACCAGATCACGCGTGACGAGGCGTTGAACCAGTCGATGATGGTCGAGGAACTGCTCCAGCTTCTCGAAGGCGGCGCCCCCTCGACAGCCGCGTCAGCCGCGCCGGGCGCGCCGGCCCACGGCGGGTCGCCCTTCAGCAAGCGGTAGGAGGGGAGCATGCCCGTCTTCGCGTATCGTGGCCGGTCGGGGGCCGGAATCGTGGCCGGCGAGATCGAGGCCAACGACCGGCCGGCTGCCGTCGCGCAGCTCCGGACGAAAGGCGTGATCGCCCTCTCCGTCCAGGAACGCCAAGCCAAGGTCGCGGCCGTCAAGAAGATCGGCGGCTCAGTCAAGGACAAGGACCTCGCGATCTACACGCGCCAGTTCTCCACGATGGTCGACGCCGGTCTCCCGATCGCCCAGTGCCTGCAGATCCTGTCCGAGCAGAGCGACTCCAAAACCCTGCGCTTGGTGACGAGCCGCATCGCGCGCGAGGTCGAGGGTGGGGCCACCCTGGCGGAGTCGTTCAGGAAGTTCCCGAAGGTGTTCAACGACCTCTTCGTCAACATGCTCGCGGTCGGCGAGTCCGGCGGTGTCCTCGACGTCGTCCTGCAGCGGCTGTCCGGTTACATCGAGAAGGCCGCCAAGCTGAAGAGCAAGGTCAAGGGCGCCATGGTCTACCCGATCACGATCGTCAGCGTCGCCGTCCTCGTGATCATTTTCATGATGATCTTCGTCATCCCGACCTTCGCGAAGATGTTCCAGGGCCTCGGCGCCGGCCTACCGATGCCCACGCGGATCGTCATGTGGGTCTCCGACTTCACGCAGAGATATATCGTCTTCATGGTGCTCGCGGGCGCGGCCGGCGTCTACACGCTCAAGCGCTACTACGGGACCGACCAGGGCAGCAAAGTCATCGACGCATTCCTCCTGAAGGTGCCGGTCATGGGCATGCTGATCCGTAAGGTCGCCGTCGCCCGGTTCACGCGCACGCTCGGCACGCTCATCTCATCCGGCGTCCCGATCCTCGAGGGGCTCCTCATCACGGCGCGGTCAGCCGGCAACCGCGTCGTCGAGGCCACGGTGATGGAGGCGCGCGCGGCCGTCACCTCGGGCCGCACGCTGTCGGAGCCGCTGAAGGGCAGTACCGTGTTCCCGCCCATGGTGGTGCACATGATCAACGTGGGCGAGAACACCGGCGCTCTCGACCAGATGCTCCAGAAGATCGCCGACTTCTACGACGACGAGGTCGACACCGCGGTGACCGCGCTCACGTCGCTGCTCGAGCCGCTCATGATCGTGTTCCTCGGCGTCGTCGTCGGTGGCCTCGTCGTCGCAATGTACTTGCCGATCTTCAAGCTGGTCACGGTGATGAAGTGAAGTAGTGAAGGCGCTCAACGTCAACGCGCTGCTGCGCGGGTTCGCCTGGGCGCGGCTCGGACTCGCCGGGCTGCTGCTCGCGGTCGGGCCGGTCATGCCGTCCGGCTTCGTGCCGGGCCAGGATCCGGTCGTCCTCACGCTCGCGCTGCTCATCGCCGCTGTCTCGTCGGGCGTCCTGCTTCTGTTCGGCCCCGGCGGCCGGCCCCGTCCCGTCGCATGGCTGTTCGGCCTGCTCGACATCGTGCTCATCACGGCCATCGTGGCGGCGACGGGCGGCGGGCGGTCCATCTTCGCCTTCCTCTACGTGCTGTCGGTCACCGGCGCGTGCATGCTCCTGTCGCGGACCGGCGGTCTGGCGATGGCGGGCGTGGCGAGCGTGCTGTACGCCGGGGTCGTGCTGGGCCGCACCGTGTTGCCGACGAGCGTGTTCTTCGAGTCGCCCGGGGAGACCAGCGCCCTGGAGCTCCTCACCATGTTCCTCAACGCCGGGACCTTCCTGATTGTCGCCATCGTCGCCGGGGGGCTGGCGGAGCAGTTCCGGGCGACCAGCCAGGAGCTAGAGACCCAGCGAAAGGACCTGCGGGACCTGCAGGCATATAAGGACCTCGTCTTCCAGTCGGTGGGCACGGGCCTGATCGCCCTCGACCGCGACCATCGGATCACGGCGTTCAACGGGGCCGCCGAGGAGATCACGGGACGCTCGGCCAACGAGACGATCGGCCGCCCGTGGCGGGCGATCTTCGGCGACGGCGTGCCGTTGCCCGAGGTCGAGGCAGCGATCGAGGCCAGCCCGCGCGCGTCCACACGGCACGAGACGCTGCTCCGCCGGCCAGACGGCACCGCGGTCCCCGTGCGGCTGACCTTCTCCGCGCTCCGCTCGGGCGAGGGCGCCCGACTCGGGCTGATCGGCGCGTGCGACGACCTCTCGGCGATCCGCGCGATGGAAGCGCGGATGCGCCAGGCGGACCGGCTCGCGACGCTGGGCCGGATGGCCGCCAACATCGCTCACGAGATTCGCAACCCGCTCGCGTCGCTGACGGGCGCCATCGAGGTCCTCACGGGCACCGCGGCTGCGGGGGAGGCGCGCGAGCGCCTGTCGCAGATCGTGGTGCGCGAGTCCGAACGGCTCAACCAGATCATCACGAACTTCCTCGAATACGCCCGCCCAGCGCCGCTCGCCTTCCAGGCGGTGAACGTCGCGGGGGCGCTCGAGGGCGTCCTCCTCCTGCTCGAGCACCGCGGGGCGGCGAGCGGCCTCAAGATCGTCCGGGCGTTCTCCTCGCCCCTCGTCTGGCGGGTGGACCCGGAGCAGTTCCGGCAGGTGCTCTGGAATCTCTGTCTGAACGCGGTGGAAGCGATGCCCCAGGGAGGCGAGCTGAGCGTCGGAGCGACGGCGGTCCCGGGCCAGAAGCTGGAGGTGTGGGTGACCGACAGCGGGCACGGCATCGCGCCGGACGACCTCACCCACGTCTTCGAGCCGTTCTTCTCCACCAAACCCGGGGGTACCGGGCTCGGCCTCTCGCTCGTCCACCGGATCGTGCAGGAGCACGGCGGCGAGGTCGACGTGCGCAGCACGCCGGGCCTCGGGACCACGTTCACGGTCACGCTGCCCGCCCGCGATGCCTGACACGCGCGTCCTGGTCGTCGACGACGAGCGCAGCATGCGCGAATTGCTCGCGATCATGCTGAGGCAGGCCGGCCATGACGTGACCGTCGCCGACGGCGGCGAAGCCGCGATCAAGGCGCTGAAGAGCGACACGTTCGACCTCGTCATCACCGACCTCCGCATGCGGGAGGTGGACGGACTCGCGGTGCTGCGCGCCGCCAAGGAGCAGTCGCCTCAGACGGTGGTCCTCGTGATCACCGCGTTCGCCTCCACCGAGACGGCCGTCGAGGCGATGAAGCTCGGCGCCTACGACTACCTGACGAAGCCCTTCAAGGTCGACGAGATCAAGCTGACCATCGCCAACGCGCTCGAGCGGAAACGGCTCCAGGACGAGAACCAGGCTCTCAAACGCCAGCTGAGGCGGGAGCGCGGCTTCGAGAACTTCCTCGGCAAGAGCCCGCAGATGCTCGACATCTTCGAGACGATCCGCAAGGCTGCCGACAGCGTCTCGACCGTGCTGATCACCGGCGAGAGTGGCACAGGCAAGGAGCTCGTCGCGCGCGCGATCCACGAGGAGAGCCCGCGTCGCAACGGCCCGTTCGTGTCGATCAACTGCGGCGCGGTCCCCGAGACGCTGATGGAGTCCGAGCTCTTCGGCCACGTGAAAGGCGCCTTCACCGGCGCGGTGGCCAACACGGTCGGCCTGTTCTCGGCGGCGGCCGGGGGGACGCTCTTCCTCGACGAGGTCACCGAGGTCCCCTCGTCGGTACAGGTCAAGCTCCTGCGCGCGATCCAGGAGCGCGAGATCCGCCGCGTCGGCGACACGCGCGACATCAAGGTCGACGTGCGGCTGATCGCCGCGTCGAACCGCGAGGTCGCGAAGGCCGTCGCTGACGGGGTGCTCCGAGAGGACCTCTTCTATCGCCTGAACGTGATCCCGATCCATCTCCCGCCGCTCCGCGAGCGGCGGGAGGACATCCCGCTCCTCGTGGCACACTTCGTCAGGCGCTTGTCGGCGGAGCTCGGCCGGCCCGTACGCAGCGTGACGCCGGAGGCGCTCGCGATCCTCGAGACCTACCGCTGGCCGGGCAACGTCCGCGAGCTGGAGAACGTCATAGAGCGGGCCCTCGTGCTCGGCAGCGGTGACAGGCTCGATGCGCCAGGGCTGCCGCCCGACCTTCGGCGTCCCCGAGACGTCCAGGACGTCGCCGTGGAGATCCCCGAGGACGGGCTCGACCTCGAAGCGACGCTGAGCCAGATCGAGCACCGGTACATCCAGACGGCGCTGGCGCGCACGGGCGGCGTGCAGACGCGGGCCGCGGAGCTGCTCCGGGTCAGCCTCCGCCAAATCCGGTACAAGCTCCAGAAGTATACGCGGCTCACAAGGCGAGGCTGACGCCCCCCTGAGAGGGGGATGTCCTGACGTTTCTCGTCACTCGACTGCCCCGTAGAGTCATTATCGGAAGTGCCCCGAGAATGGAACGCGGCGTAAGTCATTGATGATCAGGCGATCCACCAGGATCGGGCGTCTGGCACGCAAGATGCGTAGGCTCGTTAGTCGACGTGGAAAAAGTCGAATGCGGCTCAATAGCCTAAGGAGGATTCAAATGATCGCGCAATTCTACAAGAGACGATTCAGAACACGGAACCAGCGGGGCTTCACCCTCATCGAGCTGATGATCGTCGTGGCGATCATCGGCATCCTGGCGGCCATCGCCATCCCGCTCTACGCCAACGTCCAGGCGCGGGCCCGCATCGCCAAGGCCCAGGCCGACTCCCGGACCCTCGCATCGGCCGTCTCGATCTACACGGCTCACATGGGCGCGCTCCCGGCTAACCTCGGTCTGCTGACGGCAGTCGCCACCAACAGTCAGAACATTGCGGCCGGGCCGTTCATGGCCTCGATACCGACGCCGCCGGGTACGGGAGCTGGCTGGCCAGCAGCCTACGCCTACGCGCAAAACAGCGCGGCCGGCACCTACCAAATCTCAGCCTTCGGCGACAGCACCAGCGTCATCGTACCGTAGCGGCAGAAGAGTCAGGCGACTTTGCCCGCGGGAGGTTCACGACCTCCCGCGGGTCGATCGGGTCAATCTCACCGGAAACGAGCAGTATCGCGGGCTCGGCCCGACGCAGCTGAGCTCGTCAGTGAGAAAGTCGTGTAGGGCTCATGTCCTAAGGAGGGACAATGATCGGGCAATTGCGCAGGGGGCGATTCAGAGCGCGGAGCCAGCGGGGCTTCACCCTCATCGAGCTGATGATCGTCGTCGCGATCATCGGCATCCTGGCGGCCATCGCCATCCCGCTCTACGCCAACGTCCAGGCGCGGGCCCGCATCGCCAAGGCCCAGGCCGACACCCGGACCCTCGCGTCGGCCGTCTCGATGTACACGGCTCACATGGGCGTGCTCCCGGCTACGCTGGGCCTCCTGACGGCAATCGCCACCAACAGTCAGAACATTGCGGAGGGGCCGTTCATGGCCTCGATACCGACGCCGCCGGGTACGGGAGCTGGCTGGCCCGCAGCCTACGCCTACGCGGAAAACAGCGCGGCCGGCACCTACCGAATCTCGGCCTTCGGCGACGGCACCAGCGTCATCGTACCGTAGCGGCAGAAGAGTCAGGCGACTTTGCCCGCGGCAGGTCGGCGACCTCCAGCGGGCGTGCGGCGCCTCATCCCCCGGGAGATCCAGCGCGGGTATGATATCGGGTACGGAGTCCGGGAGCGCAGCGGCTGTCGCTCGTGATCCGCAGCCGACGACTCGCTCGCTCGCCAGCCGGATCGGGGCGTGGGCGGTCGGCGACTGGCTGATTCCCTTCGCCTTAGCACTCGTCACCTTCGCCGTCTTCTCACCCGCCCTGTCGAACAACTTCGTCGAGTGGGACGATCAGGTCAACCTCACCGGAAACGAGCAGTATCGCGGGCTCGGCCCGACGCAACTCAAGTACTTCTTCACCACCGTCCTGTTGGGCCACTACATCCCGCTGACGTGGCTCACGCTCGGCCTGGATTACGTCCTGTGGGGCATGACCCCCACGGGGTATCACCTCACGAATCTCCTCCTGTATGCTGCGAACGCGGCTGTCCTGTACCTGGTGGCCTTGCGCATGCTCGCGAGGGCGACGACCCTGGCCGGCATTCCGCTGCGCCTCGGGGCGGTCGCCGCGACGCTTTTCTTCACCCTGCATCCCTTGCGAGCCGAATCGGTCGCGTGGGTGACCGAGCGCCGCGACGTGCTCTCGGGGCTCTTCTTCTTGCTGACGATCCTGACCTACCTAAAGACGTGCGAGGCGAGCGGACGCCGCCGGCTCCGGCTTCTGGCCGGGTCCGTCGGCTTCTACATCCTGGCCCTGGCGTCGAAGGGAAGCGTCATGGTCCTGCCGGCCCTGCTGCTCGTCCTCGACATTTACCCGTTGCGGCAGCTCGGCCGGCGCACTCTGATCGAGAAGATCCCCTTCGTCCTCCTCGGAGTCGCGGGCGCGGCAGCTACCTACTACGCCCAAAATGCCAACGCGTACATCACCCCGCTCCAGCGCTACCCGTTGACCGCACGAATCGGGATGACGTTCTACAGCCTCTGGTTCTACGCCTCGAAGACCGTCGTGCCGGCAGGCCTCGGGCCCCTGTACGAGCTCCCGGCGCGCGTGAATCCGCTGGACTGGCGCTTTCTCGGTCCGGCGATCGCGGTGACCATGATCACCGCCGCGCTGGTCGCACTGAGACGGCGGTGGCCCGCGGGGCTGACCGTGTGGGCGTGGTATGCCATCGCTCTTGGCCCGGTCATCGGACTCGTCCACTCGGGACACCAGCTGACGCACGACCGGTATAGCTACCTTCCCGCGCTCGGGCTCGCCCTGATGTTCGGCGGGCTGGCGGGCGTCGCGGCGCGCGAGGCCGTCGCCGGCAGGCTCCGACCCATCCTCGCAGGCGCCCTCGGTGTGGCAGGCGTCGCGTGGCTCGCCGGCCTCGCGGTCCTGACATTCAACCAGGTTCAGATCTGGCACGATACGGAAACACTCTGGAGGTTCGCCCTCGACGCCGAACCCGACTGTGTCATCTGCCACAGCAATCTCGGGATCGATTTCGGCAACCGGGGGCTATACGTTCCCGCCAGGGAGCATTTCGAGCTGGCGCTGAAGCTTCGACCGGATATGGCGCTGAACCATTACCACATCGGCTTCGTCTACGGAGCCTCGGGCAACCACGGGAAGGCCGCTGAGGCCTACAAGACGTTCCTCAAGCGCTTCCCGGACGACGTCGACGCGCTGACCAATCTTTCCGTTTCGCTGCTGACCATGCACCGCCCCGAAGAGGCGCTCGTGCAGATTCAGCGCGCGCTCAAGGTCAAGCCCGAGTACGTCTCCGCCAATACGAACCTCGGCTACGCTTTCGCCGAGCTCGGCCGGCGGGATGACGCTTTGAAACAGTTCCGTCACACGATCGCGCTGAAGTTCGACACGCCCCAGGCGTGGTACGGGTTGGTCGGGGTCTTTCTCGAGACCGGCCAGCCCGACGCCGCCCGCACCGCGCACGGGATCCTCGGGATGTGGAGCCCCCCGCTGGCGAGGCAACTCGGCCCCGCGCTGCTCACGACTTGGTGAGGTGATGCTGCGCGCGCTCGCGGAGGCTACGCCCGCCGTGGCGCTCGGCGCCGTCTGCCTCCTCGGCCTGGTCGTCGGCAGCTTCCTGAACGTGGTGATCGCGCGCCTGCCCGAGCGCCGGAGCCTCTGGCGCCCCCGCTCGGCGTGTCCGCGCTGCGGTACGCCGATCGCATGGTACGACAACCTCCCGCTCCTTTCGTTCGCGCTCCTCCGCGGCCGCTGCCGCGCCTGCGCGATGTCGATCTCCTGGCGGTATCCGGTCGTCGAAGCGCTGACGGGCGCGGCGTTCCTGACCGCATACGCCGCGTTCGGCCCGACGGCGCGCTTCGTCGTCGCGGCGGCGCTCCTCGCAGCGCTCATCGCGATCACCGCCATTGACCTCCAGCTCCAGATCATCCCGAACGCGATCACGCTGCCCGGAATCGTGGCAGGAGTGCTCGCCAACCTGGGCACCGGCGCCGTCTCGTGGCGCGATGCCGTGATCGGCGTGCTCGTCGGTGGCGGGGTATTCGTCGCCATCATCCTCGGCTACGCGCTCGTCTTCCGCGAGGAGGGTATGGGCCTCGGCGACGCGAAACTCGGCGCAATGCTGGGCGCTTTTCTTGGCTGGCGGGCGCTGTTCTTTTCACTCTTTGTCGCCGTCACTGTGGGTGGCGTCCTCGCGATCGTGCTGCTGGCGACAGGGCTGCGCGGACGCAAGGACCCGATCCCCTTTGGTCCTTTCCTTGCACTCGGTGGAGCCACCGGCCTTTTCTGGGGGGAGAAGGTGGTGGCGTGGTATCTGAGCGGATTCGGCGGCTGAGCGCGGCGGGCTTCGGCCTCGCCGAGCTCGCGGTCACCCTCGCGCTGGTCGCCGTCGTCACGGCGGTCTCGGCGCCGTCGCTCGTCGCCTTCCGGCGCGCGGCGACGCTCCGGGCCGCCTCCGAGGAGCTGGCGACCGCCATCAACCTCGGCAGACAGCTCGCAATCTCGCGCAACGCGCCCGTCTGTATCGCCGTCGTCGGTTCCGACGTGCGGTTCGAGGGCACGGGCGCCGGCGCATGCAGCGGGGTCCCGCTGCCCGGGGTGGCGCCGGTCCGTCTCGCGAGCGGGCTCGTCGTGAGCGCCGTGGGCGCGAGCGTCCTCTTCACGGGCCTCGGCGCGGCGTCGCCTGCGGGCCGCTACACCGTCGTCAGCCCTGCCGACGGCGGGACGCGAAGCGTGGTCGTCGCGGCCTCCGGCCGCGTGAGCATCCAGTGAGCGACGCGCACGGCTTCACCCTGGCCGAAATCCTCGTCGCGACGCTCGTCCTGTCGGTCGGGATCGTCGCCGTTGCCGCTGGGCTACAGCAGGCGACGAGCGGCGTCGAGGTCGGCCGCGGGGAGACGGCGGCCATCTTCCTCGCCGAGCAGCGCCTCGAGCTCCTCAAGAGTGCGGCGCTCGAGGACTGGTCGAGCACGCTCCTGCTGGCCGGCACCGCCGTGGAGGCCTACGGTACGATCGTCAACGCGACACCCTATCGCCGCGAGACGGTCGTCGCGGACCGTGTCGGACGGGAGTGCTGGACGGAGGCGCCCTCGACGGCCACATGCAAGCAGGTCCGGGTGATCGTACGCTACAGGCCGGTCTCGGGTGGCGGCGGGCCGGATCAGGAGCGGCGTGTAGACCTGGTCACCGTCTTCGTCCCCCGAACGTGAGGCCGCGGCGTGACACCTTCCGTGCAGCGCCTGGGCGACGAGCGGGGCATCGCCCTCATCCTCGCGCTCATGGTCCTCCTGACGCTGAGCGCGCTCGCGCTCGCGCTCCTCGCCTCGAGCGCGCTCGAGCCGCGGATCTCGCGGAACCTCCACGACGCGTCGCGGGCGCGCTGGCTGACCGAAGCCGGGATCGAGCTCGGCTACGGCCTGCTGGCCGCCGCCGGCGACGGGGCATGGAACGCGCTCCTCGCGACCGCGGACGCGTCGTGGGTCGTCCTGCCCTCGCTGGATGGGGCCGCGCTTCCAGGGCTCACGCCAGCCGAGGGAAGCTATGTCGTGAGCATCCGGAACGACCGTCAGGCCGCTGACGGCATGACCGTGAGATCGGCCGGCACCTTCAATACCACAACCCGGACGATCGAGGTTGTCGTACGGCGCGTGGCAGAGGGGTCGTCAGAGCCCACCAGGCGCGTCTTTTACACGATATCCGGCTGGCGAGAGTTCTAGAGACCCCCGAGGTCGACTGTGGTCCGACCTGTGGGGGCGTCGACGCTCCCGAGACGCCAAGTCTAGTGCGTGGGAAAATATTGGCCTGTTCGGTTATGACGCCTATACTGTTTATTCACCAGGGAAAAAGCGTGTTTAACATGCCGTTCTTCGGCAGGACCTCGGACGTTTTCGCCCTCGACATCGGATCGAGCTCGGTGAAGGCTCTCCAGCTGCGCGAGGTCGGAGGATCACACAAGCTTGCCGCGCTCGGCACGGCCTCGCTGCCCCCTGACGCGATCGCGGACGGCACCATCAAGGATTCTCGCACCGTCATCGAGGCGATCAGGAGCGCGGTTTCCAAGTCGGGCATCAAGGCCACGGAGAGCGCGATCGCGATCTGTGGTCGGGAACTGATCATCAAGAAGGTGCAGATCCCGGAGGTCCCGGCCAAGGAAGTGCACGACGTGGTGCAGCTCGAAGCCGAGCACCACATCCCGTTCGCGATCGACGAGGTCTTTCTCGACTACCACACCATCGGCCGGCAGGGCGGCGTGATGGACGTCATCCTGGTCGCTGTCAAGAAATCCAAAGTGCTCGAATATGTCTCCGTCGTCTCCGAGGCAGGGTTCGAGCCGTCCATCGTGGACGTGGACGGCTTTGCGCTCGCCAACCAGTTCGAGCTCAATTTTCCGGAAGAGCGCGGTGAGGCCGTCGCCCTGATCGACATCGGGGCCTCGACCATGAAGACCAACGTCGTCCGGGGCGGCGCCACCATCTTCGCCCGCGACATCCCCTTCGGCGGTAACAACTACACGCAGGCGATCGCCCAGCAGCTCAAGATCCCCTTCGAGCAGGCGGAGGCGGCCAAGCTCGGCCGCGACGTCGGCGTGCGGTGGGAGGCCGTGGTCCCGGCGCTCGAGGCGGTGTCGCGCGAGCTCTCGCTCGAGGTCCAGCGCACGTTCGATTACTTCGCCTCCACCGCGGAGTCCGAGCGCATCGGGAGGATCGTGCTCGCGGGCGGCTGCTCCCTGCTCCCCGGGCTGAACGACTACCTGGCGTCGAACTGGGGCATTCCCGTCGTGCTCGCGCGACCGTTCGCGAGGGTCGAGGTCGGACCCGCCTACGGGGAGGAAGTCAACGCTGCCGGACCAGCGCTCGCCGTCGCCGTGGGACTCGGGCTCAGGCGGCCGGGAGACAAGGACGAATGATCCGGATCAATCTCGCGCCCGAGGCAAAGCGGCGGCGGGGCTTCGGCTTCCCCGGCCTCCCCGCGTTCAGCCTGCCGAGCTTCAACCTGGGCGTGCTCTTCGGCCTCGTCTACGTGATCGCGATCGTCGGGGTCACCGCCTACTGGTTGCTGCTCGCCAACGAGGGGAGGAGACTTACCGCCCAAATCGCCGTGGGCCAGCAGGAGCTCGAGCAACTCAAGGTGACGATCGGTCAGGTCAATCAGTTGAAGGCCCAGGCCGACCAGCTTCGGAGGCGGGTGGCGGTCCTCGAGGAGCTCATCAAGGGCCAGGGGAGACAGATCGCCCTGGTGGACGCGTTTGCCAGCGTGATCCCGAGGGACCTGTGGATCACGTTGTTCGAGACGCATGAGGACTTCAGGCTGAAGGTGAACGGCTCGGCCTTCTCGACCACGGCGGTCTCGGACTTCATGCAGAACCTCAAGAGCTCCGGCAAGTTCAAAGAAATAGACATCGTGATCTCCCGCCGCGATCTCAGCAAGGCCACAGGCCTGGTGACCTTCGAGGTCACCTGCCGCTTCGAGGGCTGACATGGTGCTCCCTCCGATCTTCGACCCGATCGTCAACGCACCCAAGCCCCAGAAGATCGTGCTGGGTGTCCTGGGGCTCGCGACCATCGTCGCAGCGGCATACTTCCTGGTCCTCTCCCCGCTGGAGATCAAGGTCGATCAGCTCAGGACGCAAAACGAGTCGCTTCAGCGCGAACTCGCCCAGGCCCGGAGGATCGCTGCCGACCTTGTCCGCTTCCGCGTCGAGGTGGCCGCGCTCGAGTCGAAGGTCAACACCTTGAAGGACAAGCTGCCGACCGAGCGGGAGATGCCGACGTTCTACCGGACGATGTCGGACGCGGGGATCCAGGCGGGCCTTGGCGTGTCGCTCTTCCAGCCCAAGGAGGGGGTGACCAAGGACTACTATGTGGAGGTTCCGATCACGGTGAACGCGGAGGGCTCCTATCACCAGTTCGGCGACTTCCTCGAGCGCGTCGCGAGGCTCCCGCGGGTCGTCTCGGTGAGGGAGATGAAGCTCAGCGGTCAGAACAAGCCGAAGAACCCGATGCGCGCCGAGATTACGCTGGTGACCTACACGTACCGGCCGGTCGGCTCGCCGCCGGCGCCGAAGGCGCCGCGCTGAGGGCCCGGGCGATACGCGCGGCCGGAAGAGTCGTCTCGGCGAGTCTCGTGACAGTGCTCGCCGCGTGCAGTGGCACTCCGGCTCCGGCGCCTCCGGCGAATCCGCCGGCCGCCGGCGCGGCAGCCGGCCCGCTGTTGCCCGCCGTGCCGCCGGTGCCCGAGGCGGAGGTGCCGAAATACGAAGCCAAGGGGCGCCGTGATCCGTTCGAAGCTCTGGACGCGGCTCTGGGCGCCGGAGGAGGGGGAAGTCTGGTGACCACCGCCAAGCTGACCGGCATCGTGCGTAGCGGTCGTGGAACGCTCGCGCTGGTCGAGACACCGGAGGGCATCGGATACATCCTCAAAGCCGGAGACACGCTCGGGGACGGCCGCCTGCTGGAGATTGGCACCGACAGCGTGGTGTTCCAGGTGGCGCCGCAGCCCGGCTCACAGACAGACCGCGTCGTCCTCAGACTGGCAACGGACTATAAATGACAGCTGGACGACGGATCCCCACCGTGCTGGTCGCGATAAGTGCGGCGGCCGTCCTGCTCGTGCCGGCGGCACCGGCTGCGGCCCAGGGCGTTCTCCTCGACGTGACGGTGACCTCGCAGCCCGACGCCCTCAACATTTTCGTGAAGACCTCGACGGAGCCGAAGTACCACGCCGAGCTGATCGCCTCGCCGCGGCGGCTCGTCATCGACCTCGAGGACACGGTGTACGCGTGGCGCAGGATCCCCCTGACCGTCGGCATCGACCCGGTCGCGCAGATTCGCGGCAGCCAGTACCGGAAGGGCGTCACGCGCATCGTCTTCGACCTGACCCACGACGTCGGGTACGCGATCCGCGAAGACGAAGACGGTCTCGCGATCGTCATTCCGACCGCGCCCGGCGCCAGCCGCGCGATGGCCATGAACGCGGGCGCCCCGCCCGCGACGGCGGCCGCGCCCGCCAAGACGGATGCCGCCGTGCCCAGACCGGGGCCGACCCGCATCGCCCAAGCGCCGCCCGCCCCGGCTGCGCCGGCGGCGCCCGAGCGGCCGTCGAACGGCTCGCGGCTCATCTCGTTCGACTTCAAGGACGCCGACGTCGTCAACCTCCTGCGCATCCTGGCAGCAGAGAGCACCAAGAACATCGTGATCGGCGACGACGTCAAGGGCAAGATGTCGATCTCGCTGCGTAACGTGCCGTGGGATCTCGCCTTCCAGACGATCCTCGACACCCGGGGGCTCCAGAAGATCGAGAAGGACGGCGTCATCCGCATCGTTTCCAACGATCAGCTCCTCAAGGAGCGCGAGGCGCAGGCACGCGTCGAGGAGTCGAAGCTGAAAGCGGAGACGGAGATCCGCGCGAAGGCCGCCGAGGCCAAGCTCAAGGAGCAGGAGGCGATCGCCAGGGAGCGCGCTGTCGAGCTCGAGCTGGCCCAGTTAAAGGCCCGCGGCCCGCTGAAGGAAGAGACGATCCGCCTCGCCTACGCGGACCCTGAGGACATCGAGAAGACCCTCCTGGGGATCCTCGGCCAGCTGCCCGCCGGCATCGCGCCCACCGTGCCGAGCGGGCCGCCGCCGATCGCCGCGCCGCCGTTCTCGGCTCTCTACGGGACCGCGCAGGCGCCAGGGGCGCCTGCGCCCACGCCCACGCCCACGGCCGAGATCCTGGCCAAGGGCATCACGATCAGGGCCCACAAGCCGACGAACTCGATCTTCATCCGCCACTACGAGGCGGACCTCGAGCGGATCAAGAAGCTCATCCGCGAGAAGCTCGACATCCCGCTGCCTCAAGTGAAAATCGAAGCGCGCCTGAACGAGCTGAACCGCACCGACTTCTTCGCCCTCGGCGTCTCGTGGGGCGGCGCGGCGGTGCGCCGGCTCACCACGGGCGGCGACGTTCTGGTCGGCCAAGGCGTCTCGGGTCAGCGCAACACGGCCGCCACGATCCCCCCGATCATCGCCCCAACTGGCGGCATCCCTCCCGTCTTCTTCGGCGAACCCGGCAACAACCCCAACTTGACGCTCGCCAACGTCCTACCCGTCAGCGCGACCACCGGGCTGCCGCTAGGCGGCAACATCGTCAACTTCCCGATCCTCCCTGGAACCTTCGGTACGCCAGCGAGCATCGCCTTCGGGCTCATCAGCCGCAAGCTCAACATCAACCTCGTCCTCGACGCCCTCGAGGCGGAGAACAAGACGACGTCGCTCTCGAAGCCCGAGGTCGTGACCACGGAGAACGCCAAGGCCACGATCTCGCTCGGCGCCGAGATCCCGTACGCCACGGTCAGCTCGGCAGGCACGCAGGTCCAGTTCAAGGAGGCCCTGCTCAAGCTCGAGGTGACCCCGACGGTCATCAAGGAGTCTGGGGAGATCACCAGGGTCAAGATGATCGTCAACGTCGAGAACAACTCTCAGGGCGCGCTCGTCCCGACGACGGGAGGCACCGTGCCGAGCATCAACAGGCGCTCGGCCACGACGCAGGTCGTCGTCAAAGAAGGCGAGACCCTGGCGATCGGCGGCATCCGCCAGCGGGACGTGAGCGAGTCCGTCTCGAAGGTGCCGTTCTTCGGCGACATCCCGGTGCTCGGACTCCTCTTCCGATCGAAGTCCAGGACAACCGACCCGAACCGCGAGTTGGTGGTGTTCATCACGCCCTACGTCCTGAAGCTCGACGTGGTCCAGGCGCCCCCGGCCGAGCAACCGAAAAAGTGATGGCCGGGGCGTTCCGGTTCCTCACCGCCGGCGAATCCCACGGCGAGGCCCTGGTCGCGGTCATCGACGGCGTCCCGGCCGGTCTGCCGCTCGCCGAGAGCCAGATCAACGAGGACCTCGCGCGCCGCCAGCGCGGCTACGGGCGCGGCGGGCGCATGAAGATCGAGCGCGATCAGGTCCGCATTCTCTCCGGCGTCCGGTGGGGTTCGACGCTCGGCAGCCCAATCACGCTCCAGATCGCCAACCGCGACTGGGAGAACTGGAAGTCCACGATGGCGGTCGGCGCTCCCGAGCCGGGCGCGGCGCAGAAGCAGGTCACGCGGCCGCGGCCGGGCCACGCGGACCTCGCCGGCGCCATGAAGTACGGCCATCACGACATCCGCAACGTCCTCGAGCGCTCGAGCGCGCGCGAGACCACCGCGCGCGTGGCGGTGGCGGGCGTGGCCAAGCGGTTGCTCGCCGAGTTCGGTGTCACGATCCTGAGCCACGTCACCCAGATCGGCGGCGTCCGCATCGCCGCGGACCTCGACGTCACGTGGGACGAGCTCGCCCGGCGCGCCGAGGCCTCGGAGGTCCGCTGCGCCGATCCGGCCGCCGCGGCCGCGATGATCGCCGCGATCGACGCGGCCAAGGAGAAGGGCGACACGCTCGGCGGCGTGTTCGAGGTGGTCGCCCTCGGCTGTCCTGTGGGGCTCGGCTCCTACGTGCAGTGGGACCGCCGGCTCGACGGCCGGCTGGCGCAGGCCTTCTGCTCGATCCAGGCGATCAAGGGCTGCGAGCTGGGCCTCGGATTCGAAACCGCGCGACGCCCGGGCTCGGCCGTCCACGACGAGATCCTCTTCGACGCCGAGAGCGGGTTCAAGCGCAAGACGAACAACGCCGGCGGCCTGGAGGGCGGAGTGACGAACGGCCAGCCGGTCGTCGTCCGGGCCGCGATGAAGCCGCTCTCGACCCTCCGCACGCCGCTCAAGTCGGTGGACCTCGCCACGAAGGAGGCGGTGGACGCGGTCGTCGAGCGGAGCGACGTCTGCGCCGTGCCCGCCGCCGGCGTCGTCGGCGAGGCCATGATGGCCATCGTTCTCTCCGACGCATTCCTCGAAAAATTCGGGGGCGACAGCATCCAGGAGATCCGCCGCAACTACGACGCCTATCTAGACAGCCTGAAAAGCTGGTAGCCTCGATCTCCTGAGGCGTGATGATTATTCCCGTCAACCTCGGCAGTCGGTCGTATCGCATCATCGTCGAGTCCGGCGCGCTCGACACCGTGGGCGCTCGCCTCGCGGAGCTTCGCGTGGGCTCGCGAACGGCGCTCGTCAGCGACGCGGCGATCCTGCGCCTCTACGGCAAGGCCGTCGCGCGGAGCCTCGAGAGCGCGGGCTTCACGGTGACGACGGTCGAGGTGCCCGCGGGCGAGGCCGCGAAAACGCTCGCGGTGGCCGAGCGCTGCTGGGACGCGCTGCTCGCCGCCGGGCTCGACCGCACATCCACGGTGCTCGCCCTCGGCGGGGGCGCGGTGGGGGACGTCGCGGGGTTCGTCGCGGCGACCTACATGCGCGGCGTCAACATCGTCCAGCTCCCCACCACCGTCCTCGCCATGGTCGATGCCTCGAGCGGGGGCAAAACGGCGATCAACCACCCGACGGCGAAGAATCTGATCGGCGCCTTCCACCAGCCGCGCCTCGTCCTCTGCGATCCCACCACCACGCGCACGTTGTCGCAGCGCGAGTTCAGCTCGGGGCTCGCCGAGATCGTCAAGCACGGGATCGTGCTCGACGCCGCCTACTTCGCCGAGGTGGAGCGCGACGCCGCGGCGCTCTGCGCCCGCGACCTCCCCGTCGTCGAGCGCATCATCGGCGGCTCCTGCCGCCTCAAGGCCGGGATCGTCGAGCGCGACGAGCGCGAGAGCGAGCTGCGGCACGTCCTCAACTACGGCCACACGATCGGCCACGCCCTCGAGGCGGTGACCGGCTACGCGCGCTTCGCTCACGGCGAAGCGGTGGCCCTCGGCATCGTCGCCGAGGCGCGCCTCGCGCGGCGGCTCGGCATCGGGTCCGACGAAACGGTCGCACGGCAGGAGCGGCTCCTCGCGTCCGTCGGCCTCCCCGTCCGCGCGCCAGCCATCGATGCCGATGAGGTTCTGGCGGCGATCACCAGGGACAAGAAGGCGCGCGACGGCCGCGTGCCCTTCGTGCTGGCGCCGAGGATCGGGGCCTTCCAGCTGGCGTACGACGTGTCCCCGGACCTCATCCGCGCCGCCCTCCGGGAGCTCGGACCCTAGATCATGTTGACAATGCAAACCCGCGCTCCGTATAACCGATTCGACATGTCCGTGGACGATCCCGCGCTCGCTGCCGCGATCCGCCGGCACGAAGAGCGCCTGGCCCGCGACCCGGCGTCCCTCGCCTTCGCGCAGCTCGCCGATCTCTACCGGAAGGCCGGGCGGACGCGCCAGGCCGTGGCAGTCTGCCGGAACGGGCTCCTTCGGTACCCCCACTACACGACGGCGCGCCTGATTCTCGTGAAGGCGCTCGCCGCCGAGGGACAGCTGGAGCCGGCGCTCGCAGAGATCGAAGCGATCCTCGAGGTGAACCCGAACGATCTCCAGTGCCACCGCCTCGCGGCGGAGATCCACCGCCGCCTGGGTCACATCGACCGGGCGGTGACGCACCTGGAAGCGGCCGTGAGGCTCGACCCCGGCGACCGCGACTCACGCTCGCTGCTCGGCCTGCTCCACGCGACGACGCCGTCCGCAGGCGAGGCAAGCGGGCTCCAGCGCGTGCTCGCCGACGAGACGTTCGCGACGATCGCCTTCGGCACCCTCTGTCTCGAACAGGGCTGCGTCGAGGAGGCCGCCCAGGCGTTCACCCGAATCCTCCGGAAGGATCCCGACAATCACGAAGCGCGCGAGCGCCTGGAGACGACGCTCCACGCTCGTCAGCGGCGAAAAGGCTAGAGCGCGATGCAGGTGTCGACGGCGGAGTTCAGGAAGGGGTTGCGCATCGTCTTCGATGGCAACCCGTACACGATCGTGGACTTCCAGCACGTGAAGCCCGGGAAGGGCGGCGCGTTCGTCCGCACCAAGCTCAAGCACATGACCCTCGGGAAGGTGATCGACAACACCTTCCGCTCGGGCGAGAAGGTGGAGCTGGTCGACTTCGCGGAGACACACATGCAGTTCCTCTACAAGGACGACCGCTACCACTTCATGGATGTGGAAACCTACGAGCAGGTCTCGCTCTCGCCCCACGAGGTCGGAGACGCCCGCGACTGGCTCAGGGAGAACACCGAGGTGGACGTGCTCTACATCGAGGGCCGGCCGGTGGCGGTCGAGCTCCCGAACTTCGTCGAGCTCGCGATCGCCAAGACGGACCCCGGCGTCCGCGGCGACACGGCGCAGGGCGGGACGAAGCCCGCGACGCTCGAGACGGGCGCCGTCATCCTGGTCCCACTCTTCCTCAACGAGGGCGACATCGTCAAGGTGGACACGCGTACCGGCGAGTATCTCGGCCGCGTTGCGACGGCGGCCACGTGATGGCCAGCGGTCGTCCGCGTGCCGACACGAGCCAGCAGACCGTGGTCGCGCTGGTCCGCCAGCTGGGCGCGGCGCTCCGGGATCTCGGCCTCGCCGAGATCGAGGTGGCGTGGGGCGACGTGAGGGTCCGCGTTCAGCGGCCCACCGCCACGCCGGTGCACATGGCTCAGGCACCCGCGGCGCCCGTTGAAAGCGCGGCGGCTCCCCTCGTCACCGACGTCGTCCCGTCGGGGATGGTCACGGTGGAGGCGCCGATGGTCGGCACCTTTTATCGCGCCGCATCCCCGACCGCCCAGCCGTACGTCAACGAGGGCGACGTCGTCAAGGAAGGCCAGATCCTCTGCATCATCGAAGCGATGAAGCTGATGAACGAGATCGAGTCGAAAGCGAGCGGTCGGATCGTGAAGATCTTCGTCGAGAACGGACACGCGGTCGAGTACGGCCAGCCGCTGTTCCTGATCGATCCCGCGCACTGAGCGGCCCGCGTGGAGCGAATGGGTCCCGCCCGTCCCCTCGCCCTCCTCGCCCTCCTGGCCCTGGGCCTCGGCACGCTCGCCCTCGGCTGGCGCGCGGAGCGTCGCCACGAGGTCCCCGACGGCGGGCGGCCCGCGGCGCTCGTCGCAGCGCGCGACTCGCGGGCGCTCACCGAGGAGGCCATCCGACTCTACGCCTCCGGGCAGTTCCCGCGGGCCTGCGAGCGTTTCAGCCGCGCGGCCGATGACGATCCTGCGAGCACGGCGCTGCGTACGGACGTCGGCAGCTGCTTCGAGGGCTGGGGCTGGCACGCGCTACGCGAGGGCCGGCCCGACGAGGCGCTCCTGCTCTTCCGCCAGGGCCTCGCCGAAACACCCGAGTCGACGTCGCTCCTCAAGGGGCTCGGGCTCGCGGCCGTCCACGCAGGGCGTCCCGACGACGCGTTCGGCCCGCTCGAGCGCGCCGTTCGCGCCGAGTTCGACCCCGAGGTCCTCCTCCTCCTCGCCCACCTCTACGACTACCGCGAGGATCCGTCGCGCGCGATCGCCCGTCTCGAGGCCGTCCTCGAGCGCGAGCCGGCTCACGCGGAGGCGCTGCGTCTGCTCGAGAAGATCGCGCGCGAGTGGCGCGCCGAGGCGGGCTTCCACCGCGATGTCACGCCGCGCTTCGTGCTCAAGTACCGCGGCGCCCCGGGCGAAGACGCGCGGCGGACGATCCTGGGCCTTCTCGATGTCGCCGCCGAGCGCGTCGGCCGGGCGCTCCACTGGGAGCCGCGCGAGCCGCTGACGGTGGTCCTGTACGAGCACCGGCAGTTCCGGGACGTGACGCGGGTCCACGGCTGGGCCACGGGGCTCTTCGACGGGAGAATCCGGCTGCCGCTCGGCCAGACGCTCCCGCCCGCGGCGCAGCTCGAGCGGTTGATCGTCCACGAGTACGCGCACGCCGCCGTCCACCACCTCTCGCGCGGCCGAGCGCCCCGCTGGCTTCACGAAGGGCTGGCGCAGGCGCTGGAGGGCGCGGCGGTCGACCCGATGCTGCGCGTGCCGGGCAGCGTCACGCTGGCGGGGATCGAGGCTCTCGTCGCCGACCCCGATCCCCTGCGCGCGCGGACGGGCTACGACCTGGCGCTTTGGATCGTGCACGACCTCCTCGACCGCGGTGGCACAGAGACGATGCGCGAGCTGCTGGACCGGCTGGCCGCGGGCGACGCCATCGACGACGCGACGCTCCGGGTGTACGGGCTGCGCATGGCTGAGATCGAATCCCAGTGGCGCCGCCTCCTCGGAGGGTAGGTTGACTCGAACTGGGATCGCGCGCCGGGGGCCCGCGCCCTGTATAAATGTTCCATAAGATCCTCATCGCGAACCGGGGCGAGATCGCGCTGCGGATCATCCGCACCTGCCGCGAGCTCGGCATCCGCACCGTCGTCGCCCACTCGAAGGCGGATACCGATTCGCTCCCGGTGAGGCTCGCCGACGAGTCGATCTGCGTCGGGCCCGACGTGGCGCGCCTCTCCTACCTCAACATCCCCGCGATCATCTCGGCGGCGGCGGTCACGGACAGCGAGGCGATCCACCCCGGGTACGGGTTCCTCGCCGAAAACGCCGCGTTCGCCGAGGTGTGTCGCGCCTGCTCGATCACGTTCATCGGGCCCTCGCCCGAGGCGATCCGGCTCATGGGCGACAAGGCGCAGGCGCGCCAGCTGGCGAATCAGGCCGGCGTCGCCGTGGTGCCCGGCAGCGAGCTGCCGCTGAAGGATGCGGCGGAGGCGGTCGATGTCGCAGACCGGATCGGCTACCCGATCATCTTCAAGGCCGCGGCCGGCGGGGGCGGGCGCGGCATGCGCATCGTGCGGCGGCGCGAGGACGCCGCCCAGGCCTTCGACGCCTGCCAGGCGGAGGCGGGGTCGGCGTTCGGCTCCCAGGAGATTTACTGCGAGAAGTTCGTCGAGCGGGCGCGGCACGTCGAGGTGCAGGTGCTCGGCGACAAGAACGGGATCCGCGTCCATCTGGGCGAACGCGAGTGCTCCGTGCAGCGCCGCCACCAGAAGCTCCTCGAGGAGTCGCCGGCGCCCAACCTCGGCGCCGAGACGCGCGCCGGCCTCCACCGCGCGGCGCTGACCGTGGCGGCGGCGGTCAACTACATGAGCGCGGGGACCGTGGAGTTCATCGTGGACGCCGAGGGGCGCCACTACTTCATCGAGATGAACACGCGTATCCAGGTCGAGCACCCCGTCACCGAGATGGTCACGGGCATCGACCTGGTGCGCGAACAGATCCGCATCGCCGACGGCGAGGGGCTCGGGTACCGCCAGGACGCCGTGCGCTTCGAGGGCCACGCCATCGAGTGCCGGATCAACGCCGAGGATCCCGAGACGTTTGCTCCGAGCGCGGGCCGCATCACGGCGTGGGTGCCGCCGGGCGGCTTCAACGTCCGCGTGGACAGCCATCTCATGGCGCCCTACTCGGTGCCGCCGTTCTACGACTCGCTGCTCGCGAAGGTCATCGTCCGCGGGGCGGACCGCGCCGAAGCGATCGGCCGAATGCGCCGGGCGCTCGCCGAGACCGTCGTGGAGGGTGTGAAGACGTCGATCCCGTTCCACCTCAAGGTCCTGAACGACCCCGCGTTCCTGGAGGGCCGTTTCACCAGCGTCGATACCGAGCGGCTTCGCGGCTGATGGACCCGTCGCTCTACGTCATCCTCGACCGCGCCGCGGCGCGGGGGCGGGACCTCGAGGCGATCCTGGACGAGGCACTCGCCGGCGGCTGCCGCATGATTCAGCTCCGGGAGAAGGAGTGGCCGGCCGGCCGGCTCCTGCCGGTGGCCGAGCGGCTGCGCGAGCGCTGCCGGCGTGCGGGCGCGACCTTCATCGTGAACGACCGCGTCGACCTCGCCCTGGCCGTCGACGCGGACGGCGTCCACCTGGGCCAGGACGACCTGCCGCCGCGCGCCGCACGCCCCCTGCTCCGGTCGGGCATGATCCTCGGCCGCTCAACCCACAGTCTCGCGCAGGCCCGCGAGGCGCGCGACGACGGCGCGGGCTACATCGCGGTCGGCTCGATGTTCCCCTCGAGCACCAAGCCCGACTTCCAGCTCGTCGGCCCTGAGCTCGTGCGGACGATCCGCCCGGAGACCGCGCTGCCCATCATCGGGATCGGCGGGATCACCCCCGACAACGTCGCGCCGGTGATCCGCGCGGGCGCCGACGGCGTCGCGGTCATCTCGGCCGTGTGCGGTGCGGCCGATCCCGCCGCCGCGACGCGCCGGCTGCTCGAGGCGATCCACGCGGCGCGTGACTTGACCCTCGGCGGCCGACCGCTATAATACCGGCGCACCAGTCACGCCGACTCGAGGACTGAGGAGGGGCCCCGATGATCCGCAACCCTGTCCATCTCACACTCGCGCTCCTGGCCGTTCTCGGCCTGGTAGCGCTGCCAGCTGCGTCGAACCTGGAAGCCCAGGGCAGCAAGGGCACGATCAAGATCGCCACCCAGAGCCCGCTCAGTGGCGGTCAGGCGGCCCTCGGTGAGGGCATCAAGCTCGGCGCCCAGCTCGCGGTTGAGAAGTTCAAGGGCAACCTTGAGAAGATGGGTTACAAGGTCGCGCTCGTGCCCTACGACGACCAGGCGAAGCCGGACGTGGGCGTGGCCAACGCGAAGAACATCATCGCCGACAAGGACATCCTGGCCGTCATTGGCCACCTCAACTCCGGCGTCGCCATCCCCTCGTCCGAGGTCTACAAGGAAGTCAGCCTCGTGATGATCTCGCCGGCCAACACCAATCCAGTCGTCACCGACCGCGGCTATCTGAACGTCAACCGGGTGTGCGGCCGAGACGACGTCCAGGGCGTGGTGGGCTCCGAATTCGCCCATGCCACGATGAAGGCCAAGTCGGTCTACGTCATCCACGACAAGACACAGTACGGCCAGGGCGTCGCCGAGTTCTTCAAAACCGACGCGGAGAAGAAAGGTATCAAGGTCCTCGGCTTCGAGGGCACCGAGGAGAAGTCGAACTTCGACCCCATCATTACGCCCATCAAGGCCAAGAACCCGGACGTGATCTACTTTGGGGGCATCTACGACCAGGCCGCGCCGTTCTTCAAGCAGGCCCGAGAGAAGGGCGTGAGGTCGAAGTTCCTGGGCCCGGACGGCATGGACTCCTCCGACCTGACGAAGATCGCGGGCAAGGCTGTGGTGGGGATGGACTACACCTCGGCGGCCGGCCCCGCCTCGGTCCTGCCGAAGGCGAAGGCGTTCGTGGAGGAGTTCAAGAAGAAGTTCGGCAAGAACCCCGAGCCGTATGCTGCCGAGGCCTACGACGCGGCCACCGTCGCGCTCAAGGCCGTCGACGCCGCGGTCAAGGGCGGCAAGGTGAGCCGCGAAGACGTGGCGACGGCGGTCCGAAAGACGAAGCACAGCGGCATCACCGGCGACATCGAGTTCGACTCGAAGGGCGACCGGAAAAAGGCCCTCTACTTCGTGCTGCAGGTGGTGAGCGACGACCCGGCGAAGTGGGGCGACAACAAGATCGTCAAGCAATTGACCATCAGCCCGCCCGAAAAGAAGTAGTCGGGCTGGACTGACGTCGGCGGCAAGGGCTCCCTCCTCAACGGGAGCCCCTGCCGCAGCGTTGATCCCCTCCGTCCTCGCTTCATGGACTATCCGCTTCTCCTCGGCATCTTTCCGCAAGTCCTCCTCGACGGCATCATCCTGGGCTTCATGTACGCGCTGATCGCGCTGGGCTACACGATGGTCTACGGGGTGCTCGAGTTCATCAACTTCGCCCATTCGGAGATCTTCATTGTCGGCGCGTTCGTCGGGGTCGAGATCCTCCTGAGCCTCCGGTCGGCGGGAGTACTCGACACCCTGCCGTGGCCGCTCGTCCTCCTTTTCGTCCTCGTCGCGGGCATGGCGATCAGCGGCGCGCTCGCCGTCACGGTGGAGCGGATCGCATACCGGCCCCTGCGCACGGCGCCCCGTCTGATCCCGCTCATCTCGGCGATCGGCGTCTCGTTCTTCCTCCAGGACCTGATCCGCCTCGTCGAGTCGATCTGGCGTAATGCCTTCAATCTCGTCTACCCGACGATGGACCAACTCAATTACCGGTTCGAGCTGACGGAGACGATCGACGTCCCGGTGAAGTCGCTCGTGGTGATCGCTGCCGCGCTCGCGATGCTCTGGGTCCTGCACGTCATCGTCAACCGGACCACGATCGGCACCGCGATCCGCGCCGTGGCCGAGGATCAGGCGGCGGCCAGCCTCATGGGCATCGACGTCAACCGGATCATCTCGCTCACGTTCCTCATCGGCGGGGCGATGGGCGGCGCCGCCGGCGTCCTCTTCGGCGTGCAGTACGGCCTGATCAACCCCTACTCGGGCTTCATCCCGGGGCTCAAGGCGTTCACCGCCGCCGTGCTAGGCGGCATCGGCAACATTCCCGGCGCGATGCTCGGTGGCCTCGTGCTCGGCCTGCTCGAGGCTTTCGCCGCTTCCTACCTGTCGCTCCTCACCGCAGGCGCGTTCGGTGCCGAGTACAAGGACATCTTCGCCTTCTCGATCCTGATCCTGATCCTGATCTTCCGGCCCAAGGGGCTCCTCGGCGAGGTGGTGAGGGGGCGCGCGTGACCCACGCGGTCCTCGCGGTCGGCCTGATCGGCGTCTCGGCGTGGGCCGTCGCGGTCTTCCCTCGCTCGGTACTCGTCTTCTTGCTCTTCCAGGGGTCGCTGCTCTTCGCGTACGTCGCTCGGATCCCGAGCTGGCTGCGCGTGACTCTGCTCGGGCTGGCGCTCCTGGTCCTCATGCCCACCATCGGGTTCTTCAACGGCTACTACCTCGAGGTGGCGACCCAGGTGGGTATCTTCGTCGCGCTCGCGCTCGGTCTCAACATCGTCGTCGGCCTCGCAGGGCTGCTCGACCTCGGCTACGTCGCCTTCTTCGCCGTGGGCGCCTACTCGTGGGCGATCCCCGGTTCGCCGCAGGCCAACCTCATCTTCGGCGGGAACGCCTTCCCCCTCTCCGCGTGGTGGTTCTACGCCTTCTTGTTCGTCGGTCTCATGGTCGCGGCGGGCGCCGGGATCCTCCTCGGCCTCCCCGTGTTGCGCCTGCACGGCGACTACCTGGCGATCGTGACGCTCGGCTTCGGCGAGGTGATCCGCGTCCTCGCCAACAACCTCGACAAGCCGATCAACCTCACGAACGGCCCCAAGGGGATCACGCCGATCGGGCGGCCGCCCGTGCCGTTCGGCATGCCGTACTCCGAGGCGTTCTACTTCCTCGTCCTCCTGATCGTCGCCGTCGTCATCCTGGTCAACCGGCGACTCGAGAACTCGCACATCGGCCGCGCCTGGGAGGCGATCCGCGAGGACGAGCTCGCGGCGCAGGCGATGGGTGTCCCCCTCGTGCGGTCGAAGCTACTCGCGTTCGCGTGCGGCGCCTCCTTCGCGGGCGTGATGGGCGTGGTCTTCTCGGCGAAGCAGATCTTCATCAACCCCGAGTCGTTCACGTTCCTCGAGTCCATCGGCGTGCTCGCGATGGTCATCCTCGGCGGCATGGGCTCGATCCCGGGCGCCGTACTGGGCGCCACGGTCGTGACCGTCCTCAACCTCCAGGTGCTGAAGGGGCTCTCGCTCTGGCTCAACGAGTTGAAGAACGCGGGCGTCACGGTCCTCGGCTACAACCTCGCCGACCTCCCGACGCAGCTCGAGCCCGCGAAGTACGAGCGAATGATCTTCGGCGTCATCCTCATCCTCATGATGATCTTCCGCCCGCAGGGGATCTTCCCCGTGCGCCGCCGGGCGCGCGAGCTGGCGAAGCAGGTCTGATGCCAGCCCGCTTCGAGGCGCTCGGTGTCACCAAGCGGTTCGGCGGCCTCACCGCCCTGGCGGCGGTGGACTTCGCGCTCGACACGGGGATCTCGTCGATCATCGGGCCGAACGGGGCGGGGAAGACGACGCTCTTCAACATCTTCACAGGCCTCTACGGCGCTGACGAGGGCCGCGTCACGTTCCGCGGGCAGCCGCTCCTCGGCCTGCGCCCCGACCAGATCACAGCGCTCGGAATCTGCCGGACGTTCCAGAACATCCGGCTCTTTGCGAACATGACCGCGATCGAGAACGTCCTCGTAGGGATGAACACGCGCGTCGCGCTCGGCTTGTGGGACGTCCTCTCGCATCGCCGGCGCTTTCGCCGGACCGAAGGGGAGCTCGCGGCGCGCGCGGTGGCGCTGCTCGACCGCGTCGGGCTCCAGGCGAACGCCAACGACGTGGCCCGCAACCTGCCCTACGGCGATCAGCGACGCCTCGAGCTCGCCCGCGCGCTCGGGTCCGAGCCCACGCTGCTGTTGCTCGACGAGCCCACCGCCGGGATGACCCAGGGCGAGGCGGGCGCGCTCATGCGTCTCCTGCGCGGGCTCGTCGCTGAGCTCGGCCTCGCGATCATCCTGATCGAGCACAACATGCGTGTCGTCATGGAGGTGTCCGACCGAGTGGCCGTGCTGGACCACGGGGAGAAGATCGCCGAAGGGCCCCCGCGCGAGGTCCAGAGCAACGCGCGGGTCATCGAGGCCTACCTGGGCACGCGCGGCTCCGGTCCAGCGAGGACGCGCCGTGCTTAGGGTCGATTCGCTCGACGTCGCCTACGGCGAGATCCGGGCGCTCAAGGGTGTGGGGTTGGAGGTCGGCCGCGGCGAGATCGTCACGATCCTCGGCAACAACGGTGCCGGGAAGACGACCACGCTCAAGACCATCTCAGGCCTCCTCCGTCCCCTGCGCGGCACGATCACGCTCGAGGCCGATCCGCTCGTCGGCGTGCCGCCGCACGAGATTGTCAGGAGGGGTGTGGCGCACGTGCCCGAGGGGCGGCGGATCTTCAACCGTCTTACGGTCCGCGAGAACCTCATGATGGGCGCGTATCGAAGGACCGATGGGGGGATCGCCGCCGACCTTGAGCGCGTCTTCACTCTTTTCCCGCGCCTCAAGGAGCGCCGCACTCAGGTTGCGGGGACACTCTCCGGCGGCGAGCAGCAGATGCTCGCGATTGCGCGCGCGCTGATGGCGAACCCAAGGCTCCTTCTTCTGGACGAGCCGAGCATGGGGCTCGCGCCGGTCCTGGTCGAGCAGATCTTCCACGCGATCGCCGACATCAACGGCCAGGGGATGACGATCCTGCTCGTGGAGCAGAACGCGGCGATGGCGCTGTCGATCGCGCACCGGGGCTACGTGCTCGAGACCGGCTCCGTCGCGCTCGCGGGGACCGCGGCGGAGCTCTCCGGCAACGCGGATGTTCGCCGAGCCTACCTCGGTGAATAGGCGTCCGGGCGCCTCATGCGATGGTCGCGCCCTCGGGCCGCAGCGACAGTGCCGCCGTCGGGTCCTTCTCCAGCTTCTCGGCGACGATCACGACCTGAACGAACAAATCCCTGACGCCGAAGTAGTACTCGCGGAGTGCGAAGCCGGCGTCCAGCAGGAGCGCCTCGGCCTCGTCGCGGGCGCC
>WNEP01000022.1_pt1 | contig 53185 bp, 46 predicted proteins | sample 5399961 | NCBI WGS metagenome assembly WNEP01 (sample SAMN13153329, study PRJNA577476) | soil metagenome | isolation source: 20 cm grassland meadow soil pre-rain plot 5 | place: USA:California | collected 2015-09-08 | reverse complement strand
TCGCCGGATCGAGCTTGAAGGAGAGGTAGCTCTTCGGCGCGCCGTCGGCGCCCTGCTGATAGAAGTTGGTGCGCAGCATCGCCTGCACCAGCGTCAGGTAGGCCCGCAGGATCCGATCCTCATCGAGGCTGCTCACCCCATCGAGTCCCGAGCGGATCTGGGCCGCGAGCGTCTCGGCGCCGCGCGGGCCGCCGCGGCGGCTGCGAGCGGCCGCCGGCTGGAAGCGCGCCTCGAAGAGCCGCACCAGATTGCGGGCGATGTCGGGGTTGGCGCCGAGGGCTCGCTCCATGGAAGCCTGGCTGAATGGCACGCCGGTCTGCAGCAGGTAGCGGCAGAACGCGCGCAGCACCACCACCTGACGCGCGGCGAGCTCCGCGCCGAGCAGCAGGCGGTTGAAACCGTCGTTCTCCACCGCGCCGCTCCAGGCGGCCGCGAAGGCCTCGCGGAAGTTGGCCTCGATGCGCGCGATGTCGATCGCGACCGCGTCGCGGTGCTCGAGCTCGAAGTCCTGGATCCAGGCCGAGCCGCCCTCCGGCCAGGCGAGCTCGTAGGGCCGCTCGGCGATCACGCGCAGGCCGAAATTCTCCAGCATCGGCAGCACGTCGGAGATCGGCACGGGGTCGCCGAGCCTGACGATCTTGAGATGCACGCGCTCACGTCTCTGCGTGTGCGGGCGGTGCAGGTTGAGCTGCAGCACGCGCGGCGACTGGCGCAACGACTCGAGCCGGTCGATGTCCGCGAGCGCCTCAGCCGGGGCCACGTCGTCCTGGTAGGCCAGCGGGAAAGCCTGGCGGTAGCGGCCGGCCAGAGCCAGCGCGGCGGCCTCGCCGCGCCGCTCGGCGAGCACCTCACGCAGCCGGTCGGCCCAGGTGAGCGCGGCCTCGGCGATGCGCCGCTCGATGGCGGCGAGGTCCGCCCGGTGGCGTTGCGCCGGATCGGTGCGGACCACCACGTGCACGCGTGCGTGACTCGAGCCGGAGATCTGCGCGTGACTCTCGACGCTCTCTCCCGCGAAGCCCTCGCGCGCGATCTGCTCGATGCGCTGGCGGACCTCGGTGTTGTAACGGTCGCGCGGCACGTACACCAGACACGAGTAGAAGCGGTGGTACGGATCGCGCCGCACGAGCAGTCGCACCGTCCGCCGCTCGTAGAGATTGACCACGCCGCGCACGATGCGGACCAGGTCGGGGATCCCCGCCTGGAACAGCTCATCGCGCGGATAGGTCTCGAGCACGTTCAGCACCGCCTTGCCGTCGTGGCTGGCCGGATCCAGTCCGAAGTGCTCGATGACCCGCTCGACTTTGCGCCGCAGCACCGGAATGTCGCGCGGGCTGCCGTGATACGCGGTCGAGGTCCAAAGCCCGAGGAACCGGTGCTCGCCGTCCACCCGGCCGCGCTTGTCGAAGGTCTTGACGCCCACGTAGTCGAGCAGCTCGCCGCGGTGAACGGTCGCGGTCGAGTTGGCCTTGGTGACGATCAGGAGCTCCGGCTCGCGCGCGCGGGCGCGCACGTCACCGCGCAAGACGGTGACGCTCGCACGCCGGCGCCGGGGCCTGAGAATCCCGAGACCCGAAGACGCATCCGGCACCAGGCGGTCCTCGGAGCGACCGCGCTCGAGCCGGTAGTGGCGGTAGCCGAGGAATACGAAGTGCCGCCCCTCCATCCAGTCGAGGAGGTGATGCGCCTCGCTCACCTCCGCCGCCGGCAGCGGCGGCGGATCGCTCTCGAGCCGGGTGATGATCTCGCGTGCCCGCTCGCGCATCGCCGTCCAGTCCGCGACCGCGTCGCGCACGTCGGAGAGGGTCGCCTCGAGATCGCGCTGTAGCCGCGCGAACTGCGCCGGCTCGCTGACCCGGTCGATCTCGTACAGCTGCCACGACTCGGGGTGCGCGGCTTCAGCGCCGTTGCCGCCGATGTCGATCAGCTGTCCGCGGCGGTCGCGGCGCACCTGCAGCACCGGGTGCACGATCAGGTGCACGGCGAGCTCCGCCCGGGCGAAGGCCATGCCGAGCGAGTCGACCAGGAACGGCATGTCGTCGGTGACCGTGAACACCAGCGTGTGCGCCGACTCGAAGCCGTCGCGGTCCGCCTCGGGATTGAACACCTGCACCAGAGTGCGGCCCGGCGGGCGGCGTGCCCCGAACTCGAGATGTGCGAGCGCCGCGCGGGCCAGGTGCTTTGGTGCGCGCTCGGCCAGGTCCTCTTCGGCGACACCGTAGAAGTAGGCGCGCAGGAAGCGCTGCTGCAGCGGGCTGCGGCCGCGGACGCCGGATGCGGCGCGTGCGATGCGCCCGATCAGCGCGACGCGCGCCGCAGGGATGCTGCGGAGCAGCTCCTTCTCTTCAACAGCCACTGACGCGTGCATGCCCAATGATCCTGCGCGGGGACGCTTGCGCCCAGGTGCGCACAGGGTGTTTGTCGCATGCAAGCCCCCGGCCCAGCTCCCGCGCTGCTGCGGCGCGCGATTATACCTGACGCAGGAGCGGTCGCGGCCCGCGGCGCAGCCGGCAAGCCGCGCAGATCCTATTGGATCGCGATGCCGTGCGGCCGCGCAGGGCCGGTCGCGAACGCAGTGTTGAAGTCGAGCGCGAAGCGCGGGTCGAGCGTGAGGCCGTCGTGAGTCACGCGCGCGACGTGGATCTTGTGGTCACCCTCGGCGTGCACCTTGCCGAAGCCGTCCTCGTTCAGAAAATAGTCGCTGATGACCAGGCGCCGCTCGTCGCTCGTGAGCGCAATGTAGTGCGGCCCCGATCCGGGTCCGAGGTCGAGCACCTCGAGCAGGCGCGGCCTTTCCGGATCGGAAACGTTGAGCATCGCCACCTTGCCCGCCTGATTCAACGAGATGAACAAGCGACTGCCATCGCGCGTCATGCGCATGAGTTGCGGCCAGCCGCCCTTGGCGATGGCGGCGAAGTCGAAGACCGGTTGCGCGGTGCCGTGCCTCGTGTCGAGCAGGTACAGCTGATCATCGAGCATTCCGGCCGTGAAGCCACGCTCGGCGGCGTCCTCGGGAATCAGCTTGACGTCGATGGTTCCCCCGGCGTTTGGAATGACGATGGTGCGCAGGATTTCGCGGCGCTTGAAGTCCCAGACCCGCACACTGCCGCGCAGGTCGAGGCTGCCCGCGGTGGCGTTGAGGGTCGTGGCCGGGCAGATGAAGTCACTGGTCACCATCAGATTGATTTGCGGGCGCACGGCGATGCCGTGCGGATTGAAGCCGTCCGCCGGCGGGTTCGCGGGATGCTCGGCCACCAGCGCGAGGTGACGGTCGAGCTCGGCGACGCGGCCCGGCGCGTGGCCGGTGGCGCCGCCCATCATGGTCACGAGGAAGCCGCCCTGCGGCAGCGGGTGGAATTCGTCCGTTATCGAGGACAGTGGCGGGTCGGCGGCGGAGATGAACTCGGGCCTGGCCGGGTCGGAGATGTTCCAGAAGAAGATTTCCTTCTGCGCCTTGAGTACGCTCAGCAGTCCGCCGCACGCGACCACCGTGCCGTCGGCGGATAGGCCGATATGATGCATCTCATTGCCGGTCGCGCCGGGTTCCGGCAGGGGAGCGCGTGCAATCACCTTGCCGTAGGCGGCGGAAGTCTCGTCGAAATTCACGACCGCGAGAAAGTCGGGGCTCTGGCGCGCCTGATCACCGGCGCAGATGAACAGGTGCCTGGGCGCGCCCGGCGGGCGCTCCCGCTCGCGCTGCTCAGCGTCCTGCTGCCCGGCGGATGCGGCGGCAATGGCCAGCAGCACACCGAGACCGAGAAGTCGCACCGCGGGGGACGCTACGCCACCCGATAGCCTGGGCTTGCTCATGTTCGTGGCCTCCGATTCGTGCGCGGCACGATACGCGGCCGGTTGCTTGGAAGTCCTTGGCGAAAGCTGATATTTTTCTCGTCAATTTCTTGTGAGCTCGCGTCATGGTTGCCGGCTACGAATTTCGGCAATACCGCCTGGATACGCGGGCCCGCCTGCTGTTTCGTAACGGCCAGCGCGTCGTCTTGACGCCGAAAGCCGTCGATCTGCTGATCGCGCTGGTAGAGGCGCAGGGCCAGACGGTCGACAAGCACGAGCTGCTGCGCAGGGTGTGGCCGGATACCGTGGTCGAGGAGGGCAGCCTCAGCTCGCACATTTTCCAACTGCGCCGGGCTCTCGGCGCAGGCGCCGGCGGGCGGCGATTCATCGAGACGATCCCGAAGCGCGGCTACCGCTTTGTCAGTCCGTGTGCGCAGCTTCGGTCATCGGCACCCGCTGCGGACGTCGGGCGGTTGATGCTCGTGGTGCTGCCGTTCGAGAACCTGAGCGGTGGCCGCAAGCACGATTACTTCAGCGAGGGCCTGACCGAGGAGATGATCAGTCAGCTGGCGCGGCTCAACCCGGAGCAACTCGGCGTGATCGCGCGCACCTCCGCCATGCAATACAAGTCGACCACCAAGACGCCTCAGCAGATCGGGCGGGAACTCGGTGTTTCGCATCTTCTGGAAGGCAGCGTGCGGCGTGCCGGAGGTCGGGTGCGTATCACCGCGCAGCTGATCCGGGTGAGCGATGCGACTCACCTGTGGGCGGAGGGTTACGAGCGCGAACTGCATGACATCCTCGCCCTGCAGGCACAGGTGGCGCGTGCCATCGCACGGGAAATCCAGATCACGCTCACGGTGCGAGCGGATCGGCGTCTCGATCGGGTGGCGGCGCTCGATCCGGGGGCGCACGAGGCGTATCTGCGGGGACGGCATCTGTGGAATCTGCGCACCGAAGAGGGCATGCGCAAGGGCATCGCCCAGTACGAGGAGGCGATCCGGCTTCAGCCCGACTACGCCACGGCGTACGCCGGCCTGGCGGACTCGCATGTGATGCTCGCCTGCCGCGGCATGGTGCCGGCCAAGGACAGCCTTCGCAAGGCGAAAGCGGCCGGGCGCAAAGCGCTCGAGCTCGATGGCGAGTTGGGCGAGGCGCACGGATCGCTGGCGCACGTTCGCCTGCACGACTGGGACTGGGAAGGCCTGGAGCGGGATTTCCAGCGCGCCATTGACCTGCATCCTGCCCAGCCGATCGTGTACTACTGGTATGGGGAATATCTGATGTCCATGGGTCGGCCGCAGGAAGCCATCGCCATGACACGCCGGGCGCAGCAGTCCGACCCAGTGTCGCCCGTGGTCGGCGCCTCCCTGGGGATGATTCTGTACCTGGCGCGACAGTACGATGAGGCTGACACGGTGTTGCAGCGCGCGCATGAGATCGATCCCAATCACTTTCTGCCGCATATGCGTCTGGGGCTGGTGCGCCTGCAGCAACACCGAAGCGCCGAGGCGATCGCGGAGTTCAAGACTGCCGTCGCGCTCGCGGATCACAGCACCGAGACGCTGGCGGCGCTGGCGACCGCGTATGCGACGGTCGGAAAGAGCGGCGCGGCGCGCAAGCTCACCGCGCAGCTGCAGGCCTCTCAGGCGGAGCATTACGTTTTGCCTTACAACATTGCCAAGATCTACGCGGCGGCCGGCGCCAGGGAGCGGGCGCTCGAGTGGCTCGAGCGGGCGTACCAGGAGGGCAACCCGGATCTGATCGAGCTCAATTCGGAGCCGCTGCTTGACAGCCTGCGCGGCGAGTCGGAGTTTTGCGAGCTGATGAGGCGGATCGGATTCCCGGCACCCGCCAGCCACGGTAATCTCGAGGTGAGCTGATGGGCGACACGCACGACAATCCCATGGGCACGGACGGCTTCGAGTTCGTCGAATACACGGCACCGGATCCGCAGCTGCTGCGGACGCTCTTCGAGCGGCTCGGCTTTCCGGCAGTGGCGCGCCATCGCTCGAAGAACGTGACGCTCCACCGCCAGGGCGGAATCAATTTCATCATCAACGCGGAGCCCGAGTCCTTCGCGCAGGCTTTTGCGCGCGCGCACGGCCCGTCGGCCTGCGCCATGGCGTTTCGCGTGCGGGACGCCGCCCGCGCCTTTCGCCGCGCGCTCGAGCTCGGGGCGAAACCCGGACCGCTGAGCGCGGGCCCCATGGAGCTCAACATTCCCTCGATCGAGGGCATCGGCGGCTCGCTGATTTATCTCGTCGACCTGTACGGCGATCGCACGATCTATGACGTGGATTTCCGCCCCGTGAGTGGCGCCGCGCCGCCCGAGGGGGCGGGACTCACCGTCATCGACCACCTCACGCACAACGTCGGCCGCGGGCGCATGGACGTGTGGGCGGGCTTCTACGAGAGACTGTTCAACTTCCGCGAGATCCGCTACTTCGACATCGAGGGCAAGCGCACGGGACTCTTCTCGCGCGCCCTGACCAGTCCCTGTGGGCTGATCCGCATCCCGATCAACGAATCGCAGGACGACAAGAGCCAGATCGAGGAATACCTGCGCGAGTATCACGGCGAGGGGATCCAGCACATCGCGCTCGCGACCGAGGACATCTACCGTACGGTGGACGTGCTGCGCCGGCACGGCGTGGCTTTCCAGGACACGCCCGACACTTATTATGAGAGCGTCGGCGCCCGCGTCCCCGGCCACCGCGAGCCGCTGGAGGAGCTGCGCAAGCGCCGCATCCTGATCGACGGCAATCCCGAGAAGGGCGAGGGGCTGCTGCTGCAGATCTTCACCCGGAACGTCATCGGCCCGATCTTCTTCGAGATCATCCAGAGGAAGGGCAACGAGGGCTTCGGCGAGGGCAACTTCCGCGCGCTGTTCGAGTCCATCGAGCAGGACCAGATCCGGCGCGGGGTGGTTTGAAGCCTAACCGCTCAGCCGCACTCACCCGCACGGCCATTCGCTACGGCTTGTGCTCGCGCGAGAGGTACTCCTCGCTCTGCATCTCGGTGAGACGGCTCGAGGTGCGCGCGAACAGCGCCCGCAGCCGCTCGCCGCGGTAGAGCTCGACCGCCGGCGCTGCCGCCGATACGACGAGGTTGACGTTGCGGTCGTAGAGCTCGTCGACCAGCGCAATGAAACGGCGCGCTTCATCGTCGCTCTCCGCCCCGAGGACCGGCACGCCGGAGACGATCACCGACTGGTATTCGCGCGCGATCTCGATGTAGTCGTCCTGACTGCGCGGCGCGGCGCAGAGCGCGCGGAACTCGAACCACGCCACCCCGGCGCCTGCGCGGATCACCGCGATCGGCCGCCCTTCGATCTCGATCGCGCCCCCGGATTGCGCCTCGCCGTCCGCGAGACAGGCGAAGAGCGCGGCGAGCCGCGCCCCGGTGTCGGGGGCGCCCGCCGCGAGGTAGGTGCCCGCCTGCGTGAGCTGCCGCAGCCGGTAATCGGTCGCGCCGGCGATGCGTACCACCTCGAGATGGCGCTCGAGGAGGGCGATGGCGGGCAGGAAGCGCTGCCGCTGCAGGCCGTCCCGGTAGAGCTCCGCCGGCGGCACGTTGGACGTCGCCACCAGCGTCACGCCGCGGCGGAACAGGCCGTCGAAGAGCGCCCCGAGGATCATCGCGTCGGCGATATCCGCCACGTACAGCTCATCGAGGCACAGCAACCGCGCGGCGCGCGACAGCGCCCGCGCGACCTCTTCGAGCGGGGAGCGCTGACCGGGGATGTTCTTCAGCCGCGCGTGCACCTCGTGCATGAAGCGGTGGAAATGTACCCGCCGCGCCTGCCCGGACGGCAGGCTCCCGAAGAACAGATCCATGAGGAAGGTCTTGCCGCGACCCACGCCGCCCCAGAGGTACAGTCCGCGCACCGGCGTGCGCGCCGCGGGCACTCCGAGTGCGCGCAGCGCCCGCGCGAGAAGCGCCGTGCCACCCTGCGGCGCCTCGATGAGACGCCGCCGCAGCGCATCGAGCCTCTCGACCACGGCGAGCTGCGCGGCATCCTCCTCGAGCGCCCGCTCACCGAGCTGCGCGCGGTAGCGCTCGAGCACGGTCGGCGCCGCCGCGCCGCAGTCCACGGACGCCGCATCGCGCGCGCTCGAAGGGGCAGTGCGCACCTGAGATTCAGGACTGAAGGTCGGGGAGATCGCGGAAGTAGTCCAGCGCCCCGGCGTTGGCGAGCGCATCCACGTTCTTGACCGGCAGTCCGTGGATCACGTTGCGGACCGCGAGCTCGGTGACCTTGCCCGAGAGCGTGCGCGGGATGTCGGGCACGGCGATGATCTTCGCCGGCACGTGTCTCGGGGTGGTCTGGGCGCGGATGGCGTTGCGGATTTCCTTCTGCAGCGCCTCGTCGAGCTCGACGCCGCCCTGGAGGCGCACGAACAGCACCACGCGCACATCGCCCTGCCAGTCCTGACCGACCGCGAGCGCTTCCAGAATCTGCGGCAGGCTCTCGACCGCGGAATAGATCTCCGCGGTGCCGATGCGCACGCCGCCCGGGTTAAGCACCGCATCCGAGCGCCCGTAGATCACGAGCCCGTCGTGGGCGGTGAGCGCGGCGTAGTCGCCGTGGTGCCAGACGCCGGGGAAGCGCTCGAAATAGGCGGCGCGGTACCTGGCTTCGTCGGGATCGTTCCAGAACCCGACCGGCATCGAGGGGAAGGGCGCCGTGCACACGAGCTCCCCGCGCTCGCCGCGCGCGGGTGAGCCGGCATCGTCGAAGATGTCGACCGCCATGCCGAGTCCGCGGCACTGGAGCTCGCCACGGTACACCGGCCGCGTCGGGCAGCCGAGCGCGAAGCACGACACGATGTCGGTGCCGCCCGAGATCGAGGCGAGCTGCAGGTCTGACTTCACCGACCGGTAGACGTAGTCGAAACCTTCGGGCAGGAGCGGCGAGCCGGTGGACAAGAGCGTCCGCAGCGCCGTGAGATCGACGCTCTGCGCCGGCACGAAGGTGCTCTTCTCGAGCGCCGCGAGGTACTTGGCGCTGGTGCCGAAGATCGTGATGCGCTCCTCGTCGGCCATGTGCCACAGAACTCCGGGCTGTGGATGGAGGGGGCTCCCGTCGTAGAGCACCAGCGTCGCCCCGCAGGCGAGCCCGCTCATCAGCCAGTTCCACATCATCCAGCCGCAAGTGGTGAAGTAGAACAGCCGGTCGCTTCTCTTCAGGTCCGTGTGCAGCAGGTGCTCTTTCTGATGCTGCAGGAGCGTCCCCCCGGCGCCGTGCACGATGCACTTCGGGACGCCCGTGGTACCGGACGAGTAGAGGATATAGAGCGGATGATTGAACGGGTACAGCGCGAACTCGGGTGGGGCCGAGCCCGAGCCGAACTCCTGCCAGAGAATCGCGCGCGCGGCCGCCGCGCCGAGCCGCGCAAGACCGGGCTCCCGCTCGGCGTAGGGGATCACCACCACACGCTCGACCGAGGGGAGCTTCGCGAGCACCTCCGACATCGACTCGAGCGAATCGAGCTGCTTGCCCGCGTAGAAATAGCCGTCGGCGGTGAAGAGCACGCGCGGTGCGATCTGCCCGAAGCGGTCGAGCACGCCGCGCACGCCGAAGTCCGGCGAGCAGGACGACCAGATGGCGCCGATCGTCGCCGTGGCGAGCATCGCGATAGCCGCCTCCGGCAGGTTCGGCACGAAGCCCGCGACGCGATCGCCCGCCGCCACGCCCGCGGCGCGCAGGCCCCCTGCAACCCGCGCCACCTCGCCGCGCAGCTCCCGGTGCGAGAGGCTGCGCCGCGCCCCGCACTCGTTGCGGAACACCAGAGCTTCCCTGCCGTCGTCGAAGCGGAGGAGATTCTCGGCGAAGTTGAGGCGCGCCTGCGGAAAGAAGCGCGCCCCGGGCATGCGCTCGGGGTGCTCGATGACAGGGCCCGCGCCCCACTCGGCGCGCACGTCGGCAAAGCGCGCGAGCTCGCTCCAGAACGCCGCCGGCTCGGCGAGCGACCACGCGTAGAGCTCGGAGTAGTCGCCGAGGCGCGTGCCGCGGCGCGCGTTCACGCAGCTCGTGAAGCGCGTGAGGTTCGCGTCCCGGATGCGCGCCGCGGAGGGGCGCCACAGCTCTGACTCGGGAGCCACGTTCGCCATGCTACAACGACTGGTAGTTCGGTCCCGAGCCGCCTTCGGGCGTCGTCCAGGTGATGATGTTGTACGGGTCCTTGATGTCGCACGCCTTGCAGTGCACGCAGTTGGCGGCGTTGATCTGCAGCCGCCGGCCGCCCGCGCCGTCGTCCACCATCTCGTAGACGCCCGCCGGGCAGAAGCGCTCGCAGGGATTGCCGAACTCGCGTGCGCAGCGGCTCGCGCAGACCCCCGTGTCGGCCACCTTGAGGTGCACCGGCTGGCTCTCCTCGTGAGCGTTGCCGGCGAAGAACACGAACGACACGCGATCGCGCGGCGGGAGCGTGCGCTCGACCCAGTGACGCTCGGGGGAGACGAACTCATCGAGGCGCTCGAGGCGCGACCAGTCGGCGCTGTTCCTGAGCGTCCAGGGTGAATGGCCGCGGACGAGGGTTTCCCAGGCGGAGTTGACGAGCCCGAGCCAGAGATTCTTCTTGAACGCCGGCTTGAAGTTGCGGACCCGCTCGAGCTCGCGTCCGCCCTCGGAGGCGCGCCATCGGGCATCGAAGCCCCCGCCGCCGCCGGTCTCGGCGACGTGCTCGCCGGCGAGCGTCCCGGAGCGGATCGCCTGGTGCACGCCCTTGATCTTGGCGAAGTTGAGCGTCCCGCCCGCATCGCCGACGAGGATCGCGCCCGGCATCTCGAGCGTCGGCGTCGACTGCCAGCCGCCGGCCGCGATGGTGCGCGCCCCCGCCGAGAGGATCTCCCCACCCTCGAGGAGCGGCTTGACGCTCGGGTGGTTCTTGTATTGCTGGAAGGCCTCGAAGGGCTTGAGCCGCGGATCGCGGTAGTCGAGGCCCACGATATAGCCGACGTACACGCGGTCGTTGTCGAGGTGATAGAGAAAGCTCCCGGCGTAGGTGCGCGAGTCCGCGGGCCACCCCAGCCCGTGCTCGATGCGCCCGGGGCGCACCCGTCCGGCGGGCAGCTGCCAGAGCTCCTTGAATCCGAGCGCGTAGGTCTGCGGGCAGTGCCCGCGGGTGAGCTCGTAGCGCGCGATGAGCTGCTTCGAGAGCGAGCCGCGCGCGCCCTCGGCGAGCACCGTGAGCGGGGCGTGGATCTCGACGCCCGGGGTGAAGTTGGGGCCGGGCTTGCCCTCGCGGGTGAGTCCCATGTCGCCGATGCGCACGCCCTTGACGGCGCCGCGCTCATCGAAGAGGGCCGCGGCGGCGGCGAAGCCCGGGAAGATCTCGACGCCGAGCGTCTCGGCGCGGGTGGCGAGCCAGGCGGTGAGCTCACCGAGCGAGACGATGTAGTTGCCGCGATTGTCGAAGGGCGTCGAGTAGACAATCGAGCGCGGCAGAAGCCTGACCAGAAAGTGCGGCACCGGGCTCCACGAGCCGCGCGAGGTGAGGATCGAGAACTCGTCCTCGGTCGCGGGCACCTTCATGCCGGGGTACTCGCGGCTCCACTCCGGCAGCAGCCGCTCGAGCGGCCCGGGCTCGAGCACCGCGCCCGAGAGCGAGTGCGCGCCGACCGCGGAGGCCTTCTCGAGCACGCACACCCGGGCCGAGGGCTTCAGCTGCTTCAGGCGGATGGCGCACGCGAGCCCCGCAGGTCCCGCGCCCACGACGACGACGTCGTACTCCATGACTTCCCGCTCGATCGCGACCGCGCCGCCGTCCGCGTCAGTCACTGGCCATCCCCCGTCGTGCGCCGCGCTTGACTTCAGGTCCGCGGCGATTATTTCGGCTGCATGCGGATCGCGCCGTCGAGACGGATCGTAGTGCCATTCAGCATCACGATCTCGAGGACGCTCGCGACCATCTGCGCGAACTCCTCCGGCCGGCCGAGCCGTGCCGGGAAGGGCACCTGGGCCGCGAGCGAGTCCTGCACTTCCTGAGGCATGCCGTCCATCATCGGCGTGTGGAAGATGCCGGGCGCGATCGACACGCAGCGGATCCCGAAGCGCGCCAGCTCGCGCGCGATCGGCAGCGTCATGCCGGCCACCGCCGCCTTGGTCGCGGAGTAGGCGGCCTGGCCGATCTGGCCCTCGAAGGCGGCCACCGAGGAGGTGTGGATCAGGAGGCCCCGCTCGCCGTCCGGCCCCGGGGCGTTGTGCTGCATGAGCGCCGCGGCCGCCTTGTCGCAGAGGAAGGTGCCGATGAGGTTGATGTGGATCACTTTCGTGAAGAACTCGCCCGCCATCGGCCCGCTCTTGCCGAGCACGCGCCCGGCGCCGACCACGCCGGCGCAGTTGACGAGGAGATTCATCCCCGTGAGGCGCGTGTGCGCGGCTTCCATGGCCGCGTTCACCTCCGCCTCGGAGGTCACGTCGCAGCGGATGAAGGCGGCGCCGGCGCCGAGCGCGGCGGCCGCCGCCCGTCCGGGCCCCTCCTGCACGTCGAGTATGACGACCCGGCCGCTCCGCTCGCTCAGGTGGCGCGCGACCGCGGCACCCAAGCCCGAGGCGCCGCCGGTGACGACCGCGCGCGCGTCCTCGATTCTCACTAGAGCACCTCGACCGCGAGCGCTACCGCCTCGCCTCCTCCGATGCACAGCGATGCGATTCCACGCCTTCCGCCGCGGCGGCGCAGCGCATGCACGAGCGTCGTGAGGATCCGCGCCCCCGTCGCGCCGATCGGGTGGCCGAGCGCACAGGCCCCGCCGGCGACGTTCACGCGCGCATGGTCGATGTCGATGTCGCGCGTCGCGGCCATGGTGACCACGGCGAAGGCCTCGTTGATCTCGTAGAGGTCCGCATCGTGCGGCTTCCAGGCGAGCTGCGTGAGCACCTTGCGGATGGCGCCCACCGGGGCGGTCGTGAACCATTCCGGCTCCTGGGCGTGGCTCGCGTAGGCGAGGATCCGCACGAGCGGCTTCAGTCCCCGGGACGCCGCCGTGCCGGCGTCCATCAGCACGAGCGCCGCGGCGCCGTCGGAGATGGAGGAGGAGCTCGCGGCGGTGACCGTGCCGTCCTTGCTGAACGCGGGCTTCATGCTCGGAATCTTCTCCACATCGCAGGTCCCCGGCGTCTCGTCGCGGGCGATCACGGTGTCGCCCTTGCGGCCCTTCACGGTGAGGGGCGCCACCTCCGTGTCGAACTCGCCGCCCTGCATGGCCCGCATGGCGCGCCGCACGGACTCGGTGGCGAACGCGTCCTGCTGAGCGCGGGTGAAGCCGTACTTGCTCGCCGTCGCGTCGGCGAAGCAGCCCATCGACTTGCCGTCGAAGGGGCTCTGCAGGCCGTCGCGCAGCATGTGATCGATCACCTCGCCGTGACCCATGCGGTAGCCCGAGCGCGCCTTCGGCAGCAGGTACGGCGCATTGCTCATCGACTCGAGCCCGCCCGCGAGCACGATACTCGCGGTGCCCGAGCGGATCTGATCCGCGGCCATCATCACCGCCTTCAGCCCCGAGCCACACATTTTATTAAGGGTGGTGGCGGGGGCGGCGATCGGCACGCCGGCCCCGAGCGCCGCCTGCCGTGCCGGCGCCTGCCCGAGGCCGGCGGGCAGCACGCACCCCATGATCACTTCCTGCACGTCGCCGGCCCCGATGCCGGCGCTCTCGATCGCGGCCTTGATCGCGGCGCTGCCGAGCTGCACGGCGGAGAGGGGCGACAGCGCGCCCAGGAACGCGCCTATCGGCGTGCGTCTGGCGGACACAATGACGACATCTGAAGCTGACATGTGAAGCCTCGTTGCTCGCTGAAACCGATCAGCGCGACAGTGTTCCCCGCGCCCGCCGCGCAGGAAGTGCGCGGGCCCGCAAAGCGGAGGCGCTGCCGCGCGGACGCAGGCCTCCCTCGAATATGGCGACGAACGCCTCGGCGATCTCGGCGCCCGTCAGGGACTGATCCTCACGATACCAGTGCGCGATCCAGTTGAGAGCGCCGGCGAGGGCGAAGGCGGCCAGCTTCGGATCGCAGGGCGCGATCGATCCGTCGTGCACGCCCTCGCGGATCAGGCGGCGGATCCCCTGGTCGATCTCGGATTTGAGCTGCTTGATGTGGCGGCTCATCGCAGGCGACAGGTCCTGGTCCTCGGCGCGCACCATGCACCAGCCGAACTCGGAGCCGACCGCCTCCCCGTAGTGGCGCAGTACCGCGCTCAGGCGCTCGCGCGCCGGCGCCTCGAGCTGTCGCGCGGCGCGGAAGGCGGCGCGGATCTGCTCGACGCCGGCCACGAAGCACTCGAAGAGCAGCTGCTCCTTGCTCGTGACGTAGTAGTAGACGGTGGGCTTGGTCACCTCGAGCGCGGTGGCAATGTCGTCGAGCGAGGTGTTGTGATAGCCCTTGCGGTTGAATTCGCGCGCCGCGGCACGGATCACGGCCTCGCGCTTGAGCTCCCGGTCGCGCCGCCGCTCGCGGCTCGCCCGCCACGGCGAGGCGCCCGGTGCGCCGGGTCTTGCGGCTGCGGGGGCGGTCGGGCTGGGGCGGCGGCTGTTCATGGCTCGGGGAGTATTATAGCGGCGCGCTCGAGGGGCGCGCGCGGTAAGCGGGGGGCGTTGACCGTCCATCGCGGGCTCAATCATACTATCGAGTAGGTATCTTACTCATGAGTAAAGAGACGGGCAACCGGGCGTGTAGCGGTGCCTCCCGTCTCGGGGAAGGCTAAGGACAGATGAACGCCGGTCTCGAGGGTGGCGCTGCGAGCCCGAGGAGCGACCTTGCCGCAGCGCGGCCGCCGCTGCGCTTCGTGTCGGCCGCCTCGCTCTTCGACGGCCACGACGCCGCGATCAACATGATCCGGCGGCTCCTGCAGGCGCGCGGCGCCGAGGTGGTGCACCTCGGCCACAACCGCAGCGTCGCCGACATCGTGCGCGCCGCCATCGACGAGGACGCCGATGCGATCGCGGTGAGCTCCTACCAGGGCGGCCACAACGAGTACTTCGCCTACATGGTGGACATGCTGCGCGAGCGCGGCTGCGGCCACATCCGCGTGGTGGTGGGCGGCGGGGGCACGATCGCCCCGAGCGAGATCGAGGCGCTCGAGCGTCATGGCATCGAGAAGATCTACACGCCCGAGGACGGCCGCCGGCTGGGGCTCGCCGGCATGATCGAGGATGTGCTGCAGCGCATCGCCGCGGTGCGCCGGCCCGCGTACGAGCTGCGGCCGCTCAACGCGCGCGACCATGCCTTCATCGCCCGCACCATCTCGGTGCTGGAAGGAGCTCCGGGAGCCGAAGCCCAGGCGGAGGTGGTGCGCCGCACCCTGGCGCGCTCGCGCCACCGCTCTCCCGTGATCGGCATCACCGGCACCGGCGGGGCCGGCAAGTCGAGCCTGACGGACGAGCTGCTCGCGCGTCTGGTGCGGCAGTTCCCGCAGGCCCAGATCGCGGTGGCGGCGATGGACCCGACGCGCCGCAGGAGCGGCGGCGCCCTCCTCGGGGACCGCATCCGCATCAACAGCCTCGCCTCCGAGAACGTGTTCATGCGCTCGCTCGCCACGCGGCGGGCGCACCTGGCGACCGCGGCGGTGCTCAAGGACGTGATCGCGCTCTACCAGGCCGCAGGCTTCGACCTGGTGCTGGTGGAGACCGCGGGCATCGGACAGTCGGACACCGAGATCGTGGATCTCGTCGACCTGTCGCTCTATGTCATGACGAGCGAGTACGGCGCGGCGAGTCAGCTCGAGAAGATCGACATGCTCGACTTCGCCGACTTCATCGTGCTGAACAAGGCCGAGAAGCGCGGCGCCGAGGACAGCCTGCGCGACGTGCGCAAGCAATGGCGGCGGAACCACGCCGGGCGCGCGCAGCTTAGCGACGCGGAGCTGCCGGTGTTCCCGACGATCGCGAGCCGCTTCAACGACCCGGGCGTCAATCGCCTCTTCGCCGCGATCTGCGCCGCGCTCGAGGCGCGGCAGACCGGCGGCGGGTCCTGGAAGGTCGCGGACCCCGGGCCGACCGAGCTCGCCTCGCGCGCCCCGCTCATTCCCGGCTCGCGTACGCGCTATCTGGCGGAGATCGCCGAGGGCGGGCGCGCCGAGCGCGCGCGCGCCGAGGCCCGGGCCGAGTCCGCACGGCGCGCCTTCGGGCTCTACGAGTCGCTGAAGGCGCTGCGCGATGCCGCGCTCCCGGGTGCGCTCGAGCCCTTTGCGCCCGGGGCGCTCACCGAGGCGTCGGTCGATGCCACGCGGCGGGAACTGCGCGCCGCCTACAACCGCGCGCTCGATGAGATCGGCGCGGAGGGTCTCGCCGAGCTTCGGGCGTGGCCCGCGCGGGTGCGCGCGGCGACCGATGCGACCTACTCCTACCGGGTGCGCGATCGCATGGTGACGGGCGAGAACTACACCGAGAGCCTCTCGCGCCTCGCGATACGGAAGCTCGCGGTGCCCGCGTTCCGCGACTGGGGCGAGGTGCTGCGCTTCATCCTCAGCGAGAATCTGCCCGGCGCCTACCCCTACACCGGCGGGGTGTACCCCTACCGCCGCGAGGAGGAGGACCCGACGCGCATGTTCGCCGGCGAGGGGGGACCTGAGCGCACCAATCGCCGCTTCCACTACCTCGCGCACGGTCACGGCCCGCGGCTCTCCACCGCCTTCGATTCCACCACGCTCTACGGCGAGGATCCCGACACCCGCCCGGATATCTACGGGCGCACGGGCAACTCCGGCGTCTCGATCGCGACGCTCGATGACATGAAGAAGCTCTACTCGGGCTTCGACCTGTGCTCGCCCTCGACCTCGGTGTCGATGACCATCAACGGCCCGGCGCCGATGATTCTCGCGATGTTCATGAACACGGCGATCGACCAGCAGGTCGAGCGCTATCTGCGCGCGGAGGGGCGCTGGGCGGGCGCCGAGCGGCGGATCGCGGCGCTCCACGCGGAGGCCGCCGCGCGCGGCGTGGCGCCGCCCGTCTACAGAGGCGCGCTGCCGCGCGGGCATGACGGCTCGGGGCTCGCGCTCCTCGGCGTGACGGGCGACGAGCTCATCCCGCGCGAGGTGTACGAGCGCATCCGCGCCGAGGCGCTGGAAGCGGTGCGCGGCACGGTGCAGGCGGACATCCTGAAGGAGGACCAGGCGCAGAACACCTGCATCTTCTCGACCGAATTCGCGCTGCGCATGATGGGGGACGTGCAGCAGTACTTCATCGAGCGGCGGGTGCGCAACTTCTACTCCGTCTCGATCTCCGGCTACCACATCGCCGAGGCAGGCGCCAACCCCATCTCGCAGCTCGCCTTCACACTCGCCAACGGCTTCACCATCGTCGAGTATTACCTGGCGCGCGGCATGAAGATCGACGACTTCGCGCCGAATCTCTCGTTCTTCTTCTCGAACGGCATGGACCCGGAGTACGCGGTCATCGGCCGCGTGGCGCGCCGCATCTGGGCGCGGGCCATGCGCGAGCGCTACCGCGCAGGCGCGCGCAGCCAGATGCTCAAGTACCACGTGCAGACCTCGGGCCGGAGCCTGCACGCGCGCGAGATCTCCTTCAACGACATCCGCACGACGCTGCAGGCCCTCTATGCGCTGTTCGACAACTGCAACAGCCTGCACACCAATGCCTACGACGAGGCGCTCACCACGCCGACCGAGGAGAGCGTAAGGCGCGCGGTCGCGATTCAACTCATCATCAATCGCGAGCTCGGCCTCAACAGGATCCAGAACCCGTGGCAGGGCTCGTTCGCCATCGAGCACCTGACGGACCTGGTGGAGGAGGCGGTCTATAAGGAGTTCGAGGAGCTCTCGCAGCGCGGCGGCGTGCTCGGCGCCATGGAGAGCATGTATCAGCGCGGCAAGATCCAGGAGGAGTCGCTCTACTACGAGACGCGCAAGCACGATGGCTCGCTGCCGATCATCGGCGTCAACACCTTCCTCTCGGGAGCCGACGCGCTCGATGAGCACAAGGGCGCGCAGCTGATCCGCTCGAGCGAGGAAGAGAAGCAGGCTCAGGTGGCGGCGGTGCGTGCCTTCCAGGCGCGCAACGCGCCGCGCGCGCCCGCGGCGCTCGAGGCGCTCCAGCAGCTCGCCGCCCGCGGCGGGAACGTGTTCGCCGAGCTCATGGAGGCCGTCAAGGTCAGCTCGCTCGGGCAGATTTCGCACGCGCTCTATCAGGTGGGCGGGCAGTATCGGCGCAACATGTGAGATCGGGCTCGCCGAGCGCCGCGAGGATCGCGGCGCGCGCCCGATCGCGCAGCTCCGCCGCCACCCGCGCAGGCGTTGCCGAGCCGCCCGTGATCGGCGTGAGGATCTCGAGCTCGATGCGCCCCGGGCTCGGCAGCGCGCCGCTCGGCGGCAGCGCCCGGCGCGTGCCGCGCACCACGGCCGGCCCCACGGGACATCCCACCCGTGCCGCCGTCACGAAGGCGCCGGTGTGGAACTTGAGCAGTCCCGGGGTGCGGGTGAAGGTCCCTTCCGGGAAAAACACGAGCGACTGACCGTTGCTGGCGTTACGCAGCACGCGGCGGGCATCGGTCGCGCCCCGCTGCCGATCGAAACGCTCGACGAACTCGGACCCGAGCCGCCGGAGCACGACGCCGGCGAGCGGCACCCCCGCCATCTCGCGCTTCACGACGAAGCCGAAGCGCGGCGGCAGCGCCGCCGCGAGCACGATGCCGTCGAGATAGCTCGCGTGATTGCACACCACGACGCACTGGCCGGGCGGAAGGCGCTCCAGGAACTTCACCCTGAGCGGCATGCCGGCGAGCCGCAGGAAGGCGCGCGCCGCCGCCCGGGCCGCGGCACGGCGCCGGGCGACACCCGGGAGGAGCGCCAGCAGCACCAGCGCCGCGACACCGACGGCCAGGAACGCGAGAGCGATCCACACGGAGTAGACCAGCCGGGCCGGGGCGAGGGCCACGGCCTCGAGCGTCGCGAGCCGCTTCACGTCGGCCTCATCTCTCATGGGCGGGGGGCAGGATTTTCGCTCATGAGGGGCGAGAGGCGCGAAGTGTGAACGGGTTCTCTTTATGTTAATGCCGGAATGCAGATGTGAAGACTGTCACGTCGATACTACTGCCACGCTCACCATACTGCGTTCACCACATCACCGGGAAGCCCAGGGTCCGCACTGCGGTCGCGGTTGCAGCCCCAAGCCCCCAGCGAGACAGGTCTTGTCCAATCCTTCTGCCGCGGTCTCCATGCGCCCGAACGCCGATCCCACGGATCCGGCGGTGACACGCTTTCTCGACGCGGTTTGGATGGAGCGGGGTCTGTCGCCGAACACGCTCGCCGCTTACCGCGCCGACCTCACGGCCCTCGCACGCTGGCTCACCGAGCGCAACGTGCCGATCATGCGCACCTCGCGCGCCGACCTGCAGGAGTTCATCGCGTGGCGCGTGAGCGCCGGCGCGCGGCCGCGCTCGACCGCCCGGCAACTGTCCAGCTTCCGCCGCTTCTTCCGTTATTTCATGCGCGAGGGCGTGATCCGCGAGGACCCCACCGCGCAGATCGCGATGCCGAAGATCGGCCGCTCGCTGCCGCGCTCGCTCACCGAGGAGGAGGTCGAGTCGCTCCTGTCGGCCCCGGTGGTGAGCGACCCGCTCGGCAGCCGCGACCGCACCATGCTGGAAGTGCTGTACGCGACCGGGCTGCGGGTGTCGGAGCTCGTGAACCTGCGCCAGGGTCAGCTCAATATCAACCAGGGCGTCATCCGCATCCTCGGCAAGGGCGATCGCGAGCGGCTCATTCCGCTCGGTGAAGAGGCGATGCGGGCGCTCAAGGAATTCGGCCGGGGTGCGCGCGGGGAGATCCTGCTCGAGCGCCAGACCGACTACCTCTTCCCCACGCGCCGTGGCGATCGCATGACGCGCCAGGCCTTCTGGCACATCATCAAGCGCTACGCGCGCAAGGCCGGGATCGCCAAGGAGCTCTCCCCGCACACGCTGCGCCACGCCTTTGCGACCCACCTCCTGAATCACGGCGCCGACCTGCGCGTGGTGCAGATGCTCCTCGGCCACAGTGACCTGTCGACCACTCAGATCTACACGCACGTGGCGCGCGAGCGTCTGAAAGAGCTGCACGCCCAGCACCACCCGCGCGGCTGAAGCTCCGCGCAGCGCGCTGGCGGCGGCTCGCCGGTGTTACACTCATCTGCTCCGCAGGACTAAGCCGGCGAACCTTCGCGCACCGGCCGGGTCGAACCTGAGACGAAGCAGCGGAGCGACGGGAATTCCCATGAAATCGAAGAGCCTGGTTGGTTCGCTGGCGCTCGCCGCGCTCGTGGCCTGGAATGCGCGGCCGGCTGAGCAGCCCATGACGCCGCCCAAGCCGGACGCGCTGACCGAGGTGGCGAGCCACATCCCCGGAGCACGTCCCGATCAGCTGCGCCTTTCGCCCATCCAGGGGATCTACGAATTCACCCGGGGCGCCGAGATCGCCTACGTGACCTCGGACGGCAAGTACGCCATCGCCGGAGATCTGTACGATCTCACCGCCAACGACGATCTCACGGAGACGCACCGGCGCGAGGTGCGCCAGCATCTGATCGCCGCCGTTCCCGAGACCGACATGGTGATCTTCGGGCCGAAGGATCCCAAGTACACGGTGACGGTGTTTACCGACGTCGACTGCGGCTACTGCCGCAAGCTCCACAGCGAGATCGCCGAGTACAACCGCCTGGGCGTGCGGGTGCGCTATCTCATGTACCCCCGCACCGGACCCGATACCTCGTCCTGGACCAAGGCCGAGCAGGTGGTGTGCTCGCCCGACCGCAACGATGCCCTGACCCGCGCCAAGCTCGGGCAGGAGCTCTCCGCCAGGCCCTGCGCCAACAATCCGGTGGCACGCACCTATGCTCTCGGGCGCGACTTCGCGCTCGACGGAACACCCGCCATCGTCATGGCGAACGGCGAGCTGCTGCCGGGCTATGTCCCGCCGGACGTGCTGGTGAAGCACCTCAAGGACGTTACCGGCAAGGACGTTACCGGCAAGTAGCCGCGAGCGCACGTCGCGGCCCGGGAGCCAAGCGCTCGCTCCGCGCGCGCGACTTCAGCGCTCGAGGAGATCCAGCTTGCCCGGCTTGCCTTCCCACTCCTTGGCATCGGGCGGCGGGTCCTTCTTCTCGGTAATCACCGGCCAGAGCTTGGCGAGCTCGGCGTTCAGCGGCTTGAAGTGCTCTTGGCCCGCCGGCAGCTCCTCCTCGGAGAAGATCGCCTCGACCGGGCACTCGGGCTCGCACAGCGTGCAGTCGATGCACTCCTCCGGATCGATGGTGAGGAAGTTCGGTCCCTCGTGGAAACAGTCGACCGGGCAGACCTCCACGCAATCCATGTACTTGCACTTGATGCAGTTTTCGGTGACGACAAAAGTCATTCGCAATCCTCGACGGGGATAGGCCGGCTCGGGCGAAGGCTCGAGATCCGCGCCGGCAGCCCGTGATTCTGCCACGGCCGCGCGCCCCGGGGTGAATCTGCCCTCCTCAGGAAGGGCGGCGCAGCCGGCGGTCGATGGTCGTGAAGTGGTGCGGCTCGCCGCCCCCGGCCCGGTCCTCGAGGTAGCGGCGCAGCGTGAAGTCGGTGCTCGGGAAGGCAATCTCGTCCCAGGGAATCTCTCCCGGCTCGACCAGCCTCACCTCGAGGCTTTCGGCTCCGACGCCGTAGCGGGCCGCCGCCAGCGTGGCGCGGAAGAAAACGTGCACCTGATGGGCGTGCAGCACGTGGACCACGCAGAGGAGCGACCCGATCGTGACTTCGGCGAGCGCCTCTTCGCGCGATTCACGCGCGGCGGCCTGCTGCAGCGTCTCATCGTTCTCCATGAAGCCCGCCGGAACCGTCCAGTAGCCGCGCCGCGGCTCGATGGCGCGGCGGCACAGCAGAATCCTTCCGTCGTGCTCGGGCACGCAGCCGACCACCAGGCGCGGGTTCTGATAGTGGATCGTGCCGCACGCCTCGCAGACGTAACGCGGCAGATGGTCTCCCGGCGGAACGCGCAGCCGCACCGGAGCGCCGCACTCGTCGCAGAATTTCATGCTCGGCTGCGAGGATACGGGTGCTGTCGCGGCTTGTCGACGCTCCGCGGGAGGCGCAACGCGCGAGCCTCAGCGCAGCAGCCCGAACACCGCCACGCCGGTTTGCGCTCCGACGAACACCTTGCCGTCGGCGATCATGGGCGTGATGAACTTGTTGCCGGCTCCGAAGTGGTCGCGGCCGTTGGCGGCCTGCGAGCTGTTGTAGAGCTCGTGCGCGAGATTGCCGGCCTCGAAGGCGTGCAGCACGGCGGGGCTCGCGTTCTCGTGGGCCCACACGATGCCGTTGGCGCCGCCGTTGGCGGAGACCGCGGGCGCGGTGCCGGGGTAGGGGAAGCTCGCCGAGCTCCGCGAGGAAGCGCTCCCCGGAAAGCGCGCCGCGGCGGCCGTGAATGCGAGGAGACTTCCGCCGCTCGGCCCGTAGTAGAGCGTGCCGTTGAACCAGGCGGGCGTCGACCAGATGCCCCCGCCGAGGACGCCCGTGAGCTCCTGCCAGACGTTGTTGCCGCCGGGGCTGAAGCGGCCCATCGAGTCGCGGTTGACGACGTAGAGGTTGCCGTCCTTGCCGGCACCGACCATGAGATGGCGCGCAGTGCCGGCTGAGTCGGTCAGGTCCGGCAGCAGCATGGCGCCGCCCGATCCGAGGTCGAGGTCGGCCGCCGACTCGCCCACTTCGTCGTACATCGTGAAGTAGTCCGCCACCGCGAGCGCGCCGCCCGAGGTGGCGAGCTTCAGGAACGAGTTGCCGTAGTCACCGCCGCTCGGAAAGCCGTTGCCGTCGAGAGCGGTCTCGAAGGCGCCGTTTCCCGTCAGGAGGTACACGTTTCCGGACGTATCGGCCGCGGGTCCTCCCCCGCTCATCCAGATCGCAGGCCCCGCGGAGGCGAAGCCGCTGCCGCTCGCGTTGGGCGCCACGTTGAGCACCGCGGTCTGTGCGAGGCTGGTCTGACTGTACGCAATGATCCAGCCGGTGTACGGGGCGCTATCGCAGTGCGAGGTCCAGCTGGTGTAGATCGTGCCCTGCGAGAGGAGCAGCGCGGCTCTCTCCTCGTACTGTCCGGGGTCGAAGGTGCGCGTGCCGCCGCCCGGCGCCGGATACACAGCCGTGATCTCCCGCGGCCCGCCGAAGAGCTCCGCGCCGGTGGCGACATCGAGTGCGTGCAATCGCTGGTGGTCGCCGCCGGCGTTCGACATGGCGACCGCGTAGAGCGCACCATGCGCTCCGGCGGCGCGGTCGATGACGGGCGTCGAGGTGATGCCGATCACGGGGACGACCTGGCCACAGCCGTGCGGTCCGCTCGGCGTCTCACCGGAGCCGAGCAGGGACGCGCGCCACAGGGTCGATCCGCTGTCCGCATCGAAGGCGTAGACGGAGTCGTTCTCCGTCGCCACGAACACTACGTTGTGCGTCGCGCCCTGCACGGTCAGCCCCGAGAGGTACAGCGGCTGCGCGTCCACCTTGCCGTCGGTGGCGAGGAAGCGCAGCAGCCCGAAGCCCGCCGCGCTCACATTGGCGGGCGTGAGCACCGTCTCCGTCAGGTTCTGACCGGTGCGCGCGAGGTCGTTCTTATAGGTCACGACGTCCGTGGGCTGGGCGGGCGAGGGCGTCGGGCCCGGCGGGACGGGAGGCGGGGGGTTGGGCTGCGAGGACAGGCCCCCACCGCCGCCACCGCACGCGCCAAGGCCTGCGATGAGCGAGGTCACGAGCGTAGCGGCGAAACAAAAGCGCACCGAAACCTCTCACCCGCGGGAAGCGGCGCTGACGATGGCACGGCGCGCGGCGCCTGGCACGGCGTCGGCGCGCGGCGACAGAAGCCTATGGACAGAATCTGGTTCGACGGGCATCGAGCGACGCAGTAAGTAAAAGTCCTAACGCTCGCCGAGCGCGCAGTGTCGGCTGCCGCACAGAAGCGCTCGCCGAATCGGCGCAACCTGCCGACGCGCTCTCTTGAGGCGCGGCGGTTTCGAGGATTGGGGAATGGACGTAGTAACGCTCCTGATGGTGGCCGTGCTGGTCGGCTGGCTGGCAACGTTGATCCTCCAGGGAAAGAACGACGACGTCTACGTCTGCGATTTCAGCATCGCGGTCACGGGTGCCGCGCTTGCGGGCGGCCTGATCGCGCCTTCACTCGGCATCTCGCCGACCGGTCAGTACGGCCTCACCCTCGCGGGGACTTTCGCTTCCTGGGCGGGCGCCACGGCGCTGCTCGCGGCGGCCAACCTGCTGCGCTACGGGAGATTGCGCGGGGATCGCCGCCGCTCGACGCGCAAGGGTGCGACGGCGCGGCCGCTCGCCCATCCCGGCAAAGACTAGCTCCCGCACTCGCGTTTTGAAGGCCCTCGCACTGATGGCCGCGCTGCTCGGCGGCTGCGCAGGGATTCCCGACCGTCTGGACGCTTTCGCCGACGCCGGCCGGGAATTCGCTGTCGTCCACCCGGCGCTGACGGGGGCGGCCCTCATCGCCGCCCGGGCTGCGCTGCGCAAGCCGCAGCATCTGCGCGTGATGTGCAACCCCCACTGCCGGCTCGGAGGCAATCCCCCGCCGCGCGCCGGGGTCTCCGCCGCGTTTCCCCCTCGCTGACGTCCAGCCGGGGGCGCAACCAGCACCTGGTGCCCGAGGTCGGAGTCGAACCGACACGCTTTTAAAGGCGGCGGATTTTCGTACCACTTCGGCTTTCGCCGCCCCGGGCAGACAGCCGCCCGCGTTCGTGGTCTGGAGCACGCCTTCACCTTAGCCGGAGTAGGCCGTAGGTGCCCGCCGTCTGCTCTCTACACCTTCCCTTCGCCTTGGCGAGGGCTTGGCTCGGCGTCAGCTCGGGGCGCTAACCGCCCCAGGGCCTTCACCGAGTTTGACGGGCTTCACCTCGGGGATTTCTCCGCGAGGGCTCAAGTTTCGCTCTGAGTCCGCTGCGTCTACCAATTCCGCCACTCGGGCATCGAGTGCGTCGCTCGAAGTATAGCGATCCGGGCCGGCAGCCGGGGGGCCTGCGACCTTTTGGCGCGCCCGAGCATCTAACAGTCCCGTGACCCGACTTTCGGAAATCACCGTCCCGGAGGCGTTGCTGGCACGGGCGCGCGCCGGGGACGAGGCGGCGCGCGGGGCGATCTACGCCGCCCTCGCGCCCGCGACCTTTGCGCTCATCCGGCGCCTCGTCGGGCAACGCGCCGTGTCGGAGGACCTGTTCCAGGACACGATGATGAGCTTCTACGAGCGCCTGGCGCAGTTTCGTCACGAGGCCCCGATCGGCGCCTGGCTGCGCCAGATCGCGATCTCCCGCTGCCTGATGTACCTGCGCTCGCCGTGGCGGCGGCTGTGTCTGTCGCTGGATGCCGCCGACTTCGGGGTGGGGAGCGCGCCGGCGCTGATGACACCCGCCCGGCGCGAGGAATGCTGCGACGTCGAGCGCGCGCTGGCGGCGCTCACACCCACGGCGCGCGCGGTCGTGTGGATGTACGAAGTGGAGGGCTATTCGCACCAGGAGATCGCGAGCGCCTTCGGCCGCACGGTGAGTTTTTCCAAATCGCAGCTGTCACGCGCGCACCGGCGGCTGCGCGCCTGGTTCGAGCCGCAGGGAAGTCGACCGTCATGCAACCTGATCTAGAGCCGCAGCACGCTCTCGGCCGCCGCCTGCGCGGGCTGTCGGACGCGGCGGCCCCCCCGTACGACTGGCGGGAGTTTCAGCGCCGCTGCGACGAGCGCGCCCGGACGCGGCACGGACTCGCGGGCGGGCGCGTGGCGGCGGCGGCGGCCGGCGTGGTGGCGCTCGGCGTCCTCGCCGTCTGGATTCGCCTGGGCGGCGGGCCGACTCGGCCCGCGCCGACGCAAGCCATGCCGCTACGAGGGGCGCCCTCCGAGTCCCTCGCCGTGGACACGGCGCCGGCGCGCGCCGCCGCGGAACGCTGGCTCGAGAGCCTGCCCAGCGAGCCGGCGGTGGTGCGAGTCGGTACGCATGCCGCGGTGACGGGACTCGAGGATCGCATCGCGCAGCTCGATGACCTGCTGAGCGAGGAGCGTCTCGGCCAGGCACCGCTTGCGCGACTGGTCGCGCTGCAGCAGGAGCGCACGCGCCTCGTCGGCACGCTGGCGCAGGTGCGTTACGCGGAAGAGCTCGCCGATGAGTGGCGCTGAAGTGAAGTCACAGTGAAAGAACGAGGAGCGAACGTGTTGCACCGTCATCTGATGACCCTCCAAACCGCCGTGCTGCTCGCCGCCGTGCCCCTGATCGGTGCCTGCTCGCCCTCGAGGGCCGCAACCGAGCCGCCGCCGCCTGCGCTGCCGTCCGTCCGTCCGGGGAGCGATGTCGATCTCGACGCGCAGCTCGAGGCGGCCCGCAAGAGACTCGACGAGGCCGCTCACGAGGTGGCGCGGCTCTCCACGCAAATGAGCGGAGCGCTCATCGAACAGGTCATGCCCGATGTCGGGCCGGGCCGCGCCATCATCGGGGTGCAGCTCGAGCCGGCTCCGGCGGGCACCGGTGCGCGCGTGCGCGCCGTGAGCCCGGGAGGACCGGCGGCCGAGGCCGGCATCCGCGCGGGCGATGTGATCGTGGCGGTGAACGGAACCGAGCTCAGGGAGGATGAGCCCTCGCGCCAGGTGGTCCGCATCCTGCGCGATGTCGAGCCGGACGCCAAGGTGACGGTGCGCGTGCTGCGCGACGGCAAGACGCGGGAGCTCACGGTCACGACGCGCCCGGGACCGGGTCCCATGGCGATGGTGCGGCGGCTCCCCGACGTCACCTTCGGGCCCTTTCCCGACATGGAGGGGTGGATGATCCACGGTCCGCTGACGGACATGGAGCTCGCGACGCTCACTCCGCACCTCGGCAGCTACTTCGGCAGCGACAAGGGCGTGTTGGTGCTGCGCGCGCCCGCCGACGGGGCCTTGAGGCTCGAGGACGGCGACGTGATTCTCGCCATCGACGGACGAGCGCCCACCAGCGGCTCTCATGCGACGCGCATCCTCGCTTCCTATCAGCCCGGCGAGAAGCTGACGCTGCGCGTCCTCCGCCAGCACAAGACGCTGGAGCTCGAAGCCACGGTCCCCGAGCACGGCGGGCACGACAAATTCTTCCGTCGCGGCGGCGTGTTCCACGAGCGCATCGAGCCGCCACCGGGCCCGGTGGTGATCATGGGCCACGAGGAGCTCTGAGAGCGCGAGCCGCGGCAGGTGGGCGAGCGGGTGCCCCCGCGCACGCCTGCCGTGGGCAGCCGGGCTCACCTCGTGGCAGCGTGTAACATGCGCGCGTGCGACGGAAGGACTTTTCCTACGAGCTGCCGGAGGAGTTGATCGCCCAGGCGCCGCTCCCCGAGCGCTCGGCGAGCCGCATGCTGGTGCTCGACGGAGGAAGCGGCGCGCTCACGGACAGCGCGGTGCGCGAGCTCCCCCGGTTCCTCGAGCCCGGGGACCTGCTCGTGTTCAACGACACCCGCGTGGTCGCCGCGCGGCTCGCGGGCGTCAAGGCCTCCGGCGGTCGCGTGGAGATTCTGCTCGAGCGAGCCCTCGCGGGGCCCGAGGCGCTCGCGCAGCTCTCGGCCAGCAAGCCGATCCGCGCCGGGCTCGAGGTGCGCACCGCGGGCGGTACCGTGCGGGTGCTGGCGCGGGAGGATGAGCTGTGGCGCATCGCGCTTCCGGCTCCGGCGCTGGAATTCTTCGAGCGCTTCGGCGCGGTGCCGCTGCCGCCGTACATTCGCCGCGCGCCCGATGCTCTCGACCGCGAGCGCTACCAGAGCCTCTTTGCGCGCGAGCCCGGCGCGGTCGCCGCTCCCACGGCGAGTCTGCACTTCGACGAGCCGCTGCTCGAGGCGCTCCGCGAGCGCGGCGTCCACTGCGCCTGGATCACGTTGCACGTGGGGGCCGGCACCTTCCAGCCGCTGCGCACCGACGACATCGCTTCCCATACCATGCACGCCGAGCGCGCCTCGGTGAGTGCCGCGACCGTTGATGCGATCGCGCGCACGCGCGCGGCCGGCGGCCGAGTGGTCGCGGTGGGCACCACGGTAATGCGCGCGCTCGAGTCCGCGGCGCTTCCCGCCGGGAGCGAGCTGGCGCCCGGGAAACATCGCACGGAATCAGCGCTGGCGCCGGGGAAACATCGCACGGAATCACCGCTAGCGCCGGGGAAACATCGCACGGAATCAGCGCTGGCGCCGTGGACCGGGGACACGCGCCTCTACATCACGCCGGGCTTTCACTTTCGGGTGAGCGATGTGCTGCTGACCAACTTCCATCTGCCCGAATCGACGCTGCTGATCCTGGTGTGCGCCTTCGCCGGCCGCCACCGCACTCTCGCCGCCTACGAGCATGCGGTGCGCGCGCGTTATCGCTTCTTCAGCTACGGGGACGCCATGCTCATCACGCGGGGGAGCGCTTGAGGCCCCGCTTCACCGTCGGGGCGAGCGATGGCGCCGCGCGGGCGGGCACGCTCGTGACCGCCCACGGCGTGGTCGAGACCCCGGCGTTCATGCCGGTCGGCACCTACGGCACGGTCAAGGCGATGACCCCCGAGGAGCTCGAACACTTGGGCGCCCAGATCATTCTCGGCAACACCTTCCACCTCATGCTGCGACCGGGCGCGGCCATCGTCGCCGCACACGGGGGACTGCACCGTTTCATGCACTGGGAGCATCCGATCCTCACCGACTCGGGCGGCTTCCAGGTCTATAGCCTGAAAAGCCTGCGGCGCATCGGCGAGGAGGGGGTGCTCTTCCGCTCACCGGTCGACGGCCGCGAGGTGCGGCTCACGCCCGAGGACTCGATGGAGGTGCAGCTCGCGCTGCGCTCGGACATCGCCATGGCGCTCGATGACTGCACCGCACATCCGGCCACCGAGAGCGAGGCGCGCGAATCGATGGAACGCTCGATGCGCTGGGCGGCGCGCAGCCACGCCCGCTACTGCCGCGAGGAGCCGCCCGGGGGTCTGTTCGGAATCGTACAGGGGGGCATGCATCGGCCGCTGCGTCTCGCTTCGCTCGAGACGCTGCTGCGCCTCGACTGGGCGGGACTCGCGATCGGGGGACTCGCGGTCGGCGAGTCCGAGGAGGAGCGCCTCGGAGTCCTCGAGGCGCTCGTTCCCCACATGCCCGCCGGGCAGCCGCGCTATCTCATGGGCGTCGGGCGGCCGGAGGACATCGTGGCCGCCGTGGTGCGGGGTGTCGACCTGTTCGACTGCGTCATGCCGACCCGCCACGCCCGCAACGGGCACCTCTTCACCTCGAGCGGGGTGCTCAATATCCGCAACAGCGCCCATCAGGACGATCTGACTCCCATCGACGCCGCCTGCGACTGTTACACCTGCCGCAACTACACTCGCGCCTACCTGCGCCACCTCGACCGCTGCAACGAGATCCTGGGCTCGCGCCTCAACACCATCCACAACCTCCACTTCTACATCGGCCTGATGCGCTCGCTCCGCGCGGCCATCGCCGCGGGCGAGCTCGCCGCCTGGGCGAAAGGGTTCCTCGCGGCCCGCCGCCAACCCGCGCGAGGCTTCTAACCAATTGATGTTAAAAGCGCCAATGACGCGTGGCATAATGCCGCCCTTTTTCACCGCCGGGGACCCAAGTCCATGAATGCCCTGATCTCTGACGCCTGGGCGCAGTCGGCCCCGGCCGCCCCCGGCGGCCAGTTGCAGTTCGTGCTGTTGATGGTGGCGTTCGTCGCCCTGTTCTATTTCATGCTGATCCGTCCGCAGCAGAAGCGCGCCCGCGAGCATCAGGCGCTGGTGTCGAAGCTCACCTCCGGGGACGAAGTGGTCACGAGCGGCGGCCTCCTCGGCCGGGTCACCGATGTCGGCGACACCTTCGTCACGCTCGAGGTGGCCGACGGGGTGCGCGTCAAGGTTCAAAAGGTCCAGGTCACTCAGCTCATGCCCAAGGGCACGCTGAAGAGCGCTTAAAACCATGCTCGAATACGCCCGCTGGAAATACATCCTGGTCGCGGTGGTGCTGCTGCTCGCGCTGCTGTTCGCTTTGCCGAACGTGTTTGGCGAGGATCCGGCGCTGCAAGTGGAGCGCAAGGACCACAGTCCGGTGACCCAGGACGCCGCGCGGGCGGTGGAGAGCTTTCTCGGGGAGCGCCGCGTCCACTTCGCGCGCAGCTACATCGACGGCGGGCGGCTCATGGTGCGCTTCGGCGGGGTGGCCGATCAGCTCGCGGCCCGCGATGCCGTCAACGAGCGATTCGCCGACACCTACCGCACCGCGCTGTCCTTTGCGCCGCGCACCCCGGAGCTGCTGCGCGCGCTCGGACTGCGGCCCATGCCGCTCGGGCTCGACCTGCGCGGCGGGCTCTACCTGCTCTATCAGGTCGACGTGAACGCCGCGGTGGCCCAGGCGATCGAGGGCTACGCGCAGGATGCGCGCCGTGCGCTCGCCGCCGCCAACATTCCGGTGAAGGACGCGAGCGCGGTCGCGGTGGGGAGCGACAAGGCGAACGCGGTGCGCGTGGTGCTGCCGCCGGAGGCGGACGGCAATGCGGCGCGCACAGCGCTCAATCAGCCGCTGACGGGACTCGCGATCACCACCGAGAGCCTGCCGAGCGGCTCGGCCATGACCGCCGTCATGACCCCGGCGCAGATCCGCGAGCGCCAGGACTACGCCATCCAGCAGAACATCACGACGCTGCGCAACCGCGTGAACGAGCTCGGGGTCTCCGAGCCCATCGTGCAGCGCCAGGGGATCGATCGCATCAACGTGCAGCTGCCGGGCGTGCAGAACTCGGCCGAGGTGAAGGACATCCTCGGACGGGTGGCGACGCTCGAGTTCCGCCTCGAGGACATGCAGAACAACGCCTTCGAGGCGATGCAGACCGGACGGGTGCCGCTCGGCTCCAAGCTCTACACCCACACGCGCCTGGGCCACCCGGTGCTGCTCAAGCGCGAGGTGATCGCCACCGGCGACCAGCTCACCAACGCCACCACCGGCCAGTCGCAGGAAGGGCCGGCGGTGAACGTGAGGCTGGACGCGCGCGCCGGCGAGAGCATGCTGAAGACCACGCGGGCGAACGTGAACAAGCGCATGGCGGTGGTGCTGATCGAGAAGCGCCGCGAGACGAGCGACGTCAACGGGCGCAAGGTAACCCGCGACGTGACCGACGAGGAGGTCATCAACGACGCCACCATCCGCGGCATCTTCAGCAACAACTTTCAGATCACCGGGCTCGCCGCCGGCGAGGCGCGCGAGCTGGCGCTGCTCTTACGCTCGGGCTCGCTCGCCATCCCGCTTTATCCGATCGAGGAGCGCGCGGTGGGGCCGAGCCTCGGCCGCGACAACATCGACAAGGGCGTGACGGCGCTCATCGTCGGCATGGCGGGCGTGTTCGTGTTCATGTGGATCTACTACAAGACCTTTGGTCTCGTGGCGGATGCGGTGCTGCTCTCGAACGTGGTGCTGCTGACGGCGCTCTTGTCGATGATGCGCGCCTCGCTGTCGCTTCCGGGGATCGCCGGCATCATCCTCACCGTCGGCATGGCGGTGGACGCGAACGTGCTGATCTACGAGCGCATCCGCGAGGAGCTGCGCAAGGGGGTCACGCCGCAGGCGGCGATCCGGGCCGGCTTCGAGAAGGCGTTCTCGGCGATTGCGGATTCCAACATCACCACGCTGATCGCGGGCGTGGTGCTGTGGGTGTTCGGCACGGGTCCCATCCGCGGCTTTGCCGTGGTGCTCACCCTCGGCATCGCGACCTCGATGTTCACCTCGCTGATGGGCAGTCGCGCGCTCCTCACTCTCATGTACGGCGGGCGGCGCAAGCTCGCCCGCCTGTCGATCTGAAGGGGCCGAGCACACCGCCCCCCGGCACAAACCGAAGCCTCGAGGACTCTCAGTGGAATTCTTCAGCCATCAGACCAGCTACCCGTTCATGGCCACGCGCAAGGTGTGGTACACGCTCTCCGCCGTGCTCATGGTGGTGTCGCTGGCGTCGTTCTTCACGCGCGGCCTCAACCTCACCATCGACTTCACCGGAGGCGTGAGCGCCGAGGCGCGCTTCCAGCACGCCGCCAACGTCGATGAGGTGCGCGAGCGCCTCAGCGCCGCGGGCTTTCGCGAGCCGCAGGTGCAGAACTTCGGCTCTTCCCGCGACATCGCCATCCGCTTGCCGCCGGACCCCAAGCTGACGGCGACCGAGCTCCGCTCGCGGCTCGAGGCGGTGCTGACCGGCATCGAGCCAACCGCGCAGGTGGTGCAGCTGGCTGTGGTCGGACCGCAGGTGGGGAGCGAGCTCAAGGTGAGCGCCATGTGGGCGCTGTTCTTCACGCTGCTGCTGATCTTCCTGTACATCGCCGTCCGCTTCCACACCTGGAGGCTGTCCCTCGGGGCCATCCTCGCCGTCATGCACGACCCGATCCTGGTGATCGGCTTCTTCTCGCTCACGCAGCTGCCCTTCGACCTGGCGGTGGTGGCGGCGATCCTCGCCGTCGTCGGCTACTCGCTGAACGACACGGTGGTGGTCTTCGACCGGATCCGCGAGCGTTTCGAGACCAACCGCCGCTCGCCACCCGACGTGGTGCTCGACCAGTCGATCAACCAGACTCTCTCGCGCACCATCATGACCAAGGTGGTCACCTCGATCGTCGTCGTGGCGCTGCTGTTCCTCGGCGGACCGGTGCTCAAGGGCTTCTCGGCGGCGCTGCTGATCGGGATCATCGCCGGCACCTACTCCTCGATCTACATCTCGAGCGCCATCGCGCTCGACTTCGGGCTGACCGCCGAGCACGTGTTCCCGACGGTGAAGAAGGCGGCGTTCGATCAGCTGCCGTAGCGGGCGAAGAGGGCGAAGAGGGCGGTGCCGGACCTCGCGCTGATCGCCGATCCGCGGAGCTGGGTGGCGTTCATCACGCTCGCGCTCCTCGAGATCGTCCTCGGCATCGACAACATCATCTTCCTCTCCATCCTGGTACAACGGCTGCCGGCGCGGCTACAGCACCGGGCGCGCCTTGGCGGGCTCGCGCTGGCGATGCTGACGCGCATCGTCCTGTTGTTCTCGATCGTGTGGCTCACGCGTCTGGTGCAACCCTGGCTGCAGCTCGCCGGCCGGAGCTTCTCGGGGCGGGATGTGGTGTTGCTGCTCGGCGGCCTGTTCCTGCTCGCCAAGAGCGTGCTCGAGATCCACCAGACGCTCGAGGCGCCGGTCCCGGATGCCGGCCGGGCGCGTCCGCGTGGCCAGCTGCTGGCGGTGATCGTGCAGATCGGGCTCATCGACATCGTGTTCTCGCTCGACTCGGTGTTCACGGCGGTGGGGCTGGTGAGGGAGCTGCCCGTCATGGTGGCCGCCATCGTGGTGGCGATCCTGGTGATGATGTGGGTGTCGGGGTCGATCAGCGCGTTCATCTCGCGCTACCCGACCATCAAGATGCTGGCGCTGGCGTTCCTGCTGTTGATCGGGGTCGCCCTCATCGCCGAAGGCCTGCACTTCGAGATTCCGAAGGGGTATCTCTACTTCGCGATGGCGTTCGCCGTGGCGGTGGAGATGATCAACGTGCGCCTGCGGCGCCGGCAGGACGACCGGCAACGCTGAAGTGCGCCGGTCAGCGGGTGCACGCTGCGCTAAGGCCGCGCCGCTCAGGCGGGACGTGCGCTCGGGGCGGCGCCGTTGGCGGCGGAGCGCAGGCAGCTGTGGTGGTAGCCGTAGAAGGCGTAGATGAGCACACCGACCGCCGTCCACACGATGAGCCGCCACCACGTGTCCGCGCCCAGTGAGAGCATCATCGCCCCGCAGACCAGCGCGCCGGCGATGCAGGTGAACCACGGCCACGGGGCGCGGAAGGGCCGCGGCAGCTCGGGGCGCGTCACGCGCAGCACCAGCACGCCCAGACACACGGTGACGAAGGCCGCCAGCGTGCCGATCGACACCAGGTGCCCGAGAATGCCCACCGGGAACACCCCGCCAATCAGCGCCGCAAAGACACCCGTGACGACCGTGCCGGTCGAAGGGGTGCGGAAGCGCGGATGAACGCGTCCAAACCATGAGGGCAACAGCCCGTCGCGCGCCATGGCGAAGAAAATCCGCGCCTGGGCGATGGTCATGACCAGCATGACCGAGGTCATGCCGGCGACGGCGCCGAGTTTCACCGGTATGCCGAGCCAGTGCAGTCCCGGGTACTTGTCGAGGGCGAGAGCCACCGGTGCGGCGACGTTCAGGTCCCTGTAGCTCACCATGCCGGTGAGCACGGTGGACACGATCACGTACAGGACGGTGCAGATCACGAGGCTCGCCAGGATGCCGATCGGCATGTCGCGCTGCGGATTCTTGCTCTCCTGGGCGGCGGTCGAGATGGCATCGAAGCCGATATAGGCGAAGAAGATGACGCCCGAGGCCGCCATGATGCCGCTCCAGCCGAAGGCGCCGAAGTGCCCCGCATTGGGCGGCACGAACGGGTGCCAGTTGGCGGTGTCGATGAAGCTCACGCCAAACAGGATGAACAATACGATCACCGTCACCTTGATGGTCACGATGACCGAATTGAAAACGGCCGATTGCTTGATGCCGATGTAGCAGATGGTGGCGATGACCGCGACGATCAGCATGGCCGGCAGGTTGATGATGGCCCCGGTGCGCACCCAGTGCAGCGCGTCCTCGCCCTTATCGAGCGGCGCGTTCGCGAGCGCGGGCGGGATGTGGATGTGCAGCTGCTCGAGCAGGCTCACCGCGTATCCCGACCAGCCGACCGAGACGGTGGCGACCGCAAACAGATACTCGAGCACCAGGTTCCAACCGATGAACCAGGCGATGCCCTCGCCGAGGGTGGCGTAGGAATAGGAGTAGGCGCTGCCGGACACCGGGATCATGGCGGCGAACTCCGCGTAGCACAGGCCCGCGAAGGTGCAGCCCAGACCCGCGACGATGAACGAGAGCGGCAGCGCGGGGCCTGCGTTGGTGGCTGCGGCGACGCCGGTGAGCACGAAAATTCCCGTGCCGATGATGCCGCCGATGCCGAGCAGCGTCAGTTGCGTGGCGGTGAGCGCGCGCCGCAGCTGGTTGCCGGAGGATTCCTGCTCGTGCAGCTCGGCGATGGACTTGGTCGCAAGTAGTTGTCGCGCCATGGAACCCCCGCGCTATTCGCGAGGACTCTACACAAGCGACCTGGGGAAAGCGAGCCGCCGCGCCGCGGCGCGGGCTTGGGTCCCCGTCAGCTCTCGCGCAGCTCGGCCGGCACGTGCGGCGCGAGCAACTCGATGAGTTCCGCGTACACCTTGGGAGTTCCCGCGACGACGTGCCCACCCTGGCGGTATTCCGCACCGGTGAGCGTTCCGATGCGCCCGCCGGCCTCCTGGATGAGGAGCGTCCCGGCGGCCGTGTCCCACGCCGCCAGCCCGATCTCCCAGAAGCCATCGACGCGACCGGCCGCGACATAGGCCAGATCGAGCGCCGCCGAGCCCGGGCGGCGCACGCCGGCCGCCTGCTGCGTGACGGCCTTCAGCATGCCGAGGTAGTCATCGAGGTAGCGCGTGTTGGCGCGGTAGGGGAAGCCGGTCGCGATGAGGGCGCCCTCGAGCGCGCGCGCCTTGCTGACGCGCATGCGGTGATTGTCGAGGTGCGCGCCCGCGCCGCGGCTGGCGGTGAACAGCTCCCCACGCATCGGGTCGTAGACCACCGCGTGCTCGAGCCGCCCGCGCACCTGGGCTGCGATCGAGACGGCAAACACCGGAAAGCCGTGCAGGAAGTTGGTCGTGCCGTCGAGCGGATCGATGATCCAGAGTGTATCGTGCTCGCCGGTCCGGCCGCTCTCCTCGGCGAGGAACGCGTGCTGCGGGTAGTGACGGCGGATGATGCCGATGATTTCCCGCTCGGCGGCGTGGTCGACCTCGGTGACGAAGTCGTTGCGCCCCTTGGAGGAGACGGCGAGCGACTCGAGGCGGTTCAAGCTCCGGACGATGACCTCGCCCGCGCGGCGCGCGGCCCGCACGGCGATGTTGAGAAGCGCTTGCACGGTCTTTAAGCTCGTGTCAGATCTTCGGAGCTAGCGTAACAGATGGATCAGGCCGACATTCGCATCGTGCTGGTGGCACCTTCGCATCCGGGCAACATCGGCGCGGCGGCGCGCGCCATGAAGAACATGGCGCTCGGTGAGCTGCTGCTGGTCGCGCCGAAGCAGTTCCCGCACGCGGAGGCGAGCGCGCGCGCCTCCGGCGCGGACGACGTGCTTCAGTCCGCGCGCGTCGTCGGCTCGCTCGCCGAGGCGCTCGCAGGCTGCGGCTTCGTCGCGGCCACCACCTCGCGCGATCGCGACCAGTACTTCCGCGTGGTCGACGTGCGCGAGGCGGCGGCGCGCATCGTGAGCGAGTCGCGCCGCGCCCCCGCGGCGGTGGTGTTCGGAGCCGAGCGCACCGGGCTCACCAACGAGGAGCTCGAGAGCGCGCACGCGCTGGTGCGCATCCCGGCCAGCGCCGCGTACCCCTCGCTCAATCTCGCCATGGCCGTGCAGCTGGTGGCGTACGAGCTGTTCCGCGCCGGCTCGTCCGAGGCGCTCGCGGTGGCGCCGGTCGGGCCGCCGTTGGCGGGCGCCGAGGAGATGGCGCGTCTCTATGCGCACTTCGCGCAGGTGCTCGAGGAGATCGAGTTTCGCGACCGCAGCCAGAGCGGCACGCACCTGATGGAGCGCATCCGGCGCTTCCTGCAGCGCGCCGAGCTCGATCAGAACGAGGTCAACATCCTGCGCGGGATTCTGACCGCGGTGCAGAGCCGCCGCCGCCACGCGGGGGAGGGGCGACCATGAGCACCGCAGCGCCCCGCTACCTCGACTACGCGGCCACGACGCCGGTCGATCCGGCCGTGGCGGCCGCCATGAGCGGCTGTCTCACCCTCGGTGGGGACTTCGCCAATCCCTCCTCGACGCACGCGCCGGGGATGCGCGCCGCCGCCCGCATCGAGGCGGCTCGCGCACAGGTCGCAGCGCTGATCGGGGCCGCGCCCGATGAGATCGTGTTCACCTCCGGCGCCACCGAGTCGGACAATCTCGCGCTCCTCGGCGTGGCACGCGCCAACGCCGACCGCGGGCGCCACGTGGTGAGCGCGCGCACCGAGCACAAGGCCGTGCTCGATCCCTGCAAGCGCCTCGAGAAGGAGGGCTTCAGCGTCACTTATCTCTCGCCCTCGCGCTCGGGAGCGATCGAGCCGGAGGCCTTCGCGGCGGCGCTCCGGCCGGACACGGTGCTGGCCTCGATCATGTACGTGAACAACGAGATCGGCGTGCTCCAGGACGTGGCCGCGCTCGGCGCGCTATGCCGCGAACGGGGAATTGCGTTCCACAGCGATTGCGCGCAGGCCGCGGGCAAGGTGCCGCTCGAAGTGCACGCACTCCCCGTCGATTTCGTGTCGGTGACCGCTCACAAGCTCTACGGCCCGAAGGGGGTCGGCGCGCTCTACGTGCGGCGCGGCGCGAAGGGCCTGCTGCAGCCGCTCCTCTACGGTGGAGGGCAGGAGCGCTCGCTCCGGCCGGGGACGCTCGCGACCCACCAGATCGTGGGCTTCGGCGTCGCCTGCGAGATCGCCGCGCGCGAGCTTCCTCGGGAAGCCCCCCGGCTCACGGCGCTGCGCGAGCGGCTATGGCAGTCGCTCTCGGAGCTCGGAGGGGTGCACCTGAACGGCGCCGGGGCGCCGCGCGTGCCGGGCATCCTCAATGTCTCCTTCGAGGCAGTGGAGGGGGAAAGCCTGGTGAGCGGCCTCACGGGGCTGGCCGTCTCGACCGGCGCCGCCTGCAATTCGGCCACGCCCGATCCCTCCTACGTGCTGCGCGCCCTCGGGCGCGACACCCAGCTCGCACAGAGCTCGCTCCGCTTCAGCCTCGGGCGCTTCAGCACCGAGTCCGACGTCGAGTTCGCCGCGGAGGCGGTGCGGGTCGAGGTGAGGCGGCTGCGCGCCCTGTCACCGGCCGGGGGGGCGGGCGGGCAGGACTTCAGCGCCTGGCAGGGGGGTGGCGGCGCGACCCTCGTGAGCGGCGAGGCCGGCGGGCCGGGTGAGGAGACCTGGGTGCGATTTCACCTGGCGGTGGGCGGTGACACTGTGAAGGAGGCCCGTTTTCAGGCGTTCGGCTGCCCCCATACTATCGACACGGCAACGTGGCTCTGTGGCGAGCTGCGCGGGCGTTCCCGCGCCGCGCTGATCCCGGGCACACCGGCGAGCTGGGCGGCGAAGCGGGGAGTGCCGGCCGAGAAACTCGGCCGGCTGCTCGTGGTCGAAGATGCTCTGCGTGCGTGCCTCCAGGCCTGGGCCCCGAGGCGCTAGAATACGAGGACCGATGGCGATCTCACTGACGGAATCCGCAGCCCTTCGGGTCAAGACTTTCCTGGCAGCCCGCGGGCACGGCGTCGGCCTGCGGCTCGGCGTCCGCAAGACCGGCTGCTCCGGCTTCGCGTACGTCGTCAACTACGCCGACGGCCCGCAGCCCGGCGATGCGGTGTTCGAGGACCGCGGCGTACGGGTCTTCGTCGATGGCGCGAGCCTCGCGCTCATCGACGGGACGATCGTGGACTTCGTGAAGCAGGGGCTGAACGAGGCCTTCCGCTTCCGCAACCCGAACGTCAAGGGTGAGTGCGGCTGCGGGGAGAGTTTTTCGGTCTGAAGTCCGCTCGAGGCTGCGCGGATCGATGCGCGTGCGCCTTCCGGCCGGGCGTCCGGTCCTCCAAAAACCCTTAACTTACCGGCACTTCCAGCGCTTCGGACATTGCCGCCCCGGAGCATCCCAAGGTACACTTCTCGGCTTGCCCGAACGCGGCGGCGCACTGCGCCGGCGCGAATACTTTCCCGCACCGCATCACCGGCTGAAGATAAGGTCAAAGCGAATGGCGCTCGAGCGCACCCTGTCCATCGTCAAGCCCGACGGCGTGAGGGCCAATCTCATCGGCGAGGTCTATCGCCGCTTCGAGCAGGCCGGCCTCTCGATCGTCGCCGCGCGGATGCTCCACCTGTCGCAGCGCGAAGCCGAGGGCTTCTACGCCGTGCACCGCGAGCGCCCGTTCTTCAAGGACCTGGTGCGCTTCATGACGTCGGGCCCGATCCTCGTGCAGGTGCTGGAGGGCGAGGGCGCGGTCGCGCGCAACCGCGACATCATGGGCGCGACCGATCCGAAGAAGGCGGCCCCCGGCACGATCCGCGCCGACCTCGCCGCCAGCATCGAGGAGAACATTGTGCACGGCTCGGATGCGCCCGAGACCGCCGCGCGCGAGATCGCCTACTTCTTCAGCGTCACGGAGCTGCACCCGCGCGTCTGAGGAGCGCACTCACCCCCATGCCCGCCGCCGCCATCACCGACCCCGCCGCCGCCGCCGAGCGCACGAACCTTCTCGGACTCGCGCGCCCGGACCTCGAGGCGTTCATCGAGCAGCTCGGCGGCAAGCCCTTCCGGGCGCGCCAGCTGATGAACTGGATCTACAAGCGCGGCGTCGACTCCTTCGCCGGCATGACCGATCTCGCGAAGCAGCTGCGCGCGCGGCTCGACGCGCTGGCCGAGGTGCGCGCACCGGAGATCCTCTCCGTGCGGCGCTCCGCGGACGGCACCCGCAAGTGGCTGCTCAGGGCGGACGCGAGTCAGGCCTTCGAGATGGTGTTCATTCCCGAGCCCGACCGCGGGACGCTCTGCATCTCCTCCCAGGTCGGCTGTGCGCTCGACTGCTCGTTCTGCGCCACCGCGCAGCAGGGCTTCAACCGCAACCTCTGCACCGCCGAGATCATCGGGCAGGTGTGGCTCGCCGAGCGCGAGCTCGCCCGCGAGGCGCGCGGCGCGCGTACCGCGCGGGCGGGAGCGGACCCGGGCGCGGACCCGGGCGCACGTCCCGAGGAGCGCCAGGTCACCAACGTGGTGCTGATGGGCATGGGCGAGCCGCTCGCCAACTTCCGTAACGTCGTGCCGGCGCTCTCGATCCTCCTCGATGATTTCGGCTTCGATCTGTCGCGGCGCCGCGTGACTCTCTCGACCTCGGGCCTGGTGCCGCAGATCTACCGCCTGGCCGAGGAGACGAACGTGGCGCTGGCCGTGTCGCTGCACGCGCCCGACGATGCGCTGCGCAACGAGCTCGTGCCGATCAACCGCAGGCACCCGATCGCGGAGCTCCTGGACGCCTGCTGGCACTACCTCGACGAACAAAACGGCCGCAGCGTCACGTTCGAGTACGTGATGCTGGATGGCGTGAACGACTCGCCCGCGCAGGCGCGCTCGCTCGCGCAGCGGCTCAAGGGCCATCCGGCCAAGGTGAACCTGATCCCGTTCAATCCCTTTCCCGGCACGCGCTACCGGCGCTCGCCCGCGCATCAGATCCAGCGCTTCCGCGACGAGCTCATCCGGCAGGGCGTGCTGGCGACCGTTCGGCGCCCGCGCGGCGACGACATCGATGCGGCCTGCGGACAGCTCGCCGGCCGCGTCATCGATCGCACCACGGTGCGTCTCGGAGCCAAGGTCATCGGCGTCGCAGTGCACTCATGAGCAACCCAACCACAAAGACTCTGCACGGCTCGCCCTGCCTCGCGCCCGGCGCGCTGGCGCTGCTGCTGCTCGCGGCATGCGTATCGAGCAACCCGCGGCACCCGAACAAGGTCCGCGATGCGGCCGCCTACAACGTGCAGCTGGGGATCGCCTACATGAATCAGGGCGAGCTCGCGATCGCGAAGGAAAAGCTCGACCGCGCGCTCGCCGAGAGTCCGGAGAGCGCCGACGTCCACAGCGCCCGCGCCATGCTGTTCCAGCGCATGGGCGACTCCCCGAAAGCCGATGCGGAATTCCGCACCGCGCTGCGGCTCGCCCCGCACGATCCGGAAGTGGTGAACAACTACGCGGTGTACCTGTGCCAGAACGGACGCATCAATGACGGCGTCCGGCACTTCGAGGAGGCGGCGCACAACGCGCTGTACCGCACGCCCGAGGCCGCCTACACCAACGCCGGGGTGTGCCTGCGCGCGGCCAAGCGCGACGAGGAGGCGCGCGCCGACTTCGGGCGCGCGTTGCAGATCCGGCCCAGCTTCGCCGAGGCGGCGTTCCAGCTGACGGACCTCGAATTCCAGCACGGCGAGCTCGCGCCGGCGCGCGCCGCGATCGAAGCCTTCGTCGGCCGCTACAACGCCACCGCCGACCTGCTGCTGCTCGCAGTGCGCGTCGCGCGCGCCCAAGGCGACAGGGCCGCCGCGCAACGCTATGCGCGGCGTCTGCAGCTGGACTTCCCCGGGTCCGACCAGGCGCGCGCCCTGGCCGAGCTCGATCGCAACCCCGGCTGACGCCCATGGCGACCGCGGTGAGCGGCGAGCAACGCTGCGGCGCGGGTGCGCGGCTGCGCGCCGGGCGCGAGAACGGCGGGCTCTCCGTGCCGCAGGCGGCGGAGCGGCTGCGCTTCGACGCGAGGATCGTCGAGGCGCTCGAAGCGGAGGACTACGCCGCTCTCGGCGCCGATGTGTACGTGCGCGGATACCTGCGGCGCTACGCCGAGCTCGTCGGCGACTCGCCCGAGGAGCTGCTCGGGCTCTATGCCCGCGACGGCCGGGTGACACGTCCCGACCTGACGCGTATCCCACACCGCGAGCCTCCGGATGGCGCGGCGTGGCTGGGGCGGCCGGCGCTGCTCGGCTTGGCGGGATTTGCGCTCATCGCACTGCTCGCGTGGATTCTGACGGTGCAGGGCGAGAAGCCGCAACCCCTCGCTGGCGCGGCTCCGGCGCCCGAGGCCAGGGCCGCCGCCACGGTTGCGGGCGGCACCGCCGATGGAGCGCCGGTCGCCACGCCGGGGACGCGCACGCAGCTCGCCCTGAAATTCTCGGCGCTCAGCTGGGCGGAGGTCTCCGACGCGAGCGGCAGGCTCCTGTTGCAGGGGCTGTACGCGGGGGGCGCGTCGCGCACGCTGAGCGGTGCGCCGCCGCTGCGCGTGACCGTGGGTAACACGCCCGCGGTGACGCTGCAGGCCAACGGTCAGCCGGTGCCGATCGAGGGCCTTGCCCGTCGTGACGGCACCGCGCACGTGCTGATCGATGCCGAGGGACACGCCTCACCGGCGCCGCGGCGGCTGGCGCACGGAGATTGAGGTGGGGGAGCCGATCCAGCCGATCAAGGGGATGAACGACGTGCTGCCGGAGGAGATCGGGACCTGGCAGTACTTCGAGGCCTGCACGCGGGAGCTCCTCGCCGCTTACGGCTACGAGGAGATTCGGGTCCCGATCGTCGAGCACACGGAGCTCTTCAAGCGCGCGATCGGCGAGCATACCGACGTCGTCGGCAAGGAGATGTACACCTTCACCGATCGCGGCGGCGAGAGCCTCACGCTCCGTCCCGAGGCCACGGCCGGCATCGTGCGCGCGCTCATCTCCAACGGTCTGCTGCGCGGCCAGCGCCACAAGCTCTGGTGCCTCGGGCCGATGTTCCGCCACGAGGCGCCGCAGGCCGGGCGCTACCGCCAGTTCTGGCAGGTGGACGTGGAGGCGGTCGGCTGGCCCGGGCCCGACGTCGACGCCGAGCTCATCGCGCTCGGCACACGGCTGTGGGAGCGGCTCGGGATCGCCTCGGGACTGCGGCTCGAGATCAACTCCCTCGGCACGCCGGAGAGCCGCCGCGCGTACCGCGAGCGGCTCGTCGAGTACCTGCGCGCGCACGAGGCGCGCCTCGACGCCGACAGCCGCCGGCGCCTCACCGTCAACCCGCTGCGGGTGCTCGACAGCAAGAACCCCCAGATGCAGGAGATCATCGCGGGCGCGCCGCTCCTCAGCGAGCACCTGGATCCCGAATCGAGCGCGCACTTCGACGCGCTGTGCGACCGGCTGCGCGCCGTGGGTGTGAGCTACGAGGTCAATCCGCGCCTGGTGCGCGGGCTCGATTACTACAACCGTACGGTGTTCGAGTGGATCATGCCGGTCGCCGGCGCGCAGAATGCCGTATGCTCCGGGGGCCGCTACGACGGCCTGATCGCGCAGCTCGGAGGCGAGTCGACGCCGGCGATCGGCTTTGCGATGGGGGTCGAGCGCCTCGTCGCCCGGGTGCTGGCCGTGCGGGGAGCGGTCCGCGCCGCACCGCCCGACGTGTACCTCGTGGTGAGCGGCGCGCGGGCCGAGGCGCAGGCCCTCGAGCTCATCGAGCGGCTGCGCAGCGAGCGGCCCCGGCTGCGCTTCGAGCTCAACCTGGGTGGCGGCAACTTCAAGGCGCAATTCCGCCGCGCGGACAAGAGCGGCGCGCCGCTGGCGCTGATCATCGGCGATGACGAGCTCGCGCGCGGCGTCGTGGCCATGAAACCTTTGCGCGCGGAGTCGGTCCAGAGCGAGTGCCCGATCGCCGCTCTCGCGGCGGGGGTGGACGCGGCGCTCGCCGCCGCGACGCGCGTCGACCGCGCGGCCGCGTCCTGATGTGGGGAGCAACCGTGGAAGATTACCTGTCCGAAAAAGAACAGTGGGAATGGCTCAAGACGCAGGTGCGCGAGAACGCGCCGGCGGTGGTGCTCGCGCTCCTCGTGGTCGCGGCGGGCGTGTTCGGCTGGCGCTGGTGGCAGGGGCGTCTCGATGCCGGGCGGCTCGAGGCGGGCGCCCGCTACACCCAGATCCTGCAGGCGCTCGACCGCGGTGATCGCACGCGCGCAATCACGCTCCTCGGCGAGCTGGAGCGCGACTTCGGGAAATCACCCTACGCCGACCAGGCCCGGCTGTTGGCGGCGCGCGTGTACGTCGACAATGGCGAGCTCGAGCGGGCGGCCGGCGAGCTCGCAAACGTCGCCGAGAGATCAAAAGACCGCGAGCTCGCGCTGGTGGCGCGGTTGCGCCTCGCGCGGGTGCAGATCGCGCAGGGCAAGCCCGACGGCGCCCTCGCGACGCTCGGCGGGGTCGAGCCCGGCGCATTCGCCGCGCGCTTCCACGAGGTGCGCGGGGATGCCGACTACGCCAAGGGCGACCGGGCCGCGGCTCTGAAGGAGTATCGCAGCGCGCAGGCGGGCGCCGCCGGGGACTCCCTCCTCGCGCTCAAGATCGCGGACCTGACGGCCGACACGGCGGCGCCGGCCCCCGCGCAGGCGGCGTCCACGACCGCGAAGTCCACGGCATCCGGAGCGGGCAGGTAGGCCTCATGCGATACCTGCAAACCCTGACGCTGGCCGGGACGCTGGCGGCGCTGCTCGCCGTCGCGGCCTGCTCCAAGGACAAGAGCATCGATCAGCCGGCGAAGCTGACCCCGCTCACCCCGAAGCTGCGGGTGCAGCGCATCTGGAGCGCCGGCGTCGACGACAAGAAAGCCGCGGTGTTGCGGCTCGGGCTCGGGCTGTCGGTCGCGGACAATCGCGTGTACGCGGCCGGTCACCGCGGTGACCTCGTGGCCTTCGATCTCGCCTCGGGCCGGGTGCTGTGGCGCGCGCACACGCGCGCGCCGCTCGCCGGCGGCACCGCGGCGAGCGCTGCTTTGGTATTAGTGGGCTCGAGCGATGGGCAGTTGTTCGCCTTCAAGGCCGCCAACGGCGCGATGCTCTGGAAGGTGCGCCTCAACGGCGAGCTGCTGGCGCCGGCGGCCATTTCCGAGCGGCTGATCGCCGTGCGAACCGTCGACGGCAAGCTCCATGCCCTGAGCCCCGCCGACGGCCACGAGCTGTGGTCCCAGGAGCAGCAGGTCCCGCGCCTGTCGCTGCGCGGCACGGCACGCCCGGTGATCGCCGGCGATCTGGTGCTGTGCGGCTTCGACAACGGCAAGGTGCTCGCGGCCAACATGACTGACGGCTCGGTGCAGTGGGAGGCGACCATCACGCCGCCGCACGGCCGCACCGAGCTCGAGCGTCTCGCCGACATCGATTCGGCCGTCGGCGTGTCCGGGCAGGACGTGTACGCCGTTGGCTTTCAGGGACGGGTCGCCATGCTGGCGCTCGACACTGGCCAGATCTGGTGGTCGCACGAGGCCTCGAGCTACCGCGGGCTCACCCTCGGCGAAGACATGCTCTACGTCGCGACCGCGGACGGCGAAGTGATCGCCCTCAAGGCGCGCACCGGAGCCGAGCTCTGGCGACAGAAGGCATTGCTGCATCGCGGGCTGTCGAAGCTCGCGACCATGGACGATGCGGTCGTCGTCGGCGACTTTCAGGGCTACGTGCACTGGCTCGACAAGTCGAGCGGTGCGCTCGCGGCGCGCGTCTCCACCGGCAAGACCCGCATCAGCACGGCGCCGGTCGTGGCGGGCAACACGGTCGTGGTCGTCAACGACCGGGGCCAGGTCAGCGCATTTCGCGTGACGCCGCTCGCTCGCGCGCCGGCGACGGACCGCAGGAAGGTGCCGGCGACGCCCGCTCCGACCCGCGAGGAAAGCCGGTAGACTCGAGCGGCCTGACCGCGTCCGGCCCCCTCTGCCATGCTGCCCGTGATCGCCCTCGTCGGCCGGCCGAACGTCGGCAAGTCGACGCTCTTCAACGTGCTCACCGGAACGCGCGACGCCATCGTGGCGGACGTGCCCGGACTCACGCGCGACCGGCAGTACGGCTTCGGCCGGGTGGGTCCGGTTCCCTGCGTCGTCATCGACACCGGCGGGCTCGTCGAGAACCCGAGCGGCATCGAGGCGCAGATGCGCGCCCAGACCGAGCGTGCGGTCGCCGAGGCCGATCGGCTGTTGCTGCTCGCCGACGCGCGCGCCGGGCTCTCGCCGCAGGATCAGTTCGTGGCGCGCGAGCTGCGCCGCTCCGGAAAGCCGGTCACGCTCGTCCTCAACAAGGCCGAGGGGCTCGACGCCGACATGGTGTCCGCGGACTTCCATGCGCTCGGACTCGGCCAGCCGTTCGCCATCTCCGCCAGCCACGGTCAGGGGTGCGAGGAGCTCATGGAGCACGTGCTCGCGGGCTTCGCGCCGCAGGAGGTGGCGGAGGCCGACACGGGCGCCATCCGCATCGCAGTCATCGGCCGACCGAACGTGGGCAAGTCCACGCTCGTCAATCGGCTGCTCGGGGAGGAGCGGGTGATCGCGAGCGAGGAGCCCGGCACCACGCGCGACAGCATCCTGGTGCCCTTCGAGCGCGATGGGCGGGCGTTCCTGCTGATCGACACCGCGGGGCTGCGGCGGCGCGCCCGGGTGGCGGATGCGGTCGAGCGCGTGAGCGTCGCGAAGACGCTCCAGGCCATCGACGAGGCGCACGTCGTGATCCTGGTGCTCGATGCGCACGACACCGTCGCCGAGCAGGACGCGAGCGTGCTGGGACTCGCGCTCGAGCGCGGCCGGGCGCTCGTCATCGCGGTCAACAAGTGGGACGGGATCCTCGCCGAGCAGCGCGCGGAGATCCAGCGTCAGCTCGCGCTCAAGCTCGACTTCGCCCCTTTCGCGCCGCTGCACTTCATCTCGGCGCGCCACGGGAGCGGCGTCGGCGAGCTCGTCGCATCAACCGTACGCGCCTACGAGGCCGCCATGCGCAGCATGCCCACCAAGGAGCTGACGCGCACACTCGAGCACGCGCTCGGCGTGCACCAGCCGCCGCTCGTGCGCGGCCGGCGCATCAAGCTGCGCTACGCGCACCAGGGTGGGCGCAACCCGCCGCGCATCGTGATCCACGGCAACCAGACCGCATCGGTTCCCGATGCCTACACGCGCTACCTCGCCAACGTGTTCCGCAAGACCTACGATCTCTTTGCGACGCCGGTGGTCATCGAGTACCGCACCGACGCCAATCCCTACGATCGCGAGCGCCGCGCGAAGCCACGCCCAGGCAGGCCGCGGCGGCGCGCGCGGGAAAAGCAGCGGCGCTGAGGTGGCGCGGCGCTGGGCTGTCAGCGACGCCCGGCGCAGGAGCGGGCCGGCGCGGCCTGCCGCGGCGGAATGACTCAAGAGCTGCCGAACACTCCGGGCAAGTTTCGGGCAACGCAACAACCGCGAGTGGCGCGGCCCTGAAGCTCCCGAACGGCCGCCGCTCCAGAGTAAGATATCTGTCAGAACAGGAGCTTGGGGGTACCGGGTATGCCGCCGCCAGCAACTCGATCCAACAGAAAGCAGCTGGCGGAGAGATCGTGCGGGCTGCTGGTGCTCCTCGGCGTCGCCACATCCGCTGCTGCGCCCGAGCTCGGCGACAGCGCTTCCTACCTCGCGATTCACGCGCCCACCGTGGCCCTGCGGCACCTCGAGATCATCGACGGCACAGGCGCCGCACCGCGCGCCGATCAGACCCTGGTCATCGTCGATGGCCGAATCGCCGCCTTCGGACCGGCCGCGAGCACGCCGATCCCGCGCGGCGCCCTGGTGCGAGACTACGCCGGCTACGCGGTGCTGCCCGGGCTCGTCGGCATGCACGATCACCTCTTCTACACGGCATCGCGCGAGCCGCAGCGCAATTCGCCGGGCGGAGTCGAGCCGGGCTTCATCGTCAACGAGATCCCGTATTCGGCTCCGCGGCTGTACCTCGCCGCCGGCGTCACCACTTTGCGCACGACCGGAAGCGTCGAGCCTTACACGGATCTCAAAGTACGCTCACGCATCGAGTCGGGCGCCATGCCGGGTCCGCACCTGGACCTGACGGCGCCGTATCTCGAAGGCCCCGGGACGCCGTTCGCCCAGATGCACGAGCTCGCCAGCCCCGAGGATGCGGGGAAATTCGTCGACTACTGGGCCGGGGCGGGCATGAGCTCCTTCAAGGCCTACATGAATATAACGGGCGCCGAGCTCGCCGCCGCCGCCGAGGCGGCACACCGACACGGACTGCGCATTACCGGACACCTGTGCTCGGTCAGCTGGCCGGAAGCCATCGCGGCCGGCATCGACGATCTCGAGCACGGGCCCGTTTACACCGACACCGAATTCGTCGCCGGCCGACAGCCCGATAAGTGCCCTGAGCAGCGCAAGGCGCTGGAGTCATGGGCCGGCAAGAAAGTGAGCGACCCCGAGATCGTGCAGCTCATTCGCTCGCTGGTGGATCACCATGTTGCAGTGACCTCCACGCTGCCCGTCTTCGAGCTCATCGTTCCCGATCGCCCGCCGGCGCAGCGCCGCGCCTTGAGCTCGATGTCGGATGCGGCGCGGGACAGCTACCTGACCTACCGTGCGCTCCTCGACTCGACCGATGCCGGGCCGGCGAAGTTATTTCGTCTGGAGATGGACTTCGAGCACGCCTTTGCGGCGGCCGGAGGGCTGCTGCTGGCGGGCCCGGACCCGACCGGCGCCGGGGGCGTGCTGCCGGGGTTCGGGGATCAGCGCGAGATCGAGTTGCTGGTGGAGGCGGGCTTCACGCCGCTCGAGGCCATCAGGATCGGCACGGAGAACGGCGCGCGGTTCCTCGGTCGCGAGCGGGAGATCGGCACCGTCGCCGAGGGCAAGCGCGCCGATCTCGTGCTCGTGCACGGCGATCCTGCCGCGCGGATCACAGACATTGAAAATGTCGAGGTCGTTTTCAAGGACGGCTTGGGGTTCGACCCGCAGCGACTCATCGCAGCCGTGCGCGGACAGGTGGGCATTCACTGACGAGCGAACGCGTCATCGAGGCGCCGGGGCCACAGCGCTCAGAAGCGCACGCCGATCCCGACATCTAGGAACAGCAACAGCTGCTGGGGGCGATACGGCGCGCTGTGCAGATCCGCTTCGGCCCAGAGCTGGAAAAACCGTGCCACTGTCCACGAGCGCAGCGCGGACACATGGGGTCCCCAGCGGTGCACGAACTCTCTGCCGCCGAGATCCTGGTGCGGATATCCCAAGTGGTACCCCTCTTCGTACCGTACGGCGCCTGCGCCCAGATCCACCGGCAGACCGGTGGTCTTGCGCGTTGTGACCACGTCGAACCCCTGGTAGTCGAAGTCGTCATCGCCGACATTCTCCGGGATGCCCCGCGGTCTCTCGAGACTGCCGTTCAGGCCTCGCAGCTCGACGTAATCCCCCGGTAGTGACACCGCGAGGAACTGTATCCGGTGCCAGTTCGGATCGCCGAAACCCGAGCCTCCGGTCACAAACGTACCGAGTCCTGCGCCTGCCCAGTATGAAACGTGTTGAGCATGAGCGGCCCCGCAAAAGCACAGAAGCGCAGCGACAAGCAGTCGGGTGCTGGCGCAGAGCATGCCTTCACACTGCGGCGACTGAAGAGCCCCATTATCCGCAAGGCAGCTCAGCCATGCACGCCGGCAGCGACATCACTTCGACCTTAGGGCGTAGCGTATAGCGCGTCGAACCCGGATCCTCGGCCGCGAGCGGGAGATCGGCACCGTCGCCGAGGGCAAGCGCGCCGATCTCGTGCTGGTGCACGGCGATCCCGCCGCGCGCATCGCGGACATCGAGAATGTCGAGGTCGTCTTCAAGGACGGCTTAGGGTTCGACCCGCAGCGCCTCGTCGCCGCCGTGCGCGGGCAGGTGGGCATTCGATGAGTCCGCTATTATGGGATTCGCCGGGCGGGGAGATGATCACCTGGCTTGGCGGTGAGGTTGATCGGACAGCCATATGAAGCAGGTGCGTTACGGAGTTGCGTTCATCGCCGCGATCAGCGCGTTCACCGTGGGCTGTGTGAGCACTCGTACCACCCAGGTTGACAGTCGCACGAGCGCCTGGCGGGGCAAGTCCGTGGCGCTCACCAACCGTCCCCCTGCGGGCTTCGCGCCCGTGACGGCCGGGAAGATGATGTTCGGTCTGATCGGGGCTGCGGCGATGGTTGAGGCGGGCAGGAAGCTGGTGGCCGAGAACTCGCTCGAGGACCCGGCGCCGATCGTTGGCCGCTCGTTACAGCAAGCGGCCATGGCTCACTACGGCACCGTTGACTCTGCGAACCCGCCCGCATCCATAGACGAGACCGACATACTCAAACTCGCCCAGGCGGCGCGAGGCGCCGACCTGCTGTTCGACGTCCAAGTGACGGGGTGGGGATTCGCGTACAGGCCGAGCCTCACGCATTATTTCGTGCTGCTCGGGGTCAAGCTCCGCGTGATCGATGTCCCCAACAAAGCCCTGATCGCCGAGGGCTTCTGTAGTCGCAATGACAAGGATGCGAAGGACCTTCCGACCTACGATCAGCTATTGGCCGAGCATGCGGCACTGTTGAAGTCGAAGCTGAAGGCGGACACCGACGCCTGTATCGAGGAATTCAAGCAGGTTCTAAACATTCCGGCGAGTGCGACCTGAGCGCGGTCTCGCGCCGCGGTCCCTGCCACCGGGGTGGAGACTCGACGCGGCGGGTGTCGCCAGTGCCGGTCCGCATCCGCCGGAGTGGGGCGTGACTCGCGGAAGGGGGGCATATGAAACTCACTGAATCGGTGGAATACACGCGATCGCTCTCGCGTGCGCGACTTAGAGTCGCCGCTGCGGGCGCGATGCTCTGTTGGGTTGGCTGGGCGGGCGTTGCCGGCGCGGATACAGTGACCGACTGGGACGCGAAGGCGGTAGCTGCCGCCTCGCCGGCCGCATTGGGAGAGCGCGAGTCAGCCATCGTCAACCTCGCCATGTTCGACGCCGTGAATTCCATCGAGCAGCGCTACCAGCCGTATCTCGTGAAACTGGCGCCGGCCTCACCGACCTCGGCCGAGGCCGCGGCGGCGAGTGCCGCGGCGACCGCGCTCGCGGGGCTCCATCCGGAGTCTGCGGCGAGCTTCAAGGCGGCGCTGTCGGAATACATCGCGCACCTCGACGCCGCGCCCGAGGCACTGGCGAACGGCGTGCGGCTCGGGGAGGCGGTCGCGCTCAAGATCCTCGAGGCGCGCACCAACGACGGCGCAAGCGCGGTCGATCCCTACCGCCCGAAAACGCGGCCCGGGCAATACGTGCCGACGCCGCCCGTGGTGGCATCGACCTGGCCGACTCTGCGCCCGTTCGTGCTGGCCTCGCCGTCGCAGTTTCGCCCTGGCCCGCCCACACCGCTCAAGAGCCGCGAATGGGCCGCGGACTACAACGAGATCAAGGAGCTCGGCGGCAAGACGACCAGCAAGCGCAGCGCGCAGCAGACCGAGACGGCGCGATTCTGGCTGATGGTGGGTCCGCAGGCTTATCACCCGCTGGCGCGGCAGCTGGTCCTCGATCGCCACCTGAATCTCCTCGACTGCGCCCGCTTCATGGCGTTGTTCGCCGTCGCCCTTACGGATTCCGCCATCGCGGTGTTCGACGCCAAGTACCACTATGAATTCTGGCGGCCGGTGACCGCGATCCGCAACGGCGATCTCGATGACAATCCGGACACCGAGCGTGATGCCACCTGGCAGCCGCTCGATGCCACGCCCATGCATCCGGAGTACCCCTGCGCACACTGCATCCTGAGCGGCGCCGCAGGCGTGCTGCTCGAGTCGGTCGCCGCAGGCCAGCCGCTGCCGGAGCTCTCGCTCACGAGCCCCACGGCACCGGGCGTGACCCACCACTGGTCGAACGTCGACGATTTCACGGCCGAGGTAGCGAATGCTCGGATCTGGGCGGGCTTTCACTACCGCAATTCGACGCGGGTCGGCACCGCGATGGGCCGCGAGGTCGCGCAATACGTCCTCGCGCACACCATGCAGCCTCTTGCCGCCACGGCTGCGCGCCGAGGGGCGCCGCAGTCATGAGGACACAGCGCGTTCTGCTCGTTCTCACCGTGCTCAACTGGCGCTCCTCGTGTGCTTTCTCGGTCAGATTCGCGCGGCGGGCGGGGCGGCGGAGGTCGCGCCCGTGCTCCGCGGTCGCGCCCTGCAGATCGTCGATGACGGCGGCCGGGTCCGCGCGAGTATCAGTGTGCTGCCGGCCGGCTCAGGCGGCGCCGAGACGGTATTGTTGCGTCTCATCACCGAGCGCGGCCGTCTGTCGGGCCTGGCGCTCGTGGGACCCACCGGCACAAAAGCCATTCAACTCGTTGTTTGCATAGATATTTCTTTGAGTATGCTCATCGCGCCGAGTTGTCGATTCTGAGCTTGATTCCAGTCGTCTTGAAGTATCATGGCACATCAAGATAGATCATGATGAGGTGCATTCCATGAGCGCTCTCCGAAAATTTTCCTCGCAAGCGGACCCTGAAGTGCTTGAGGGGCTGCAAGAGATTGCCACGCGCGAGGGGCGTCAGTTTCAAGCGGTGCTCGGGGATGCGATGCGTGAGTATCTGGCTCATAAGCGCAAGCAGGCCCCTCGACGAAACGTGCTTGAGGCTTTTCAGGAGAGCCTCAAGGAGCGCGACGAATTGTACCGGTCGCTGGCTAAATGACGGAGTACGTCACGACCGCGGACGCGCTCTTCTTCCACAAACAGCTGATCGAGCGTTACGGCGGCGCTCCCGGTCTACGCGACGCCGGCGCGCTCGAATCAGCCCTTCATCGGCCTCAAACCGGTTACTACGACACGCTCGTTCATGAGGCTGCCGCGCTCCTGGAAAGCCTCGTTCAAAACCATCCCTTTGTTGATGGCAACAAGCGAGTTGCGTTTGCTGTGGTCGACGTCTCTTTGCGAATCAACGGCTATTCGATCACCGCAGACTCGAAGGCGATTTACGACCATATGATCAAGCTCGTCGAGGCGCGCGCCTTCGATATGGAGCAGCTGGTGCCCTGGTTGCAGGAAATCGTCCGCCCGCGCGCCTGACCAAATAATTACGCTGCCTTACCTCCACTCAATAACCTCCTGAAGTCGTAACCTACTGTTAGACTGATGTTCCACGAACCAGCAACTCGAATGTCCGTCCGAATGTACGCCAACATGCTTGGCATGCAGGCATGCTGGAATGAGAATAGAGAAGTAGACGAGGACTCTTTCGACTCTATTATCTCACCTTGACGACAACCTTGCCTTTTGCACGGCCACCTTCGACGTACGCCATGGCCTCGTTGGTTGATTCGAACGGGAAGACCCGGTCCATCACGGAGCGGATGAGGCCAGCATCAATGAGGCGGGTGATCTCGCGCAGTTGACCTCCGTTCGCCTTCATAAAGAGGAAGGAGAAGCTGACCCCGCGGCTCTTTGCCTTTCGTCTGATGCCTGAGCTCAGAAGCCGCATGACGATTTTCACGAACCGAGGGGCCCCGCTTTCCTTGCCGAACTCGGGGTCTGGCGGACCGGAAATAGAGATGAGCTTCCCGCCACGCTTGAGCACTCGAAGAGATTTTTCGAGCGTCTTGCCATCCTGGCTGTTCAACACCACATCGTAGTCGCGCAAGACATCTTCGAAGTCCTGCGTCCTGTAGTCGATGACGACGTCTGCGCCCAGACTCTTCACGAGCGCGACATTGGTCGCGCTCGTCGTCGTAGCGACGGTTGCGCCCAGATGTTTGGCTAACTGGATGGCAAAAGTGCCTACGCCGCCTGAGCCAGCTTGAATGAACACTTTCTGCCCCTTCTGCAGGTTGGCCTTCTCGACCAGTGCCTGCCAAGCCGTCAAAGCCACCAGAGGGATAGAAGCGGCTTCTTCCATGGTAAGTCCCTTGGGCTTGAGCGCCAGGGAAGTCTCATTGACGGGTACGAATTCAGCGAACGTACCGATCCGAAAATCATCCGGCCGCGCATAGACCTCATCGCCCAGCTTGAACTGCCGCACCCGCGGGCCGACCTTCACTACCACCCCAGCGACGTCGT
>WNEP01000023.1_pt1 | contig 53556 bp, 46 predicted proteins | sample 5399961 | NCBI WGS metagenome assembly WNEP01 (sample SAMN13153329, study PRJNA577476) | soil metagenome | isolation source: 20 cm grassland meadow soil pre-rain plot 5 | place: USA:California | collected 2015-09-08 | reverse complement strand
TCACGGCGGGGCTCGATCTCAACGACAAGTTCGGCGCCATCGGGGCGACCGCCATGACCAAGGCCGCGGGACTCAGCATGATCCCGCAGGGTGGAACGCTCTATACCTTCGCGGTTCAGGAGTGAGGAGGACGAGGGCGCAAAGCAATAAACGAGCCTGAGCGAGGGCGTTGTCGAAGAGGCGGGCAGGGCGCGGGCGCGCCCGGCAGTGATAGCGGGCGCGCCCGCCAGAGAAACGCCCGGGACACCGAGGGGCCCAGACGGATGACAACGTGGAAGAGAGGTGGGCTGGCGCTGACCGCGGCGCTGGCCACGGGAGCGGTGGCGCTCACCGCGGTGCCACGCGAGGCGCAGGCTGCGCTGCTGCGGGTGTGCGACAGCCGCGGCGAAGGTTTCGAGAACAAGATCGCGCGCGTGCTCGCACGGGCGCTCGACACCGGCGTCGAGAACTATTACCGCCCGGGTGTCGAGCGCGGTCTCACGCGCACGACGCTCGATGCCGACCAGTGCGACCTGATGCTCGACATGCCCGCCGATGCGGACGACGTGCTCACCACCACGCCGCTGTACCGCTCGACTTACGTGCTCGCCTACCGCAGTGATCGGGGCCTTGCCATCAAGAGTCTCGACGATCCACGCCTCAAGACCCTGAGAGTCGGCGTTTACGAGACTTCGGCTATCCGCGAGGCGCTCGCCGAGCACGACGTCCGCAAGGTTCGCATTCACTACCTCAGCCACGACGCCGATCTGGTGCCGGCGGATCAGCCGAGCCATCAGGTCCAGCAGGTGATCGACGGCGAGCTCGACGTGGCGGCGGCCTGGGGCCCGCTGGCGGGCTACTACCGCACCATCAAGCAGGCACCGCTGGTGATCCAGCCCGTCAACCTGATGGATGACTACGTGCCGCTCGAGTTCGACATGGCCGTCGCGGTGCGACGCAACGATCGCGATCTGCAACGCCGCCTGGAGCAGGCCATACGGCAGGAGCGCGACGCGCTGCGCGCGATCCTGGATGAGTACGGCGTGCCGCTGGTGCGCTGCGACACCTGCATCATCAGCGGCGACCTGCCCGCGCATGGGCCGTACCGCAAACGCCCTCCGCAGGCTCCGGAGCGCGGCGGGACGTCGGTCAGCATCGCGCAGCTGAACGACTGGCTCGCGCATGGCGCGAGCATCGCCGTGGAGCTCAACAATGCGGTCCTGGCCGAGGACCGGACGCGCGTGCTTTACCTGCTCGAGAAGAAGCACGCGCAGGTCGGAGCGCTCGACCTGCAAGGCGAGGCGCCGCTGCATCATGCGCTGATGCAGAGGTCCGATTCCATGGTGGGGCTGTTGCTCGCGCACGGGGCCGACGTCAACCAGCGCGATCGCGACGGCTGGACGCCTCTCATGACGGCGGCGTACTACGACGATGCCGCCGACATCAAGGTGTTGGCCGCACGCGGCGCCGATCCCAATGCCGTGAGCGCGCAGAATCTCACGCCCCTCGGTATCGCCGTGCAGTACGGCAAGGACGCCGCCGCCGTGGCGCTCGTCGAGGCAGGCGCCGATACGGGACGTCCGATCGGCGAGGCCGCTTACACGCCTTTGATGCTCGCGAGCGCGAACGGCTCGCTACGCGTAGCCCACGCTCTGATCGAGAAGGGCGCCGACTTGAACGCCCGCAACAGCGGCGGCGTCACCGCGCTCATGATCGCGGCCGCCAAGGGTCACGCCGACGTAGTGGAGCTGCTGGTGCGTGCCGGCGCCGACGTCGAGGCGCAGACGGAACATGGCGATACCGCGCTGTCCATCGCGCGCGCCAGGGGCGACCAGAAGGTGATCAAGCTGCTCGATGAAGCGCCCCGCGGGCGTTCCGGCGCCTAGACGGGGCGCACAGTGCTGAGGTGTACGTTCATGATGTGCGTTGCCGGTCTGACGTCGAGCCTGCTCTCCGCCGGGCAGGTGAGTCCGCCAGTGCCGGCCGCGCCGAGCGCCCCGGCCCCCGCGGCCCCGGCTGCCCCCGCGAACGGCATGACCCCGATGCAGCGGGCGGATGCCACGCCCAAGGGCCAGCTCAAGAACGCCTATTCGGACGGGGATGCGGCGGTGGTGGAGTCGGGGAAGCAGTTCTACTTCAAATACGCCTGCAGCGGCTGTCACGGCGGCAACGGTGGCGGGGGCATGTGTCCGCCACTCACCAATGACGTCTGGGTCTACGGCGGCGACGACGATACCCTCTTCAGGCTGGTCGCCTACGGCACCGAAGCGCTGCAGGCCAAGGGCTACGGCCGCAAGGGCACGGAGAACGTGGTCGGCCCGATGCCCCCCATGGGGCTGATCGTGCAGACCGACGACGAAGTGTGGCGCATCCTCGCGTTTGTGCGCTCGAATTATCATGGAGCGCCGGAATGCAAGCTCGGCTGCGGGAGCGACTAGCCTGCCTTCGGGGAGCGGAGGAGCCTTAACATGATGCGTACGCGAGCTGCGTCCCACAGTGGTCCCGACCTGATCGCCAATCTGGTCCGCAGGCGCGGTGCGGAGCTGCCCATCTCCGACGTTGTCCGCAGCTCCTGGAGCCGGTGCCTCAACGCCTTTGCGCTCGACCCTCACGAGATCCGGCATCCCCACAGTGTCGAGCGGGCGGACCTGCAGGCGCGCCGCGAGCGCCTCGGAGTGCTGCTATCCATCGCGCGTATCGAGATGGAGGCCTTGGGGAAGCTCATGAAGCACTCCGAGTACAGCATCATGCTGACCGATCGCGACGGGGTGATCGTGAGCTACCTCGGTGACACGGGCTTTTCGGCTACGGCCCGGCGCAGCGGTTTCCGCGAAGGAGTGATGTGGGGCGAGCGCGAGATGGGTACCAACGGCATGGGGACCTGCCTGATCGCCGAGCGGCCCGTCATGATCCATCGCACCGACCACTTCCTGGCGCAGAACACGCAGCTGACCTGCTCGGCAGCGCCGATCTTCAACATGCGCGGGGAACTGCTGGCAGCGCTCGACATCTCCGGTGCCTCGACCAGTCCGCAGCCCCACACCCTGGCGTTGGTCGACATGGCGGCGCAGAACGTCGAAAACCGCACCTTGCTGAGCGCCTGCAAGGAATTCCACGTGGTGCGCTTTCACCGCTGTCCGGAATTCGTCAGCACGCCGGGCGAAGGCGTGCTGGCGTTCGACGATCAGGGCCTCGTCAAGGGCGCCAACCGCGCCGCGCTCAAATTGCTCGGGTATCGAGACCACGAGGCGGTGTGCGGGCAGCCGGTGGAGCGAGTCCTCGATACGAGCTTCGCGACGCTGATGCGCTTGACGGGACACAGCGGCTATCCGGCCGAGCCGCTCGGCTCGAGGCTGCCCCAGCGGCGCTGGTTTGCGAGCGTGCATACGCCGGCAGGGGCGTCGCGACCCGCGCAGGCCAGTGTCGGCCCCAGTGTGCGCCCGCAGGGCGAGGCGGGCGCTGCCGAGGCGCGCGGCTCCCTCGATTGCCTGGAGTCCGCGGATGCGACCATGCACTCCTGCGTGGAGATCCTGCGGCGGGTCGTCGATCGCGACATCTCGGTGCTGCTGCTCGGCGAAACCGGGACCGGCAAGGGCTATTGCGCGCGCGCCATCCATAACGCCAGTAACCGCGCCGACAAGCCCTTCGTGACGGTCAACTGCGCCGCCATTCCCGAGACCCTGATCGAGAGCGAGCTGTTCGGTCACAAGGGGGGCGCCTTCACCGGCGCCACCCGCGAGGGCGGCATGGGCCGCATTCTGCAGGCGAACGGCGGCACGCTGTTCCTGGACGAGATCGGCGACATGCCGATCGCACTGCAAACGCGGCTGCTGAACGTGATCGAGGATCGTGAGGTGATGCCGCTCGGCGGCAACAAGGTGGTGAGCGTGGATGTGCGTGTCATCAGCGCCACGCAGCATCATCCGCTCGACCTGATTGCACGGGGGCAGTTCCGCGAGGATCTGTACTACCGGCTCAATGGGATCACGGTGCGCCTGCCGCCATTGCGTCAGCGCACCGATGGCGCGGAGCTGATTCGCAAGTTGCTGCACGACGAGGCTCCCGGCACGCTGTTCGAGCTCGAACCAGCTTTGCTCGAGCGCTTGCTGGCTCACGGCTGGCCGGGCAATCTTCGTCAGCTGCGCAATGTCCTGCGTACCATGCTCGCGTTGCGCACCTCGGATCGACTGACGCTGGCCGACTTCAACGAGGAGTGGCTCGCCGGGAATGCCGCGCAGGGCGCACCCGGCGCCGCGGTGTCGCACCTCGAGCGCGACGGCGAGAGTGTGCTGAGCGATGCGGAACGCGATGCCCTGCGGCGCGTGCTCGAGATGTGCCAGTGGAACGTCAGCGAGGCCGCAGCCCGGCTACACATCAGCCGGCGCACGATTTACCGCAAGATTCATCGACACGGATTACTGCGCCACGCCCAGAGCCTCAGGGCGGGCACGGGGCAGTCCGAATGAGTTCCTCAGGGGAACTCGAGATGTCGCGTTCAAACCCAGAGGCGAGGCTAAGACTACCATGGCAATCAAGATTCACCCCCTGGTTGATCAGGGTGTAAAGCAAGGCGCGGCGGGCTTCGCCGGCGGAACACTCACCTGCAGGTGCACGCGCGATCCGGTCACGGTGCGCGTCGCGTCGAACGTGGCGTTCAACCACGTGTGCGGCTGCACCAAGTGCTGGAAGCCCGAAGGCGCGTTGTTCTCGCTGGTCGGCGTAGCCGGACGGGACAAGGTCAGCGTGACCGCGAACGACAAGAAGCTCAAGATCGTGGACGAGAAGGCCGCCATCCAGCGCTACGCCTGCACCGGGTGCGGTGTGCACATGTACGGGCGCATCGAGAACAAGGCTCATCCTTTCTTCGGCTTCGACTTCTTCCATGTCGAGCTGTCGAAGGAGAGCGGCTGGGAGGCCCCGGGCTTCGCCGCGTTCGTCTCCTCGATCATCGAGTCGGGATTCCCACCGGCTCGCATGGGTGAGGTCCGTGCACGGCTGAAGGAGCTGAAGCTGGAGCCCTACGACTGCCTGTCGCCGGCGCTCATGGATCTCATCGCGACCCATGCGGCCAAGGCGAAGGGCGTGCTCGCCGCGTAGCGCCGCAGCTGCGGGGAAAATAGCGCCCCGCGCGTGCGCGGGGCGACTGTGCTTCGGACTCCTGACCGCTTCCGAACGAGGAATAGCTTTCGCCATGAAAACACGTGCTGCAATTGCTCACGCCGCCGGCAAGCCACTGGAAATCGCGACCGTCGATCTCGACGGCCCCAAGAGCGGCGAAGTGCTGGTCGAGCTCAAGGCCACGGGGGTGTGCCACACCGACGAGTTCACGCGCTCCGGCGGAGATCCGGAAGGCCTGTTTCCCGCGATTCTCGGGCATGAGGGCGCCGGGATCGTGGTCGATGTGGGTCCCGGAGTCACCTCGGTGAAGAAGGGCGACCACGTCATCCCGCTCTACACACCCGAGTGCCGGCAGTGCAAGAGCTGCCTGTCGCGCAAGACGAACCTCTGCACCGCGATCCGCGCGACCCAGGGAAAGGGCGTGATGCCGGACGGCACCAGCCGCTTCTCCCTCGGCAAGGACAAGGTGTTCCACTACATGGGCTGCTCGACGTTCTCCAACTTCACCGTGCTGCCCGAGATTGCGGTGGCGAAGATCCGCGAGGACGCCCCCTTCGACAAGGTCTGCTACATCGGCTGCGGCGTGACCACCGGGATCGGCGCGGTGATCAATACCGCCAAGGTCGAACCCGGCGCGAACGTAGTCGTGTTTGGTCTCGGCGGCATCGGCCTCAACGTGGTGCAGGGTGCACGTCTCGCGGGCGCCAACAAGATCATCGGTGTCGATCTCAACCCCAATCGCAAGGCGCTGGGTGAGAAATTCGGCATGACGCATTTCGTGAACCCCAAGGAGGTCGAGGGCGATCTGGTGGCGCACCTCGTGGCGCTCACCGACGGGGGGGCGGACTACAGCTTCGAATGCGTCGGCAACGTGAATCTGATGCGTCAGGCGCTCGAATGCTGTCACCGCGGCTGGGGCGTGTCGGTCATCATCGGCGTGGCCGGCGCGGGCCAGGAGATCAAGACCCGTCCCTTCCAGCTGGTCACGGGCCGGGTATGGAAGGGCACGGCCTTCGGTGGCGCCCGCGGGCGCACCGACGTACCGAAGATCGTGGACTGGTACATGGAAAAGAAGATCGCCATCGATCCTCTGATCACGCACAAGATGCCGCTCGATAAGATCAACGACGCCTTCGATCTGATGCACGCGGGCACCTCGATCAGGAGCGTGATCACGTACTGAGCCCGGATGAGGCGCAAGACCAGGGTCGACACGGGGTCTCGGGTGGCGGCTGCCGCAGCGCTGCTGGCGGCGACCATGGTGTCCTCGGGCGTCGCTGCCGCTCCCGCCGGCGGGGCGCCGGAGCGCCTCTACGTCTCCGACGAGACCGGCGGCGACGTGGTGATCGTCGATCCGCAGCGCGAGAGCGTCGTGGCACGCATCGCCGTAGGCAAGCGTCCGCGTGGCATCCAGCTGTCCTCGGATCACCAGCGATTGTACGTGGCACTGTCGGGCTCGCCGATCGCTGGCCCCAATGTGGACGAGTCGAAGCTGCCACCCCCCGATCGTCGCTACGACGGCATCGGCGTGGTCGACCTCAAGCTGCAGAAGCTGATCAACACCTACCCGAGCGGCGCGGACCCCGAGGCCTTCGCCCTGTCACATGACGGCAAGGTCCTGTACGTCTCGAACGAGGACGTCGGCAAGCTGTCGGCCGTCGATCTGACCCGTGGCACCGTGCGCGCGACCGTGGCCGTCGGGTCGGAGCCCGAGGGGGTTGCGGTCAGCCACGACGACCGCGTCGTCTACGTCACCTGCGAGACCTCCAACAGCCTCTATGTGATTGACGCGCATACCATGCACGTGCTGGCGCAGATTCCGACCGAGAAGCGCCCGCGCGGTATATTCCTGGGACGCCAGTCGCACCGCGGCTATGCCACGGACGAATTCGGCGCGGCGCTCACGGTGTTCAGCACCGACGACTACCAGGTGGTGCAGACGATTGCGCTCGGCGACCCGAAGGTCGTGCGTCCGATGGGCATCGCCTCGACGGACGGCCGGCGGTTGTACGTCACTACCGGCCGATTCGGCGCATTGCTGGAGGTGGACCCCGGAGCGGGTCGGGTGCTCAGGACCATCGCGGATGTCGGAAAGCGTCCCTGGGGCCTGGCGTTGAGCCGAGATGGTGAGAAGGCCTACACGGCCAACGGCCCCTCGGGCGATGTCTCGGTCATCGATCTGCAGTCAGGTCGCGTAGAGACGCGGATCGCGGTCGGAGGCAGCCCCTGGGGCGTGGTGGCGGCGGCGGTGCGCTGACCTGTGCTTACGGCACCACGTGCGAGGGTCCGAGGTCCTTCCACTCGTAGCGCGGCACCTGAACCCACTGACCGCTCTTGAGCTCGGGCACTTTGTGCACCCGGGTCTGCTCGATGGTCATCTGGCCGTCCTTGTCGGTGATCCAGAAGTCGATGTCGTAGATCTGGTCCTTGGTGCCGACCGCGCGAAAATCGGTGCAGGCGAAGTAGTGACCGTTGTCATCGAGCTGGCGGACGGGCAAGTGGGTGTCGATGAACTCCAGATCGAGCACCTTGCCGGTCTTGTCATCCTTGAGCTTGAACACGCCGTGGTTCTTCGCGGCCTCGGCGAGGGCACCCTGCTCAACCGCCGACATCACCTCCCAGCCCCGCTTGGTGGCCATGTGTCCGGGGTGCTCGGAGGCCGGGATCCACCACCAGGGCACCGGTGAGCGTGCCGTCAGCGTCCACGAGCCCTCGGCCTTGATCGGCTCCTTGTAGATGCGGATCTCCTGCACCTTGAGCTGCCCGTCGCTTGGGGCCACCCAGAAATCGATGAGGTAGCGTTTCTGCGCGTCCTGCGGATCGTGAAACTTCACGTCCGGGAAGAAGCCATAGCCGTCGATGGTGCGCGTGAAGTCGATGCCGTCGAACGCCAGTTTCAGCGGCGTCCCGTCGGCCGGGTCCGCGAACGGGAAGAGGCCGCCGTTGGCCTTGGCGCGCTCTTCGATGAGCCCCTTGACCAACGTCTCGGCATCGCCGCTGTCGAAGTTCTGCATCGCCTTCTCGGTGGAGTCGGCGCTGCTGGCCGCGATGAAATCGCGCGCTTTCTGCAGATTCGCGCCCGGGTTTTCCAGGAAGGATTTCCTGGCGTCCTCGCTGCTGAAGCAGTAGGTCTTGCCGTCCTTGTCCGCCCAGGTGACAGCGCACTGGGTCATGATGTGCCGGCCCTGGGACAGGCCTTCCACGCACTGCCCACCGAACTCGGCCGCGGCCGCCGGCGTACCGGCGCGCGCGGGAATGAGGGCAGCGCAAACGAGCAGGGCGCCGATGAGTGCGACCCGCCTGGTGCGGGGGAAGGTCGAAGCGCCGTAGGGGTTCAGGGTATCGGGCTTCATAGGCCAGTCGGTTTGGCGCGTGGCGCACCGTATCCGCGGTGCCGGGAGGTGGCAGATCGATGCTACTCCTGCGCCGCGGGGTTTTCCGCAACCAGCTCGTTCCCCTGCCTGAAATGCTGCGCCAGGTAGGCTTCGGCGTTCTCGAGCATGAAGTAGCGGAACGCCTCGGCAGGCGGGGAGAGTGTCTTCGCCTGCGTGTGCACCACGTGCCAGCGGCGCATCACGGGTAACCCTTCCGTCTCCGGCGCGGCGATCAGGCGCAGATCGAGCTCGAGCCCGATGGTGTGCAGCGATAGGAGCGAAATGCCCATGCCGGCCATGACCGCCTGCTTGATGGCCTCGTTGCTCGACATCTGCATGATGACCCTGGGGGTCATCTGGTAGGCGTCCATGAACTCATCGAGCGCCGCGCGCGTCCCCGACCCCGGCTCGCGCACGATGAAGTCCTCGCCGAGCAGAGCGCTCGCTGGAACCCGTTCGGCGCGCGCGAAGGGATGCTCCACGCCGGTGACCAGTACGTGCGGATGCATGGCGAAGGGCTCCGCGCGCGAGGGCCAGTCGCGCGGCGGCCGCCCCATGATGGAGAGCTCAACCGTGCCCTCCCGCATCAGCGCGACCACTTCCTCGCGGTTGTTGCCGACGTGCAGCCGGATCTCGACGCCCGGATGCTCATCGCGGAAACGCGCCAGCAGCCGCGGCAGGAAGTACTTGGCCGTGCTCACCATGGCGACATCCAGCATCCCGGTCCGCAGGCCCCGGAAGCGCGCCACCATGTCCTCGGCGTCGCGCATCGCGCCCAGAACGCGTTGGGTGTAGGCGAGCACGTACTCGCCCACCATGGTGAGGGAGACCTTGCGGCTCGTTCGATCGAAGAGCGGCAGCCCGACCTCGGTCTCCAGCTCCTTGATTTGCATCGAGACGGCGGGCGCTGTGAGACCGAGCTCCTCGGCAGCGCGCGCGAAGCTCGAGTGTCTGGCCACCGATGAGAAAACCCGCAGCTGCCTGAGCGTGGCGTTCTTCATGTGATCGTTAAGAATTTCTTAATTTGTAGTTAATATAAAGTGACTTTACCTGAATGATAGAGCGCCCCTACAGTCCTCTTCAACCCAACGATGAGGACCGCAGCGATGGCGATCGGGGCAGAAGCCGGAAATGAGGGAGCGCAAGCCCGCAACGACGGGCCCACGGCGATTACGGACGCCAAGCGCCGCTACCGAGCGGGGGTCATCAAGTACCGGCAGATGGGCTACTGGGACCCGGACTACGTGCCCAAGCCCACCGACACGATCTGCCTGTTCCGCATCACGCCTCAGGACGGCGTAGATCCGATCGAGGCGGCCGCTGCGGTGGCGGGGGAGTCGAGCACGGCCACCTGGACGGTCGTGTGGACCGACCGGCTCACCGCGTGCGACAGCTACCGCGCCAAGGCCTTCAAGGTCGAGCCGGTCCCCAACAATCCCGGCCAGGTTTTCGCCTGGATCGCCTACGACATCATCCTTTTCGAGCAGGGCTCGATCGCCAACATGACGGCGAGCCTCATCGGCAACGTGTTCGGCTTCAAGCCGCTCAAGGCGCTGCGCCTCGAGGACATCCGGATCCCGGTCGCCTACGTCAAGACCTTCGACGGTCCGCCGACCGGGCTCATCGTCGAGCGCGAGCGGCTCGACAAGTTCGGTCGCCCGCTGCTCGGGGCGACCACCAAGCCGAAGCTCGGCCTCTCGGCGCGCAACTACGGCCGGGTGATCTACGAGGGCTTGAAGGGGGGGCTCGATTTCATGAAGGACGACGAGAACATCAACTCGCAGCCCTTCATGCACTGGCGCGACCGCTTTCTCTACGTGATGGATGCGGTCAACAAGGCGAGTGCGGCGACCGGTGAGGTCAAGGGCTCCTATCTCAACGTCACGGCCGGAACCATGGAGGACATGTACGAGCGAGCGGAGTTCGCCCGCGAGCTCGGCTCGGTCGTCGTCATGATCGACCTGGTGGTGGGGTGGACCGCGATCCAGAGCATGTCCCGCTGGGCGCGCCGCAACGACATGATCCTGCACATGCACCGCGCCGGGCACGGCACCTACACGCGCCAGAAGACTCACGGCATCAGCTTCCGCGTCATCGCCAAGTGGCTGCGGCTCGCGGGAGTCGACCACCTGCACGCCGGCACCGCGGTCGGCAAGCTCGAGGGTGACCCGCTCACCGTGCAGGGCTACTACAACGTGTGCCGCGACAGCTTCACGCGCCAGGACTTGCCGCGCGGAATCTTCTTCGACCAGGACTGGTGCGACCTCCGCAAGGTGATGCCGGTCGCCTCCGGGGGCATCCACGCCGGTCAGATGCACCAGCTCCTGGACCTCTTCGGGGACGACGTGGTGCTGCAGTTCGGCGGCGGCACGATCGGCCATCCGGCCGGCATTCAGGCCGGCGCGGTCGCCAACCGCGTGGCGCTCGAGGCGATGGTCAAGGCGCGCAACGAGGGCCGCAACATCCGCGTCGAAGGCGAGGAGCTCCTGCGCCAGGCGGCACGCGTCTGCCGCCCGCTGCAGCAGGCGCTCGATACCTGGGGCGACATCACCTTCAACTACACCCCGACCGACACCTCGGATTTCACGCCCACCGCCGCGGTGGCGCACTGAGGCGCGCCTCAGGGAGAACACGCGCCATGATGACCAACCCCGTGCACCGCATCACCCAGGGCCAGTTCAGCTTCCTCCCCGAGCTCACCGATGCCGAGATCTCGCTGCAGATCGAGTATGGCCTCGCGCGCGGCTACGCCTGGAGCATCGAGTACACCGACGACCCGCACCCGCGCAACACCTACTGGGAGATGTTCGGCATGCCGATGTTCGAGCTCGAGGATGCCGCCGGCGTGCTGCTCGAGCTGCAGAGCTGCCGCAGGACCTTTCCGCAGCACTACATCCGCCTGGTGGCGTTCGACGCCACGCGCGGCGTGGAGTCGATCGTCATGAGCTTCATCGTCAACCGCCCCTCGAGGGAGCCGGGCTTCGGCCTCATCCGGCAGGAGGGCCAGGGCCGCAACATCCGCTACACGCTGCACGGGTACGCCACCGACCGCCCGGAGGGTGAGCGCGGCGAGTGAAGCGGAGCCGGCACGGCCCTGGTGTCGGCGAGCGCTAGCACGGAAGCAAGGGAAGCACAACTCGCGAAAGGCTCGAGTCATGTACCTGATCGCCCCATCGATTCTCTCGGCCGACTTCGCCCGCCTGGGCGAGGAAGTGACGCGCGTCCTCGCCTCGGGCGCCGACTGGATCCATTTCGACGTCATGGACAACCACTTCGTGCCCAACCTCACCATCGGGCCCGCGGTGGCGGCGGCACTCAAGCCCTACCTCGGCCGGCCGCAGGGCGGACGCGCGCTCCTCGACGTGCACCTGATGGTGCAGCCGGTGGATGCGCTGGTGGAGGCCTTCGCGGCCGCCGGCGCCGATCTCATCAGCTTCCATCCCGAGGCGTCGCTCCACGTCGACCGCACGCTGCAGCTGATCCGCACCGCCGGCTGCAAGACCGGCCTCGCGTTCAATCCCGCCACGCCGCTCGAGGTGCTCGAGTATGTGATCGACAAGGTCGACCTGGTGCTCGTCATGAGCGTCAACCCGGGCTTCGGCGGCCAGAGCTTCCTCGACGCAGCGCTGCTGAAACTCGAGCGCGCGCGGCGGTTGATCGACGCCTCCGGCCGGGACATCCGTCTGGAGGTCGACGGCGGCATCAAGATAGGCAACATCCAGCGCGCGGCGGCCGCCGGCGCCGACACCTTCGTCGCCGGCAGCGCCATCTTCGGCTGCGCGGACTATCAGGCCGTGATCGAGGCGATGCGCTACGAGCTGCGCCGCCTCGCCCCGGCGAGCCGGGTGGCCTGATGGGCTCGCCCATGTATTCGATTCCCGGCACGGCCGCGCCCGCCCCCGAGGGCCCGACGCACTCAGGGTCAGCCGCCGCGACGGGCGCCGCGGCGGCCCGAGTCCCGCCCGCTGACCGTGCGCATACCGTGAGCGAGGTGCTCGGAGAGAGCCAGGCGGATGCGGTGATCGACGAGCTCGATCGCGACCTGGTGGGGCTTGCGCCCGTCAAGGCGCGCATCCGCGACATCGCGGCGCTGCTCGTGATCGACAGGCTGCGCATGAATCTCGGGCTCGAGGCCCAGGCGCCGAGCCTGCACATGAGCTTCACCGGCAACCCCGGCACGGGCAAGACCACCGTGGCGCTGCGCATGGCGCAGATCCTCAATCGCCTCGGGTACGTGCGCAAAGGGCACCTCGTGGCCGTGACCCGCGATGACCTCGTGGGCCAGTACATCGGTCATACCGCGCCGAAGACTCGCGAGGTACTGAAGCGCGCAATGGGGGGCGTGCTGTTCATCGATGAGGCGTACTACCTCTATCGGCCCGAGAACGAGCGCGACTACGGGCAGGAAGCGATCGAGATCCTGCTGCAGGTGATGGAGAACCAGCGCGACGACCTGGTCGTGATCCTCGCCGGCTACAAGGACCGCATGGACACCTTCTTCCGCTCCAACCCCGGGATGAGCTCGCGCATCGCGCATCACCTCGACTTCCCGGATTACGCGCCGGCAGAGCTGCTGCTGATCGCCGAGAGGCTCCTGGCGCAGCAGAACTACCGCTTCGCCGCCGGCGCGCGCGAGGCGTTTGCCGAGTACCTGGCGCAGCGCACCGGGCAGCCGAACTTTGCCAACGCGCGCAGCGTCCGCAACGCGCTCGACCGGGCGCGGCTGCGCCAGGCGAGCCGGCTGTTCGCCGATCGCGAGCGGCGCCTCACGGCCGAGGAGCTCAGCTCCATCGCGCCGTCCGACATCCGCGCCAGCCGCGTGTTCCAGGCCGCGCTTGCTGCGCCGAACCCGAAGACCTGAAGCCGAAGACCTGAGGAGTCGCGACCATGTATCTCGGGCGCACCACGCTCTCGAAGTTCCTGATCCAGCAGCTGACCGGCATCCCGGGCGCGAACGATCTCGGCGCGCTGCTCATCGACGTCGCGGCGGCCATCAAGGCGATCTCGGCGATGACCGCCAAGGGCGCGCTCGGCGGCTATCTCGGCGAGCAGGGCGGCAAGAACGCCCAGGGCGAGACGCAGCAGAAGCTCGACGTGCTGGCGCACGAGGTCATGATCCGCAGCTGCGAGTGGGGCGGACTGCTCGCGGGCATGGTGTCAGAGGAGCTCGAGGATCCCTGCGCGGTGCCCGAGGAGTACGTGCGCGGGCGCTACCTGCTCGTCTTCGACCCGCTCGACGGCTCGTCCAACATCGACGTCAACGTCGCGGTCGGCACCATCTTCTCGGTGCTGCGACACGACAGCCTCGCCCCGCCCGGCGCCGCGGACTACCTGCAGCCGGGCTGCCGGCAGGTCGCGGCCGGCTACGCGATCTACGGCCCCGCGACCATGCTGGTGATCACGGTCGGCAAGGGCACGCACGGCTTCACGCTCGATCGGGAGATCGGCAACTTCATCCTGACGCATCCGGACCTCGAGATTCCTCCCGATTCGAGCGAGTTCGCGATCAACACCAGCAACGCGCGCTTCTGGGAGCCGCCGGTGCACCGCTACGTGAGCGAGTGCCAGGCGGGCAAGTCCGGCATCCGCTGCCGCGACTTCAACATGCGCTGGATCGCCTCGCTGGTCGCCGAGGTGCACCGCATCCTGATGCGCGGCGGCGTGTTCATGTATCCGAAGGACACCCGCGACGCCAGCCGGCCGGGCCGGCTGCGGCTGCTCTACGAGGCCAATCCCATCAGCCTGCTGGTGGAGCAGGCCGGGGGTCGCGCGACGACCGGCAGCCAGCGCCTCATGGAGGTGGATCCGCTCTCGCTCCACCAGCGCGTGCCGCTGATCCTCGGCTCGCGCAACGAGGTGGAGCGCATCGAGCGCTACCACGCCGAGCACCTGAGCGGCACGGACCGGCCGTACGTCTCGCCGCTCTTCAACGAGCGCTCGCTCTTCCGGCCCGAGGCGCTGACGTGAGCCGCGTGCTCCGGCGCGGCCGGGGGTCGACTCGAGCAGGCCCGACATGTCCGTAAAGCATCCGATCATCGCCGTCACCGGCTCCTCCGGCGCGGGCACCACCACGGTGATGCAGAGCTTCGCGCACATCTTCCGGCGCGAAGGCATCAAGGCGCAGGTCATCGAGGGCGATTCCTTTCATCGCTACGACCGCGTCGAGATGCGCGAGCGGGTGCAGGCCGCCGAGCGCGGGAGCGGTGCGCCCATCAGTCATTTCGGGCCCGAGGGGAACCTGCTGCGCGAGCTCGCCGATACTTTCGCCGAGTACGGCGCCGGCGGCGGCGGCAAGGTGCGCCGCTACGTGCACGACGCCGCGGAGTCCCGCGAGCTCGGCTGCGAGCCCGGCACCTTCACCGACTGGCAGCCGATGCGCGCCGACAGCGACCTGCTGTTCTACGAGGGCCTGCACGGGGCTTACGTCGGCGCCGACGTGGACGTGGCGCGTCACGTCGACCTGCTGATCGGCGTCGTGCCGATCGTCAACCTCGAGTGGATCCAGAAGATCCATCGCGACCAGCATCATCGTGGCTACAGCCAGGAGGCCGTGGTCGACACGATCCTGCGCCGCATGCCCGACTACGTGAACCACATCTGCCCGCAGTTCAGCCGCACGCACGTCAACTTCCAGCGCGTGCCGACCGTGGACACGAGCAACCCCTTCATTGCCCGCGACATTCCGAGCGCCGAGGAGTCGATGGTGGTGATCCGCTTCGCCAACCCGAGAGGCATCGACTTTCCCTATCTCATCTCCATGCTGCAGCACTCGTGGATGAGCCGGCCGAACAACATCGTGGTGCCCGGCGGACTCATGGGACTCGCCATGCAGTTCATTTTCACGCCCATGATCCTGCGCCTGATGGATCTCAAGCGACGCGCCTGAGCTGAGGAGGAGGCTTCCCGCATGAATGCCCAGTTGAGACCGCAGCTCCCCGGGCGCCGCCTGTTGTGCAACGCCCTGCGCTTCCTCGCGATCGATGCCGTGGAGCGCGCCGGGAACGGTCACCCCGGCATGCCGATGGGCATGGCCGAGATTGCCGAGGCGCTCTGGCGCGGGTACCTGAAGCACGACCCGGCCGATCCACACTGGGTCGACCGCGACCGCTTCGTACTCTCGAACGGGCACGGCTCGATGCTGCTGTACGCGCTGCTGCACTTGACCGGCTACGACCTGCCGCTCGAGGAGCTCAAGCGCTTCCGTCAGCTGCACAGCAAGACCCCCGGCCATCCGGAGTTCGGCGTCACGCCCGGCGTCGAGACCACCACCGGCCCGCTCGGCCAGGGGCTCGCCAACGCCGTCGGCATGGCGCTGGCGGAGAGCCTGCTGGCGGCGGAATTCAACCGCCCGGGCCATGCGATCGTCGACCACCGCACGTGGGTGTTCGTGGGCGACGGCTGCCTGATGGAAGGCATCAGCCACGAGGCCTGCTCGCTCGCCGGAACGCTCGGGCTGTCGAAGCTGGTGGCGATCTACGACGACAACGGCATCAGCATCGACGGCCACGTCGAGCACTGGTTCACGGACGACACCCCGGCCCGCTTCGAGGCCTACGGCTGGCGCGTCATCCGCGACGTGCCCGGCCACGACAGCGCGGCTATCGAGGCGGCGCTCGGCCGAGCGTGCCAGGAGAGCGACCGGCCGACGCTCGTGTGCTGCAAGACCGTGATCGGCCACGGCAGCCCCCACAAGGCGGACACGCACGAGGTGCACGGCGCGGCCCTCGGCGCGGCGGAAGTCGCGGCAACACGCGCCCATCTCGGCTGGACAGCCGTGCCGTTCGAGATCCCTCCGGAGATCCGCGCTGCCTGGGACGCGACCACTCAGGGTGCGGCGCGCCACACCGACTGGCGGCGCCGCTTTGCCGCCTACGCCGCGGCCCATCCCGAGCTCGCGGCCGAGTTCGAGCGCCGCGTGTGCCGGCGCGAGCTGCCGGCGCACTGGCAGGACAGCGTCGGCAGCATGTTGGCGGCGGCGGTCTCCCAGGCGGCGGCGATCGCCTCGCGCAAGGCGTCGCAGAACGTGATCGAGGCGCTGCAGCCGGTGCTCCCCGAGCTGCTCGGCGGCTCCGCCGACCTCACGGGCTCGAATCTGACGGCCACGCGCGGCAGCGTCGCCGTGCGCCGCGGCCGCGGCCCCGGCAACCACATCAACTACGGCGTGCGCGAGTTCGGCATGAGCGCGCTCATGAACGGCATCGCGCTGCACGGCGGCTACCTGCCCTACGGCGGTACCTTCCTCACCTTCTCGGACTACAGCCGCAACGCCGTGCGCATGTCGGCCCTCATGCGCCAGCGCGTGATCTACGTGTTCACGCACGACAGCATCGGCCTCGGCGAGGATGGCCCGACGCACCAACCGGTGGAGCACGCGGCGAGCCTGCGCCTGATCCCGAACAACGCCGTCTGGCGTCCGAGCGACGCCGTCGAGACCGTGTGCGCCTGGCAGGCCGCGATCGAGCGACGCGACGGGCCCACCTGCCTGCTGCTCTCGCGTCAGAACCTGCCGCACTTCGCGCGCAGCGTGCAGCAGCTCGACGATATCCGTCGCGGCGGGTATGTTCTCGCAGGCGGCGATGGGCCGGCCGCGATCACGCTCCTCGCGACCGGCTCCGAGGTCGACCTCGCCATGCGCGCCCGCGAGACGCTGGGCGCGGAAGGCATCGCCGCGCGTGTGGTGTCCATGCCCAACTGCGCCGAGTTCGACCGACAGACTCCCGAGTATCGCGGGGCGGTGCTGCCGCGCGCGCTGCCGGTGCTGGCGATCGAGGCGGGCGTGAGCGGCTTCTGGCGCGCCTACACGGGCTTCGACGGCGATGTGCTCGGCATCGATCGCTTCGGCGAGTCGGCTCCAGCGGCGCAGGTAGCGGCGGCGCTCGGCCTCACGCGCGAGGCGGTGTGTGAGCGCGCGCGCGCTCTGGTGCGTGGCGCGCGGTCGCGGTGAATACGCTCGCCGCGGCCAGCTCCGGCGTGCGGTCCGTGCGCGCGGTGCTGTTCGACCTCGATGGCACGCTGCTCGATACCGCCGCCGACATCAGCGTCGCCTTGAACCGCGCGCTCGCCGAGCAGGGGCTGCCCGAGCTCGCCCCCGCCGTGGTCCGCGTGCTCATAGGAGGAGGTCTGCCGGCGCTGATCGGGCGCACCGTGGCGCGGCTCGGCGCGGGCGCGGCGGCCGTCGACGCCGAAGCGCTGCTTGACCGGTTCACCCTTCATTACGGGTGGATCAATCGACACGAGGAAATGCAGACGCGCGCCTATCCCGGAGTGGCCGAGGGACTCGCGCAGCTGCACGCACTGGGACTGAAGCTCGCGGTCGTCACCAATAAGCCGCGCCAGGCCACGATCGAGTTGCTGACACGCCTCGATCTCGCTCGACCGATCCGGGCGGTGGTGGGCGGGGACAGCGTCGCGCACCGCAAGCCGCATGCGGAGGGGCTGCTGCGGGCCTGTGAGGAGCTGCGGGTCGGGCCGCGTGAGGCGCTCATGGTCGGGGACTCGCTCACCGATGTGCTGGCGGCGCGCGCCGCGGGCCTCAGCGTCATCTGCGTGCCCTATGGCTACAACGAGGGCGCTGATCCGCGCTCACTGCCGTGCGATGCGTTCGTTGAGAGCGTGGCCGACCTCCCGCCTCTTCTGATCGCGTCGGGTATGGCGTTGGCCTGATCGCGGATCATTTCAGACGGATTCGCACCCCTGCCCAGAGCGCACGCGGCTGCGCCGGCGAGAGCGCATTCTCGTTGGTCCAGTTGGCCGGCGCGGGAATGAAGCTGCCGCGGGCAGTGAACGCATTCCGGGTGAGGAATCCGGCGGTCGAATATTCCCTGTCGAAGAGGTTGACCAGCCGCGCGAAGATCTCGGCGTGTTTCCCCAGGCGCAGGCTTGCGTGCAGATCGACCACGGCGTAACCGGCGATCCATCCGGATCCGGCGATGTAGGCGCCGCCGGCACTGGTCGCCCCGGCCCGGTTGAGGCCATTTTCGTTGCCGCGCAGATAGGAGCCGGACACCGCGAGGGCGCTGGCGCCGAGACTCCAGTGCTCGCCGGGAGCGTAATCGAGCAGCAGCCGCGCGCTGTTACGCGGGATCAGCGGAATCCTGTCTCCGGCGCGGACCAGGATGTTGCCGGCGGCGTCGGCGGTGCTGTTTGACGGGGAGCTGAGCTCGAAGGCCGAGCGAAAGGTGGCCGCGACCAGACTGTAAGTCATGCGCCACTCGAGGCCGCCCGCTCTGCCGCCCAGCGCCAGATCCAGTCCCTGACGGCGCGTGCCGCCGAAGTTGGCGAAATAGCCTGCATTGGTGGCGGTCGCGACGAATTGAATGTCATCTCTGTTGATGGTGTGGAAGACATCCGCGCTCCACAGCGCCTGCCCGCCGGGGAGCGTACCGCGGATTCCCAGCTCCTCCGTGCGGGCGACCACCTGCGCGAGATTCGGGTCGCCCGCGAAGGCGTTGGGCAGGCCGCAGGGAACGGCGGGATTGGAACAGCCGAGCTCGATCACGGTCGGCGCGCGGCTCGCCTCGTTGTAGTTGGCATAGAGCGTCCACGCCTCCCCGGAGGTCAGCGTGAATCCGACCGCCGGATTGAGGCGGCTGAACGTGTGATCGCCTGCGAGCGGGTTCGACTGTCCGAAGCCGGGTCCGAGAACGGTATTCAGGCTGTAACCGGCGAGAGTCTCGGCGTTGCGGCCGTAGCGGACCGCCACCGTGAAATGCAGCCGCTTGCTCGTCGAGAGGGTGTCGGTCAGGTAGGCGCCGTAGGTCCTGCTGCCGCCGCTGAGCGAGATCACAGTCGGGTCGTTGAACGCACTGGCGGCGTAGATCAGCGTTCGGTCTGCCGCCAGCGTGCCGAACTGCTGCGCCTGCGCAAAGGTGTTGGTGGAGTGGCTGAAATCTCCGCCGACGATCGCCTGGTTGGGCAGTCCGAACAGCTGGCGCGAGTCGGTCAGCTGCACACCGGCGCCCGTGGTGCTCTGGGTCAGGCGTCCGGTGGCGTTCTGTCCGGGGGCGCAATAGTCGAGAGCCGTCACGCTCCCTGGCGATGCCGAGCAGTCGAGTGGGGGCCCGCTGTAGTTATCCGAAAGGTAGCCGTCGTTGACATTGGTATTGCTGCTGGTGGTGGTCAAACGGCGGTAGTAGACGTTGCCGGACAGGAGCAGCGTTCCGGTCAGGAACTGCGAGCCCGCGAGATTCACGAAATTCAGGAGATTCGCGGTGAGATCCGGCGTATAGCTCGCCTGGCGCCGGTACTCCAACATGCTCTGCGGCGTCGCGCCGTTTCCGTGGAGACGGGTATCGGCGTAGCTGTAGCTGAGGTCGATGTCGGTCCGCTCGTTCTGCCAGCCGGCTTTGCCGAAGCCCTGCCGGACCCGCGAGGCCGACAGATCCCGCCACCCGCTCTCGTCGAAGAGGGTCGCGGTGAGGAAATAGTCGAAATTGCCGAGCTCTCCGCCGGTCTCGCCTTCGAAGGAGCGCCGGCCGAAGGAGCCCCCGGTGGCCTCGAACCCGGTCCCGGGGTTGTCATGGCCGCTCTTGGTTCGCAGCAGGAGTGCGCCGCCCAGAGTATTCAACCCGAACACGGGATTGGAGCCCGACATCAGGGTCACCGTCGAGATCGCCGCTTGGGGGATCAGGTCCCAGTTGACGGTGTCTCCGAACGACTCATTGACCCGTACGCCGTCCACGTAGACCGACAAGCCTTCGGGCGTACCCAGCAACGGAGAGGCGGTAAAGCCGTGGTAGTTGACGTCCATTTGAAAAGGGTTGGCGGCGCTCCCGCTGGCGCTGACACCGCTGAAGCCGGCGTTCAGGTAATCGGCGAGATCCAGACTCTGCTGCCGTTGCATCTGTCCGCTGTCGACCGTCTGCACGTTCGCCGGTATTTCATTCGCCGGCAGGCCGAGCCCTGAGAGCGGCGCGTTGGCGATCACGACGACCTGGGGCAGCTCCTGTGCGGTTGCGGGATTGGCCGCCGGGGCCGGCGCTTGGGTCGAGGCGGGGGGGTCAGCAGCCCGAGCCGCGCATACTCCGAGCGCCCAGACGATCAGCGTGCCGACGATCAGCATGCCGACGATCGGCGTGCAAACGATCAGCGCGCGCATCGCTCCGGCAGGAACGACCGCACGGGGTCGGCTCAAGGAGCGGTCGGGCATCGGATACACCGCCGAATATTAAGGTGGTTTGTGCGGCGTCGCTGTCCGTCCGTTCTTTATGGGCGCTGCAACGCGGCGCGTGCTACCGTTTCGGAGGAACTCCGCCGAGCGGCGCGCAGGAAGGCGCTCGCCGCGCTTGGCGGCACTTAGGAAGCAGCGGGGGGTCAGCGGCATGTTCGAGCGGCTCGAGACCGTCATTCCGGATCCGATTCTCGGCCTCATGGCCGCATTCCGCGCCGACCCCGACCCGCGCAAGGTCGATCTCGGCGTCGGGGTGTATCGGGACGACCGCGGGGAGACGCCCGTGCTGAACGCGGTGCGCGAGGCGGAGCGCGCGGTGCTCGCTCACCAGACCACCAAGACCTACGTGGCCGCCTCGGGCAATGCCGCATTCAACGAGGCGATCGAGCGGCTGGTGCTCGGCGACCAGCACGAGGCGCGGGTCACCGCGCGGGTGCGCACCGTGCAGGCCCCGGGCGGTTGCGGCGCGCTGCGGCTCGGCGCCGAGCTCATCCGCGCCGCCGCCCCGGATTCCGTCGTGCACGTGAGCACGCCCACCTGGGCCAATCACACCCCGCTCCTCGCCGGGAGCGGCCTCAGGCTCGAGCGCTATCCCTATTTCGATCCGGCCACGGGCGGCGTGCAGTTCGGCCACATGATGGCCGCTCTCGAGCGGTTGCCGGCGCGCTCGGTGGTGCTGCTGCACGCGTCCTGCCACAACCCCACGGGGGCGGATCTGTCGCAGGATGAGTGGCGGAAGCTCCTCGCGCTCGTGCAGCGCCGCGGGCTCGTGCCGTTCATCGACATCGCCTACCAGGGCCTCGGCGCAGGCCTGGAGGCGGACGCATTCGCGGTGCGCCTGTTCTGCGCCGAGCTTCCCGAGGTGCTGTGCGCGGTGTCCTGCTCGAAGAACTTCGGACTCTATCGCGAGCGCACCGGCGCGCTGCACGTCGTCAACGAGACGCCGGCGGCCGCGGACGCCACTTTCAGTCAGCTGGTGCGCATCGCGCGCGGCATCTGGTCGATGCCCCCGGATCACGGCGCCGCGATCGTGCACAAGATCCTCACCGAGGCGACGCTGCGCGCCTCGTGGAGGCTGGAGCTCGACGCCATGCGCGAGCGCATCGGGAGCCTGCGCGCGGAGGCGGTGAGGCGGCTCCGGGAGCACTGCCCGCAGCGCGACTTCGGCTTCATCGCCACGCAGCGCGGGATGTTCTCCTTCCTCGGAATCAGCGGCGCGCAGGTGCGCGAGCTCCGCGAGCGCCATCACGTCTACATGACCGAGGACAGCCGCATGAACGTCGCGGGGCTGCGCCGCGAGAATCTCGAGTACTTCGCGCGCGCCGTCGCGCAGGTGCTCTAAGCGTCCGGCACGACGATGCGGTGGGTGGACTTCACTTCCTCCATGACGAAATAAGTGTGGGTCTGCTGCACGCCGCGCACCGCGGCGATGCGGTCGCCGAGGAAGCGGCGGTAGCTTTCCATGCCCGTTACGCGCACCTTCAGCAGATAGTCGAAGCCTCCCGCTACCATGTGGCACTCCATCACCTCATCGTGCGCGAGCATCACCTGCTTGAAGCGCTCGAAGGCATCGGGCGTCGTGCGATCGAGCAGCACCTCGACATAGGCGAGGAGCCCGAGCCCGAGCCGCGCGGGGTTCAGTCGCGCGAAGTACCCCTCGATGTATCCGGCGCTCTCGAGACGCCGCACCCGCTCGAGTGCCGGCGTCACGGTGAGATGCACCTCACGCGCGAGCTGCGACACCGGGGTCCGCCCGTCCTGCTGCAGCCGCGTGAGCAGCCGGCGGTCGATGCGGTCGAGCCCGCGGCGGGAGCTCGCCGCGGCGGCTGGTGAGGGCGACTCCCGGGCCGGGGATTTCTGTGCCATGGCAGTCGATTTTGCTATTTAAACGATTAAAACGTGACATTATTCTCTACATACGAGGCTAACATAAGCAGAATTAACTGACCACCACCGGACCTCGTCACATGGCTGAAGTGCTGAGCGCGGGGCGGACGACTCACCAGGGGCAGGGGCTCGAGGCGCTGCGGGCGAGAGTGCGCGCGGCGACACTGCGCCCCGAGGCGGACGCCTCCGGGGAAATCATCGCGGACCTCACCGAGGAGCGCTCGGCGCTCGAGCGCGCCCGTGCCCGCGCCGCGCACTGGGTGGAGGCCGCGCGCGCCGACCGGCGCTCCCGGCCGCTCCTCGACCGCATGCTCGAGCAGTTCCCGCTCGACAGCGCACAGGGCAAGGCCCTCATGAGCCTGGCAGAGGCACTGCTGCGGACGCCCGACCCGAAGCGCGCCGATCAGCTGATCGCCGAGCGGCTTGCGGCGCTGCGCGGCGCGGGGGTTCCGGGTGACAGCGACCTGCTGCTGCGGACCGGGTTCACGCTGCTCGGCGCGGCGGGGAGACTCCTGCCCGAGGTGTCGGCGGAGCTGTCGGGGGAATTCTCGGCCTCGAGCCTCACGAAGCCCATGATCGCGCCCATCGTGCGGGCGGCGCTGCGCCAGTCGATGCAGCTCCTGGGACATGCATTCATCGTCGGCGAGACGATCGATGCGGCGCTCGCGCGCGGGCGCGCCGAGCCCGGGCTCGCGCTCTGCTCCTTCGACGTGCTGGGCGAAGGCGCGCGCACCGAAGCGGACGCGCAGCGCTACTTCGACGCGTACGCGCATGCAATCGAGGTGCTCGGCGGTCAGCCTGCGGGATCCGTGCACCAGCGCTCCGGCATCTCGGTGAAGCTCTCGGCCCTCGAGCCGCGCTACACGCAGCTGCAGAGCGTGCGGGTCAACGAGCGGCTCGCTCCGCGCATGCTCGAGCTCGCCCGCCACGCGGCGCGCGCCGGTATCGGATTCACGATCGACGCCGAGGAGGCGGACCGGCTCGATCTGTCGCTCGACATCGTCGAGTCGCTCGCCCGCGATCCGGCCACGCGCGCCTGGGAGGGGCTCGGGCTCGCGGTGCAGGCCTACGGGCGCCGCGCGCCGCTGGTGCTCGATTGGGTGGCGGCCCTCGCACAGGGCAGCGGGCGCCGTATGACCGTGCGGCTCGTCAAGGGCGCCTACTGGGACAGCGAGATCAAGCGCGCCCAGGAGCGCGGCCTCGCTACGTTCCCGGTGTATACCTCCAAGGCCGCGACGGATGCGAGCTATCTCGAGTGCGCCCGGCAGCTGCTCGCCGCACGCGACGTGCTCCATCCGCAGTTCGCGACGCACAACGCCTACACGGTCGCCGCGGTGCTGGAGCTCGCGCCCCCGGGCGCCGCGTACGAGTTCCAGCGACTGCAAGGCATGGGCGAGGCGCTCTACGACGCCGTGCGCGCCGAGGTCCCGGATCTCCCGCCCGTGCGGGTCTACGCGCCGGTGGGCACTCATGAGGAGCTCCTGCCGTATCTCGTGCGGCGGCTGCTCGAGAACGGCGCCAACAGCTCCTTCGTGCATCAGTTCAGAAATCCGCAAGTCCCGGTCGAAGAGGTGGTGCGCGATCCCCTCTCGTCGCTCGCCGCCGCGACGCTGCGCGAGGCGCGCCTTCGCGAGCCGCGCGCGCTCTACGGCGCGGAGCGCGCCAACTCGGAAGGGGAGGATTTCGGGGATCCCGCGGCGCTCGCCGCCCTCGAGGCTGAAGTAGAGCGGCAGGCCGCCGGGACCTGCTCCGGCGGCCCCGTGCTGAGCGGCCGCACGACGACCGATGCGTCGACGCCGGTCGTCTCTCCGGCCGACACGCGCGTCACGCTGGGACTCACGCGCGACGCGACCGCGGATGAGATCCGCGCCGCCATGCAGGCGGCGCACGAGGCGCAGCCGGCGTGGGATGCGCGGGGCGCGGCCGAGCGCGCCGCGTGCCTCGAGCGGGCGGCTGAGCTCCTGCAGGCGCGGCGCGGGAATTTCCTCAGTCTCCTGGTGCGCGAGGCCGGCAAGACGCTTCCGGACGCGCTGGCGGAGCTGCGCGAAGCGATCGATTTCTGCCGCTACTACGCGGCGCGCGGCTGCGAGCTCTTCGGCGCGCCGCAGGAGCTGCCCGGGCCGACCGGCGAGCGCAACGAGCTCTCGCTCCACGGACGCGGGGTGTTCGTCTGCATCAGCCCGTGGAATTTCCCGCTGGCGATCTTCACCGGCCAGATCACCGCGGCGCTCGCGGCCGGCAATGCCGTGGTGGCGAAGCCGGCGCCCGCGACTCCTCTCATCGCGCATGCCGCGACGAGACTGCTGCACGAGGCGGGAGTGCCTGCGGCGGCGCTGCAGCTGACTCCCGCGGACGGTCCGCCCTTCGGCGAGGTCGCGCTCAGGCACCCGGCGCTCGCCGGAGTGGCGTTCACCGGCTCGACCGCGACCGCGGCCACCATCAATCGCACGCTCGCCGCTCGCGAGGGCCCGATCGTGCCGCTGATCGCCGAGACCGGCGGAGTGAATGCGATGGTGGTCGATGCGACCGCGCTCCCCGAGCAGGTGGTCGACGACGTGCTCGCGTCCGCCTTCACGAGCGCCGGCCAGCGCTGCTCGGCGCTGCGCGTGCTGTATCTGCAGGAGGAGACGGCTGACCGCATCATCGAGATGCTGATCGGCGCCATGCGTCTCCTGAAGATCGGTCCGCCGCAGGATCTCGCCACGGACGTAGGCCCGGTGATCTCGGCGGCGGCGCGGCAGCGCCTCGCCCGGCACGTCGGGCGCATGCGCACGGAGGCGAAGCTGCTCTACGTCTGCGAGATGCCGCCCGGCCTCGCCGAGACCGGTCATTTCTTTCCGCCGCACCTCATCGAGCTGCGCACCCTCGATCAGCTGCGGACCGAAGAATTCGGGCCCATTCTCCACCTCGCGCGCTATCGGAGCGGGGAGCTCCCGCAGGTGCTCGAGGCGATCCGCAGCACCGGCTTCGGGCTCACGCTCGGGGTGCACAGCCGCCTCGAGAGCGTCGCCCAGCACCTGTTCCGCTCGCTGCCGGTCGGTAACACCTACGTGAACCGCAACATGATCGGTGCGGTCGTGGGGGTGCAGCCCTTCGGCGGCCAGGGCCTCTCGGGCACGGGGCCCAAGGCCGGCGGACCGCACTACCTCCTGCGCTTTGCCACCGAGCGCACGCTCACGGTCAACACCGCCGCCATCGGCGGCAACGTCGAGCTGCTGTCCTGAGCCGTCGCGCGGCTCGTGGGAGCGTGCGGCGCGGGGCGGTCGGCCAATAGTTAAGGCGTTACTTGACTATCGGATCAGCTGATCTTATAGTCAAGTAAGTGCTTAACTATCAGCTCGACCACGTATTCCGCGCGCTCGCCGATCCGACGCGGCGCACCATCCTCGAGCGCCTCACGGCCGGGGAAGCGTCTGTCAGCGAGCTCGCCCGGCCGCTCGAGATGTCGCTCGCGGCGGTCCTGCAGCACGTGCAGATGCTCGAGGAGAGCGGCCTGGTGCGCAGCCGCAAGCGCGGGCGTGTCAGAACGTGCCGCATCGAATCCGAGGCGCTGCGCGCCGCGGAGAGCTGGCTCTCGGAGCGCCGCGCGCTCTGGTCGCGCCGCCTCGACCGACTCGGAACCTTACTCGCCGAACAGCAGAAAGGAAGCAGGAAATGACCACCTCACCGGTTGCCCATGGCAGTTTCATCCTGGAGCGCTCCTACGAGGCGAGCCCCTCTCAGGTGTTCGCCGCCTGGGCGGATCCGGACCTGAAGGCACGCTGGTTCATCGGGCCGGATGACTGGATGCCGGTGCGGCGCGAGCTCGACCTGCGGGTCGGAGGACAGGAGCTGCTGCAGGGGCGCTTCGCGAAGAGCGGGCGCGAGACGCTCTTCACCGCGCGCTATCACGACATCGTGAAAGACGAGCGCCTCGTCTACGTCTACGACATGCACACTGCCGGCAAGCTGCACTCCACTTCCCTCGCGACGGTGGAGATGCGGCCGCGGGGCGCGGGCACGCAGCTCGTATTCACCGAGCAGGTGGCGTTCCTCGACGGCACCGACGGCCGGGAGGGGACTGCATCCCGCGAGCGGGGCACCGCGGCGCATCTCGACCGGATCGGCCGCGCCTTGCGGGAGGTCGGCTGATGGGTCGCGTGCGGCCCGGGGCGCTTCGCTAGGCGCGCAGCTGGCCGGTGAGCGTCGCGAGGGAATCGAGCGGCGCCGAGCAGGTGCTGCCGCGGCAGAGGTAGGCGACGATGTCCCCGCGCGGGGACTTGTCCGCGAGCCCTGGCGGCAGATCCTTCGCCTCCGCAGGTATCGCGAGCACCAGCTCGCGCGGCGCATAGGCCTTCGAGAGCTCCCGGCGCCAGCTCTCGAGCGACGCCTGCTGCCCGCGGAGGATAACGATCGCGGGCGGATGCAGCAGCTCTTCCAGCGCCGTGAGAAGACTCATATGCGACTGGGGATACTTCGCAAGTGCCGCCCACGCCGCGCGCAGTGTCCGCTCGGCCGCCGCGAGGTAGCGGGGCTCGCCGAGGAGGTTGCCGAGGCGCAGCAGCACGCTCGCGGCGACGCCGTTGCCCGAAGGCGTGGCGTCGTCGCCGAAGCTCTTCATGCGATGGATGAGCGTCTCGTGATCGTCGGAAGTGAAATAGAAGCCGCCGGCCCCCTCGTCGGCGAAGTGCTTGAGCACCACCCCGATGAGCTGCTGCGCAAAATCGAGCTCCTCGCTCCGGAAACGCAGCTGCTGCAGCTCGAGCACCGCGTCGGCGAGGAACACGTAGTCGTCGAGATAGGCGTTGAGGTGCGCACGGCCCTCCATGCAGGTCGCGAGGAGCCGCCCGTCGCGCCACAGCCGCGTGCGGATGAAATCGAGCGCTCGGGTCGCTGCGGTCACGAGCTCATCGTCCGCGAGGGCGCGCGCGGCTATCGCCATGCCGCGGATCATGAGCGCGTTCCAGGAGGTCAGGATCTTCTCATCGCGCGCCGGGCGTACACGCTGCGCGCGAATGCCGAGGAGCTTCGCGCGGGCTCGGGCGAGGAGCGCTTCGACTTCTTCCTCCGTGCGGCCGGCCTGCCGGGCGATGTCGGAGGTGGCGGCGACGACGCGCAGGTGCCAGCGCCCCTCGAAGTTCGCTTCCCCGTCGAGCCCGAAGCGGGGCGCAAACACCGCGAACTCCTCGGCGCTCAGCGCTTTGCGGACCTCCTCGCGCTCCCAGACGTAGAACTTCCCCTCGTGACCTTCCGAGTCGGCATCGAGGCTCGAGTAGTAGCCGCCCTCCGGGGACTGCATCTCGCGCAGCGTCCAATCGGCGATCGAGCGGGCCACTCGCGCGTGCGCTGGATCGCCGGTGGCGAGCGCCGCCTGCGCATACACCGCGAGCAGTGCGCCGTTGTCGTACAGCATCTTCTCGAAGTGCGGGATCATCCAGTACTCGTCGACCGAGTAGCGGCAGAATCCGCCGCCCAGCTGGTCGTTGATACCGCCCTCGGCCATGCGGCGCAGCGTGAGCGTCGCCATGTGCCGGGCCTCGAGGTCCGGCTCGGGCGCGCCGGCGCTCGCCTGCCAGCGCCTGAGCAGCCACTCGATGGTCTGCGGGTGCGGGAACTTTGGTGCGCCGCCGAAACCCCCGTAGCGGGGATCGAAGCTGCGCGCGAGCTGCTCGCGCAGGCTCGCGAGCGGGGCCTGCGTGAGCTCGCTGTCAGGGCCCGCTGGTTGCGGGTTGAGATCCGCGAAGGCCGCCATGAGCGCCTCGTTCTGCCGGCGCAGCTCCGCGGAGTGCTGCCGGTAGAACTCGGCGACCCGGAGCAGCAGGTCCTTGAACGCCGGCAGCCCGTAGCGCGCCTCCTTCGGAAAGTAGGTTCCTCCGAAGAACGGCCGCTGATCGTCGTGTGTGAGGAACATGGTGAGCGGCCAGCCGCCGCCGCGCTGCGTGAGCATCTGCTGCGCCACCTGGTAGATGCGGTCGATGTCGGGACGCTCCTCGCGGTCGACTTTGATGTTGACGAAGTGCTCGTTGAGAAGGCGCGCGGTGGCCTCGTCTTCGAAGCTCTCTTTCTCGAGGACGCCACACCAGTGGCAGGAAAGATAGCCTACGCTCAGGTGAATCGGCTTCTTCTCTGTTCTCGCTCGCTCGAACGCCGCGCTCCCCCACGGATACCACTCCACGGGATTGTGAGCGTGCTTGCGCAGATAGGGGCTGGTCTCAGTCGAGAGATGGTTAGTGTACTTCGGCATGCCGTCTCTAGTGGAATGCTCGATCTGCATCATGTTTCCAGGTCCAGCCCTTGTGGCTCGGTCGCTTGCCGCTCTTGAGCTGGTGCATGTGAACGACACTCAGGTTGCAGGCACGACAGAAAGCGGAAAGATTTGTGATTCTGACGACTGCGCCGCCGGGAGCGACGAATCCCTTGTGCACAAGCGGCGGCAACCTCTTCCTGCCGCGGACGTGGGTCCATCCTCGCGTCGACGCACGCTATTCGTGTGCGTCCATCCCCGATAGGACTTGAGTTTGCTCCGACCCATCGCGAGGCGATGCATGGATCTATAGTCCAGTCCGTGACGCCTGCAAAAATCCGAGAGCCCGACGATGGCGATGCGAGCCCTTGCGCAGATCACGACGGTGTGTATCCCAGCGCGCCCGATGCTTCATCGCACTGCCGACGTAGATCTTGCCGTTTCGTTTGCAGCGGATCTGACAGACGCCAGAGGTGTCCGGAATATCCTCATCCTGCTTCCTTGCCGACATCGTGCCACCCCACACGGCAGTGCGACAGACACGTGATCATAGCGCGTTGATCAGTCGCCGCGTTCGCCTATCGGAGATGGTCTTGGCCGGCGTTTTGGGTCGATTGGGTATACTCCGCGTCCCCGTTCCCCACCCCGGATTCCATGTCAGACCCGCAAGCCCTGCACGCCGACTCTTCCGACGCCCCGGCGCGCGTGCTGCGCTTGAAGCGCGGCGAAGATCGGCGCCTCGCCGCGGGGCACCTGTGGGTGTTCAGCAACGAGATCGACACCGCCAGCACGCCGCTCACGGCATTCGATGTCGGCGCGGTGGCGGAGCTGCGCACTTCGCGCGATGCGTTCCTCGGCTACGTGTGCGTCAATCCGCACGCGCTCATCTGCGCGCGCATCCTGTCCCGCGACGCGGCTCAGCCGGTGGACCGCGCGCTCATCGAGCGGCGGCTCGCGACGGCGCTCGTCCTGCGCGAGAAGCTCGGCAGGGCGCAGTACTGCCGCTGGGTGTTCGGCGAGTCGGACCTGTTGCCCGGGCTCGTGCTCGATCGTTACGGCGACCTCGTCGTCGGCCAGATCGCGACCGCCGGCATGGAGGCGCTCAGGCACGAGATCGAGGCGGCGGTACGGAGCGTCGCGAGCCCGCGGGGTCTTTTCTGGAAGAACGACTCCGCCGCGCGCGAGCTCGAGCATCTGCCGCAGCTCGCCGAAGCCGCCTTCGGCGACGTGCCGGCCGAAGTCGAGGTCGTGGAAGCGGGGCTCAGGTATTCGGCGCCGCTCGCCGCCGGACAGAAGACCGGCTGGTTCTACGACCAGAGCGCCAATCGGGCGCGCCTCGCGCGTTACATCCAGTCAGGCGCCCGCGTGCTCGATGTGTGCTCGTATGTCGGCGCCTGGGCGGTCGCGGCGCTGCGCCATGGCGCGGCTCGGGCGCTGTGCGTCGACGCCTCGGAAGCGGCGCTCGAGCTCGCACGGCGCAACGCCGAGCGCAACAGTGTCGCGCTCGAGGTGCTGCACGCCGACGCCTTCGATGCCCTGAAGTCCCTTGGCGAGCGGGGCGAGCGCTTCGAGGTGGTGATTCTCGATCCGCCCGCGTTCATCAAGCGCAAGAAGGACATACCCAAGGGCCAGGCGGCCTACTGCAAGCTGAACCAGCTCGCTCTCGGCCTGCTCGCGGACGAGGGGCTGCTGGTGTCGTGCTCGTGCTCGTACCATCTCGCCGCCGGCGAGCTCGTGAGCGCCATCCAGAGCGCCGCGCGACACGCGGGGCGCTTCGTGCAGATCCTGGAGGCGGGCGGTCAGTCACCCGACCACCCGGTGCACCCTGCGATTCCCGAGACCCGCTATCTCAAGGCGTTCTTCTGCCGCGTGACGCGCGCCGTCGGCTAAACTTCGCGCCTCGATGATCACGTATCCCAACCTCAACAGGGTTGCCTTCCACATCGGCCCGGTCAAGGTGTACTGGTACGGGATCATGTACCTGCTCGGGTTCGCAGCCGCCTGGTGGCTCGCGCGGCGGCGCGCGGCGCAGTCCCGCTCGACCTGGAAGAAAGCCGACGTCGACGATCTCATCTTTTTCGCCATGGTCGGCGTGATAGCCGGCGGGCGCATCGGCTACGTGCTGTTCTACGGACTGACGTTCTGGGCGAGCGATGCGTGGTATCCGCTCAGGATCTGGGAGGGCGGCATGTCCTTCCACGGCGGGCTGCTCGGGGTCGCGGTCGCGCTGACGCTGTTCGCCTGGCGCCGCGGCCGCCACCCCGCCGACGTCTACGACTTCACCGTGCCGCTGCCGGCGCTGGGACTCCTCTTCGGCCGCATCGGCAACTTCATCAACAGCGAGCTGTGGGGCAAGGTGACGACGGCGCCGTGGGGCTTTCGCGTGAACGGCGAGGTGCGGCACCCCTCGCAGCTCTACGAGGCGGCGCTCGAGGGGCTGCTGCTGTTCGCCGTGGTGTGGTGGTTCACCGCTCGCCCGCGGCCGCGGCTCGCGCCCTCCGGGCTGTTCCTGCTCGTCTACGGCTGGTCGCGCTTCCTCGTGGAGTTCGTCCGGGTGCCGGACGAGCAGATCGGCTATCTCGCCGGAGGCTGGCTCACCGAGGGGCAGCTGCTGTCGGCGCCGATGATCATTTTCGGCGCGGCGCTGCTGGTGTGGGCGTACCGGGCACGCGCTCCGTCCGGCAACTTCGCGGTCGCCCAATGAAGCAGTATCTGGAGCTGATGCGCCGCATCCGCACCGAGGGCGAGCGCAAGCAGGATCGCACGGGGACCGGCACGCTGTCGGTGTTCGGGCATCAGATGCGCTTCGATCTCGCGCAGGGCTTCCCGCTGGTCACGACCAAGAAGATCCACGTGCCGTCGGTGGTCTACGAGCTGCTGTGGTTCCTGCGGGGAGACACCAACGTCGCCTGGCTGCGCGAGCATGGGGTCACCATCTGGGACGAATGGGCCGACGCGCAGGGGGAGCTCGGGCCGGTCTACGGCAGGCAGTGGCGCGCCTGGCCCACCGCCGACGGACGCACCATCGACCAGATCGCGCGCGCGGTGGAGCAACTGAAGGCCAACCCCGACTCGCGCCGCATCATCGTCAGCGCCTGGAACGTGGGTGAGCTCGAGCGCATGCGCCTCCTGCCGTGCCACGCGTTCTTCCAGTTCCACGTGGCCGCAGGCAGGCTCTCCTGCCAGCTCTACCAGCGCAGCGCCGACGCGTTCCTGGGCGTGCCCTTCAACATCGCGAGCTACGCGCTCCTCGCGCACCTGTTCGCGCAGCAGTGCGATCTCGAGCCGGGCGAGCTCGTCTGGACCGGCGGCGACTGCCACCTGTACCTGAACCACCTGGAGCAGGCGGAGCTGCAGCTCTCGCGCACGCCGTTCGCGCCGCCGCGGCTCTCGATCCGGCGCCGCCCGCCGAGCATCTTCGACTACCGTTACGAGGATTTCGAGTTCGCGAACTACCAGCATCATGCGCCGATCCGCGCGCCGGTGGCCGTGTGAGCCGGCCGGATGCGCGCGAAGAGGCGCCGCCGATCGAGGTGCGCGAGTCGCCGCTGCACGGCCTGGGGGTGTTCGCGACGGCGCGCATCGCGCGCGGCAGGCGCATCGTCGAGTACCGCGGCGAGCGTATATCGCACGCCGAGGCGGATCGCCGCTACGACCACAAAGAGCCGGGCGACAACCACACTTTCCTCTTCACCGTCGACGCGCACACCGTGATCGACGCCGGGGTCGACGGCAACGAGGCGCGTTTCGTGAATCATTCCTGCGAGCCGAACTGCGAATCGGTGATCGAGGCCGGAAGGGTGTTCATCGATGCGATCCGCATCATCGTGCCGGGCGAGGAGCTCACCTACGACTACCAGATTCAGCGCGCAGCCGACGACCCGCCGGACATCGACCAGGTGTTCGCGTGCCGCTGCGGCCGTGAGCGCTGCCGCGGCACCATGCTGTGGCCGCCGCGCCCGCCGCCGCCGCGCAGCCGGGAGCGCCGCGCCCGGGGCCGCTGAGGGCGGACCGCGGCAGCGCGTGCAGATGACATGAACCCGCAGCGTCGCCTGAGCGTGTCCGCGGTCGTGGGCGCCATGGGAATCGTCTATGGCGACATCGGCACGAGTCCGCTGTACGCGCTGGAGTCGGCGCTCGATGCCGCCGGCGGTTTCGACGCCGAAGCGGTGCTCGGCGTGCTGTCGCTGGTCTTCTGGAGCCTGACCATCTCGGTCACCCTCAAGTACGTCACGGTCATCATGCGGGCGGACAACGAGGGGGAGGGCGGAATCCTGGCGCTGTTCGCCCTCGCCCAACGGCGGCTGATCATCGGCAGCACCTGGGCGAAGGTGGCGGTGGGGCTGGCGCTCGCGGGCACCGCGTTCTTCTTCTGCGATGCGCTCATCACGCCGGCGATCTCGGTGCTGGGCGCCGTCGAGGGCCTGGAGGTGCTGAACCCGGGCTTAAAGAGTGGCGTGGTCCCGGTCACGATCATCGTCATCATGGTGCTGTTTGCCTATCAGCGCCACGGCACCGCCAGCGTGGCCCGGCTGTTCGGGCCCGTCATGCTGCTCTGGTTCGTGGTGATCGGGGTCATCGGCGTCATTCCCATCGTCCGCAGCCCGCGGATCCTGCTGGCCCTGAATCCTCTGCACGGCATCGATCTGCTGGTCCATCGCGCGCCGGTGGCGCTGGCGATCATCGGGGCGGTGTTCCTGGCGATCACCGGAGGCGAGGCGCTGTACGCGGACATGGGCCAGTTCGGCCGGCGACCAGTGCGTATCGCCTGGTTCGCGCTGGTGGGGCCGGCGCTGGTGATCAACTATTTCGGGCAGGGCGCCCTGCTGCTCGAGCTCGGCAGACCCGTCGCGCACCCGCTCTACCACCTGGTATCCGCCGCGGTGCTGCCGTGGATGGTGGTCCTGGCGACCGCGGCCGCGATCATCGCCTCGCAGGCCACGATCTCCGGCGCCTTTTCCATGGCCCGCCAGGCGGTGCACCTGGATCTCCTGCCGCGGCTGCGCGTGCTGCAGACCTCGGCGCTCGAGCAGGGCCAGATCTACGTGCCGATCGTGAACTGGCTGGTGTTCATCGCGGTGTGCGCCTTCGTCGTCGGCTTCGGCTCATCCGCTGCGCTGGGAGGCGCCTATGGCGCGGCGGTCGTCGGCACGATGGTGGTGACGACCATCCTCGGAGCGTTCGTGGCCGCCACGCAGTGGAACTGGCCGACCTGGCAGGTGGCGGGCCTGTTCAGCGTGATGCTGGTGACCGACTGCGCCTATGTCGCGGGCAACCTCACCAAGGTGCCGAGCGGCGGCTGGATCCCGCTGACGCTCGGCGCAGCCCTGTGCCTGATATTCACCACCTGGCGCAGCGGCCGGCTCGAGCTGCGCGCGGCGCTCGCGAAGATGGCGGTGCCGCGCAGCGAGATCGGCAAGCTGGTGACGGGCGTGCACCGTGTGCCGGGCACGGGCGTGTTTCTCGCGAGCAACTCGCATCTCGTGCCGTCGGCTCTGATCCGCAACATCGAGCACAACGGCGTGGTGCATCAGCGCGTCATCATTCTCAACGTCGAGATCTCCGACACGCCGCGCCAGGACCCGGTGCGGCGGCTGCGTGTCGAGGAGGTGGTGCCCGGCGTGCACTTCGTCACCGCGCGCTTCGGCTTCATGGAGACGCCCGATGTGGCCGAAGCGCTCAAGGCATGCCGCGCGCGGGGGCTGCGCGTGTTCACGGAGGACAGCTCCTTCTTCGTCGGCCGCCACGTAGTGCGCGCGCGACCGCTGCCGGGCCTGCGCGGGCTGCAGCGGCGTCTGTTTGCGCGCATGCAGCAATACAGCACCCAGGCGGCGGAGTTCTTCCGCATGCCCTTCCGGGATGTGGTCGTGCTCAACACCGCGGTCGAGATCTGATGGCTGTCGAGATCCGACCGCAGTCGAGGTCCGACCGCAGTTACCAGCTTCACCCCAATGGCCTTGCCACGGCCGCGCCTGTAATAATGCGCCCATGAGCGCCGCGCAACCGCTGATCACGCTGATCGTCGCGATGGCGCAGAACGGAGTGATCGGACGCGCCAACGCGCTCCCCTGGCGGCTGCCGAGGGACCTGCAGCGCTTCAAGGCGTTCACCCTCGGCAAGGCGGTGCTCATGGGACGCCGGACCTTCGAGTCCATCGGCCGGCCGCTCCCGCAACGCGCCAACGTGGTGCTGACGCGGGATCGCGCCTGGTACGCCGCCGGCGTCGACGCCGTGCACTCGCTGGAAGAGGCGCTCGCGCGTAGCGGCGGCCATACGGAGCTCGTTGCGATCGGCGGCGCCGAGGTCTATCGGCTGGTGCTGCCGCTGGCGCGCCGGATCTACCTCACCCACGTGCATGCCGACGTGCCGGGCGACGCCTTCTTTCCCGATTTCGATTCCACCCAGTGGGCCGACGTCGAATGCAGCGCGCATCCGGCGGACGAAGACCACGCCTATCCCTTCACGTTCGTGACGCTCGAGCGGCGCTACGCGCCCGAGGCGCCGCGCCATCACTGAGCGCGCCGCGGCCCGTCGCCGCGTCGGCGCCAGGTAAGCCCGACATCGGAAGGACACCCATGTTCACTTACGTCACGCTCGGCACGAACGACCCACCGCGCGCCGCCCGCTTCTACGATGCCGTGCTCGGCGCGCTCGGGCTCGAGCGCTGCGACGTGTCCGAGCCCGAGTGGCAGGACTGGCACGGCTGGGGCGTGTACGACAAGGAAGCCGGGCGTGAGCTCGCACTGTGGCTCTGTCCGCCGTTCGACGCTCGCCCGGCGAGCGCCGGCAACGGCACGATGGTGGCGCTCGTGGCGCGCTCCTGGAGCGAGGTGGATCGGTTCCACGCCGCAGCGCTCACGCAGGGCGGCACGTCCGAGGGTGCGCCTGGGCTTCGCCCGCACTACGGCGCCGATTTCTACGCCGCTTACGTGCGCGATCCCGACGGCAACAAGCTCGCGGCGGTGTGCCGGGGATTCACCCAGCCGCAGCGGGATTGAGCGAGAACGCCGGGCACCGGCAGCCGCGCTCAGCCGATCGGCGGCGCGGAGGTCTATCGGCTGGTGCTGCCGCTGGCGCGCCGGATCTACTACCCCTCAACGCGAAGGACTTTGGGGAACTGGCACAGTCGCATTGATCCATGTGCGGGAGGGGCTGGCATCGATTTCCAGGCTTCCACCCAGCCGCGCTATGCGCGCCCGCATGCCCGCGATCGTGACGCCCATCTCGCCTACTCCTCGCTCCGCTTCCGCCAGGGCTTCCTCAGAGATGCCGTGTCCCTCGGCGCCCGCTTGCAGTATCAGGCGTTCATCCTGGACCGCGATGCGCACCTTAGCGGTTGAGTGTTGCGGGACGCGGAAAATGGTCGCAAAAAATTCCTGAACCAGGCGATAGAGGGCCGCCCCCACCGGCGGGGGCACGCGCTCCACGTGCGTGGGGAAGTCTATATCGACGGCTATTCCTTTCTGTTTTGCGAGACCCCCCAGGTGAGCACGCAGGGTCGCCAGCAATCCATCGGTCTCGAGCGACGGCGGGTACAGAAGATAGGAGGTGGTTCGGATCTCGCGGGACAGCGACTCGGCCAATGCGATGCTCTTCTCGATCCGTTGGGAAACCTCTCCCTCGGCGTGGCTTTTTGCCTGATGGAGTTCCGTAAGCAAGGCTGCGCAGCTCGGACTCACGCTGTCGATCAGCGAGAGCGAAACGCGCCTCCGCTCGCGATCCTGCGCCTCGACCAGTCTCGAAGCGAGCTCTTGCTGCGCTTTCTCGGCCTGTTTGCGCTCCGTCAGGTCACGGGTCACCTTGCCGAAGCCTTCCAGGGTTCCGCGCTCGTCGCGTAACGCGGTGATCGAGACGCCTCCCCAGAAGCGAGAGCCGTCCTTGCGGACACGCCAGCCCTCGTGCACGACGCTCCCTTTTTCCTCAGCGGTCTTCAGCAGGCGCTCGGGCAGGCCCCGCTCCACGTCTTCGCGCGGGTAGAACACGGACACGTGCTGTCCGATGATTTGCTTTGCCTCATAGCCCTTCATCCGTGCCGCCCCTTCGTTCCAGGTCGCAATGCGCCCTTGGGCGTCGAGCATGAAGATGGCGTAGTCCTGGACTGCCTTGACAAACAGGCGGAAGCGGCGATCAGGGTCCGCCAGTCCGGCAGCCTTCAGCGTTTCAGGGGCGAATTTCGCGGATCCAAGACGTAAGGACATGCCGCACTCCCTCGGCCGGTCCTCCAGTCGGAAAGCCCGGCGGAGCAGCCAGCCTGCCAAATTTCGTATGGTCGCGAAATGGTGAATTTTCTTCAAGCACCGGACTCAGGGATGGCCTATCAGGGCAATCACGGGCTGGCGGGTCACCGATCGTCTCAATTGCGTCGAGGATGATCGACGTAATGGAGTTGCTCACGGCCGACGCCCAGCGATCCGTTTCGCTGAAGCGCCGCGCCCAGGCCGTGGTTGGCCTGCCATATGTCGGCTCAGCCGATCGGCGGCAGGCGCTCGCGCACCAGCTTCTCCGCAAGCCGGGCATCCGGCTCGACGCCCGGACCGCGATCGAGCTCATCGAGCAGCTGCGCCTGCACCGCGCCGCGGCGCAGCGCCTCGGCGTACGGAATCTCCGGGTGGAACATCACCATCGAGTAGCGCGGGATGAAGCGATCGGGGAAGCGCCGCTCGAGTCCCAGGGCGATCTGCCTGCGGCGCAGGAAGCCGGCATCCAGCACCGCATCGCGCATCTCGCCGTAGTTCTCAAGCGCCATCTGCGCGATGGCCTCGGTGTTGGGACGGCGCAGCCGCTCGAACTCCCCGAACACCGCCTCCCATTCCCCGCCGTGCCCGATGAGCTCATCGAGCACGGTGCAGTCCTCGAACGCGGCATTCATGCCCTGGCCGTGGAAGGGAACGATGGCGTGAGCGGCGTCCCCGAGCAGCAGCACGCGGCCCTCGATCTGCCAGGGTGTGGCGTGCACGGTGCCGAGCTGGCCCTGGGGGTGGCCCGCGAACTGGCTGAGCAGGTCCGGCATGAGCGGCACCGCATCCGGGAACTCGCGGTTGAAGAAGCCCGCGACCGCCTCCGGAGTGCGCAGCGCTGCGAAGCTCTTCTCGCCGCGCCGCGCCAGGAACAACGTCGCGGTGAAGCTGCCGTCGGTGTTGGGCAACGCGATCAGCATGAAGCCGCCGCGCGGCCAGATGTGCAGCGCATAGGGCTCGAGCGTGTGAGCGCCGGCGACCGGCGGCACGGTAAGCTCCCTGTAGTCGTGGTCGAGCCAGTCCTCGCGCACGCTCAGGAATCCTGCGGTCGCCAGGCTCACACGGAGCGCGGATCCCGCGCCGTCGGTGGCGATGGTGGGCGTGAGCGCGATCTCGCGCTCCGCGCCGCTCGCCTCATCGCGCAGGCGCAGCCGGTCGCGCGGCGCGTCCGCGCCGAGGCAGAGTTGGCTGAAGCGCACCTCGACCCCCGCGTGGCGTGCGGCCTCCTCGATGAGCACGCGGTTCAGGTCGGCGCGGCCGACCGACCAGATGACTTCGTGCTCGCGTTGCCCGTACGGCTGCAGCGCGGTCTGACCGGTCGGCTCGTGCACCATGCGGCCGCGCATCGGGATGAGGAGCGGGCGCACCCGCTCCATGACTCCGGCGCGCTCGAGCGCGCGCATTCCGCGTGCGGCCAGGGCGAGATTGATCGAGCGTCCGCGCTCGGGCGCCGCCTGGCGCGGATCCGGCCGCCGCTCATGGAGCGTCGCCGCGATGCCGCGCCGCGCCAGCAGCAGCGCCAGCAGCGCACCGGCAAGTCCCGCGCCGACGATGTTGACGGGCGGCAGCCGCGCGCGGCTCACGCCACTCCCCGGAGCACATCGCCCAGAGCGCGAGCGAACTGCCAGACGTCCTCGAAGCGGTTGTAGAGCGGCACGGGCGCCACGCGGATGATGTCCGGCGAGCGCCAGTCGCACACCACGCCGCTCTCGCTGAGCGCCTCGAACACCCGCGCTCCGCGCGCTGCACCGCCCATGATGCGCAGCGACAGCTGACAGCCGCGCCGGGCGCTCTCGCGCGGCGTGATGACGTGGACCTGCTCCGCGAGCGGGCGAAGCAACTGCTCGAGCCAGCCGGTCAGCTGCACCGATTTCTCGCGCAGCCTCTCGATCCGCGCCTCCGTGAATATCGCCAGCGAGGCGATCAGAGCGGCGGCCGCGAGGATCGGCGGGTTGCTGATCTGCCAGGCGGCGGCGCCGCCCGCGGCGCGAAACCCGCTCTCCATCAGGAAGCGCGTGCGCTCCTCGTGACCCCACCAGCCGGCGAGTCGCGCGCCGGGCAGGCCGCCCGAGTGCGCGGTGCGCGGCTGCGCGTCCGCGTGACGCTGGTGCACGAAGCAGCCGCCGATCGCACCCGGGCCGCCGTTCAGGTACTTGTAACTGCACCACACGGCGAAGTCGGCTTGCGTCTCGTGGAGCGCGAGCAGGGTGTTGCCGATGGAATGCGCGAGGTCGAATCCCACCACGCAGCCGTGGCGGTGCGCCGCGCGCGTGATACGCCCGAGGTCGAACGCCTGACCGGTGCGAAACTGCACTCCCGGCCACAGCACCAGGGCGATCTCCTCTCCGTGGCGCGCGAAGCACTCGTCGATCGCCTCCTCGGACAGCGTGTCCTCGCCGGCGGCGGGTGCGAGCTCGATCAGGGCCGCCTCGGGATCGAGGCCTCGCCAGGCGATCTGGGATGCGACCGCGTGGCGGTCGGAGGAGAACGCGCCCGACTCCATCAGGATGTGCGTGCGCCGGCCCGCCGGGCGGTAGAAGCTCGCGAGCATCAGGTGCAGGTTCACGGTGAGCGAGTTCATCGCGACCACCTCCAGGAGGTGCGCGCCGGTGAGCGCTGCGAGGCCGGCGCTCAGATTCTCGTGATACGGCACCCACGGACGGCGGGCGTGCTCGTGTCCGATCACGCCGAGGCGCGCCCAGTCCTCGAGCTCCTCTTCGACGAGCTTAGCCGCCGCGAGCGGCATGAGCCCGAGCGAGTGACCGCACAGGTACACGAGCGGCTCGCCGCGCTCATTGCGAGGCAGCGCGAAGCGCTCGCGGAAGCCGCGCAGCGGGTCCGCGGCATCCCGTGCCCGCGCAGCCTCGCGCGTCGAGTCGGCGCTCACGAGGAGCGCTCCGAGATCCGGTAGAGCAGCGGGCGGCTCGGGACCGCATCCCCGCCGAGCGCCGGCGCCTGCAGCTCGACAAGATAGGCGCCGTCGGCGAGCTCGTCAGCCATGTAGGCGAGCTCGGTGACGGTGGCCTCGGGGCGCGCGGCCGCGGCAAGCTCGACCGAGCGGCGCGGCAACCCGAAGAAGATGCGGTGCGCCGTGAGCCGGCCCTCGTCGTGGGTGCGATCGATCGAGGGCACATCGACGATGAGGTGCCAGATGCCGCGCCGCACGAGGAGCTGCGCTGCCTGCTGCGTGAGGTACGGGGGCGTCTCCATGGAGTAGTCGCGCGTCAGCTTGCCGGCTGTGTTGGGAAGCGTGCGGATGAGGAGCGCCTGTGGCTCGAACGGCGCGGCGGCAGGCCAGGCGCGCTCGAGCGCGCGGGCGGTGATGAGCCGATCGCCGCGCTCGGGGGCCGGCTCGGTGTCCTCGCCTTCGGCCGGCGCGGGCTCGGCGTCGACCGATAAGAGGACGGCGGGCAGCAGTCCCGTCGGGATCACCCGGTGCGCGTCGAGCGGCTCGCGGGTCAGGTGCCCGACACACTCGGTATGGGTGCCGTTGCAGTGGGGGATGAGCGTGAGGGTCTCGCAGTTGCAGCTCGCCCCGCGCTCCACCGAGCCCAGGAAGCCCGGCGCCTCGAACGGGCGCGAGCTGGCCCGGGGTGCGCCGAAGTGACGCGGCTGGGAGCCGCGGAAATCGAGCGCCACCGCCACGCTCACCGGGTGCGAGAGGTCGATGCCGAGCACGCGCGCGCCGAGCTCGATGCGCGCATTCACCTTACGAGCGCTCCATGACGGCGCCGCAGCGCGAGCAGGTGCGCTTGTCCAGGCTCGAGAAGAAGCGGTCGAACACCGGCGGGAACTGTTTCTCGATGTCGGTGAGCGCGAAGAACTCCTCGTACAGGCGCTGACCGCAGCGCTCGCAGTACCACTGGAACCCATCGAGCTCGCCCGGGCGGCGGGCCCGCTCGATCACGAGCCCGATGGTGTCAGCGGGCCGTTGCGGCGAGTGCGGCATTTTGGGCGGAATGAGGAGCACCTCACCCTCGCGGATCGGCACATCGAGCGCGCGGCCGTCCTGCATGGTCTTGAGCACCATGTTGCCCTCGAGCTGGTAGAAGAACTCCTGCCCGGGGTCGACGTGGTAGTCCTTGCGGGCATTCGGGCCGCCGACCACCATGATGATGAAGTCGCCGTCGCGGAAGACGCGCTTGTTGCCCACCGGCGGCCGCAGCTGCGCGCGGTTGGCCTCGATCCATTGCTCGAGATTGAACGCCTGCAGGGATTCCATGTGCCCTCCGTGCCTTTTCCGTTATGGTACGCGCAGCCAGACTGGAGCGAGGAGGGTGCGATGCGGTCGGGGTCGGGAGCTCGGGGCGCGGCCTGCGGCGCCGCGGCGCGCGTGGTCGCGGTGGCGGTGCTGTTGTCGGCGGGGGGCTGCAGTCACTTGCCGGCCATGCATTGGCCCTCCATGCACTGGCCGTGGCATCACCCGCCACCGCCGCCCGCGCCGCCGGTGCACGAGCTCGACATCAGCGCGGGCGCGGGAGCGGGCGCCGCGGTCGGGTCGGGCGGCTCGGGCGCGGCGAGCGCATACCCGCAGTACTGGAACCGCAACACGCTGGTGGTGGATCTGGCCGCCGCCAGCGGCTCGGGCAGCATCACGCTCAAGCCCGCCGCCGGCTCTGCCTGGCCGGTGCGGCTCGCCTTCCGGGTCACGCCCGGCTCGGTCGGCCTCTTGAGCGTGCGCGCGGATCAGCGCCTGGTCATCCCGATCACGCCGGCGGCCGGCAAGCCGATCGAGCTCGAGCTCGCGCCCCGCATGTACACCTGGAAGACTCCGCAAATGCTGGTCAGCTGGGGGCCGAACAGTCCTCCGGTGCCCTGAAGCGGCGCCGACGCGAGAGCCACGCCGTCCACGGGGGATGCCCGCACGAGCGGCGATCAGGCGAATCAGTCAGCGCCAATCGGCCGACAGCCCGTGCACGGCACGGAAATCACCGCGCGCTCGGAGTCGAGGTCCACGGCGCTGAGCGCGCCGCCCCACACGCATCCCGTGTCGAGGCCGATGACGCCGTGCTCGCGCACCAGTCCGAGCGCCGACCAGTGCCCGAAGATCACGCGCGCCTCGCGGCTCGCACGCTCGGCATGCGCGAACCACGGCCGAAGAGGCGAGGGCGGTGATGGCGGCGCGCCCTTGACGCCCAAATCCACCCGCCCGTCCGCCGTGCACACGCGCAGCCGCGTCAGCACGTTGATCGCAAAGCGGAGCCTGTGCACGCCGGCGAGCCGCTCGTCCCAGCGGTCGGGCTCGTTGCCGTACATGTGCTCGAAGAGCGCCCGCGGGTCGTGGCGCAGCGCCTCCCCGACCTCGCGCGCGAGCGCCAGGGTGCCCGCGACGGTCCACTGCGGCACGAGGCCGGCGTGCACCATGAGATCGGCGCCCTGGGCGTGAGCCAAGGGACGCGTGATGAGCCACTCGAGGAGCGCGTCCCGGTCGGGGGCGGCGAGCACCTCGTCCAGCGTGTCGGACGGGCGGGGGCGGCGGGCGCCGTGGGCGACCGCGAGCAGATGCAGATCGTGGTTGCCGAGCACCACCACTGCGTTGTCGCCGAGTGAGCGCACGCGGCGCAGCGCCGGGAGCGAGTCGGGGCCGCGGTTCACGAGGTCGCCGACGAACCAGAGTTGATCGCGATCGGCCGAGAACTTCAGCCGCTCGAGGAGAGTTTGCAGCTCCTCGTCACAGCCTTGTATGTCTCCCACCGCATAGCGGGTCACTGCAGGATTCCGGGCATCGCGAGCCGGAACGGCCGGATGGTCGCGTCAAACTGCGCGCCGTTGTCGGCGAGCATCTGATAGCTGCCCTGCATCGAGCCAACGGGGGTCTCGAGCACCGCGCCGCTCGAGTAACGGAAACCCTGTCCGGGCTTGAGGTACGGTTGCTCGCCCACCACGCCGTCGCCGCGCACTTCCTCCACCTTGCCGTTGGCGTCTGTGATCACCCAATGGCGCGTCAGCAGTCGCGCCGGGACCTTCCCCTCGTTGCGGATGGTGATGGTGTAGGAAAAGACGTAGCGGCTCTCGCGCGGGTCGGACTGCTCGTCCAGGTAGCTGGTCTCGACCTCCACCCGGATCTTGTGCTCGGGGGGGCTCATGGACCTCATTCTACCGGACTGACCGGCTTTCAGCTGCCGCGGGCCGCATGGCGAGCACGTCGCAGGGCGCGGCGTGGAGCACCGTATCCTCAGTGAGATTTACCAGAATCGACAATCCATGCCGCTCGCGGCTGCCGAGAATGATGAGATCCGCACGGCGGTCCCGCGCCACGCGCACGATCTCGGATTTGACATTGCCGCTCTCCACCCAGCACGGAGAGCCGCTCAGCCCGAGCTCGGCGCAGAGTCCCGCGAGGCGCTGCCGCGCGCGCTCGAGCAGCTCTTCTTCGATCTGTACCGCGGGCATGAGGGTTTCACCCATCGGCTCGACCGGCACGAATTCCACGACGTGCAACAGCTCGACTTCGGCGCCGAGGGCAGCGGCGAGCGCCTGCGCCTTGCGTCCGATCGCGAGACTGCCTTCCGTCAGGTCAACGACCAGCAGGATGCGACGATAAACGCCCATGACGAATCCCCCTGCAGCACGCCGCTGCCGGAAAGACTAGCTTCACCGGCGCGTGCGGTCGAGGGCCTGGGCCAGCGCGTTGAAGGCCTGCGGCGTCAGCCTCTCCGGGCGCACGCCCGGATCGACGGCGCAGGCGCCGATCTCGGCCCCGGTGAGGAGGCCCGCGAGGGCGTTGCGCAGCGTCTTGCGGCGGTGCGCGAAAGCGGCAGCCACGACCGCGCCATAGTGCGGGCTCACTGCGAAGGGCGGTTCCGCCCGCATGGTGAGGCGCACCACCGCGGACCAGACCCTGGGGGGCGGCTGAAAGGCGCCGGGACCCACATCGAACAGCCGCTCGCTCTCGACCCGGGGGGCGAGCATCACGGCGAGGCGGCCGTAGTCGGAGTCACCGGGCTGCGCGGCGAGCCGCGCCACCACCTCACGCTGCAACATCAGGTGGAGGTCCTGGATCGCGGGACCGTGGTGCAGCATCCGGAACAGGAGCGGCGTCGAGATGTTGTAGGGGAGGTTGCCCGCGATCCGCAGCCGCCCGCCGCGCTCGCGCGAGAGGGCGGTGAAGTCGAATTCGAGCGCATCCGCGGTGTGCAGCACGGAGCGCGGCGGCTCGAAGCGATCACGCAGCAGCGCCGCGAGATCACGGTCGATCTCGATGGCATCGAGCGTGCAGTCGCCGCATTCGAGCAGCGCCGCGGTGAGCGCGCCGCGCCCGGGCCCGATCTCCACCAGATGATCCCCGGCCCGGGGCGAGAGCGAGCGCACGATGCGCAGGATCACCGCGGGGTCGTGGAGGAAGTGCTGGCCGAAGCGCTTGCGGCGCGGCGGCCGGCGGCTTGCAGCGACGGCGGCAGCGGCGGCCGCGGCGCGCGGCAGGCGCGGCATCAGCGCCGCTGCGCCGCGAGACGGCTCGCGAGTCGGACCGCGGCGCTCAAACTGCGAGAGTCCGCGCGACCGCTGCCGGCGAGCTCGAGCGCGGTGCCGTGGTCGGGCGAGGTGCGCACGATCGGGAGTCCCAGCGTCACGTTGACCGCACGCTCGAAGCCCGCGTGCTTCACGACCGGCAGCCCCTGGTCGTGATACATGGCGAGCACCGCGTCGAAGCGCGCGAGCAGGTGCGGCACGAATACGGTGTCGGCCGGCAATGGCCCGCTCGCGCGGATGCCGCCGGAGCGCATGCGCTCGATGGCCGGAGTGATCACGCGCAGCTCCTCGTCGCCCAGGTAGCCGCCTTCCCCGGCATGGGGGTTGAGGCCGCACACGGCGATGCGCGGCTCCGGAATTGCCCAGGAGCGTTTGAGCTCGCGCGCGAGGATCACGCCCGCTTCCAGGAGGGAGTCGACGGTGATGGCGTCGCTCACCGCGCGCAGCGGCAGGTGGGTGGTCGCCAGCGCCACGCGCAGCTCCCCCGTGGTGAGGAGCATCAGCACCCGGGGGCTCGCGGTGCGCTCGGCGAAGAATTCCGTGTGGCCGCTGAAGCGCACCCCGGCGTCGTTGATGATCTGCTTGTGCACCGGAGCGGTGACGATCGCGTCGAACTCTCCGGCGAGCGCGCCCGCGACCGCACGCTCGAGGAGCGCGAGCACGTAGGGCACGTTGGCGGTGTCGGGGCGTCCCGGCACGCTCGCTCGCGCGAGGGGCCGATGCTCGACGGGCAGGGTGCCGGCCTTGTGGGACACGGCCGCCGCGCCGCTTGCCCGCGCGTAAGGGCGCAACGCGACCGGGAGCTGCAACTGCCGGGCGCGCTCGGCGAGCAGCGACTCATCGGCGAGGCACACCAGCTCGCAAGGCAGCTCCTCGAGAGCCAGGGCCAGACACAGCTCGGGGCCAATGCCCGCCGGCTCACCCGAGGTCAGTGCGATGCGTGGTGTCGCGATCACCCGCGGCTATGCTACGACTTATATTCGACGAACGCCTCGTCGCGCATGCGCCGCAGCCAGAGCTCCGTCTCCTCGTCCGCCTTGCTCGCGCGGATCGCCTCCATGGCCTGGCGGCGCCTGAGCTCGTCGGTGTTGTCGAAGCGGCGGTGGCCGAGCACCTGCACCAGGTGCCAGCCGAACTGGGTGTGAAAGGGCTGGCTGAGCTCGTTGTCCTTGAGTCCCGCGATCGCCTGCTCGAACTCCGGCGCGAAGGTGCCAGGGCCCGCCCAGCCGAGGTCGCCCCCGTCGGCGGCGGATCCCGGGTCCTCGGAGGAGGTCTGCGCAAGCCCGGCGAACTCCTCACCCTTCAGGATCCGCTCGCGCAGCGCCAGGAGCTTGCCGCGCACGGTCGCATCGTCGGCGAGCTCGTTGGTCTTCATGAGGATGTGGCGCACGTGGACCTGATCCTCCACGGCCTTGTTGTCGCTCGCGCCACGTACCTCGTTGAGCTTCACGATGTGGTATCCGGTCGGCGTACGCAGCGGCTCGCTCACCTCGCCGGGCTTCAGTCGCGCCACCACGTCCGTCAGGAACGTCGGCAGCTCGCTGCCCTTGCGCCAGCCGAGCGCGCCGCCCTCGAGGGCGGTCTGGCTGTTTGAATAGGCCACCGCGAGCTTGGCGAAGTCCTCGCCCGCCTTCGCGCGCTGATACACGTCGGTCGCGCGCTTGCCTGCCTGCTCGAGCTGTGCGGGGCTCGCTTCCTGGGCCACGGCGATGAGGATGTGCGCGACGTTGTACTCGCTGCGCTCGGACGGCGTCTTGGCCTGCTTCTCGAGGAACTGATCGATCTCGCGCGGGGTGACGCTGATTCGCTGCAGCACGTCGCGCTGGCGCAGCAGCGAGAGCGTGATCTCCCGGCGCAGGTCCTCGCGGTAGGCGGCATAGTCCTCGCCCTGCTGGGTGAGCGCGTCCGGCAGTTGCGAGAGCGTGAGACCGTTGCGGCGCGCGACGTCCTGCAGCGCCGAGTTCACTTGCTCGTCGGATACCTTGATGCCGGCGCGGTTGGCGCGCTGCATCTGGATCTCCTGCAGCACCAGCCGCTCGAGCACCTGCTGGCGCAGCACGTTCTGCGGCGGGAGCTCGAGCTTCTGCTGGCGCAGCCGCTCGCCGATCACATGGACCTGGGCGTCGAGCTCGCTCTCGAGCACCACGCCGTCGTTGACGATCGCCGCTACGCGGTCGAGCAGCTCGCCGCGGGTTGCGAGCTCGCGGGTCTGCGCGCTCGCCTGCCCGGGCAGGGCGAGGACCGCGACCGCCACCCAGGCGGGCTGCATCAGGGCTGACGAGAACGTGCGCTGCATGTCGATTGTCATTCCCTCACCAGACGCCGCCGAGCGGCCCCTGGTTCTTGAACGCCGTCGCCTCGGCGGGTGCGTAGCCGCGGATCACCTCGGTGAGCGAGGCGTCCGACGCCGATCCGACACTGGCGAGGCCTGCGAGTTCCAGCTGCAGCCAGACCCCGGTGTCCTGGCCGGCCCCGGGCACGTGGCTGCTCACGTACCGGCGGGCACCGAGCCTGACCCGCCAGCAGCACGCACGGTACTCGAACCCGGCGAAACGCTCCAGCGGCTCGTGATCGCGCAGCGAGTAGACCTCGCGGGCGAACAGGTTCCAGCTGCGCCGGATCGGCCAGGCGCCGGACGCCTCGACCTGCTCGAATCCGGACTCGACCGTGTCGAGCAGCGGTATCGAGCGCTCGTAGCGGTAGGCGAGGTTCACCACCGCGTTGTTGGCGGACTTGTACTGCAGGTTCACCTGCGCACGCTCGCTGCTCTTGGTCTGGGGATTCCACTGTACGGCGGCATCCGCGCTCCAGTGACGGAAGGCCGTCAATGCCAGCTGCGCCACGAAGTCGGAGCGCTTGTCGGTGGCGGGGATCTCGCCCGGCAGCGTCACGCGCGGGGTCACGAAGTAGTAGGTCTGGCCGATGGTGGCGGCGAGGAACTGCCGCCCGTCGCGCGCATCGAGCAGGCGGCTCGTGATACCGGCGCTCACCTGATTGGCGTCGCTCACGCGGTCGGCGCCGACATAACGGTTGGTGCGGAAGAGCTCGACGGGATTCAAGTCCGGCAGCGCCGTGTCGAACACCGGCAGCTGGTCCTGATTGCGGTACGGCACCTCGAGGTACAGGATCCGCGGCTCGAGCGTCAGCTTGCGTTTGGCGTGCGAGCCGCTTTCGCGCTCGAACAGGAGGCCGGTGTCGAAGCTGGCGACCGGGAGCTTGCGCGAGGGCGAGCGCGGCTGGCCGGGGGAGGCGTGATCGAGCTGATAGCCGGTCGCGCGCCAGGCGAGCGCGGGGCGCACGAAGTATCCGGGACCGGTGAGATCGAGGGAGACGGTGGGCCGCAGGTCCGCCCGCCAGCCGGTGACTCCGATCGCCCCGGCGGGGCGCTGGAAGTCGACGACCTCGGAGTCGAAACCGTAGCGCACGAGTCCGGCCGCTCCCAGCCCGTAGTCGGCGCTCACCGCGATGCGCGGCACGCGCGCATAGGGCCGCTCGCTGACCGGCAGCGTGTAGTCGATGGTCTGAAACTGCTGTGCTTCGCCGTCGATCCGCCAGTGCGTGCCGCGGTAGGTGAGCGCGGCGCGCCGCTCGACGAACGCGGTGCTGGTGCCCTCCGGGCCCAGCGAGAAATTCTCGAAGTAGAAGGGGTCGCTCACGTTCTCCGCGTTCGCCGTTAGGCGCAGGTCGTCGGCGAGCTCGGCGACCTCGGTGAGCCGTACGCGGTTGCGGCTGCCGTGGAAGGAGCCGTCGTAGGGAAGATAGTTCCAGTCGATCTCGCCGCGCTGGCTGTGCGTGAGGAAGCGCAGATCGCCGCCGAGGTCCGCGCCGGCGCGGCTGTACTCGACGGGCTGGAAGGTGAAGTCCGCATTCGGCGCGATGTTCCAGTAGTAGGGGACCGCGAGCTGCAGCCCGCCGTAGGAGGTGTTGCCGATGGAGGGAAACAGGAAGCCGCTCTTGCGCTCGCTGCCGAGCGGAAAGGACACCCACGGCAGATACACGAGGGGCACGCCCTTGAAGTCGACCCGCGCGCCGCGGCCGGTGCCGATCCGGTCGCGCGTATCGAGCGTGATGGTGTTGGCCTTCAGCTCCCAGCTGCTGTCGCGAGGCGGGCAGGTCGTGAAGGTGACTCCGCGCAGGCGGAACACGCCCTGCGGCGTGAGCCTCATATCCGCGGCGCTGCCGCGCGCGGCGCGCTGGAGCAGATTGAACTCGGCCGACTTGAAGTCGGCGCCGGCTGACGCCGAGTAGCTGCCGCCGGCGCCGCTCACGTGCACGATCGGATCGCGGTAGTCGATATGGCCGGCGGTGCTCAACGAGGTGTCACGCGCGTCGTACTGCACCTCATCGGCGCGGATCTCGCGCTCGCCCTGGCGCACGAGCACGTTCCCCTCGAGCGTCGCCTTGCCATCGGCGCCGAAGCTTGCCCGGTCGCTGCTCAGATCGATGCCGCCCCCACCCGAGGGTGCTGGCGCGCGTGGCGCGCCCGCGGATGCCGCCACGCCGCCGCTCGCCGCGGCGAGCGTGCCCGGCTGCTCGCTCCGGGTCGGGCAGGGAGGCTCTTCGGCCCAGGCTGCGGCCGGCAGAACGCCACCGAGCGAGACGACGATCACGATCCGGAATGGGCTCGAACCCCGCATGAAGGGCGGCATTATAATGTCGCCTCCAGGTTCGAGCGCCCCGGAAACCCCATTACTCTCACATGCTTGAGACCGACGCGCGAGTTGCGCTGATAAGGGATTGGTTGTCGCGCGAGCTGCGCCTGAAGGTAGCGCGCATCGAGCCCGCATCGAGCGATGCGAGCTTCCGGCGCTACTTCCGCGCGTTCTGCAACGGGGGCACCTACGTCGTGATGGATGCGCCGCCCGAGAAGGAGGACGTGCGGCCGTACCTGAAGGTGTCGCGGCTGCTTGCGTCGCTCGGGGCGCACGTCCCGCACGTGCACGAGACCGACGTCGCGCGCGGACTCCTGCTGCTCGAGGATCTCGGCGGGACGCTGTATCTCGAGCGGCTCGAGGCGGGCGATGACCCCGAGCCGCTCTACCAGGATGCGCTCGCCGTGCTCGCTGCCGTCCAGGTGCGCGGCCGGCCGCTGTGCGGGGAGCTCGCGCCCTACGACCGGAACGAGCTCCTGCGCGAGATGGTGCTGATGCCGGAGTGGTTCCTGACGCGGCATCTCTCGCTCGCGCTCGCCGCCGAGGAGACGCAGCTGCTCGCGAGCGCGTTCGAGTTCCTGATCGTCGAGGCGCTCACGCAGCCCGAGGTGTTCGTGCACCGCGACTATCACGCCCGCAATCTCATGGTGGTGAGCGAGCGCAATCCCGGCATCATCGACTTCCAGGACGCGCTGCGCGGGCCCGTGGGCTACGACCTGGTCTCGCTCCTCAAGGACTGCTACATCGCCTGGCCGCGCGAGCGGGTGGTGAGCTGGGTGAGCGGCTATCGCCGGGAGCTCGGCTCGCAGGGCGGCGACACCGGCGCGAGCGAGGGGCAGTTCCTGCGCTGGTTCGATCTGATCGGGGTGCAGCGGCACATCAAGGTGCTCGGCATCTTCTGCCGCCTGTGGTACCGCGACGGCAAGCCCGGCTACCTGCCGGACCTGCCGCGCACCCTGGGTTATGTGCGCGACACCTGCGCGCGCTACGCGGAGCTCGCCGCGCTCGGGCGTTTCATCGAGCAGCGCGCGGTCGCGCAGCTCGCGCGCGCCAACGCGCGCGAGGCGGCGGGCGTCGAGCGCGGCGCGGGGACCTACGCATGAAGGCGATGCTGCTGGCGGCCGGACGCGGCGAGCGCATGCGCCCGATCACCGATGCGTTACCGAAGCCCCTCGTCCGCGTGGGCGGCAAGCCGCTGATCGTCTGGCATCTGCTCGCGCTTGCGCGCGCCGGCATCCGCGAAGTGGTCATCAATCTCTCGTGGCTCGGCGATCAGGTACCCGCGGCGCTCGGCGACGGCCGCGCCTACGGCGTGTCGATCCACTACAGCGACGAAGGGCCGGTGCCGCTCGAGACCGGCGGCGGGATCTTCAAGGCCGTGCCGCGGCTCGGCCCCGGGCCATTCCTCGTGGTGAATGCGGACATCTGGACCGACATCGACTTCACCACGCTCGCGCTGGAGCAGGGCGCGCACGCGCGCCTCGTGCTGATCCCCAACCCGGCGCATCATCCACGCGGTGACTTCGGCCTCGAGGGCGATCTGGTCGTCGGCCGCGAGACCGATCGCTACACATACTCCGGCGTCGGCGTGTACCGCCCGGAATTCTTCGACGGCTGCACCGCCGGCAAGTTTCCGCTGCTGCCGCTCCTGAATCGCGCCATCGCCGCGCGTCAGGTGCGCGGTCAGGTGCATCGCGGCGAGTGGTGCGATGTCGGCACCGCGGAGCGCCTCGCGTGCCTGGACGCGCGGGTGCGTGCGGTACAATGACGGGGTGTCGGATCTCAAGGGCAAGTCCCTAGTCGTCGCCGCGCCGGCCCGCCCGGGGAGCGGCGAGAAATACCTGACGCCTCAAGGCTTTACCGCCATACGTGATGGCATCAAGCGTGCCGCCGGCGGCGCCGGCGCCGCGGTCGTCGCCGGGCGGCTGCCGCCGTGGCTGAAGGCCCGGGCGCCGACCGGGGCCGGCTTCGCCCGCGTCAGGGGCCTGGTGCGGGAGCATCGGCTCGCCACGGTCTGCGAGGAAGCCAAGTGCCCCAACATCGGGGAGTGCTGGAACGCAGGGACGGCGACCCTGATGCTGATGGGATCGGTGTGCACGCGCGCCTGCCGCTTCTGCTCCGTCGACACCGGTAACCCACACGGCTGGCTCGATCCGGAGGAGCCCGAGAACGCCGCGCGCACCGTGGAGCTCATGAAGCTCCGCTATGTCGTGCTCACCTCCGTCGACCGCGACGACCTCGCCGACGGCGGCGCGGCGCACTATGCCGCGTGCGTGCGCGCCATCAAGCGCCGCAGCCCCCATACCGCCGTCGAGGCGCTGACGCCGGACTTCCAGGGCGTGCGCGCGGACGTCGAGACGGTGGTCGACTCCGGGATCGAGGTGTTTGCGCAGAACGTCGAGACCGTGCGGCGCCTCACTCATCCGGTGCGCGATCCGCGCGCGGGCTACGAGCAGACTCTCGAAGTCCTCGAGATCGCCAAGCGACGCCGTCCCGGGGTTCTCACCAAGAGCAGCCTGATGTTGGGGCTCGGTGAGAGCGATGCCGAGATCGACGAGACACTCGCTGATCTGCGCAGCGCCGGAGTCGACATCGTGACCCTCGGACAGTACCTGCGCCCGACCGTGAATCACCTGCCGGTCCGGCGCTTCGTGAGACCCGAGGAGTTCGATCGCTATCGCGAGCGCGCGCTCGCGCTCGGCTTCCTCGAATGCGTCTCCGGACCGCTCGTGCGCTCGAGCTATCGCGCCGAGCGCGCGCTGCAGCGCAACAACGCCGGCCTCGATAACCGGCGTCTCGCGACATGACTCCCGCCGGCGGTGCACTTGCGGCGCACGTGCCCCGTGCGGCGCCGGCGCGAACGACGCCGCCCCCGCCCGTGATCCGCCGCCCCGGGCTTTGCGAGTACGAGCCGACCTGGCGCGCGATGCAGCGCTTCACCGGCGAGCGCGATGCGGCGACCCCTGACGAGATCTGGTTTCTCGAGCACCCGCCGGTCTTCACCCTCGGGCTCAATGCGAGCCGCGCGCACCTCATCGCCCCGGGCGAGATTCCGGTGGTGCAGGTCGACCGCGGCGGCCAGGTGACCTATCACGGACCGGGACAGCTCGTCGTCTACCCGCTGGTTGATCTCACGCGCGTGCGCCTCGGCATCCGCGCTTACGTCTCGGCGCTCGAGCGCGCCGTGATAGAGCTCGCGGGAGAGTTCGGCATCCTCGCCGAAGGACGGCGCGACGCGCCGGGCGTGTACGTGTCGGGCCGCAAGCTCGCGAGCGTCGGGGTGCGCGTGCGCCGTGGCGCGAGCTATCACGGCCTGGCACTCAACGTGGCGCTCGATCTCGAGCCCTTCGCCCGCATCAACCCCTGCGGGTTTCGGGGGCTCGAGATGACGCAACTGGCGCAGCTCGGCGGTCCCCGCAGCGTCGCAGAGTGCGCCGAGGCGCTCGAGCCGCACCTGCTGCGCGCCCTCGGGTATCCGGCGAGCGATTCGTAACCGCCCTGCGACTGACATCGCCGCGCGGCGCGGCTAGCATGCCCGGATGACATCCGCTTTCCGCAGGCGCCGCGCGTTCCTCGCGGTGACGGTCGCTGCGCTCGGCGTCGGGCCGCTCGCCTGGCTGGCGGCCTGTCGGCAGCGTCCCGGCACGAGCGCCGCGCGCGTGACGCTCCTCAATGTCTCCTACGACCCGACGCGCGAGCTCTACGTCGAATTCAACGCGGCGTTCGCCCGCTACTGGAAGGCAAAGACCGGCCAGCTGGTGAGGGTCGACCAGTCGCACGGCGGCTCGGGCAAGCAGGCACGGTCGGTGATCGACGGGCTGGCCGCGGATGTGGTGACCCTCGCGCTCGCGGCCGACATCGACGCCATCGCGAGCGTGGGTAAGCTCCTGCCCCTCAACTGGCAGAGCCTGCTTCCCGACAACAGCTCTCCCTACACCTCCACCATCGTTCTCCTGGTGCGCAAGGGCAATCCGAAGTCGATTCGCGACTGGGGCGATCTGGTGCGGCCCGGCGTCGCCGTGATCACGCCGAACCCCAAGACCTCGGGCGGCGCACGCTGGAACTACCTCGCCGCGTGGGCGTGGGCGCGCGCGCAGCCGGGCGCCGACGAGGCGAGCGCGCGCGAGTTCGTGCGCCGGCTGTACCTCAACGTGCCGGTGCTCGACACCGGAGCCCGCGGGGCAACCACGACCTTCGTGCAGCGGGGACTCGGTGATGTGCTCATCGCCTGGGAGAACGAGGCCATGCTCGCGGTGCGCGAGCTCGGTGCGGATCAGCTCGAAATGGTCGTCCCGTCGGTGAGCATCCTCGCCGAGCCGCCGGTGGCGGTGGTCGACAAGGTGGCGCTGCGGCGGGGCACGCGCGAGGTGGCGATGGCGTACCTCAACTATCTCTACAGCAAGGAAGGCCAGGAGATCGTCGCGCGCCACTTCTACCGGCCGCGCGA
>WNEP01000012.1_pt1 | contig 59469 bp, 48 predicted proteins | sample 5399961 | NCBI WGS metagenome assembly WNEP01 (sample SAMN13153329, study PRJNA577476) | soil metagenome | isolation source: 20 cm grassland meadow soil pre-rain plot 5 | place: USA:California | collected 2015-09-08 | reverse complement strand
GGATCCAGCTCCTCGGGATCGATCAGGTGAAGGAACGTCCGTTTCGGATCCGCGTTGGAGGCGACCGCGCGCCCCACGATCCGTTCGCCGTTCGAGAGTTCCACGCCGGTGACCCGTCCGTCCGTGCTCGTGATCCGGCGGACATCGGCGTTGGTCCGGATCGTCGCACCCGCCTCCCTCGCGGCCAGTGCCAGTGCACTCGCCAAGGTGCCCATCCCACCTTTAACGAACGACCAGCCGCCGCCTTGGACGGCGGGCAGGAAGTGGGGAACGAGACCGAAGGCCGTCCCGGGGGAGAAGGGGCCTTGGAAGGTGCCGACCAACGCGTCCACGGCAAACGAGGCCTTCAGCAGGTCCGTCTCGAACCACTCGTTCAGAAAATCTCGGACCGACATCGGAGGCATGCGGAGCATCTGTTGCATCGTATCCTTGCCTAGGCGCCGGACCGCGAGCGCGCGCCGCAAGAGGCCCATCTGCTCTCCCAGGGTCGGTGCGGCGACGTTCGGCGGCGTCATCGTGACGAGGGGATCCAAGGCTGTCGCGAAGTCGCGCAGGAATGCGGTGAAGCGCGGGTAGGCCTCCGCGTCGCGCGAGGATTTCGTGATCAGTTCGGCCTGCGTCCTCCAGACGTCCCGCCAGATACGGAGGGAGGTATGATCCCCGACGGCGGTCACCTCCGGGTCGAGGGCCAAAAGGCGCAGTCCCCGGTCCGGGAGGTTCAAGTCGTCGACAATCTCCGGTCGGAGAAGTCCACAGACGTCCGCGCCGGTCGAGGCCTGAAACCCAGGGGCGAGCTCCTCCGTCGCGACGGCGCCGCCCACCGCGGGACGTCGCTCGAGGAGCAACACGCGGCGCCGCGCTCGGGCCAGGTACGCGGCCGCGACGAGACCGTTATGCCCCCCGCCGACCACGATGACGTCGTAGGTGTCGGCCAAGGCTCACACCCGCAGGAGGGCCCAGTCTCTCAGGATCTCCCGCGCAGCGTTGAGCCCCGGCGCTCCCATGACGCCGCCTCCGGGGTGGGCTCCGGAGCCGCACAGATAGAGTCCCTTGATCGGGGTGCGATACTGGGCCCAACCCGGCGTCGGGCGGAGGAAGAACAACTGGTCGGGCGTCAGCTCTCCGTGGAAGATGTTCCCTCCGGTGAGGCCGATCATCTGCTCCAGGTCCCACGGGCTGAGCACCTGCCGATGAAGGATGATGTCCCGGAGGTTCGGGATGTATTCCTCGATCGTGTCGATGACCGTCTCCGCGAAGTCCTCGCGGCGTTCGGGCCACGTGCCCTTCCGCAACGTGTACGGCGCGTACTGGATGAAACAGGACATGATGTGTTTTCCCGGAGGCGCCAGGGTGGGGTCCAAGGTGGACGGCACGCACATGTCGATGAACGGGCGGTGGGAGAAGTCGCCGTACTTCGCGTCGTCATACGCCTTCTCGATGTAGTCGACGGTCGGTCCGATTGAGATGGCGCCTTGGAGCTGCGGGCCATTCCCCGGGAGGGCGGAGAAGCTGGGGGCCTCCTTCAGGGCGAAGTTCGCCTTACCAGACGATCCTTCGATCTTGAAGCGTTCGATGCCGCGAATGAAATCCGCCGGAAGATCGGATCGTTCCAGGAACTTCAGGAAGGTCCGCTTCGGATCCGCTCCGGAAGCGATCACCTTCGCCTCGATCCGTTCGCCCGTTGCCAGTTCGACGCCCACCGCACGGCCGTCCTTAACCAGGATCCGTCGGACGTCGGCGTTCACGCGAATGTCTGCGCCGAACGAGCGGCCGGCGCGCGCGATCGATTCGCTCACCATGCCCATGCCGCCGCGGACGTACCCCCAAGAACGGTAGGCGCCGTCGATCTCGCCCATGTAGTGGTGCATGAGCACGTACGCCGTGCCGGGAGAACGAGGACCGAGCAGCGTCCCGATAATCCCACTCGAGCACATTCCTGCTTTGAGCGCATCCGTCTCGAACCACTCATCCAAGTAGTCCGCGGCGCTCATCGTCATGAGTCGCGCGAACGTGTACAGCTCCTCCTCGGTGAGGGTCTTCACCTGTCTGTTCAAGGCGTAGAGCTTCCGCAGGTCCGCAGGGTTCAGGGAGCCGACATCGGGTGGCGTCATCGTGAGCGTCGGCGCGATGAACTTCGCGAGTCGGGCCATGAGCCGTCCGAACCTGGGATACGCCTCCGCGTCGCGGCGGGAGAATTTCGCGATCGCTTGGAAAGCATCCGCTTCGTTCCCGCGGCGGAACAAGTACCGTCCATCGGGCAACGGCTGGAACGTCGACTCTTGCGGGATCACCTCGAATCCATGGGAGGGGAGGTCCAGGTCCCGGATCACCTGGGGACGAAGCAGGCTGCATACGTAGGAGCAGACGGTGAACTTGAAACCGGGGAACACTTCCTCCGTGACCGCGGCGCCGCCGAGCACGTGACGACGTTCGAGGACGAGGACCCTCTTGCCGGCGCGCGCAAGGTAGGCGGCGGTCACCAAGCCGTTGTGTCCCCCGCCGATCACGATCGCCTGATATTGCGATGTCAGGGAGACGACCTCCTCCTACGGCGCAGCGTCGATGATCACCAGAAGACGCGCGGGGCCGCGGCCCGTAACGGGGGAGGGGTTATATCGTTTCTCCGCGGTCCGCGTTACCAGGAGGCGGAGTCATCCGACGCGGGTCGCCTTTTCATTCCCGGACCTCGGCGGCTTGCGAGAGCTGGGAGTGGCGCGGCTGGTCGGGATACCTTGCTGCGTCCTCGTATTCTCTCGTCCCGGAGATGGAGTACTACGCGATCCGGCATTCTGCGGGAATGCTCGACGTCTCTCCGTTGTACAAGTATCTCATACGCGGCAAGGACGCGCTCTCCCTGGTGAACAAGGTCGTCACGCGGAATGCGAGGAAGCTCGCGAAGGGGCAGATCTACTACACGCCGTGGTGTGATGAACGCGGGAAGACGGTCGACGACGGGACGCTCTGGAACTTCGGCGACGGTTCGTTTCGAATGACGTCCGCGGAACCGAACTTGAAGTGGCTCGAGGACGCCGGGATGGGACTCGATGCGGAGGTGCGGGACGTGTCCGAGGACATCGGCGCGCTCGCGGTGCAAGGTCCATCCTCGCGGGCAATCCTGATGGAGGGCGCGGATGGAGCCGTCCAGAAGCTGAAATATTTCCGATTCGTGAATACGACGTTCGCAGGAATCCCGGTCCAGATCTCTCGGACTGGATACACGGGCGACCTCGGATACGAGATCTGGGTCGAACGGGAGCGGGCCGAGGCCCTGTGGGACGCCCTGATGGACAAGGGTCGCGGGCACGATATCACACCCGCGGGCATGCTCGCCCTGGACGTCGCGCGGATCGAGGCGGGTCTCATCCTAGCCGAAGTGGAGTACATGCCCGCGCGGAAGGCCGTGATCGACGTGCAGCGGTATTCTCCCTACGAGCTCAGCTTGGACTGGACCGTTGCATCGGAGAAGGGACCGTTCATCGGACGCAGGGCGCTGCTCGACGAGAAGCGCCGCGGCCCCGCCCGCCGGACGGTCGGACTCGTGATCGATTGGCGGACGGTGGAGCAGCTCTATTTGAACATGGGATTGCCGCCGCAACCTCCGTCGGCACCGTGGCGCGCGAAGATCCCGCTGTATTCTGGATACCGCCAGGTTGGCTGGGCGACGAGCGGGTGCTGGTCGCCGCTCCTCAAGAAATACATTGCAATCGTGACGGTCGCAGCGGCGTATTCCCGGCCGGGGACGCGCGTCGATATCGACCTCGCGGTCGAGTGGGAACGTCACCGGATCCCCGCGACCGTCGTACAGCGACCGTTCTTCGATCCGGATCGGAAGAAATCGTGAGGTGCGGGATAACCGCTGATTGGGCCTCTGAACGGCCGTCCTCGAAGATTACCCGAAACTCGGGACAGCATCCCCCTAGGTTTCTCGGACCTGATCGTCGTAGTGGTTCGCGAATCCCGACGCCCCGCTCTCGACGAAGTTCTTCAGGCACACGAGGCGGTCGGACCACCGTCCTCGCTGACGCCGAATGCCGTCGAGGTCGCCGTTCCGAAATCCGGTCGCGGTAAGATAGACCGCGGTCCCGCTCGCCTTCTCTTCGAAGTCAAATCGAACCCGGCGGTCCGGTTCGAGCGATCGTTGAAGGACGACCCGCTGGTTGGGAACCCATTCGACCACGCTGTCCGGTTCCTCCACCGATTCGACGGAGAACGCCCCACCGGGGCGTGGCTCCACGCGGGCCTCTTGGCGCGGGACACCTCCCGTGGTCCAATGGGCGACATGCGCAGGATTGGCGAATGCGTCAAAGACCTTCGACGGAGCCGCCTCGATCAGGGCGGAGAGCCGGACGTCCGGAGAACTCACGGGCGAATGATCGGGACGCACGCTGTCCCCACGCCCCTCGGCGATCGACTTCAGGTTCCCGAGGCACATCCGCCATGCATCTTGGACGGAACCGCAGGTCGTCTCCCGGATCGGAACGCCTCGATGCGTCGCATGGAGGAGGGCCGACTCGCCTGGGCCGTCTTCGAGGTCGTATGAAACTCGAGTCTCCGCAGACTGGATGGGCCACCGGAACGCGAATCGTCGCAGGACGTCGCCTTCGTCGATCGTGGCGTCCCATGCCCGTCCTTCCGGCGGGAGGATGCAGGTCTCCCCTCCGAACTTGAAGCTTCCTCCGACCTTCGGCTCGATTCGCGACCAGCCGCAGAACCATCGGGACAGATGCTCGATGCGGAGGAGACGCTCGAACACGGTGGGTCGAGGCGCACCGATCCTCATCTGGAAATCGTAATCGAAGGGCATTCGGGTCCCGCTGACGTTCTGTGCCAAGTCGAATCCAAGGCGGAAGATAAAGTCGCGGCCGTGACGTTTTACGGGCGTTTCCCTTCCTCTCGTCGGCGGGCCGCGCGGCGGCCTTTCCGGCCGCCGTGGCGGAACCGTTTCTCCTTGGGACGATCGTCCTTCGGAGGTCGTTCCTTCTTCTTCATGGCCGAGATACGCCGGGGGACCGGAAGAGGGTTGCGGAAACCTCCCCACGTTGGATGCTTGGTGCCAGCCGGCTCCCTTATCAAGGATGACGGGGTTTCATTGTCGTTGCGGGAGAGCCAGGTCGCGTCGAACGCCCGCGATGCGGGTCGGTTCGGCCTCTCCGGAGACGTGCGACGAGTTCGGATGTCTCTCCGAATCCGTTTCGGGAGGACCCTCTGGACGGGCCTGCACGGCCTGTCGGAACGATGGCCATGCCGGCGGTGCCGGCCTTCCCTGCTCGTCTGGATGCAAGGTCTCCACGACGCGGTGAATGTGCGACTCGGGAAGCGCCCGCTCCGCCCCGAGGCCTTTGCTCGGTTCTCGGCCGGCGCCCTCAACGGCAGCTACCACATCGGTTGCTTCGGATGTCGTGTCGCGCGGTGGGGTTCGCGCCTCGTTGCGCGGACGTCGAGCCCTACGAGAGGGCCCGCATGAGGGGGCACGGTCTGCTTTGAAGGACCTATTGCCGGAAGAGCAACTCGGCGCCTTCATCTCGAAGTACGCCCCGGAGATCGCCGCCCAAGCGCGCGCCGTTCTCGCGAAGATGCGAGCGTTCCTGCCAGGCGCGATCGAGTTGGTGTATGACAACTACAATGCCCTGGCCGTCGGGTTCGGCACCACGGAGCGGACCTCGGACACCGTGTTCTCGATTGCGGTGTTCCCGAGGTGGATCAGTTTGTTCTTCCTCCACGGGACGAATCTTGCGGACCCGAACCACCTCTTGAAAGGAAAGGGAAAGTCGGCTCGGCACATCGTCCTGTACGGCCCCGAGACGCTGGACATGCCTGCCGTCCAAGCCCTGATGGTCCAGGCGTTGAAGCGCGCGAGTCCTCCCTTTGATCCGAGGCGACCGAATCGAATTGTGATCAAATCGGTCTCCGTGAAGCAGCGCTCTCGACGCCCGAAGCCATTATAAACGGCCCTCACCTCCCCACCCCGATGGCCCGTTTCCCCGAGGCCGAACACCGCAGGCTGCACAAGATGATCTGCATGCAGTGCTACGCAAGGAACGCGATGCGCGCGACCCGCTGCCGGAAATGCGGGAGCACGGAGCTCCGCCCGAAGGCGAAGGAAGCCCGGAAAGAGTAGAGGACTTCGACACCGCCCGAGTGGGCATCAGCGCGGCGGGCCCACCACGGTTCCGAGGATCTTTCGCTCCGCACTCCGCAAGTGTTTTGAGAACGCAGCCCGGGAAATTCCGACGAGTTGGCCGAGACGGTGGAGCGAAACCTTCGCCGGGGTCTCGTAGTAGCCGAGTCGAAACGCGAGGGTCAGCAGTTCTCGCTGGCGAAGCGTGAGTGTGGTCCACGGATCCCATCGCCCCGCGGGAACTCGCCGGACGGCCCGCACCCAGTCGTGCCCCCCGAACCGGTCCAGGACGCTCCGGAATCGGCGGAGGACGCTTTCGGAGACGAGGAGCGAGACCCGCGCGCTTCCTGGGTCTTCCCGGATAACACGGAGCGGGACGATGCCGCCTTCCTTCCCAAAGGCCTCTTCGACCGCCTCCGGGATTTTCCATTCAATCCACGCGACGTATTCGCCGCGTTCTCGACTCGCGGACATCAGCTCGAACCGGGCGAGCCGATATCGCCGGACCAAGGCGCGGGCCTCGCGGCGGATCGCCTCGAGATCCTTGAACGGCCCGCGTCGGCGCACGCGGACGACGAACGCGAGCACATGCGGACGCACGGCGAACGACTGGAGGACGTCGACGGACTCGTTGTTGTGGAAGAACAATTCGGTCAAGATCCCAACGTCCTCGAGGAGCCGGGTCGGAACGACAACGTCGAGGTGCTTCACGGGTCCAGCCGGTTGACAGGTAAACCACTCGGCGGATAAAGCCGCGGTCCCTCAACCCACCGCGTAGGAGGCGTGGACACGGCCGGGAAGGAGGGAAAAGCGTTCACCACGGAGACGTCGGTGATCACGTGCAACATGGAGGGAGTCGTCCAGCAATATGCGGCGGATGCCGCGGACCTGTTCGGGTGGAGCCCCGAAGAGGTCATCGGGAAGATGAGCGTGGCCTCGTTTCACGTCCCAGAGAACGTGCCGGTCCTGGTCCCGCGCCTCCTGCGTGAAGCCGTGGAGAAAGGCAAATTCGAGGAAGAAGTCACCCTGATGCGGAAGGACGGCGCTCGGTTCCCCGCGATCCTCACAGTCCGTCCGATGTTCCGGGACGGGCAGCAGATCGGGTTCATGGGGAAGACCCGTCCGCTGGCGCCGCCAAAGAAGTAGACGAGCCGGGAGTAGGCGATCGCCCTGGCGGATTCCGAGCGCTTCACGGACGAGACGTCCGTGATCACGTGCGATATGAACGGCATCGTGCAGCAGTACTCCGCCGACGCGGAGACCTTGTTCGGTTGGACCCGCGACGACGTCATCGGCAAGATGAGCATCGCTTGGTTCCACGTTCCGAAGAACATCCCGACCCTCGTCCCTCGGCTTCTGCGGGAGGCGATCGAGAAGGGAAAGTTCGAGGAGGAGGTGACGCTCATGCGGAAGGACGGCGCTACGTTCCAGGCGGTCCTGACTGTCCGTCCGGTCCTTCGGGACGGTCGCCAAGTCGGCTTCATGGGGATGACGAAGCCGCTGACACCTCCGACCGGAGTCCCGGTACGAAAGCTATGGTTTCAGGCCCTTCGCGCTCCCTTTCTCATCGCGTCCGTGATCCCGGTCCTCGTGGGCGCTCTGGCCGCCTGGACGATTCGGAGCGCGTTCGATCCCTCGTTCTTCGTCCTCTGCCTTCTCGGGGCGATGTCGATCCACCTTGGTGCGAACATGGCGAACGATGCGTGGGACTACCGAAGTGGGAATGATCTCGCGGTCCGTCACCTGAATCCCTTCGCCGGCGGAGGTCGGGTGTTGCTTCGCGGCGTGTTGAGCACCCAGGCCCATCTCGCTGTGTCCCTCGCGTTCCTCGCCGCCGGCTCGCTGATCGGACTGTACCTGGTCGCCCAGGTCGGCCTGCCGTTGTTCGTCCTCGGCCTCTTCGGGGTGGCGATCGCCTACTCCTACGTCGGTCCACCGTTTCGCCTCGCTCACCATGGGCTCGGGGAAATCGCGGTCGCACTCGAGTTCGGTCCCGTGACCGTACTCGGGACGTACTTCGTCCTGGCCCGGGCGTTCGATCCCCCCGCGATCGTCCTGTCGCTGTCCCTCGGTCTCTTGGTGGCAGGGATCCTGTGGATCAACGAGGTCCCCGACATCCCCGCAGACGCTTTCGTCGGGAAACGAACGCTGGTGGTCCGGCTCGGGGTCGCATGGGCTACCACGGCTTTCGCCAGCCTGATTGCGGCGGCGTATGTCGTCCTTCTCGTCGGCGTCCTGTTCGCCGGCTTGACGCCCTGGGCCCTACTTGGACTGTTGGCCCTGCCCCTCGCGACGAAGCCTGTGCGAGGGCTCCGAGCCGCCAAGGACGATCCGCACGCCCTCGTCCCATCGAACGCGGCAATGATCATGGCCATGCTGGCCACCGGGATTCTCCTCCTCGTGGGCTTGGCCCTTTCTGCGATCTTGAGGAATCCGCTGACGGGCGTCTGAGCCACCGTAGCATCGCGGATCCACTTTCGCCGACCTCCGCGGGCTATGACTTAATACCTCGCCTATGCATGCCCTCGTATCCTTCGAGAAGGGGGGATGAAGAACATGGTTCAGAAACCGAACAGCATTGTGCACGTGGAGATCCATTCGAACGCGCCCGAGAAAACGAAGTCGTTCCTGAAGGACGTCTTCGGTTGGAAATTTGAGGACATGCCGCAGATGAACTACTCGATGTTCCAGCCGCCAAGCGCGCCGGGTGGCGGATTGCAGCAAGCAGAGAATCTGCCCGCGGGCGTCCTCAATTACGTCCTCACCGAGGACATCGAGAACACCTTGCGGAAGGTCACCTCGTCCGGGGGCGCCGTCACAATGCCGAAACAGGAGATCCCGGGCATGGGCTGGTTCGCGGTGTTCCAGGACCCGACCGGGATCACGCTGGCCGTCTACGAGGCGCAGGCGCCCCCGCGTCCCGCCCGAAAGGCCGCGCGAAAGGTGGCGAAGCGGTCTGGGCGCAAGGCCAAGAAGTCCTCCCGGCGATCCCGCTAGGTCGATTCGGCGAAGAAGGGCAGCGGCGCGACTTCATTCCACAGTCGGTCAGCGAACGCTAGGTTCTGGTCGGTCTACGCAGACCCGCCCGCAAGGGATGCCATGACCCGGCGTCGGACCGGAGAGGCCGGAAGTCGACGCTGTCCGGCTTGGCCGTCCGACTTCGGCGCCGCCTGTTCATTGGGAAGGATGAGGAGAATCCGGAGCGTGTCGGATCCCTTGGGGAGGATTTTCGATGCGCCGTTTTCGAGGATGGCGAGGACCTGTAGCCGCATGTGCCCAAGAGACAATGCCTCCGAAGGGGATAGGGAGGTAGCACGCGGGTCGATGTCGCATGTGAGCGACCTGAACAAGGAACCCCAAGGACGACGCGGTTGCGAGCCGTGCCTCCATATCCTCCCCTCCCGATACGCCGAACGGCAAGGGTCGTTTGAGCCGGTGGCTCGACCGTCCCTTCGCCAAAGAGCCAAGGCGCTCCGTTTCGACCGAAGAGAACGCTTAACCCGATCCATCGGCTTGTCGAGCCTTCGATGTTCTTTGAGCAGCACGTGATCGGCGCGATGCAGAACTTCGGTTATGTGATCGGGGATCCTGCGACCAAGGTCGCGGCCGTGGTCGACCCGAGCTTCGACGCCCGCATCTTGCAGAAAGTCGCCGGAGAGAACGGGTACGCGATCGGGTTCATCTTCGACACGCACCATCATCCGGATCACGTGTTTGACAACGAGCGGCTCGCCAACGAGACCGGCGCGAAGGTCGCTGCCCATCGACTCAGCAACGTTCGAAAGGACCTCGTCCTTGAGGACGGCATGGTGGTCAAGGTGGGACAGCTGAAGGTGAAGGTCGTTCACACGCCGGGCCACTCTCCCGACTCCTGCTGCTATCTGGTCGCGGGGCACGCCTTCACGGGGGACTGCCTGTTCGTGGGCGACTGCGGCCGTGTGGATCTTCCCGGTTCGAGCGTGGAACAGATGTACGATTCTCTATTCAACAAGGTACGCAAGATGGAGGACGACCTGGTCGTGTGTCCAGGCCATCATTACGGAAAGAGCCGTACGTCGACGATCGGCGAAGAGAAACGCACGAACTATACACTTCAGCCGCGCACCCTCGACGAGTTCATCCGGTTCATGCGGACGCCCTAGCCGGTGGGAAGGTCCGGTGCGATCGCCAGTGGCGTCGGCTTCTTCTTCCGCGGTGTTCGCTTCACGCCGCCCTTCGACTTGACCTTCACCTTTCCTGCCTTCTTGCGTTTGGCTTCCTTCGCGGGACATTGCATGTTCAGGCAGAGGACCCACGGAGGTCGGCCTCGGGAGATGACCTTAATCACGGGATGGCCACAGGATTTGCAACGCTCCTCCGTGGGCACGATGAGACCTCGTTGCGGCAGCGGATACGAGTTGTTACAAGCCGGGTAACTCGAGCACCCGACGAACCGCTTCCCGTAGTTGCCGTGCCGGATGGTGAGCTCGCCCGTCCCACATTTCTCGCAGCGACCGATGAAATTCTTCTCACGGACGGACGGGCAATCGGACGCGACGCAATACGTGGTCGTGCGGCCGCGATCCGTGTGCTTGATCATCGGTGCGCCGCACTCCGGGCAGTTCTCTTCCGCACCTTGGATGATCCCGATCTGCGGCAACGGGTGTGTGTTCCGGCAAGCGGGGTAGCGATCGCATCCGAGGAACCGCGAGCCCCTCCGAGATCGGATGACGGTCAGGTTCCCTTCCTTGCACAGGTTGCATTTGCCGATGTAATTCTGCTCCCGGAGGGCGGCCTCGATCTCCTGACCGATCGCCTCGCGGTTCGCCTCGAGGGTCTCGAGGACCTCGCTCAGCATCTGTTGGGATTCCCGGACGACGTCTTCTCGAGAGCGGGTCCCGGTCGCGATGGCCGCCATGTCGGCTTCCAGGTGGGCGGTCATCTCGGGTTCCGTGATCCGCTCCGCGTGATCCTCCAGGGCCTCGATCACGGCGCGTCCACTCGTCGTCGGGCTCGGATACTTCCCCTCGATGAACTTGCGGTCGTACAGCTTCTTGATGATCTCGTGCCGCGTCGACTTCGTCCCGAGTCCGACCCGTTCCATTTCCTGGATGAGGGACCCTTCGCTGTACCTGGCCGGAGGTTTCGTGCGATCCTCGCGGATCGTTACGGGACCGACGCGGTCCAGGGATTCGCCCGTCGTGAGAGCCGGAAGGATCGCCTCTCGGACGGTCCAATAAGGATAGTATTTCCGCCATCCCGGATCCTTGATCCGGTAACCCTCGGCAAGGAAGAGCTGGCCTCCGAGATCGATCTTCGTTTCCGCCGTCTCGGCGATGGCATTCGGGGCGACCGTGGCGAAGAAGCGCCGCACGACGAGCTCGTAAATGGCCCAATGGTCGTTCCGCTTCACCTTTTCTCGCGTGACCCCCTGGACCGGGTAGATCGGCGGGTGGTCCGTCGCCTGGGTACGGCCTCGACTCGCCACGATCCGCTCTTGCGCGGCGAGGGTCCGCGCCTCTTCCGCAAAGGGCGAATCCTGGAGTTTCTCGAGGACCGTACGGAGGTTCACGCTGGACGGATAGACCGTATTGTCCGTGCGAGGATACGAGATGTACCCAGACTGGTACAGATCCTCCGCGATCTTCATCGCCTGAGCCGCGCCAAAACCGATGCGGTTGGCCTCGGCGACGAACATCGTCGTATTGAACGGCGGGGGCGGACGCTCTTCTCGCTCGTTTTGAATGTACTCGCGGACGAGTCCTTGCGGCGCACGCTCGGCCAGCTCGAAGGCGGCCTCCGCCTCCGGGTGCGCCCAAAAAGGCCCGTGCTCGTGATTCGCTTCGAACTCCGCCGCGGCGCCGTCGGCATCCTTGCGGAACCGCGCATGGAGGGTCCAATAATCCTGCGGGACGAAATCCTCGATCTCCCGCTCCCGATCCACGACGAGGGCGAGGGTCGGGCTCTGGACCCGGCCCACCGAAAGGTAGTCCCGACCGAGCTGCTTCGATGCGATGGAGAGGAACCGCGTGAGGACCGCGCCCCAGGCCAGGTCCACGGACTGCCGAGATTCCGCGGACCAGGCGAGCGGATGGTCGACTTCCACGAGGTTCGCGAACGCGCTCTCGATGTCCCATTTCGTCAGGGCGGAGAAGCGCGCCCGCCGCACGCGGACCTCGGGTCGGACCTCTTGGATCAGGCCGAGGGCCTCGACGCCGATCAATTCCCCTTCGCGGTCGAAGTCCGTCGCGATGATAACCTCGTCCGCGTCCGCGGCAAGTTGCTTCAACGCGGCACCGATCTTCCCCGCGGTCACGACCTTCTGCGGTTCCGCCCACACGAGTTCCTTCAAGTCGACGCGGGCCCAGTCGTTCAGGGCCTCCGGATAATCCAGGTTGATGATGTGCCCACGAAGGCCGACGACCCGGACGCGGTCCTCGCCCTGGCTGAACTCGAAGACGGAGGTGCCCTCCACGTTCGTCCGCTTCGCCTTCCCGTCGCTGAGGATGGTCGCGATGCGGACCGCAGCGTTGAACTTCTCTGTCACAATTAGTCGTCGCACGGAGGGGTTTGCAGGAAATGGGCTCTATTTAATCGTTTGTTGCCCGATGTCGTCGATCAGGGATTCTTCGCGCGCGCGTTTTCCGTGCGTGCGCGCACGAGGTGGATCAGGAGCGTCGGCCCGCATTGAGGGACCGCCGAATCTCCTCCGTTGCCCCGCGCGGATCGGCCGCGTCCATGATCGCGGAGACGACCGCGACTCCGGCGACGCCGTGCTCCGCGAACCGGCCCGCGTTCTCCGCGGTAATGCCTCCAATCGCAAAGACGGGAAGGCGTGAACGTTTCACGACGTCGTCGAGAAGGCTGAGCGGCAGGACAGGCTCCTCGGGTTTCGTGGGGCTGGGAGAAAACGGTCCCACGGCCAGGTAGTCTGCGCCCGCGGCCGCAGCCGCTTCCTCTTCCCCTGCGTTGCCATACACCGTCACGCCAACGATCGCTCGCGGTCCCAGGACCCCTCGAGCGGTTCGGGGTGACGGATCTTGGCGGCCTACGTGGACGCCGTCCGCATGGAAGCGACGTGCCAGCTCGGGGTCGTCATTGACGAGGAACGGCACATCGTGTCGGTCGCAAAGGCTCCGAACGCCTCGAGCCGCCTCGGACCTCTCTTCCGGAGTGTACACGCCCTTGTCCCGGAATTGCACGATCGAGGCGCCTCCTTCGAGGGCTTCCCCCACGATCGTGAGGAGTCTGGCCACGGGCCGCTTTGGTGATGTGACAAGGTAGAGGCCGCCCAGACGCCCGCTTCGTCCGCGAGGTCGGCTCAGTGGATCTCCCCGGAGAGCGCACGACTGAAGGCGATCCAGAACGGATCACGATCCGCAGGGCGGAACACGCGTCCGCGGTCCCAGCACGGTCGGCCCTTTTTCGTGAACGCACCGATGTCGACGGCCGGGATCCCCTTCTTGCGGAGAATCTCGAGGACTTTCGTTGCCGCGCCCGGCTCGCTAGCGATCAGGAGCGTGCCTTCACTGATCGCATCGAGGGGCTCCATGCCGAACAGCTTCGAAACCTCAGCGACGGCGGAATCGATGATGACCTTTGAGAGGTCGACGTCCACGCCGAGGCCCGAGGCCTGGGCCATCTCCCAGACGGCGTTCCGGACCCCGCCCTCCGTTGCGTCGTGCATCGCCCAGACTCCATTGCCCCGGAGCCCCACGGAGGCGGCGGCGAGGGCGTCCTCCACGGTGCTCATGGATTCGAACAGGGCCCGGGCTCGCGTGGTCACGTCGGCGCCGAGCCGTTTCTCCACGAGGTCGGGGAACGTGTTCGTCAGGATTGCCGTGGCCTCCAGGCCCGCGGTCTTCGTGACCAGGAGGCGGTTCCCGGGCCGCGCCAGGTCCGCGGTGACCCAGCCGTCCTTCGGGGCGATCGCGAGGAACGTGGCGCCGCCCACCATCGGGTAGGTGCATCCTTCGTAACGGCCCGTGTGCCCCGTGACGATGGCGGCGCCATACTTTCGGCACTCGCGGTCCATCACCCGGAGCATCGTTTCGATCTGATCGTCTTCGATGTCCATCGGGAGGTTCCAGTCCATCGTGATGTACTCAGGGGCCACGCCGGAGGTCGTCAGATCCGACGCGAGGATGTGGAAGGCGAACCAGGCCGCCCGCTCCCAGCCGTATTGGGGCACGATGTAGATCGGGTCCGTCGTCGAGATCATCGCGCGGCCATCCGGGAGGAGCACGACGCCGACGTCCACGCCGTTCGCGGGGCCCACCGCGACATCCTTGCGTCGCTCGCCAAGGTGGCGGGCGATTACGTTCTCGAAGAAGGCGCGGCTTACCTTGCCCATCGGGTACTTCCGCGGGATCGGGTCTGCCAAGGGTGGAGGAACTCCTCAGGGCCCGTAGCTGAAAACATCCTCGCGTTCCCTACGCCGGCATGACCCGGATCAGGTTCCAAGGGTCTATCCCTCACGCGGGATACTCTCAGCCCTTCTGGGCTCCCCGGGCGGGCGATGTGTCGTCCCGTAGATAAAGCTGGGCCGGCGGGAGTGTCGGCCGTGGCGGAACTCCAGACGAACACTTATGGTCCCGTTCGAGCCGTACCGCACTCGGCGCTTCCGCGAAGCCTTCCGGCAAGTGTTCGAAATGCGGCGGCGGGGTGACGCGGATGCTGCCGTCAGCGCCCGACAACTTGGGGGTCTGGTCTCGCGGAGGTGCGCTTCCTGACGCTTGGGTCATGGCCTACGTGTGTCGTCAGTGTGGTTTCATCGAGTTCTATGCCGAAGGAAGCGGTTGGGTTCCTCCTTCGCCGTGAGGCGCTGGTCAAAGATTCCCGCGTCATGTGGAAGCGAGCAGCTTCGGGACATCCCCGGGGTACTGTGCGACCGGGACACCCGCTTCGTCGAACGCGCGGACCTTTGATTCTGCGGTCCCCCTTCCCGCTTGGATAATCGCGCCCGCATGACCCATCCGTTTTCCGGGTGGCGCGGTTCGTCCTGCGACGTATGCAACGACGGGCTTCGTTACCTTCTTTTTAATGAATTCGGCCGCCTCCTCTTCCGCGGTCCCACCAATTTCACCCACGAGGACGATTCGATTGGTCTTGCGGTCCTTCTGGAACAATGCGAGAGCGTCGACCATGTTCGTGCCGTTGATGGGATCGCCGCCGATTCCGACGCACGTCGATTGTCCGAAGCCTCCCTGGCTCATCGCGTAGACGATCTCGTAAGTGAGCGTCCCACTCCGGGAGATCACGCCCGTGTCGCCTTCTTTGAAGATGAGGTTCGGGATGATGCCCATCTTGGCCTGGCCGGGAGACGCGATCCCCGGACAGTTCGGGCCGATTAGGGTGACCCCTTTGCTGCGGGCGAAGGGAACGAAGTCGAGGCAGTCGTGAAACGGAATTCGCTCCGTGATGATCACGACGAGCTTGATGCCCGCCTCGATGGCCTCCACGGCCGCATCCTTGACGTAGGGGGCCGGTACGAACAGGATTGATGCGTTCGCCTTTCGCTTCAGGACAGCGTCCCTCACCCGGTCGAAGACGGGAACTCCTTCGATCTTCGAGCCGGCCTTCCCGGGCGTCACGCCGGCCACAACCTTCGTCCCGAAGTCCCGCATCGCACGGGTGTGGAACTGCCCTTGATGACCTGTGATGCCTTGGACAACCACGCGGGCTTTCTTCGTCAAGAGGACGGCCAAGTCAGGGGCCTCCGGACTTCAGCTTGACCGCAAGTTCCGCGGCCTCCTCAATGGTCTCCGCGGCCTGACTGCCGACGGTCCGGAGGATTTCCTTGGCTGCGGCTTCGTTTACGCCTTTAATGCGTGCGACGACCGGGATGGTCGCATGCATCTCGTCGAGAGCCTGTTTCACGCCCATCGCGACCGTGTCCGCCTTCGTGATCCCGCCGAAAATATTCACGAGGATCACGGACGGGTGCGCCTTGATGAGGAGCTCGAAGGCCTGTTTGACCTTCTCCGGATCGTCGGTGCCTCCAAGGTCGAGGAACACGCCGCCTCGTCCGCCTTTCAGATTCAGCGCATCGAGGGTCGCCATCGTTAGGCCCGCGCCATTCGCGATGACTCCGATGTCGCCGTCCAGCTGGATGAACACGATACCCTTGTCATGGGCCTCCTGCTCCAAGGGCGTCCGGTCCTGGTCCAGGCCTGCATATTCGGGATGCCGGTATTCCGCGTTGTCGTCGACCACGAGCTTCGCATCCCCCGCGACGACGCGTCCCTCGTCCGTCACCACGAGGGGGTTGATCTCGACGAGCTCGGCGTCCTCTTTCCGGAAGAGATCGTAGGCATGGCGGACGACCGCGGCGACCTGTTCACCGATGTCCTTGTCCAAGGCGAGGCCCCGCAGGAGGGACCGGACCACATACGGCTGGAGGCCGACCATGGCGGGGATGTGCTCCATGAGGAGGGCCTCCCGCGGGACCTCCTCCACGTCCATGCCGCCCATCGCGGTCGCCATCAGGAGCGGCTCCCTAGCGGACCGGTCGATTGTGAGGCCCAGGTAGAGTTCCTTCCTGATTTGGAGGCGCTCCTCCAGGTACACCTGCTTCACGCGGTACCCATGGATGTCCATGCCGAGGATCTGGGTCGCGACCTCGCGTGCTTCCTCCAAGGTCTCTGCGGGTCGGATACCGCCGGCTTTCCCACGGCCTCCGATGAGCACCTGGGCCTTCACCATGCAGGGGAGCGGAGGATCCACGATGTCTTCCGGCCGCGACGCGAGGACGCCGCGAGGAACTGGAATCTCGTAGCGGGCGAAGATCTCCTTCGCCTTGTGCTCAAGGAACTTCATCGGGACCGAGTCGTGCGATGTATGAACGCCGTATATCCTTTGTGCGCCGTTGCGGCTTGAGCTAGAACGTGAAGTGCGACCGGGTGGGCTTCGTCGGGTCGGGCTCGGGGGTGGTGCACGGGCATGTGCCGAAACCTCGAGAGAACATCTTCCGATCCTTGCAATCCAAGCTCAGGACATAAGGTCCCAGCTTGTGGTAGTGGTGCAGCCATTTCCCCTGCCTCGAGTCCATTCCAACCGAGTGGCCGCACGACCTACAAATCCCCAACGAAAGTTCTGCCGCTTGATCCCCCGGTCACCCAAGGTGGTCCGCGAAATAATCCTTCTGATTCCCCGCTTAGATGGGCGTCCCGGTCGACATGACGAGGTCTCGGAAGGCCTTCATGATCTTCTTCGTCGTCGGCCCGGGCTTGCCATCGCCGATCGTCCGGCCGTCGACTTCGACGACAGGTGCGACTTCTGCCGCGGAACCCGTGATGAAAGCCTCGTCCGAAGCCCAGACATCGTAGAGGGTGAAGAATTGTTCCTTCGCCTCCAGGCCGAGGCTCGGAGCGAGCTCGAGGACGGTCTCGCGCGTCACGCCCGGAAGGTTCGTCGACGTGAACGGCGTCACAATCGTATGGTTGCGGACGATGAAGACGTTCTCCGCGCTCGCCTCCGACACGTACCCGTGGATGTCGAGCATGAGGGCCTCATCGGCGCCGTACTGATTCGCCTCGACCTTGGCCATGATGTTGTTCAGGTAGTTCAGGGACTTGATGGAAGGGCTGAGGCTCTGAGGGGGAACACGCCGATACGAGGACGTCACGACCTTCAGGCCGCGCTCGTAGACCTTGCCGAGGAGATTGATGCTCGGCTGCGCGATGACGACGATGCTCGGACCGGACTTGCATTTCCTCGGGTCCAGGCCGAGATCCCCAGGGCCGCGGGTGATGATGGGGCGGATGTACCCTTCCTTGATGTCGTTGTGCCGGCATGTCTCGAGGACGATGTTCGCGAACTCCCCCTTTGTGTGCGGGATCTTGAGGTCGATCGCCTTCGCGCTGTGGAAGAGCCGGTCCATGTGGCGCTCGAGCTTGAACACTCGGCCATTGTACGCCCGAATCCCTTCGAAGACCCCGTCTCCGTATAGGAGGCCATGGTCGAAGACGCTGACCTTCGCCTCGGATTGCGGGAGGAATTTGCCGTTAACGTAGACACTCAAATCCGTCGTGCGGCCCCCGACTGCGTGTGTATGAATCGCCTTCACTAAAAGACTTTGGCCTTGAATCTTCGGGCATCGCGGTCAACGGAACTTTTCTCCCGTGAGTCGTTCGAACAAACTCACGTAGAGGTCGCTCACCTGCTTCGTCACGTCATCGGGAAGAGGCGGGATGTCCGGCTCCGGTTTCCCCGCGGCCCGCGCGTCCATAAGGGCTTGGTGATACCCGATCTTGCGATAGTATTGCCGGACGAATTCCTTGCTGAGTTCCACTTGCTTCCCCCTCTCGTATTCTTGGACATCCCAAAACCGATCCTCGTCCGCGGTGCCGAACGTGTCGACGAGCATGAGCCGCCGCTCGCCGTCCATCGCGAACTCCTTCTTGCCGTCGACGTGGATGAGCCCCCTCCGCTCGACGTCCTCGTTGAGCCGCGCATCGATCTTGAGGACGGCGTCGACGAGGTCATTGTACTCGGCCCGGCTGAGCTTCGAAATGGCGAGGGCCTCGTCCCGCGTAAGTTCGCGATCTACCTTCTCGAGCTTCGTCGTCACTTCGACGAACGGCTCCGGCAAAGGCTCGCCGTAGGCGGGCACGTGGCCCGCCGGAAATCCGGCATCCTCGGGCTGGATCCGCCCCCCTTTGATCCGGTCGTGGAACGATCCGGCCACGTAATACCGCGCGATCACCTCGAGAGGAATGAGGAAGTTCTTCGTGGACGGCATTATCTTGTCGTAGTCCGGGATCACCTCGACGCGACGCACCCGCATGCGGTCCCCGCCTTCGAGTCGGAGGAAATGGGTCCGGATCCCCAAGTCCTCGACGATTTGGAACCAATGGGCGGAGGTGCGGCAGAGCGTCTCTCCCTTGTGTGGGACCTGCGTGGGGATGACCTTGTCGAAGACGCTGATCTGGTCTGTGAAGAAGAACTCGAGTTCTCTGGGCGAGACCTCGTAGACCTCCTTCACCTTGCCCTTCCGAAGGAATCGAACCGTCCCGCCCCGGCAGCGGAAGATGAACCCTCTTCTTAGGGGTTTTGGTTTCCCTTGTATTCGAGGTGCTCCGCGACCTCGTCGGCGAGCTCCGGTCCGAAATGTTTCAGCAGGAGGTGGAGGCCCAGATCGATCGAGGCGGTCACGCCTCCGGCCGTCGTCACCAGGCCGTCCTCGACAATCCGTTGGTCGACGACCTGTGCGGTCCCGCGCAGTTCGTCCATCGCGCTCCGATGCGTCGTCGCCTTGCGTCCGGCGAGGAGACCCGCGGCCATCAGGATCAGGGCGCCGGTGCAGACGCTAGCCACGGGCTTCTCCGTCCCGAAGTCCAGAAGGGATTGCAACCAATTGGGGTCCTTGACGACCTCTTCCCGTCCCTGCCCCCCGGGCACGATTACCAAGTCCAGATCCGAGAGGTCCCGCCGGACGTCGTGCGCAAGGAACTTCATGCCGAGGGCGCCCGTGATCTGCTCCTTTAAGGCTCGGAAACGGACTGTGAGGTCGAGCGGCGGATGCAGTTGCTTCGCCTTGGCCAGGACCTCGTACACACCGACCGCGTCGAGCTCCTCGACCCCGTCGAACACGAAGATACCGATCCGCACGGGGACCACCGTGAACCTACTCGGCCTTAATCGTTCCCGCCTGATTCCAACGGGCTGATACCACCCTGCCGAACGAGCCAGCGTCGCGCCTCGTGGAAATCGGACGTCTCGAAGTCGACGTGCTCCTTGAGCTTCCCGTGGGAATTGATCGCGAGGCGCGTGCCCGCCTCCGTGAGCAACGGCACGTCCATCATGCCGTCCCCGACCGCGAGGATCTCGTCCTTGCGGATTCCCCATTTTGCCGCGAGTTCCCGGACGATCTCGCCTTTCCGCCGCGGGCTCACATGGATCGTCACCGCGCCCGTGAAGATGCCATCCTCGTAGTGGAATTCGTTGCTGAATGCTGCGTCCGCATCGAACAAGGCGAGGGCCGATTCCGCGACCTCCCGCGGCCCGCCGGTGACGAGGACGACCTTGCTCGAGCCATCTTGCAACCAAGATACAAACTCCCTCGCGCCCGGCATTGGACGGAGTTCGCGCGCCGCCCGCAGGATTTGGGCCTGCGTGAGTCCCCGCAATCGTTCGGCGCGCATCCGGAATCCCTCCTCCCAATCGATGTGGCCGTCGATTCCCGCCTGCGTGATGGCGGCAACTTCCGCCTCCTTTCCGATGAGGGCGGCCAACTCGGGCAGGAACTCGTTGAAGATCAGCGTGTTCTCTAGGTCGAAAACCACGAGCTTCAGTCAGATTTCCCTATCTCGGGAGACAACAGCGGTTATATGAGGCCTCTCTCGGACGATTCGACACCAGAGCGAGCCCCAAGGGCCAGCTTTCAGAAGACTTCCATGTCTCCGTGGACTTCGAGTCCCTGTTCCGTGATGCTGTACGGCTTCACAGATCGCGGGTGCTTGAGCCGCCGCATCTTGATCACCTGGATCACGAGCTGGACTTCGCCATTCTCCCGCTCGTTGAAGCGCAATCCGATCACTCCGTCCGAGACGTATTCCACGAGGCCGTCTCGAGAGGACCGCGGGTTCTCGTCCTTGACCTCCGCTGTGAAGACGCACGTGGCCCCGGTGGACTTGAGCTGCTTGCAGAGGGCAAAGAGCTTCTCCCGCCGTTCCGTGTCGTTCGCGAAGAGCATGTTCAGAAGGCTGATCGAGTCGATCGCGACGCGGGAGGCGCCGCTCCGTTTGATGAAATCCGGGAGCTCGGAGCGGATTCGCGTGACGGTCGTCTTCGCATCGACGGGCTCGAGCTTCACGATGTGGAGTTTCTTCTCCTTCAGGTATCGCTTCAGGTCCCACCCGAACGACGCGGCGTTCGCGACCACGGAATCGACGTCTTCCTCGAGGGAGATGTAAACAGCTTTCTCTCCGTTGATTAGGCCCTGCATCAGGAATTGCAGCGCGAACGTGGTCTTGCCGGTCCCGAACGAACCGAGGACCGTGATGATGTGCCCCGCGGGCACGCCTCGACCGAGCATCTCGTCGAGCCCATCGATCCCGGTGAGGACGAACCCTTCCTGGATCCCTTCGTCCGCTGCATCCGTCGGCTTGAGGGCCGCTTCCGTGTCCGCCATGTCATCCCCTCACGAGATTCGCTCCATGTAGACGACCACCAGGCCGTTGTTCGCGGAGACCATCGTCGGGAACCGGGCGATCTTGTCCCGCGGCAGATGCGGGAGGACCCCGGTGAACTTCTCGAGGTACATGTATCGCTGCCGGTTGCTCGACCGGGGGGACGACCGCCATTCGAAGACGAGGCACCCATCCGTGCTGTCCATGAGCAACTGTTCCTGGCGGCGCTCGAGGATTCCCCGCGTGAGGAGGAGGTACACGAGTCCGTTCCAACGCTTCGCGGCGCGCTGCATCCCTTTGATCGTCGTCACGAGGTCCTTGACCTCGACGAGATCCGAGATCGCCAGGTCGGTGAGGGAATCAATGACCACCATCGAGTCGTGCGCGTTCTCATCGAGGAAGGTAACGAGCTCTTCCAGGATGTTCGTCGCCGGGAGGTCGAATACGTCCGCCTGTTCCGTCCACGACGCGGGCACGACGCTGTGCCGGAAATACGTGCTCGAGAAATCCTTGAAGACCGTGTGGTCGCGGAAGGCCCGATAGTAGTCTCCGTTGAAGGACGTCGCGAGCTCCTGCAAAATGATCTCCTTCGACCGCGAGAACGTCACGTAGCAGACCCGGTCCGGGACCTCGGAATCATCGCAACGATCGCCAAGGTAGTAATGACGCGCCTCCGGACGCTCGTGGACGAGCGCGGTCTTCGATGCGGCCGTGTAGATGTACTCCTGCATCCCCGCACCGACGTCGCCACAGAGCAAGATCGTCGAGCCGCTCGGCAATCCGCCGTCGACGATGCTGTCCAGGTCCGCGATGCCGGTGGGCACCTTCCGGACGCGGGTCGCTTCCAGCGGTTCCGGCAGAGCGTCCACACTGAGGAAGGCGCTCTCTCTGGTTAGAGCCATCCCAATCGAACCCGCGCATCCGGCTCGTGCCCATAAAGCACTTTTGTAAAGGGTCTGTTTCGGGCCGCTTCGATATGGTCGAACGGCCGCACGCTCTTCGCCGGTTTTCAATCTGATTATCATTTGTCATGCACGATAATTATCGGGAGTGATAGGATGGAACTGCCGATGGCGGGCTCGACAGACCGTTCCGGCCGGCCACGGACGGTCGATCGTGGGTGCCGTCTGCGCACTGATTATCACGTCCGGATAGCCACGTCGGCACGTTGATGTGAGGCACTGGCGCTCGCATGCCTGTCTCGAGGGACCCATGGCGACCGTTCGAAATCCCCTCGCGGGCTTCGCGATCACGATCTTCGGAGCCCTCGCGCTGGCCTTCCTGGCGGGCATCCCGATCCTCTTCCTGCCCCAGGCCGAGCTGGTCTACTTCTACCTGCCTTTCGCCCTGTTCGGCGTGGGCATGCTGTCGGGTCGGAGCGGGTTCCTCGGCACGCTGGGGTTCGTCGGTGGAACCCTCGGAGGCTTCGTCGGCATCTACGTATTCCAGACGTTGTTCGTCCCCCAGGGATGGCCCATCTGGCCCGCCGGATTGGCGATCCTCTTGGACTTCGCCTTCGGCGCGGTCTGCGGGGCCGGTGGCCTCGTCATGGGGAGAATCGGGCTACGACGGATCGACCGGATGGCGGACCATGGGGTGAAGATGCGCCGGTGCTTGCGGTGCGGCGCGAAGGTTGGCATCGCGGCCCGCAAGTGCTGGTCCTGCCGGGCCTACCTGCCGCCCACCGGATGATCCGATTCAGATCTTCTTCATGCGACCCAGGATCGGCTCGTAGATCAGGCCCTTGTCGAGGAGGGTGTTGATCGACTCCTCCAGCGAGTCCTTGGACACGCCTTTCGACGTCGCGTTCTCCAGGATCCCTTCCCATGGCGCGCCCTTGCCGTCCTTGTCGAGGGACGCGATGATCTCGAGGACCTTGGCTTCGGACTCATCGGGTTCCCGGGGAGGCTCCTCCTTCGCCGGTGCTGCGGCCTCCACGACCGGCTCGCCGGGAGCGATCGGCTCGCGGTATTCCGGGAGCAGGTACCGCAGGCCCTCCGCGAGCATCGCGGTGTACCGGGACAGGTCCACCCTCCCGTAGTGGTTCATCGCCTGCACGATTCCGTCGGCAATCGCTTCCTTCACACCGATTTTCACGAGGCCTTCTTTCGTCAAGGGGTCCATTTTCTGGGCCTCGCCCATTGCATCGAGCCGTTTCCGAAGGGATCGGCAGGCCTCCAGGATCCAGAAGTCCCGAACGGTCTCGTCCACGGCTTTGATCGTCTCGGGCCGGATCGACGTGTACGTCGTCCCCGGCTGCGGCGAGTAGATCCGGCTCTTCCCGACAATCGCACCGAACACGGGAGGCTTCAGCTTTGACAGGGTCGCGGCGGCTTCGGGCTGGTACTGGCCCGCATACACGTGGAAGGTGCCCGTGGGATCCGAGACCCGGGCTCGCCACATCGGCTGCCCGTCCGTCCCTACGTTCTCCACGTCCGTGATCACACCGACGACGAAGACCCGGTTCACCTTCGCGCCGAGCGGCGTGACGATGTACGAGGGCGGTCGCTCGCCGGTGCCTTCCGCCTCCAAGTTCGCGTCGTTGTACTCCGAGGCGAAGAGCCGCCAGGCGACCTCGCGAATCACGCGGACCCCTCCAGGCCTTCGAGCATCTCCCGCGCTTCCGCCTGCACGTCCACTTTGAGCAATTTCGCGGTTTCGACGATCATCATCAGCCCGTAATCGTCCGAGGTCACGTTCCCGCGCGCTTCGATCGGTTGGGCCACCAGGAGGTCCGCGAGTTCGTCCCGCACGATCTCCGTCGACATCGCCTCCTTTGCGGAGGCGATGCAGATGTCCAGGGTCTTGTCGAGGAGCGCCTCCGTGAGTTCCCGGTCGAAGACCGCCGTCAGGGCGCCCGAGCCGTCGTCGAGCACCGCCTTCACGCGGAGGTCGGGCTCTCCCTTCACTTCGCCATGGAGTTGGCACGCGCCCTTTCGCAGGACTCGCCGGCATTCGGGGCAACGATAGACGAGGCCCGAACCTTCTCGGAGATCAATGAGGATCCCGCGCACGGTCACGTCGGCCGCGCCCCCACGATCGGCGAGGTCCTCAATCCACATCCGCGGGCTGACGTTCAGCCGCTCCGATGACGGAAGCAGATCCGGTTTCAACCGGGTGATCGTCGCGCGTTCGTCGAAGCTGATCTGCGGGATGCCGCGCCAAGACTTCACATAGGCCCCCTCGATGCGGAGGACCTCGTCGGCTTTCAGGGTGAAGTCTTTCCATGCGCTGAACTGCGTCTTGCCGGTCTCGTCCGCGAGGACGCCCGAGAACACGGCCTTCGGTGCCCCGTCGACCTCGACCTCGCGGCGCTCGACGGACAGGATCCGAGCGGTCACGGCAACGTTCGACCCGCCTTCCCGCAGGTCGACGACGCGCACCGGGGTCGGCTTCCCGACGTACGGCTGGCCCACGCCCGGCTTGTACTCGGGCAGGGCCGTCGGCGCCTCTTTCGCAACAGCCGTGCGACTGCCGAAGTTCACCTGGACCTGACCGCGGTACTCCTTTGTGTACGCGTTCTGCACGCGGACGACGTCTCCCTTGGCGAGGGGGACCGACAACGGCTCCCACGCGGTGAAGGGGATCGTCGTCGTCGGATCGCCGAGGATGCCGTACAGGATTCGCTTCGAGCCTCCTTCGACGGTCACATCCTTCTCATTCACGCTCACGATGCGGGCGAGCAGATTCACGCTCTGTTCCCCTGGCATCAGCTCCCGCAAGGTCTTGCTCACGCCCATCGCGAGGGTCGCCGGGTTGCCCCCGTGCTTCTTCACGATCGACCGCTTCGCCGTGTCCAGCGACACGCGGTAGACGTTCAGGTAGCTCGACAGTTCCCGCTCGATCTCTTGCTCGCTCACCTTGTTTCCAAGCGCCCGGTTGATGTCCTGGACATGGGGCGCCAGTTCTTCCTTCACAGAATTCACGTTCCCGAGGCGTGTCTGTTTCTCGCCTCGTTCGCCAGGAGGAATCCGCGGTATAAAGAGGTTCGGCGAGGTGGCCGAAAGTACTCCGAATGGGCACGGAAGATTCATTCCGTGGGCTCCCTTGGCGCATGCCGTGGATACCGACGAGATGCTCCAAGCCGTGGTCGACTTCCTCCATCTCTGGCGGGAGCAGGCGCCTTCGAAGGTCCCGACGACATGGGGCACGATCTACAGGGACGATCGGTTCCCCCTCATCCACGAGGCGAACCTGGGGTGGGTGTCGACTCGGTCGGAGGACGGCCCGAAGAAGATTATCGAGGATCTGGGAGAAGCGTTCCGCGGAATGGCGATCCCCCACCAGGCGCTCCTGTTCGAGGACGCGGAGAAGGCCTTCGCGCTCCAAGAGGAGTTCGTCCGCCTGGGATTCCGTCCCACCGCGGAACTCGCCTTGGCGAAGGTCGGACTCCCCGATTGCATCGTGAATCCCGATCTGGAGCTCCGACCGGCCGCGGCAGGGACCGCAGTGGACGACTTCCGCGCGATCACAGCAGCCACCGATGTGGCTCTCGGCCATTCTCACGACGTGATCGAACAGCTGTGGGGCGTCTGGCGCGAGCGATCAAAGCACGTGGGAATGCAGCCGTACGTGGCATACCTGGATGGGACGGCCGCCGGGACCGTGAGTGTGTGGCCGCGGGGCATCTTCGCATGGATCGACAACGTCGCGACCCACCCGGATTTCCGGATGCGAGGCGTCGGTCGCACGATGCTCTTCGAAGCCTGCAAACGCGCGATCGAGGCTCGGTGCGAATGGACCTTGTTGATCTCGGACCTCTTCGACACGCCGAAGGAGATGTACAAGACGCTCGGGTTCGAGGCCATCGGCGAGGTCCGCGGCTTCCTGCGCGAATGAGGCCAAGGGCCGAATCCTTCTTACGCGGTGGGCCCGATGGCCGCCCCCGTGGACCTGGGGATTCGCGGCAAGGTGGCCCTGGTCGCCGCGGCGAGCCAGGGGATGGGCCGTGCAACGGCGCTCGCCCTCGCCCGCGAAGGTTGCAAGGTCGCGATCTGCGCGCGCAACGAGGGACCTCTCCAGGCGACCGTGAAGGCAATCCGCAAGGAAACCGGTGCCGAGGTCCTCGGCATCACGGCCGACGTCGGACGGGCCGAGGACGTGGCGACCTTCGTGAACGGGGCCGTCCAGGGCTTTGGCGGCGTCGACCTGCTCGTCGCGAACGCGGGAGGGCCGCCCACGGGTCGCTTCGAGGCGCTGACCGAGGACCAATGGTCTCGAGCCTACGATCTCACCTTGCAAAGTTGCGTCCGGCTCGTGCGGTCCAGTCTCCCCTCCATGAAGGCCCGCGGAGGCGGAGCCATCGTGGCAATCACGTCCATCAGCGTGAAACAACCGATCGAGAATCTCCTCCTCTCGAACGCGATGCGCGCCGCGGTCGTCGGGCTCGTGAAGACCCTGGCCCGCGAACTCGGGCCGAGCCGCATTCGCGTGAACGCCGTGGCCCCGGGATGGATTGCGACGGATCGCCTCACGGAGTTGACCAAGATCCGCGCGGATCGGGAGGGGAAGACGCTCGCGGCGGCGATGGCCGAAGACGCGAAGGAGATCCCGTTGGGTCGGATCGGAGAGCCGCCCGAGGTCGCGGATCTCATTGCGTTCCTGTTGTCCGACCGGGCATCCTACCTGACCGGGAATGTGATCCAAATCGACGGCGGCCTGTATCGCGGAGTGCACTGACGGACTGCGCGCCGTTCAGGCGTCGCGCTTCGGCTGTTTCGCGGGCGTGTTCGCGCAGGACCAGCAGGAACGGCGGGACACGCTGTTCCAAGCCCGGCACTTGCGGCACTGCCACGTCTCGGAGGCCGCCGCGGTCGACGGATACAGGCTGCGACGGGAAATCGCCGCTCCGCAGGACCAGCAGATCGTCAGCTCGGCCTCGTTGGCGACCGCGCAATGCGGGCACTCCCAGCTCGGGCCCAGGAGTCGCGGCAGTTTCCGCGTGCGAAGACGCCAGTCGACCCACGCGAAGACGACGCCTCCAACGAGAAGGAGGAGGAGTGCGCCTGGCAGGAGATCTTCCACATTTGCTGACGTTCCCTCGCGGCGGTAATATAGACTCCCCGCCCCGTATCACACTCGATTCTTGGAGAGGCGCGGATTCACTGATTGAACGTCTCGACCTTCTCGAACGTTTGCTTGAGGTATTTGATCAAGACGTCGCGGTTCCGCCGCAAGTGGCTCTCGTACCACACGCGGACGAGGTCCGCAAAGAGTCGATGCAAATCGTCCACGTTCGTCTTGTCGAGGGGCTCGTCGTAGAGCGTGTGGATCGTCCAGATCCGCTTCCACCCGCTGTATTTGTAATAGTGTTCGCCCTCGCAATATTCGAACGTCACCCGGAGGTGGGCCTTGCCATCCGTCTCGACGTAATTGACTTTCAAGGCGTCCCCGACACGTCCCTGGTCCATCGATCGGTCGAGAAGCTGGATCGATTGGACGGCCGCGGTGTTGAAGCCGGGCCGCCAGTGCCAATCGCCGTCCGGGAAGGTGTCCGGGAACACGCCCCAGTTTGTGTACGAGGGCTCGAGGGCGAAGTGCACGTTGATCTTGTTGAAGCGCTTCCAGACCCTCCAGAAGTCCTCGATCAGGGTCTTGTTGAGCTCGAGCCGAGCGACGTTCTGCTCTCCGACGTTCTCGATGATTTCCCGAGTCTTCTTCTCGAGTTCCGCGTCCAGGGAGGAGAACCAGTCATCCCCCTTGGCCTTCTTCGCCGCCATGGCCAAGTCCCTTCTCTCCGGCCTCGAATGAAATCTCTCGCTATATAGGTATTTGTCAGCAACATCTGGAGGAGGCGACTCACTCGTCGCCTGCAATGGTGACCATGGCGTAAAAGGTCCGGAACGCCTCGGCGTAATCGGTTGTTTCGAACTCGAGCCGCAATCCGCCGACCCGGCGGACGGTGGGGATCATGGCAGCGCGGTCGGCTGCATAGGTGCCGCGGAACTCGACAACCATTTGGACGGGGGTCTTCGCGCGAAGGGCCGGGATCGTCTTCGCTTCCCGGACCGCTTTGGTCGCCTCGGCCCGAATCTGTTCCCGGGCCTTCTTCGGGTGCAGATTCCTCGCCGACGTGGCCCCCGTCGCGTCCTTCACCGCGACCGTGTGCACGTTCGGACTCAATGCCTTCGCTTCCGCGGTCACGGCCCAGTCGCCCGTTACAAGGACCACGGGGACTCCATGATGGCCTGCCAGGTACGCGTTGATCCCCGTCTCCCCCACTTCCGTGCCGTTCACTCGCACCCCGGCGATCGTTCCACTGTAGGTGTGATCCAGGATCGCTCGCGGTGTTCCCGCCCTCGCATGATATCCGATGAACAGCGCGGCGTCGTAGGATCCATCGAGATCTTGCATCATGGCGAACCCTCGTGGAGTTCCGCGAAGGAGCGTCGCCGCCTCGTGCAGCTCTTCCGGGATGAGGTTGTCGAAATTCCAATGGGAGTCCGCCATCAAAACTTCCGTGGCGCCGGCCTTCAGACATCCTTCGATCGCCGCGTTCCCCTCTTGGGTCATCAGGCGGCGACTCTGCTGGTACGCCTCGCCTCCCTTGGTTGGGTGCGTCTCGATCTCCCGGACGACACCGCAGATTCCCTCCATGTCGATGGAAATAAAGGCCTTCATTTCATGCGACCGCGGACCGCATAGTCCGAATCACCTTAACGTTTCGGAAGGCCGCTTCGTTCCTTCGTCGCGGAATACCGGGCACACGTTTAAGTGTCGACACATGCACGTGTATCACATCAACCGGGGCCTGCCCCCGAGGAGGAGTTAGACCCCACCATGGCATCGAAGAAGAGCAAGACCACGAAGAAAGCGAAGAAAGGCAAGCGCTGATCGACTCGCGCTCGCCGATCTCGGTCCTGAATTGATTCACCTTTTTCCTTTCTTTCTTTCGTCCTTTCTCCCGCTAACGCGTGCCGCGAGTCGCGCGTGGAGGACCTCGCTCACGAGCTTCCCGTCGGCCCGCCCGCGGACCCGCTCCATGACGCGACCCATAAGGGCCTTCTCGGCGGTCTCTCCTCGAGCCCGGATCATGTCTTCCGACTCGTCGAGAACCGCATCCACGATCGTCTCAAGCTCCTCGCGGTTCATTCCTTTCACCCCGAGGGAGGAGAGCGCCTCGGAGGCGCGAACCCCACGGCCGGCCATTTCCCGCAAGACCTCGGGGACGGCCTCCTTCGCGAACCGACCCGCCTTCAGGAGGGAGAACAATTCTCTGAGACGGTCGACGGGGATTCCGTCGACATCCAAGGATTCGCGTCTCAGTTCGCTGAACGTGTAGAGCAAGACGGTCGCGACGAGACGCGGCTCCCCAAACTCGCGGGCGATCAATTCGAACAACTCGTCCACTCCCTCCTGGACGAGTTGGTGAGTTTGTTGTTCATGAATCGCGTACTCGCGTGCGAGACGGGCCTCGGTGACGTCCGGCCGTTCGGGGAGATGCTCGCGAATGCGATCGAGACGTTCCCGCGTCACTCGGATTGGCGGCACGTCGGTCTCCGGATACATCCGGGCTTTCCCCGGAAGAGGCCGGCTGTACACCGTCGTGCCATCGGGTCGCGGTTCCCGTGTCTCTGGAGGAACGCCTTCGATCGCTGCGGCGGCCCGAGGGACCATCTCACCGATCGCCCCGCGGGCCTTCTCCTCTTCTTCCGCGACGAGCACGAACGCATCCTGCTCCCCGATTCGAAGAGCGGTGCGGGCCGCAGTCACCTCGGATGAGGTAATTCCGTAGGCTGGCAGTTCGTCGGAATGAAAGATTCCGGCCACCCCCGCGACCCGCGCATGGGCGGCGAGTTCAGGCCCCAGCTTGCCCTTCAGGAGACCGGCAAATCCAGGCAGGGACCATCCGAGGACCACTCCGCCTTTCTTCAAAGCGGTGGCAACGACTTTGGACTGCGTTCCTTTGAAAGCGGCGCTGAGATTGTGAACCTCCGCAGGGATGGATCGAATGCCTCGCCTCTTCAATTCCGCCGCGGCCTCGAGGAGCATCCGCTGCCTTTCCACTTCCTTTTCCACGAACGTGGAGATGAGTCGGAGTTCTTGCACGCCTTTGATCTCGATCCGCGATCCGCCTTTGATCGAGACGTTCAAGTCCTCGCGGATCGTTCCGATCCCGCGCATCACCTTCCTCGTGGCACGAAGGAGGGAGCCGAAGGCGAGGGCGACCTCCCGCGCCTCTTCGGGGGTCTCGATGTCCGGGCTCGTCGCGATCTCGACGAGCGGAATCCCAAGCCGGTCCAGGCGATAGACCACCTCGCCCTCCGCCTCGCCCAGCTTCCGCGCCGCGTCCTCCTCCAGGAGGATGGTCGGTACGCCGATTCGCTTCCCGCCCGTCTCGAAATGTCCGTCCAGGGCGACGAGGGCGGATCGCTGGAAACCCGAGGTGTTCGAACCATCGATCACGATCTTCCGCATGAAGTCGACTTCGCTCGCGCACTTCGCTTCGAGTAGGAGCGCGATTTCGAGAGCGATGTCCAGGGCTTCCTGGTTCGGTGGATGGGGCGGTTCTTCGTCCGCCTCGACCAAACAGGAGTTCGGTGTCGCCTCATACACGAAGGTGAGGCGCCGCTTCGCCTCCTCGATCGCCGCGGCGTCGACCTCGCCGAGCTCGGACTGCGTCGGCCGGAGCCGTCGACGGAACCGATGACCATCGGGGGAATCGATGAGGACCGACGCGTCCTCGCAGAACAGTTTGTGCTTCGCGAGCTGTTGGTGGATCTCCAGCCCGACCTTCAGGCCGAGGCCCCGATAGTCCATGGATTCAGGAATCGAAGGCGCGGGATTAATCCTTCCCTGGCGCAGATGCGGCGACCCCGGCTTTTCGCAGGGTTTCTTCCAGCTCGGCGATTCGAGTTCCTGCTTGCTCGAGTTCCTGCTCCAACGAGGCGATCCGCGCGGCGGCCTCCTTGAGCTCCGTCCATAGGATGTGGTATCGTCGGCTCGCGCGGTATTCGCGGAGGGGTTCCGGGTCCGATGGTTCGGGTTCGCCATCCGTCGAAAGGAGGTTCTTCACATAGAAATCGCGGTCGAGCTCTTGCATGGCCCCCAGACGGAGGAGGAGGTGGTGCGGGTAGTCCGGCTTCAAGGTGGACGCGGCGCGCAACGCCATCAGGACGGCGTACTCGCCGCAGCAGTTGAAATCCCGGGTCGGAACGTGATTCTCCCCGTGGGTCTGTCGATGCATTTGGACGAACATGTCCCAGATGCCATTGTACTCGTCTACGGCGGACATGGGAAATCGGACTCGCAAACGCCTCCCATGGCGATGTACCTTTGGAATGGTCGCGCGGTTGCGAATGGGACCGATGGCTTCTTGTCCCCCTAGGCAAACGGCCCGGACGATGGGCCGCGTCTTCGATTTCGCGAAGCGACGGATCGCGGGCTATATCGTCTTCTGGATTCTGGTCCTCCTTGTCCTCGGCCTGTTCTATGGAAATGATCGGCCCGCCCAAGCCGGCGCGTTGTTCGTCCTCGGCTTCGCGTTCATCGGCTCCCTCCTCTACACGCGACGGCTGAAGAGGAAGCAGCGGGCGCGCCGCGAGGCTCGAGAGGCGGCCCAGCGGATGCAGCCGGCGCAAGCAATCCAGCCCCCTCAGAGGGGGCCATCGCCGCCTCCAACGCAGGCGACCAGGCAACTGCCCGGTCGCTAGCGGTCCTCTTCGCGGTACGGGGAGCGCAAGGTGCCCTCCTCGCGTTTCCGGCGATGCTCCTTCTCGTTCTTGAGCCACGCGAGCAAACGCGACGCCGCGCCGAACGGCCGGAACTCGAACACGACCTTGCCGTGCTCCTTGTCCTTCGTTTCCAGTAGCACGCGTTTGCGCTTGTGGACCACGTCGATCGTCTCCTCGAGCGGGATCTCGTGGTAGCGTTTCCCCTTCTTGCCCCCCGGGAGGTCGAGCCATTCCATGTCCAGGAGGAGGAGTCGCCGCCGGGTCTGCCACACCCATCCTTCCCGTTGTTCGACGAGCGTCTTCTTCGCGAGCGAGACAGGTTTGAAGATGGCGTACTTCAGGGAGCGATATCCGATAATCTGATCGCCGCCGGTGAGGACGGGCTCGTTCGCATCCGTGAGGACGACCCCTACTTCACCGACCTGATCGATCTTCATCCAACGTGCCGAACCCTGGGCGCGGGATAAGCTTAACGAGCGCATCGACCGCGGATCACTCGGCGAACTCGTCGAGGCCGATTTTGGGATTGATCTCCCCCGCCACGTTCGTCGCCATCGCGCGAGCGACTTCCGCATGCTCGCGGGTGTGGCCGAGGACCCACATCAGTTTCACGTAGGCCGTCTCCGGCGTCATGTCCTGGCCTTCGATGACCCCCGCCTTGAGGAGGTCTCTGCCGGTGTCGTACACGCGCATGCTCACACGCCCTTGGAGGGTCTGTGTCGTCATGACGACGGCGATGCCGTCTCGCGTGGCTCGGTGGAGGATCGGGATCAGGTCGTGGGCGACATGGCCCAGCCCGGTTCCCGCGATGACGATGCCGTGCTGGCCTTCGAGGATCGCCTCGAGTTGGGTCGGCGGCTGGCCCGGATAGAAGCTCACGAGGGCGACCTTCAGGTCGAGGGCGTCATCGACCTTCGTGGGACCACGAGCCCGCGGCAGGGCGCGGTCCGTCAGCTCGACCGTGCCGTCCGAATGGACCCGGCCGAGCGGCGTCGCGTTCAGGGATCGGAACGCATCCCGGCGGGAGGAGTGCATCTTGCGGACTTTCGTGCCGCGGTGAATCTGTCCGAAGGTGTCGCTCGTCTCTCCATGCATCACCGCGACGACCTCGCCGAGGTTCGCCACGGAGACACGGGCCGCGCTCAAGAGGTTCGACGCGGCATCCGAGGACGGCCGGTCGCTGGATCGCTGCGCCCCTACCACGACGACCGGGCCGGTCAGGTCGCGCAGCATGAAACTGAGGGCCGCGGTCGTGAAGTGAAGGGTGTCGGTGCCATGCGGGATGATGACGCCGGCCGCGCCGGTGCTGAGTTCCTTCGCCACCTCCAGGGCGAGGTGCTGCCAGTTCTCCGGTTTCAGGTTCTCGCTGAAGATGCTGTAGATCACCCGGGCCCGGACGTTGCACACGTCGAGGAGTTCGGGGACGCTGAAGACGAGTTCCTCCGCCGTTACCGCCGGATGAACGGCGCCGGTGCGGTAGTCGACGTACGAGGCGATTGTCCCTCCGGTGCCCAAGACGGCGACGGTGGGCTTGCCACCCGTCGCCGAAGGGAGATGTCGTTGGACCGCGCTCGATGTATGCTTCGCCGTGACCTCGACCGATTCGATGTCGCCCACCGCAATGCCGATGTTGTACCCGTTCGGCAGCTTGACGGTCAGGACATCTTCGCCGCTGAAGCTCGTGTGCGGCATGAGGATCCCCTCGTAACGCTCGCTTTTCGCGCGGACTGCGACGGCGTCGCCTTGATCCGCCTTCGCGCGGTCCAAGAGGGCCCGCACGCGCGGCGGGTATTCCATGGTACGTCCGAATCGGCCTGACCGATATGGTCTTTGTGCCGCGAAGTGGAAATGCCCTGCGTCGATTCGGTCCCGGAATGGCGCGGACGGCCCGCGAAATCCTGAACGAGTTGCGATGGCGGCGACCGGACCGCCTCGCGGACGCGGCTCTCTGGTACCGGGATCGCCGCCGTCCGGAGGGGCACCGCGTGATTCACGGCAACGAGATTCTCGATCTCGAGCGGCGCTACTTCACGACGGCGGGCGGACGTCTACCGTATTACAAGATCCAGCGGATCGAGCTCGGCGGAGAGACGCTATTTGATCGGGAGCGGATGTCCGCCTAATCGCGCTGTGCGCGCCGGGACCACGGGAGGTAGGGTTTCGCCGCCGCGAGGATTGCGCCTAGGATCCCGACGACGCCGCCAATCTGGCCCGCGGTACCGCCGTAGTACGCAAGGAGGACTCCGATGAGGCCGGCGACGATGGCCCCGTTCATCAGGTTTTTGCGAGTCATCGCAGCTGCAACCCAAAGCGATCCGCCGAGGACGACGTTGACAACCAAGATCGTCACAACATTGGTGACTTGGTTCGCCGGAATCCCTGGCGGGGTCGCCCAAGGAATCCCGTAGATTGCGGCGGACAAGAGGATGGCGAGGACGCCGCCGAGCATCAGGAGGAGCTCATGGGGCTGCTTCGCGCCGAGTTCGGCCACGGACCTTCCCGCCTGATACGTCTGGGTCATGCCGTGCGGCGACGGGCCGCCTCTGGCCATATCGCTTCCGCTCCCATTCACGCCTGTGAGAATCAGCTTCCTCATCACACGAGCGCTTCGGCATGGGTCGGACAAAAAGGGGTAGGAGTTCCTCTGGCGGAACGCGAGTGTGCGACCCGGATGGGCCGTTTCACTCGGGGTCGCGCCGGGACCACGGGAGGTAGGGCTTCGCCGCCGCGAGGATTGCGCCGAAGATTCCGACGACGCCGCCAATCTGGCCCGACTGACCGCCGTAGTAGATCAGGACGAGGCTGATCACCGCGGCCACGATGGCGCCGTTCATCAGGTTCTTCCGCGAAATCGCCGAGGAAGCCCACAGAGCCCCACCGAGGACCACGTTGATGACCAACGCGGTCGCCACGGTGCCATACTGGCTCGAGGCTATTCCTGGCGGGGTCGCCCACTGGATTCCGTACTTCGCGAGGGTCAGGAGAACGGCCAAGAGGCCGCCCAGCATCAGGAGCAGCTCGTGCGGCTGCTTCGAGCCGAGTTCGGATATGGCCCTTCCTGTCTCGTAGCTGTGGGACATTTCGCCCCCCCACCGGGGGTGCCCGCTGATAAGGGTTCTTGCCGGACCTCGCTCCCGTGAGAATCACCCGGCGGAAGCTCCGTGAGAATCATTCGGCGGAACACCCTCACCAGCCGATGAGCCCAGGTTCTTGGCATCGTCCTGCGGTGTCGAAGCCGAGACCATGGCGACGTTCCCGAGCGAAGTCCTCACGCGCACGAAGAACGGCGAGGTCGAAGTTCGATCGCTCATCGACCGGGGCCGATACGTCCGGTACAACTACCTGGATCCGGAGACGGGCGAATCGATGGAGGGAGGCAAGGTGAAACTCGTCCTCCTCTCCGATGCGGGCCGGACCGAGGAGTATTTCATCATCCCGACGAAGTCGAAACGGGATCTGCTCATCCCCGCTTCCGAGAAGGGTGCCCGAAGGATCTGGGACGGTACTCGAGCCGTGGACTTGTAGCCGCGCGGATCGGATTGCCCGCCGAAGTCCGGATCCAATTATCACATTGGATGTGTAGCGTGCCAAGCTTGATTACGCGTGGGCTTCTGTTGCGGCGGGACGACGATGGGACGGACCCTGAACCGTCAGAGATCCGCCTTCGTCCTTTGTTTCGCCATCGGCATGGTCGGGCTCACGATCTTTCCCCTCTCCTTGCAAGCCCTGACCCGTCCAAGCCAGGGCGCCATGCCCGGCTTCGTTCCAGGTCTCACGACCCCAGGGATGATCAACGACGCGACGAATGCCACGCCTCCGACCATGGGGTGGAACAGCTGGAACGCGTTCGCGTGCAGCGGCCTGGACGAATCTCTCGTCCGGCAGACCGCGGATGCGATGGTGAGCAGCGGCCTGCTCGCGGCTGGCTACAACACGCTCACCCTGGACGACTGCTGGTCCGCGGTGTCGCGCGACAGCAACGGCAACCTCACGAACGACCCGGCGAAATTTCCGAGCGGAATGAAGGCGATCGGGGATTACATCCACGCCCAGGGCCTTCGGTACGGGATCTACGCCTCGATCGGCACGTCGACGTGCACTGGACACACGGCCGGCAGCCTGGACCACGAGACGAGAGACGTCGCGACGTTCGCGTCGTGGGGTGTGGACTACATCAAGGCGGATCGCTGCAACGCGAGCGGCCTCGTCATGAAGGACCTCTTTGCCCGTTGGCGGGACGCGATCGTCGCCTCGGGCCGCCCGATCCTGCTGAGTGCGAGCGACAACAACCCCTCGGACGAGCCGTGGGCTTGGGGACCCATCACGGCCCACCAGTGGCGCATGTCCGATGACATTTCCGACGACTGGGCGACCATGATCCGCAACTTCGACCTGAATGCCGCGCATGCGGCCGCCACCGGGCCGGGCACGTCGAACGATCCGGACATGCTCGAGATCGGGAATGGCGGCATGACGGACACTGAGTACCGGACCCACATGGGCCTATGGGCGCTCATGTCCGCCCCACTCATCGCGGGCAACGACGTGCGCTCAATTAGCCCCTCCATCCTGGCCATCCTCACGGATCCCGAGGTGATCGCGGTCGACCAAGACCCCCTCGCCTTCCAGGCCGTCAAAGCGGCCGACGACGGATCGGGGCATCAGATTTGGTACAAGCCACTCGACCTGCCCGGCGGTCGTGCCGTCGGCCTCTTGAACCGCGGCAACGCCGCGGCTTCGATTACCGTAGACTGGAATGTGGTCGGCCTGGCGCCGGGCAACGCGACCGTTCGCGACCTTTGGGCGCGGGCCGATCGAGGCACGTTCTCGAACCATTACAACGTCAGCGTTCCTGGGCACGGCCTGGCGCTCCTGCGAATCGTCGGAGCGGATCGGACCGTTGCGGACGGATTCGCGAGCGACCAACCGTGGACCTACATGGCGAACGAACTCGGGCCGGTCGAACGGGATATGAGCAATGGGGGGCAGGCGGCAGGCGACGGTCGGACGCTCACCTTGAGGGGGTTTAGTTATGCGAAGGGCTTGGGGGCTTACGCCCCGTCCGCGATCGAATTCCGTCCGGACGCGGGTTGCTCGAATTTCACTGCCGACATTGGCGTGGACGATGAGGTCGGAAACCGCGGCAGTGTGATCTTCCAGGTCTGGGGGGACGGACACAAGGTCTACGAGAGCGGCGTGATGACCGGGTCGGACGCGACCCGGAACGTTACGTTGAACATCACGGGCGTGCGAAGCCTGCGTCTCGAGCTGGTGGCCGTCGATGCGACGACCTACGACAGCGCCGATTGGGCGAATGCACAGGTCACGTGCGCACCGCGGCCAAATCAGCCGCCCCGGGCCAGCTTCACGGCGAGCGCATCCTGGGTGAGGCCGGGCGACTCGGTGACGTTCAATGGAAGCACTTCAAGCGATCCGGACGGCGCAATCCGATCCTACGTCTGGGACTTCGGGGATGGTTCCAGTGGCAACGGGAGCGTCGTCCAGCACCTATTCGGGCAACCGGGAACTTTCCGGGTCCTCCTGACCGTGGTCGACGACAAAGGCGCCACGGACTCGGCGACCTCGTACATCGTCGTGAGCGTGACCCATCCCCCGGTCGCAGCCTTCTCAGCGAGCCCAGACATAGCGTTCCCCGGTGTCCCGATTTGGTTCGACGGGTCCAACTCGACCGATCCCGATGGCGGCTCGATCGTCGCCTACGATTGGGACTTCGGCGACCAGATGACGTCGAGCGGAAGGGTCGTTACCCATACCTACGTCAGCAAAGGGAATTTCACGGTGACCCTGGTCGTGACGGACAGCTTCGGCACGACGAATCGGACGGAGGGCCAGGTCGAAATTCGGAATCGGGCGCCGGTCATCGTTTCGACGAGCCCGGCCGCCAGCGTCGTCCTTGGTGTGTCCGAACCGAGAGCTTTCGAGCTGGTCGTTTGGGATGCAGACGGAGACCCGCTGACGTTTTCATGGTATATCCAGGGGACCCGAATCGCCTCCACGTCACCCTCGTACGTATTCATCGGGAAGACGCCGGGGACCTACGTGGTCCGAGCCGTCGCCTCCGATGGATCGACCTGGGTCGCATTCGAGTGGCATGTCGATGTCCGAGGGGCCATGGTGGCCCTGCCCCCATCCGCCGAGCTCCCGGGGACGTACGCTTCGATGGGCGTGGTCGCCCTCGCGCTCGTTGGGACGATCGCGGTTCACGCGCTCCACGCGCGGAAGCAACTCCGCGATGACCTCGCCGCCCGCATGAAACGCCTGTGGCCCCGACATCCGTGACGGACCGCAGACGCCGGATGACCGGATGTTGTCCTGCGAGTGGCGGATCGTCTCATTTCGGCAGAAGCTCGTACGTGATGCGATCCGTCTCCTTTCCTTTGGACCGCTTCTCGACGACGTGGACCCGGCCGATCTCCGACGTGTTCCTCAAATGCGTCCCGCCGCACGGGCAGTAGTCCTCGGTCCCGACCTGGATGACTCGCAGACGCCGGATGGAGGCCGGGATCAGATCCAGGAGGGAGCGGTCTCCGATCTTCGAGTCGACGACCACCCGATCTTCCTGAAAGATGCGAACTTCGTGGGCGGCTTCAATCGCCCGATTGCTCTCGGCCTCGATCCGAGCGAGATCCTCCGGGGTGAAGCTGGCCGGTTGGAAGTCCACGCGCGCCCGATCCGTATACAACTGGTTCCCCACCGTCCGAGCCGCGTAGATTTTCCAGACGAGACCGGAGAGGAGGTGTTGGGACGTGTGATACCGCATGTGGGCGTACCGCCGGTCCCAGTCGATGATCCCGCGGACCGCTCCTTCGGGTGGAAGGCGGTCCACGTGGTGCCGAATCACGCCTTTCTCCTTCGTCACGCGAAGGACCTTCGCCTCGCCACCTGACCACGACAGGCTACCCGTGTCGTAAGGTTGGCCGCCTCCTTCGGCGTAGAAGGCGGTCCGATCGAGGACGACGAAATCGGGCCCCCGTTCGAGGACCGTCGCGTCAAATTCACGCAGGTAGCATGGATCCGGCTCCTGCCCTCGGCGATCCTCCATGTACAGGACATGGGTCGGCATTGTTCAAGAGGACACAGAGCGGCGGCATAAAGGGTTGGGGTGGAGACGCCAAAGCCCTTTCCTGCAGCGGGCCGCTTTGTTCGCGGGGCGTTTGGGTGAAGTCGTCGCGCTGGTCCGCGAATCGGTTACCGCCGGACCGCCACCGCGACCAAGCGAGGGCTCGTCCTCGGGTTGTACGATCGGCCAATCCGCAGGTCGCCCGCCCAGCCGAGGATACCGAATCCACTGCGGCGGAGGAGTCCGCCGAGGTCCTTCTGCCGCCAGATTCGGAGGGGCGCCTCGGAGAAGCGGAGGTCCAGGCGCTGCCCTTGTTTCACGGCAGTGATGAATCGGGCGTGATGGATTCGTTGCCGCAGATCTTGATCATTCAACCCGAACACGATGACGCGCACTCCGTCCGGGAAGACCTCGTCCACGTCGGCCCGCGCATTCATAGGGTTTCGGATCCAGGCGTCGAAGTTCGTGAGGTCCAGGATCAGGATTCCCCCGGGACGGAGGTGTTTCCTGAACACCCGCATCGCCGTTCGGATCTCGGCGGGTTCGACGAGGTAGTTGAAGGCTGTTCCCAGGCAGAGGACCGCGTCGAAGGTCCGACCGAGGTTCAACGTCCGCATGTCCGCGCGTCCCACATCGGCTCGCCGACGGGAGGATCGGAGTGCCCGACGGGCTTGGTCGACCATCGCCGGAGAAAGGTCTCGGCCGACGATGTGATAGCCGCTTGCGAGGAGGGGCAAGTCCAACCCAAACGTCCCGCAGGCCACGTCGAGGACTTCGATCCCGGGAGCGTGTCGGCGGAGGACGTCTTCCAGGAACGGCGCGGCGAAACGCACCCGTTCGGGACGCGAATATAAACGGTCGTATCGAGCCGCGAACGCGGCATACCATCCCGAGTGGGCTTCCGACGGATCATCGACCGAGAACTGTACGCGCAATGACGAGCCGCTGGATTTCCGAGGTGCCCTCATAGATCTCCGTGACCCGTTGGTCGCGGTACAACTTCTCGACGACGTAATCCTTGATGAATCCGTATCCCCCGTGGATCTGAACCGCGGAATCGACCGCGCGGTGGGCGGCCTCGGAGGCGAACAGCTTCGCGACGCTCGACTCATAGGTGTGTCGACGGCCGAGGTCCTCCAGTTGGGCGGCGCGGTACGTGAGGAGCCGAGCCGCCTCGATCTCCGTCGCCATGTCCGCGACCTTCCATTGGATCGCCTGGAAGTCCGCGATTTTCTGGCCAAAGGCGTCCCGTTCCTTCGCATACTTGACCGATTCGTCGAGGGCCCGTTGGGCGATCCCGAGGGCCTGGGCCGCGATGCCGATCCGCCCTCCGTCCAACGTGGCCATCGCGATGTTGAACCCTTTGTGCAGGTCCCCCAAGAGATTCTCTTTGGGGATCCGCATGCCGTCGAAGCCGAGCAGGACCGTGTCGCTCGCCCGGATCCCCATCTTGTCCTCCTTTTTGAGGACGGAGAAGCCCTCCGCGTCGGTCGGGATGATGAACGCCGAGATCTCGTGTTTCTGCCGTCCCGTCCGGGCGTATCCGATGACGACCTTCGCGACGGAGGCGTTCGTGGCGAAGGACTTCGTCCCGTTCAGGACCCATTCGTTCCCTTTGATCTCGGCGGTGGTCCGCATCGCCGCCGCGTCGGATCCGCTCCCGGGCTCCGTGAGCGCGTACGCCCCGATCCAATCGCCGCGGGCGACCGGCACCAGATACCGCCGCTTCTGCTCTTCCGTCCCGTACCGCAGGAGGGGCTCGCAGACGAGCCCGTTGCACACGGCCGCGATCACCCCAGCGCTCGCATCGGCGCGGGAGAGCTCCTCGATCGTGATCGCATAGCAGACCGTGTCGAGGCCCGCCCCGCCGTATTTCTCGGGGACGTAGACACCAAACAGGCCGAGCTCCCCCATCTTCTTCGCCCACCCGTGCGGGAACTCTTGGCTCTCGTCGAACGCATGGGACTGCGGGATGATATCCTGCTCCGCGAAATCGCGGACCGACTTGCGCGTGATCTCCTGCGTCTCCGTGAGAGCGAAGTCCATGTGGGTCGTCAAAAGTCCTCCTGCCGGATAAAATCTCCGCGGGCCGAACCTTGATGACCCGCGAGGGACTCGCCGGGGACATGTCGCTGCGACTCGAGCCCCTGCAGACGACGGAGGCCCACGCCTATTGGCGGGTGTTCCTCTCGGGTCGCACGGACCTGCCGACGGGCGACCTGAAGGTCCACATGGACCGGTTTCTGGCCCTTCCGCCGGAGGAGCAGCGGTCTCATTTCTCCGTAAAGAGGGACGGCCGGCTGATCGGGACGGTCCGCCTAGGACCCGCGGAGATTTCGGGATTCTCAATGGAACCCGGTTCGGCGGCTGAAACGGCGACGGTCCTCCTGAAGGCCGTGGACCTGCTCCGCGCCGGCGGAGCGACCGCCATCGGAGCCCATTTCGAGGACCGGTACGAGCCCGCCTTCACGTCCCTCGGCTTTCGGCGCGTGTTCGCCCGGATGCGGATGGAAGCCCCCACCAAGAAGTCGCCCCCGCGCGAGGGTCTGAAGCTCCAACCTCCGGAGGAGGACGAGGTCCTTGGACTGACGAAGTTCCTGATCGATGTCTACGAGGGCCACGTCGAGCAACAATACGGAATGCACGTCGGGCCGGAGGAGGAATGGCGCGGGTATGTGGGCGGCCTCTTCAAAGGGGATTCCGGCCAGTTCATGCCCGATGCCTCCTACGTGGCCCTCGAGGGGGACCGCATTGTCGGCGCGATCCTTGTCACGTATTGGATGGGGACGCCCCTCGTCGCGGAACTCGGGGTGGCGAAGGATCGTCGAGGTCGGGGGATCGGTCGGGCCCTGCTGGAGGCGGCGATGGGCCGTCTCGCAAATCGTGACGAACCGCGGCTCGCGCTCTATGTGACGTTGGGGAACGATCCCGCAATCGCATTGTACCGCTCGCTTGGGTTCGTTCAGGTCGGAGGGCAGTCCGTCACGGCGCGTCTCGAGTCCTGAGTCCGTCTCGCGGCACTCGCGCCCGGCCGATGGCCGTCTTTTCCTCAGGCGGCCGGAAAGCTGATCGTGTGGCCCTCTGCCTGGCGGCGGGTCTTTGCGGGGGCGCGGATGCGGAACCCCTTTTCACGTGCGAAGCGCTCCATGATCCCAAGGACATATCGTCCACCGAGGCGAGCGGTCACAACGATGAGCGCTTTCATCGGCGCCGGAAGCGCCGTGAGCCGCCACAGGTCTTGGTCCACCTCCCTGAGGATGTGACGCCAAGCGCGGTACGCCACGTTGAACCGCGCCTCGTCGATCATTTCATCGAGATTGTAGAACTGTTCCCCGCGGAGCACGCCGATCGGAACGAAGGTGAGAGGCGCCGTCACGAAGTGGCCATCCGGGATCTGCTCCATCCGATCGATCAGGTCCACGGTCATCCACGCGTCCTCCGGCGTCTCCCCCGGCAATCCCATGATGATCGTGTACGCGGGATACCAATAGTTGCGGTTCAGGATCTCCGTCCCCTGCACGACCAGGTCGGGCCATTCCTCGGCCGAGAAGGGTGCGGCCTTGCGGTGGAGGACGGCGCGGGAGAGGGCCGGGCTCCCCGTCTCGATCCCGCTCTGGATGCCGATCCATTTGTTCGGGCCTCCGTGGACGATCTCCGTGAGGTCGGCGATGAGGCCGGGGTTCGTCACCGCGGCGCTCACCGTCCCGTGGGTCGGATAGCAGTGGGACACCCCCGGCTGATCCATGACAAAGCGGAAGAGGTCCTTCACCGCGTCCTCGTTTGGCTCCATCGTCTTCCAGTTCTCGAGTTTGTACAGGAAGATGTCGTCCGAATGGAGCTGGATCGACGACTGGCCATCCCGGGCGTTGATTGCGATTTCATCGCCGATGTAATTCAGGGGGAAGTACCGCGGGCGCCGCAGGGTGACCTCGCAAAACTCGCAGCCACGGCCACAGCCTCGCATGACCTCGTTCATCCCATGCATCGTCGGGGCGAGGATCTTCGGGATCTGGTCGACGGACGGCGCGGTCGCGTTCGTGAAACGCATCACGGGCGGCGCATCGCCGCGCGCGATTCGGTCGAAGATCTCGGGGGCCAGGTGGTCGACCTCCCCATGGACGATATGATCGATTCCGAGCTTCTCTTGCATCCCGTCGCGGCAATCGAAATGCCATCCGCCGGGTCCGCCGAGGACGACCTTATACTTCCGATTCGGCCGTTGCAGCCGCCCGACTAGGTCGAGAAACATCGCCTTCGTGTACGGCGTCAGGACCCCGCCCATCGTGAAGGACATGCTGACCGGCCCGAGGCCGAGCGGGTCCATCGAGTGCAGGCCCACGACCTCCGTATCGTCGTCGATGAATTGTTCCACGTGACGCGGGTCCGCGATGACGACGGACTCACGGCCGTTCGCCTGGACCAGGGACGATTCGATTTTCCGAAGGCCATATGGCACCCGGGTCGGCCGACCCTGCCCATCGACCTGGGGCGGGCTCGCCAAAATCCGGAACACGAGCCGTGACTGCCAGTAGTCCGTCGGGATGCAACTGAAGAACGTGGCCAGCGGGACGTTTCGAAAGTCCGTCAACAATGTGAAGTCCGCGGCGAGCACGTACTTTGCGATCGTTCTCCCTCCCCAGCGAGAGCGATTGGGGCGCGCGAGTGGGATCTTGTCCTTTATCCTTTTGATTGGCTGGGCCTGAATGGGCGAGGTAGCTTAGATATACGTTACGTCTCGCGGCTTGGTCAGGCGGCAGCCGTCGGATTAGGCGAAAAGGCATTATTTCCGGCTTCCTCTGCTCTCGAACGAGGTGGCGAAGATGGTCGAGGTGGGCGAACGGGCTCCCGATTTCACGATGTTGAGCGATGAGTCCAAGCCGGTCACGTTGTCCAAGGAGATTGGCGAGGGGCCCGTGATCCTATCGTTCTACGTCTTCGACTTCACGAACACGTGCCAGGGACAACTGTGCGCCCTCCGCGATTCCATGGGCGACCTCCAGGCGATGGGCGCGAAGGTGTTCGGGGTCAGCACGGACAGCCATCACAGCCACCGGATCTTCAAGGAACAGAATCATCTCAATTATCCGCTCTTGAGCGATTGGAACCGGACCGTGAGCCGGGCCTATGGGGTGCAGTACGACCGATTCGGCAGCATCGGTCTCGAAGGGGTCGCGAAACGGTCCGTGTTCGTCCTCGACCGACGCGGCATCGTCCGGTACAAGTGGGTGACGGAAGATCCGAAGGTCCCTCCCGATCCGAAAAAGGTGCTCGACGAGGTCAAGAAGCTCGCTGCGTGAGGCCGAGATAGGTCCGGACTTCGTCCGCGGTGCGGACGGTCTGAGCTGCGAGGGCAGGCAGCCCTGAGCTTCGGGCCGACCCGGTGTTCACCAGAACCACCCGGTCCTCCGGGGTGATCACCCCGTCATCGAAGAATCGTCGGAAACCTGCCAGGGTCGCGGCGCCCTCGAGACACGCGCTGATCCCTTCAGAGGCGGCGAGGTTCAGTGCGGAGACCTTCATCGCCGCATCGGAGACGGCGACTGCCGCGCCCCGGGTTTCTCGGATCGCCTTGAGGACGAGTCGGTCCGCGATCGTGGCGGGAACCCGGAGTCCGGCCGCCTCGGTCTGGGGGTCCGGCCACGGTCGGGCGGTTTCCGTCCCCTCCTTCCAGGCCTTCACAAGAGGAGCGCATCCCTCCGCCTGCACGACCCCGAACCGCGGCCATGGACCGTCGTACCAACCGAGATCCCGCAGTTCATGGAGGGCCTTCCACATCCCCACGATCCCGGTCCCGCCGCCGGTCGGCAAGACGATCCAGTCGGGGAGGCCTCCGAGCGCTTCCCAGATTTCGAACAGCATCGTCTTCTTTCCTTCCACGCGGTACGGCTCGCGAAGCGTCGCCAAGCTGAATGTCTCTGTCATGCCGGCAAGATCCCTTGCGATTCGTCCTGCATCCGAAATGTCCCCCGCGGTCCGGAAGACGTACGCTCCGTAGGCGACGGCCTCGCGTGCCGCCTCCTCCGAGCCGCCGCCCGCCAGGAGGATCAGCGACCTCGCGCCATAGGTCGCGGCATATAGAGCGAGGGCTGCGCCCGCGTTGCCCGCGGTCGGGACCACGAGGTTCGAGCCGCCGAGAGCGCAGGCCATCGGAACCGCGACCGCCATTCCGCGTGCCTTGAACGTACCCGTCGGGTTCAGGCCCTCGTCCTTCACGTAGAGGGCGGCGACCTTGACCCGCGCGACCCGGCCGCCGGCACCCAGGTGTTCGAGCCTATGCAGAGGCGTGCCGCCCTCGCCCCTCGACCGGATCTCAGATTCTTCGAGAGGCAGGAGAGGCGCATATCGCCAGAGGTCGTTCCTCGGGAGGAGCCGGTCCACCCCGAGATCCGTCCATTCGTATCGGGCGAACAGCGGGCCACCGCAATCGCAGACGTTGATCAATCGGACCTCGCAATGCTTCGAACACGCGGTACACTCGAGGAAGGCGGGGCGCACAACGCGGTCATGCCGTGCAGGCCCATACCACTTGTCCCGCGATGCCTTTATCTCAGTCCTCGCATTCGATCCGGACTATGGCCGTCGCCCAGCGGACGGGGAATGTTCGCGCGGCGTACGACCGCATGGTGGAGGCCATGCGGGAGCGGGGGCGCGTGCTCGTCGCCTTCTCCGGTGGAATCGACAGCGGGCTGGTCGCGCGGATTGCATACGATGCGCTCGCCGACGATGCGCTCGCGGTCCTCGCCGACGCCGAGTCCCTCGCCCGGCGGGAACTCGAGGAAGCCGTGTCGGAGGCCTCGGAGATCGGGATCCCGCTGCGGACCGTCCGAGTCTCCGAACTGGCGAACGAGCAATATGTGGCGAACCCGACGAACCGCTGTTACTTCTGCCGCAAGGAGTTGGGAGCCGCGCTGAAACCAATCGCCGCCGAGTTGGGATACGGCACAATTGCAGATGGCGTGAACCTCTCCGACCTCGGCGACTACCGTCCCGGGATCCAAGCCATGAACGAGGAAGGCTTCTGGCATCCTCTCGTCCAATTCGGGTTCGCGAAGGAGGATGTCCGCACGCTGGCGCGGGACCTCGGCCTGAGTTTCCACGGCAAGCCGAGCAATGCCTGCCTGTCGTCTCGGATTTCCTACGGTGAGGTGATTACGCTGGACAAACTGCATCGGGTTGAGGCAGCGGAAGAAGCGATTCGAGCTCTGGGTTTCCCTGTCGTCCGGGTCAGGGCCCACGAGGGCATCGCGCGGATCGAAGTACCCAAGGAGGACCTGCCGCGCATCGTCGAGCCCGCGGTCGCGGCGAAGGTCGCCCGGGCCGTCCGAGAGGCCGGCTTCGTCTACGTTACGATCGACCTTCTCGGGTATCGCAGCGGCTCCATGAACGAAGGTCTGTAGGTCGCTCGATCCGTGTCACTGAAGTCTTAAATATTACAGCGTTATCGACGGAATGGATTTCGGCCGGACGAAGCCGGGAGCGACGCGCCGTTGGCCACCGTAGGGATTATTCCGAGCCTGATCATCGGCGTTCGGGAAGGTATTGAGGCGGCGCTTGTCATCGGCATCATCCTCGGCTATCTGGTCAAGATCGGACGAATCTCGTTGAAGCGCCACGTGTACGCGGGGACCATCGTCGCCTTCCTCGCGAGTGCGGGGGTCGCCGCGGGCTTGTTCGCCGCGACGATCGAATTCCAAGGCTTTGGCGAGCAGATTTTCGAGGGCATCACGATGCTCGTCGCCGTCGCCGTCTTGTCGTCGATGGTCCTTTGGATGATGAATGCCGCTCGAAGCATTAAGGCGCATGTGCAGGAACGGATCGAGGCGGTCCTGAAACAGAGCGCGGTCTTCGGGCTCACGTTGCTTTCGTTTGTGGTCGTCTTCCGGGAAGGCGTGGAAACCGCGCTCTTCATGTTCGGGGCGGGCGCGCTCACATCTCCCCTCGAAGCGGTCCTCGGGGTCGGCCTCGGGCTCCTCGTCGCCGGGATCATCGGCGTCGGGATCGTCCGCGTCTCCTGGCGGCTGAACCTGCGGCGATTCTTTCAGATCACCGGGATTTTCTTGGTCGTCGTCGCGGCGGGTCTTTTCGCCAACGCGATCCATGAACTGCAGGAAGCGTTCGCATGGCAACTCGGATCCGCCGCCGTGTATGATCTGCATCTCGTCTTTCCGGCCGATGCGTCGAATACGGCGGGATACCTCCTTCGCGGGATCATCGGGTACAGCGATGCGCCGACCGTCCTCGAGGTCGTCGCGTATGTGAGTTATTGGATCGTCGTGTTGCTCGCCTACATGGGGATCCGGACGGGCAAGATCGAGATCGTGACGGCTCCTCTGCGCCGCGGATGGAACGCCCTGTTCGGCCGAAAGGTGGTCTCGAGCGCGGACGCCGAGTAGGTCGAAAACGGATCGACTCAGCGCCGGAAACAAGCTCGGCCGTTCGAGCCGGCGGTCTCACGGCGAGATCTTGATGACCTTCGTCGGGCAGGCGGTCTCGCACGCCATGCAGTCGATGCAATCCGACTCGCGGATCATGTCGGACTTGTCGCAGCGGTATTGTTGCCACTCGGAGCTGCCCTTCTCGACGACCTTGTCGTTCCCGGTCCCCTTCTTGCCGGGGGCGAGGAGCCATTCGAACACGTCGACCGGGCAGACGTCCATGCAGACGCCGTCCGCGACGCATCCGTCAAAGTCAACGGCCACGTGGGTCCCGTGGATTCCAAGCCGCGTCGGATAGGGGGTGCCGTCCGCGTCGGGTCGCTCCTTGCCTTCGGCGAAGACCTTGTGGTCGAAGTGAACCCCCGTCTCCGGATACTCGTCCGGTTTGTTCATGAAGTCCGGGTCGATCGGTTTCGCTGCGAAGTCCACTTCTCGCGACATCGGGTCGCCTCCAAAGAGCTCGGCCCGGCCCTTATCCGGGCCGGGCATCGGCTTGTATACCCCTCCCCTTTTTGACCTTTCCGGTTTTATTTCGCGCTCGATGGAGAGAATAACTCCATCACTCCTGGATTCACGACTTTCTCGAACGCGAAACCTATTTCGGTGGAGCAGCGGTGACCGGCTGGTGAGCAAGCATCGTGGCGCGCGGACCCGCGCCGTCCACGGTCCAAGGCGGCGGGAACCCGGCCCGATCGTCACCCCGATCTTCGCGAGCGCGACTTGGAGCCTTGCGTCGGCTCGGCAAGGCGCGGATTTCGCGGTCGCCACGGCGCCGGTCGAATACTACACCCGCTGGGGCAATCCGACTGTACGGGACCTCGAGGACGCCCTCGCGGATCTCGAGGGGGGCGTCCGCGGCCTCGCGACCGGGTCGGGGATGGGCGCGATCGCCTCTGCGATCCTGACCTGCGTCGAACGTGGCGATCACGTCGTGGCGGGCGCGAGCCTCTACGCCGCAACGACCGAGATCTTCACCCGACTCCTGCCTCGGTTCGGCGTCGAGACGACCTTCGTCGATCCCCGCCGTTCCGGGGCGTGGAAGGCGGCGGTTCGACCGAGCACCCGGTTGGTGTACATCGAAACGCCTGCGAATCCGACCATGATGATCACGGACATCCACGAGGCGGTCTCCGCCGCGAGGTCCGTTCGGGCGACGACCCTGGCCGACAACACCTTCGCGTCCCCGGTGAACCAGCGGCCGATTGATCACGGCGTGGACGGCGTGTTGCACAGCGCGACCAAGTACCTCGGGGGCCACAGCGACGTCGTTGCCGGTGCGGTCGTCACCGCGAAGCAGGACTTCTTCGACCGGATCTGGTTCGTCTACAAGATGCTGGGACCGACACTCGGCCCCTTCGAAGCGTTCCTCGTTCGACGGGGACTGAAGACGCTCCCCCTTCGAATGGCGGCGCAGACGGAAACGGCCCAGTCGCTGGCGGAATTCCTCGACGGCCGCCGTGGCGTCCGCGTCGTGCACTATCCCGGGCTGAAATCGTTCCCGCAGCACGCCCTCGCGCGGAAACAGATGTCCGGCTTCGGGGGGATGCTCAGCTTCGAGCTCACGGGCGGCTACCGGGCCGGGAAGAAGTTCGTCGAGTCCGTCGACGTCGCGACGCTCGCCGTGAGCCTCGGGGGCGCCGAGACCCTCGTCCAGCATCCTGCCTCCATGACACACGGTCCACTCACCGACGAGGAGCGGCGGGTCAGCGGGATCACGGACGGCCTCGTTCGGGTGAGTGTAGGGCTCGAAGATTCCGAGGACCTGATCCAGGATTTCGATCGGGCGATTCGAGCGGCTTCCCGCTAGTCGAGCGACCGACGGCCATCATCGCCCCGTGGGTCGAGATCACAACGTGACTCCGAGCTGCTGCGCCATCGCGCGGAGTTCCTCTTCCTTCTGACGAAGCTTCTGCTCCCGGTCGAGGAGCTCCATCGCCTTCTTTTGGATGATCTTCACCCGGTTCTCGACGTCTTTCTTCCATTCTTCCATGGCAGCGGTCGAGGGACCGGCGCCTTTGTCGAACTCGGCGAGCCTCGCCTTCAGCCGGTCAACTTCGGCTTGGAGCTTCGCGGTCTTCGAGTCGGACTCACTTTGATCCGCCTCCACGGCCCGCTGCTTCCCCTCGAGGATTTCGGCTCGGGTGTCGAGCGACCTCTCCTTTTGTTCAATTCCGATTTCCCGTTCTCGGAGCTTCTCCTCCCGATCGAGGACGTCGAGCGCTTTCTTTTGCAGGAAGCGCAGATTTTTCGAGACTTCGGCCTGCATCGCATCGGCCTGGACGCGCAGCTTTTCCGCCTCGCCCCGGGCGGTGCTTGCACCCTTGAGGTCTTCCTCGATTCGGCCGCGCTGGTTCTCGATCTCCTGACGCGCCTTCTCAAGCGCCCGCAACCCTTCGGACAGTTGGGCGTCCCGGGAGGTCACGGAAGCTTCCCGCTCCGTCAGCTCGGACTCGAGCGCGGTCGTCGCATCGCTGCGCGCGCGGATGTCCCGGTCTTTCTTCCCGAGATCCTCCATGAGGTTGTCGGCCCGTTGCAGTTCGGTCGCCAACGTTTGCTCCCGGGTTGTGACGTCGGCGAGTTTCGCCTCGAACACCGAGGTTCGGGATTCAAGGTCCTTCTGACGCATCGCCAATTGGTCTGAAAGGCTCGCGATCCGCGAGGACTCCTGATCGATCGTCGCCTTACGGGTCCGCAGTTCCACCGAAGCCGTCGCGGCCTCTTTTTCCGCAGCGTTCGTCCGGACCTGACGTGCCTCCAGATCCCGGATGGCCGCCTTGATTTCGGTCTCCTTCGCGGCGAGATCGCGGGACTTCTCCTGGAGCTGGGCCAATTGGGCCTGCGCGGCACGTTCCGCTTTGTCCGCCTCCGATCGGCGTTTCTCCAACGCTGCTTGCTGGCCTACGAGATCGGCGGTCTGGCGTTTCGCGGCCTTCTCCGCTTCCTCCGCGACCAACGTGCGACGCTGGGACTCTGCCCCGAGCCGTTCCACTTGTTGGGCTTGGACTGCCGCCGCGTCGCGCGTTGCTTCGAGCTGCTTCAGTTCTTCCGCCCGCCTGGCGGACCAGACGGAACGCTCCGATTCGAACGACTGCCGGGCCCGAAGGAGTTCGTCTTCCTTCGCCTTGAGTTCCGCGAGGCGGCCTTCGGATCGGCGCCAGGAGGCTTCCGCCTCGGCGCCCTTGGCGGCATGGGCTTTCGCTTGGGCCTCCAGCTTTGAACGTTCGAGTTCGAGTTGGGTGGCTGCCGCCCGCAGGGTGCGTTCACGACCCTCGATCTCCTCGGCGCGTTTCGCCAGCTCCGCCGCCTGCGACTCCGTCGTCACGTTCAGTTGGGCCTGCTGCGATCGGAGGGTCGTCTGTTGGGCCTCCCACTGCTTGCGTTTCTCCGTCTCCTCGGAATGGAATTTTTTCGCGGCGTGATCGAACTGGGTATCCCGAGCGTTCAGATCTTGCTCGCGGCGAACAAGGGCCATTGCCTGGGCGGATAATTCGGTGAGGCGGGCCTCGGCCTGGTGTTCTTTGGATTCCAATTCCCGGGTGCGGGCCTCGAGGTCCTCCGCTTCTGCGCGGATCTCCGCCTCCTGAGCGGAGACGGCCTTTTCCCGGAGCGACAGTTCCTTCGCCTTCGCACCCAACGTGTCTTGGAGCGCCGCCGCGTCGCGCTCGATGCGGTCTCGTTCCGTCCGGATCTCCGACTCCTTGATTGCAAGGGACTGGCCGAGCGCTTCGGCCTCGGTTCGGACGCGCGCGGACTCTGACTCGTACCGGTCCTTCAGTTGCGCGAGTTCGAGTTGATGGGCCTCGAGCTGCTTTCCGGTCTCTTGGACCGATGCGCGCTCTTGCTCGAGCCGGCTTTCGTTGGATCGGAGGGTTTCCTCCATCTCAACGATCCGGCTCTCCCGCTCCGAGAGGTCCCGTGCCTTGGCCTCCAGGTCCTGGGCATTCCTCTGAAGATCGGCGTCCATCTGATGGATTCGCTGGGTTTGAGCCACCCGATCCTTCTCCAGCTCGGTGCGTCGCGCTCCGATCTCCGTCTCGAGAGCGTTCAAGGCATCCGTCCGCTTCGAAAGTTCCGTCGCATGGCGTGCGATTTCTTCCCTGAGGCCCCGTTCCCTCGAATCGATTTCGAGGGCTCGCTGCTCGACTTCGCTCTTCAAGCGTTCCGCTTCCTCCTTCAACAACGAGGCGGACCGGGACGCTTCCTGGGCAGCTTTCTCGCGGCGCGTGACTTCTTCTTCGTTCTGCGCGACCCACTCGACATCCTGGTGAACCTTTTCCTCCTGGTCTTTCACATCGATCTCGCGGCGCTCGAGGCGCATCACGCGGGCCGCCCACGCTTCGCGCTGGGAGACGCTCTCCTGTTCGAACGTTTCCCGTTGCTCCTTGAGTAACGCCTGCTGGGATTCGAGGGTCGCCTGCCAGGTCCGGAGTTCCGCCGCGCGCGTGGCCTCCGTCTCCCGGAACCGAGTCGCTTTCGCGTCGAGATCCTGAGCGAGGGTCGCCAATTCTTGGCCCTTCGCCTCGAGTTCCCTTCGGACTTTGTCCATCTTTTCGGTCTCGATCTCCAACGATTCCTCGCGCGAGGCCAAGTCGGTCAGCCGTCGGGCATTGTCTTCCGCCTGCGCCCGGATCGCTTCTTCTTTCTCCGCCACGGACTGTTCTCTCGCCTCGACCTCGATTTCGCGGGACAGGATTGCTTGGTTCTTTTCGTTCCGTGTGGCCTCGTACAATTCCTTGTCCTGCGCGATTCGAAGTTGATGCTCACCGATTTCCTTCGCCTGTCCGTCGAGGTCCGCCCGGCGGCGGCGGAGTTCGTCTTCGTATTGGGCCGTCCGGTCTTGGAACTCCCGCCTCTCGGATTCGAATGCCCCGCGGGCCTCTTCGAGGACGACCCGATCTTCCGTCAACGCGGTCTCCCGGGCCTCGAGGTCCCGGGTCCGGTCCGAGACCTCCTGGAGTGTGGCCTCGGCGCGTGTCCTCTCTTGCCGAGCCACTTCCTCGGCCTCATGGATTTGGCTTTCGCGGGTCGCGAGCTCGGCCTCGGAGGGCGCCAGGCGCGCCTCTCGGGCGGTGAGCTCCTCCGTCTTCGCCGCGGCAGCTGCCTCCGCTGCCTCGGCATGTGCGACCCGTGTGTCGACAGAGCCTTTGAATTCCAACAGCTCCTTCTGATCGATGTCGAACTGTGCCCGACTCTGCGCGAGATCCTCGAGGTCCTTGCGTACAGCGGCCTCTCGAGTTTCCAACGCTTGGGCCTGAACCCGAATTCCGTCGGCTTCGGCCATGAGACGTTGCCGTTCGGAGGCGAGCCTTTCCTCTTCCTTTCCGATGCCCTGCTCGCGCTCGTTCAGTTGCGACTCGATCGTTCTGACCGCCGTCTCGCGTTCGTTGATCCCGTTCGTTTTCTCGACCAACTCGCTCTCGCCGGCTTGGACCTGCCCGATCCGCGTGTCGAGATCCGTACGGAGGGCCTCGGTCCGTCTTGCGAGGTCATCGATGGCGTTCCGGTCCTCCGCGACCTGGAGCTCGCGGCTCTTCAGGTCTTCTTCCTTCGCATCGATCGCCGCCCGGTCGGACGCAAGCCGGCTCCGCTCCTCCTCGATCTGATGGTGCATCGCGTCCAGTTCGCTGGTTCGCGTCTCGATCCCGACCCGCCGCTCCTCGAGTCCTTTCGTTTGGGCCTGCAGGTCCGTTTCCTGGAGACGGGCTTCTTCGAGACGCTGCTTGACCGCGTCTTCGAACTTGTCCTGGATCTGGACCAGCATTTCGCGGGCAAACTCCACGTGCTCGAGGGTGACCGGGCCATAGGCGAGGAGGACGACCCCAAGTGCGTCACCACGGACCGTCTGGCCGTGGTACTTGGTGACCTTGATCGGTTTCTCGACCGCATCGAGGACGCCCGCCTGTACCGCTTGGTCATACGTGACCTGGCACGACGGGTCCAGGGTGAATTCCCTGAGCATTTTTCCGCGTTCGTCCACAAGGAAGGCCTTTGCGGGCCTCCAGCGCTGTCGTTGCGCGAACATAGCTACACCCAAGAAGATTCCGGGAAGGATCAGGAACATGTATGGTGTCTGCCACCAGCCCGGACCGGGCGGTGGGATGACGACCGGGACCTGCACGGTCACCCGCATGTTGGGGTCCGAGCCGAGCATCGTGAAGACGACCTGGCCGGCGTCGTCGACCGTGCCAGCCACGAAGGGCGATCCGTCTTTCGTCACCGTGAATGGGAGTCGGACGGTGTTGCCGCCGATGGTCCAGGTGATGGTCTGCGTCGTTTCAGTGGAGGAATGCGTCCATGCGTACGACGCTCCCGTCGTCCAGTCGCCGAACGCGGTGATCGTGATGAGCGCGCTCCCATCGCTGTTCGTGACGGTCAAGGTTGAGACGCTCACGGAACTGTCCGCGATCGTCCCGACCACGGAGAGGCGGTTGAACGTGATTCCGTAGCCCGTCTTGGTGAGCGTGCTCGACCCCCCCACGGTCAGGTTCGCCGCGGTGAGATTCGACCTGAGCGCGATTGTTCCCGCAATCGTGAGCGTCGCGAAGGACTGGCTAGCACCCATCGCGATGGTTCGGCTCGTGCCGGTGAAGGTCACCGAGGAACCGGTGGACGTAAAGGTGGTCAAAGACGACGAGTCCCACGATCCCGCGATGGCAATCGAAGCCAGGTCGAAGACCAGGGTTGCCGAACCCGTGGAGGTCACGTTGCCGTTGAAGGTGACGGTGGTACCGGTCAGGGCCAGCGCGCCCGACCACGTCACGTTGGAGGAGAAGGTCGTGCTCACGCCCGGGATTACCGTGAGACTGAAGATCGGCTGCGTGATTCGGATGGAGCCGCCGGACGCGTTGACGACGAGGGTCGAAGTCCCTGCGGTGAAGGCTCCCGCCGAAGTATCGATCGACCGGATCGTGATCGTGCTGTTACCTGCCGTCAGCGTGCCACCGCCTGCGACGAGCAGGCTCGCTCCCCCGGTGATGTCATTCCCGGTCGTGGTCAGTGTCCCATCAATGGAGAGAGTCCCGTCCACATCCGTGGCATTGTTCTGCGCGACGGTCCCGGAAATGGTCAGGTTGTGGAAGCCGTTCGAGGCGTCCCGGGTGCGGAGCGTCTTGGCCGCGCCGGACAAGGTCACGGTGCTGGAGCCCTTGGTGAATGTCGCCCCGACACCGGACGTGTCCCAGTTGCCGCTAACAGTCCAGTCTCCGCCGGTCAGCGTGATGGTTCCCGAGGTGCTGCCGTTCATCGTCACGTCCGCGGCGGAAACGGTCGAGGCGTTCGCGACGAGGATTCCGGAATCACCGACCGCGATGGAGCCTCCCGCCAATGAGAGGTTCGCGGTGGCGAGCGTAGTGGTCGATCCCGCCCCATCCTGAATGGTGAGGACGTTGCTCCACCGAAGACCGTTCGTGGCCATGGAGAAGGTCACCGCGCCGCTGCTCGCGGCGGACCGGAAAGTGACCGAATGGAACTCGCTACCCGCGAGGGCCGCGAAGGTCATCGTTTGCGATGTCGTCGAATTGAAGACGACGGTCCCGGTACCGGCGGACCAGTTGGCGGACGTGCTGTTGTTCGTCCACGACCCGCCGAACGTCCACGTTGCGCTGCCCATCTTGAAGTAAGCCGCCGCGCTGGAATTCGATGTGTCTCCCGCGATGCCCACTACGGACGCAGCTCCAGACCCATCTAGGATGGCGGACCCCGAGAGAGTGAGCCCGCCCGTCGCGGTCAGTCCATTTGCCGTGGACGCGCCAATCGTAAGGACCCCCGCGGCGTGGATGATCCCACCACCCACCGCGAAGTCGAAGACACCGATGGCGACGGTCCCGGACCATCCGGTCGTGTTGAGCGAGGACATCGCCGCATTCAGATCGACCGTGACCGTCCCGCCTCCGGAGTTCGCGTCGAAGAACACCGGGTTGGAGGCGTTCGGCACGGAGCAACCGTTCACTCCGCCGGACGAGGAAGACCAGTGCGTCGTCTGCGACCAGTTGCCTGTGCCGCCGATCCAGTATCGGTTGCCCGGACCGCAGGGAGCGGAGAGGGTGACGTCGACCACGGGGTCGGAAGCGAGCATGGTGAAGACGACTTGACCGGACCCGTCCACGATACCGTTCGTGAACAACGCGCCGTCTTTTGTCACGTTGAAACGATTCCCGACCGTGTTTCCTCCGATCGTGAAGGTGATCGTCGAGGTCCCGACGCCAGAAAAGTCCGTCCAGGTGTATTGGGTGTCGGCCGTCCAATTCGTGAACACGCTGATCGTCGTCAGGTTCGTCGCGTCGGTGTTCGTCACAGAGAAGCCCACGACGATGACAGTCCCGTCGACGATGCTTCCAGTCCCAATCTCGGTGAGGGCGTTGAAGGCGAGGTTCTGCCCCGTCTTCGTCAGGACGGCTCCATTGTTCACGGTCAGAGCCCCCGCCGCCGTCACCGTCGAGGTGGTGGAGACCGTACCGCCGATGGTGAGATTGTAGAACATCTGGCCTGACGCGAGGCCGATCGTTTGCGACGTCCCTGTGAAGGTCACGGTCGAAGTGTCCGAGTTTAGAATCGAACCCAAACCGGTGCTGTCCCACGATCCGCTCACCGTCCAAACCCCGGTCGTCAGGGTGATCGTCCCCGATGTACCTCCATTCATCGAGAGGTTGGACACCCCCACCGTGGAGGCGTTCGCCGTCAGCGCCCCTGCGTTCCCGATTATCAACGCTCCGCCGGTCAGACCGCGGTTGCTTGTGGCGAGCGTCGTGGTCCCGCTTCCGCTCTGAATAGTGAGGTTTCCGGACCAGACCAAGGCGTTGGTCGCCATCGTGAACGCGACCGTCGACGCCCCGCTGTTGAAGACTACGTTATTGAACTCGGGTGCGTTTCCCGGGAGGGCTGCGAACGTCATCGTCTGGTCCGATGACGAATTGAACGTGACCGTGGCCGTTCCGATCGCCCACGATGCGGATGTAGAAGCGTTCGTCCAGGACCCGGAGATGGTCCACGATTCGGAGCCGAACGCGATGTATGACCCAGCTGCGGATATGTTGACGTTCCCAGTGATGACGACAGGTCCAGAAGTTGAGAGCAGCGAACCTCCGGCAAGGGTCAGGCTACCGTTGACGGTCAACGGGTTGGTACCTTTCGTCACAGAGCCTGAGTTAAGATTGAGGGCGGAGGCCGTGAGCTGGGATGACTGATTGATAGTCCCCGTGATTGTGAGGGTTGTGAACGATTGGGAGGCGAGGAGATTCACGGTTTGCGCGGAGCCTGTCATCGTCACCGTACTCGTGCCTGGCGTAAGCGTGCTTCCGGCCCCGGACGTATTCCAAGATCCGCTCACGGTCCAAGCCCCGGTCAGCGTGATCGTACCGGAGGCACCCCCGGTCATCGTAACGTTCGTGAACGTGCACGCGGAGGCACCCGCCGCCAGGGTGCCGCCGTTCGGGACGACGAGGTTCGAACCACCGGTGATGTTGAATCCACCCGTGGTCAGCGTCCCAGCCACCGTTAGCGAATTCGATACATCGATGGCCGTCGACTCGGTGATCGTGCCCGAGACGGCGAGATTGTAGAACCCGTTCGACGAGTTGAGGGTCGAGACGGTCTGAGCCGCGCCGATGAGGGTGACCGTCGACGTCCCTTTGGTGAATGTCGAGCCGGCGCCGCTCGTGTTCCAACTGCCGGTGACCGTCCATGATCCGGTCGTCAGGGTCATCATGCCACTTGTCCCTCCGGTCATCGTCACACCGGACGCGGACACCGTGGAGGCGTTCGCATTGAGAACTCCGGCATTGCCCACGACGAGGGCACCACCGGTGAGCCCCAGGTTGGCCGTGGCAAGCGTCGTCGTCCCGCCCCCGCCTTGAACGGTGAGGATTCCGGACCAGACAAGGTGATTCGTCGCCATGGTGAACGTCACCGTCGACGCACCGCTGTTGAAAGTCGCATTGTTGAACTCGGATGCGTTCCCGGGGAGAGATGCGAACGTCATCGTCTGGGGCGACGACGAATTGAAAGTCACCGTCGCCGTTCCTACCGACCAACTCGCCGACGTGGAGCTGTTTGCCCACGAGCCGGTTACAGTCCAAGACTCGGAACCGAAGGAGATGTAGGAAGCGGGCGCCGAGATCGCCACGTTGCCCGTGATGCTGACGGCGCCCGATGTAGAGATGAGCGCGCCTCCGGATAACGTAACTCCCGCGTTGGCGGTGAGAGCGTTCGTCCCTTTGGCAAGCGTGCCACCCGAAAGGGTGAGGAGTCCGGCGGTCGTGAGTTGACTCTGGAGAGTCCGCGTGCCGCCACTGACAGTGAGAGCACCGAAGGAGGTGCTCCCCCCGATCCGGACGTTCCCGGTCCCTGAAAACGTGACCGTCGAGCTCGTTGCGGTGAATGTTGTGGCGGAGGACGTATCCCAGTTCCCTGAGCTCATCGTGATGGTCGCAGAAGCGAAAGCGATTGTCGCCGCTCCGCTCGAGGTCAGACTATTCGCCCCGAATGCGATCGTCCCTGCGCTCGTGAATGTGAGGGTCCCAATCCACGTTAGGGATCCCGTGAACGTCGTGGAGATGGCGGGATTGACCGCGAGGTTGTTCACGGTCTGCGAGATGTTGATCGTGCCGCCCGATGCATTCACGACTATGGTCGAGGCACCGACCGTGAATGTGCCCAGATGTGTGTCCATCGACCTCACGGTAATCGTAGACCCGTTGGCGATCAGGGATCCTCCCGCACTCACGTTCAACGTGACCGCGTTGATCGCGGGGTTCAAACCGCCTGTGTTCAGCGTCGTGGTTCCCGCTCCGCCCGCGATAGTGAGCGTCCCGCCCACGTCCAGGCTGTTCGCGGCCATCGTGTATGTGACGGTCGATGCGCCCGAGTTGAACGTGACATTTCCGCCGAATTCTTGGGTCAGGTTGGCGAAGGTCATGGTTCGCGAAGCGGCCGAGTTAAACGTGATAGGGGCAGCGAAGCTCCAAGAGGCTGACGTGGACGAGTTCGTCCACGATCCGGACGCGGTCCAAGAGCCGGCCGCCGTCGACGTGATGTAACCAGCGGCGTTGTTGACCGTCACGTTCCCGGTCACAGAGATGGTCGAGGCATTCGTCCGGAGGACCCCGGTCGGACCGCTGACCGTCAGCCCGCCGCCGATCGTGAGGCCATAGTTCGTTCCCGTCGTGTCGAGCGTGCCACTCACGGTCACGAAGCCCGCGGTGGTGATTGCCGAGGCGGCGGATACCGTACCGCTGATGGTGAGAACCCCGAATCCATTCGACGAGTTCAGGATCTTGACGGTCGTGCCCGCCCCGCTCATCGTCACGGTGCTCGAAGGCCCCGTGAACGTGGAGCCGGCGCCCGAGGTGTCCCAATTCCCGGCCACAGCCCACGTGCCGGAGGCGGTGATCGTTCCGGAGGTCCCTCCCGTCATCGTCACGTTGGCTACGCTCACGGTGGAGGTGCCCGTCGTCAACGTGGCACCGTTGTTCACCGTGAGATTGCCGCCGGTGCCCGTCAAGGCGAGGTTCGCGGTCGCGAGATTCGCATTGTTGTTCAGGGTGAGCGTGCCTCCCCACCGAAGCGCGTTCGTGGCCATCGTGAACGTCGCCGCCGCGGTCGGGCTGAATTGCACATTGCTGAACTCCGAGAAGCCCAGATTGCCGAATGTCATGGTCCGGGAAGCGCCGGAATTGAAGACCACGGTGCCCGTCCCCGCAGACCACGATCCGCTCGTCGACGAGTTCGTCCAGGAGCCGCTGAAGGTCCATGTCGCCCCGCCGAAGTTGACGAATCCGGTGGCCGCGATGCTGACGTTGCCGTTGATCGTCTTCGTCCCGGCCGCGCCCGCGGTGAGTCCTCCGGCCATATTCGCGGCAAGCGTGGCGGCCGTCAGCGTGAACGTGCTGCTCGCGAGGACCGCCCCAGCATTCACCGTCAGAGTGCCAGACACATCCACGAGCCCCGTTTGGGTGACGGTTCCTGCGGCGGAGATTGTCAGGTTGTTGAAGTTGTTCGCCGCGTTCAAGATCGCGATGTTGCTCACGCCGCTCATCGTCACCGTGCTGGTCCCTTT